>Ga0070739_10001286_pt1 | contig 38808 bp, 33 predicted proteins | sample Coa_R1_7_FD_66445 | JGI IMG/M metagenome (GOLD analysis project Ga0070739, IMG submission 66445) | Surface soil microbial communities from Centralia Pennsylvania, which are recovering from an underground coalmine fire - Coalmine... | ecosystem: Environmental > Terrestrial > Soil > Unclassified ...
TGGCACAATAACGGGTGAGGTTGTCGCTCATTTTAGGTTCTCCAGTGTCTGTGGTAAGCACTAGAGTACCCAATGCGGCAACCTCTACGCCCTCCTTCCAAAAAGTGTACGGCAGTGAAACTGCCCTACTATAACGGCCTATTTTAAGCACTTTGTTGCTGGTATGGCTGCCGGTAGTGTACCCATAGAGAGTTGATACTTCGTCGCCGATGACCTTATCAACTCTGTAGAGGGACACTACCTGGCTGCCCGCTTGAAAAATATTCAACCACTGGCTGCCATGAACTCCCCCGATTACGTGGACAGCTTTGATTTGTTTGCCAGCTATTGTATTCCCCCTTCCTTAAGTTCAGAAGCCGCTTTACCCCAGGTTTCCGATGAACAGGTTTTTCCCGATTTCCAGGAGGCTTTTGATAAGCTAGAACGCCGTGTGCTCTTACTGGGACCTCCCGGCGCTGGCAAAACCACCACGCTATTCAGACAGGGCTATCTTGCAGCAGGCAAGCGGCTAGAGGATGCTACGGCTCCTATCCCTGTATTTGCTGCCATTCACACCTGGAACCCTACGCAGGATTTGAAGGAATGGCTCTTTGCTCCAATTAGAAAAGGGGTTCCTCGTATTGACCTGGAGGGTCAACGGCTTCTCTACCTGTTAGATGGAGATGAAGATGAAGATGTGCGTTCTTTGGCAGCCTGGGTGCTGAAACGCATGAACGTTTCTTAATGCCCCAACTTTCTTCAATCGCGGAAGCAGAGAAAGCGGTTCTTCTGAGCTTGAGGCTATTGCTGTAGGCTATGGCTTCTCCAGGGCAAGGGCCTCTTGATGGGAGGGAGTATCCGGTCATACCATGAACAGGCCGCCGAGCGCCTCGTCCGGCTCAGGCTCCGGTTCGGTGTCGAGGGGCGCCTCCGAGGGAAGCGACGTCGCAGCCAGTTGCAGCCCGGTCAGGAAGCGCGAAGGCGCCACAGCGGCATCATTCCAGGTATCCGGCGAGGAGATGACCAGCAGGTCGCGTGCGCGCGTGGCGATGACATAGGCGATGCGCCGCTCCTCGGCAATGTCTTCCGCCTTTCGATGCGGCAGCAGCTCCTCCGACCACCCGACCGCAAACACATAGCGCCATTCCAATCCCTTAGCCGAGTGGCCGGTCCCCAGCGTCACCTCGTCCTGCTCCCGGCGCTTTTTCGCCCGCTCTGCCTTACGCCGTGCGGCCTCCTCCCGCACGCGCTGTACGGCGGCCAGGTATTCCGCAATGGTAGGGTAGTGCGCGGCGGCTGCCTGCATTCGCTGCACGTTCTGGATGCGGTCGTTATCGCGGTCGTCCTGCTCGCTGCGGCGCAGCCAGCCGTCGAAATCGGTGACGGCGCGGATAATGCGGATCGCCTCGCCCGCGTTGGTAATGGAGGGCAGCTTCTCCGCGATACGCTGTAGCTCCTGGCGAAGCTGGCGCAGGGTGCGATGGGTCTTCAGGTCGGCGGCGTGGAACTCCGGCAGGATATCCCAGATGCGCTTGCCGCGTATCTCGGCCCAGTTGCGCAGCTGCGCGCCAACCATCCGCGAGAGCTTGCGGTTGGGCACGTTGAGCAGGGCCAGCAGCCATTCATCTTCGTAACCGTTACCTAACCCCCCGGCCCCCTTCCCTGCGAGGGAAGGGGGTGACCCGGCTTTTCCGCTTTCCCTCTCCCGCAGCGTGGGAAAGGGGGACAGCGGGTGAGGGCCACAACCATCCCAGGTTGGGTCCCTCCCGTCCCTACAAGGGAAGGGGGACGGGGGGTTAGGTCCACCGGGAGAGGGGGTGAGGTCGGTTCCCCCGGAGGTGGACCGGTCGGCAGTGAAAAAGTTCAGGTAAGCCAGGAGACCCTGCACCTCTTTGCGCGCGTAGAAGTCGCCGTCCTCGCGGAGGGAGTAGGGGATGCCGAGAGCGGCAAAGTGACGCTCGAACGCCTCGCTCTGCGCGTTGGCCCGATACAGGACGGCAATCTCCCTGTATTTAGCGCCGCGCCGGACCAGCCGCAGTATCTGCTCCCCGACCGCCAACGCCTCCAGGTCGGGATCGGGGTAGCGATGCCAGGTGACGGGCTCACCCTCCGGGCGCGTGGGCACAAAGGTGAGGGCACGCCGCTCGGCATCCTGCCGTATCAGGCTGTCGGCAAAGGTCAGAATAGAGCGCGTGCAGCGGTAGTTCTCGCGCAGCTCATAGACCTGCGTTTGCGGATGGGCGGCAAAGTGCCGAAACGTCTGCGTATCGGCCCCGCGAAAGCCGTAGAGCGATTGATCCAGGTCGCCGACCAGCATCAGGTTCTTGTGGTCCCGACCCAGCGCGAAGGCAATTGCGTACTGGGGCGCGTTCATGTCCTGGCACTCGTCCACGATGATATGCGTATACTGGGCGGCGACCCGGCGGCGCAGCGCCTCGTCCTTTTCCAGCAGCGCCAGCGCGTCCAGGATCAGGTCGTCGAAATCGCGGAGTCCTTTTTCGAGCTTGGCCTTCTCATAGGCACGCCACGTCCGCGCAAAGTCCCTATCCTCGGAAGAGCCATCGTGCTTGTAGGCGGCGGCGGTGACGCCGACGTTCTTCTGATAGGAAACGCGCGTCAGGAAGCCGCCGATGCCGCCCTCCAGTTCGGCAGCCTGGGCGGTTTCGGCCAGATTGCGGCGCAGGAACTCGTCGGTAAGCAGCTGGAATTTCTCGCCCTGCGCCCGCAGAATGTGCAGGCAGAGCGCATGCATGGTCGTGATGTGCGCCGCGCCAGGCCCTTCTTTGGGAATCATGGGCGCGATGCGCGCCTTCATCTCCTCCGTGGCGTCGTTGGTAAAGGTGGTCACCAGCAGGCGCCTGCCCTGCCCTGCCAACCGGGCGGCGCGCAGGGCCACAACCCGCGTCTTGCCGCTGCCCGGCCCGGCATAGACGGCGGCAGGCCCGTCCTCGTGCTGCACCGCCGCGCGCTGGCCGGCGCTGAGCTGAACTGCACTTGCCAAAAAAGCTCTCTCCTTAGCCAAAAAAGTATACAAAAGTACTTGCCTTTATGTCTCAATCATGTTATAATGGGCCGCTTGTGGCGCCATAGTTCGACGAGCCTCAGTTGCTTCCCTGCCTCTTCGCGGGAGGCAGCAATGGCGCGATCTAGTGCTTTGATGGCTACTCTATCTCAAACGCGCCGACAGGAGGCAGCTGGGGCGGCTCTCTATCGGAAATTGGCGCAGTCTGCGACGGGAACGCGCGGGACGGGGCGTCCCCCTGGAAATGCGGCGCTTCCGCCCGCCAATGATCTACAGGGAAAGGAGAACGAGGATGGCTTTCACTCTGGATGATGTGCTGAATGGCGTGCGCGCCTCGCGCCAGTTCTTTCTCAAGCATCTGAACGGTTTGCGGGAAGACCAGTGGGATTGGAGGCCGGGGCCGGAGTGCAAGACAATCCGGGAGACGCTGGCGCACCTGATTACCGACGACCGCGCCGCACTCCAGTCCTTACAGACGGGCGAGGAGCCGGATTACGATGCCCTTCAGGAGTCAGAGCGGGACATCGCCCGCCTGCGCGTCCTGCTGGAAGAGTCGTTCACAGCGCTCTGTGCCTATATCCAGGGCCGCTATGCCGGTGCGCCGCTGGATACGGAGGTCTGCAGCTATGGCGGCAAGCAAAAGCTCGGGCGCGGAGTGGCCTATCTCTCCTCCGAAGATTTCTACCATGCGGGGCAGGTCGCCATGATCCGCATCGCCACTGACCCCGCCTGGGACTATTACGCTTCGATCTACGGCGGCGAATGATTTTTCTTCCGGGAAGACCTCACCCCGTCTCCTTGTGTAGGGTGTAGGGGATAGGGTGTAGGGTGTAGGGCCGCCCTCATCCCCGGCCCTTCTCCCTTGCAGGGAGAAGGGGAAGCAGAAGCCAACGCTTTCCTCTCCCCTCCCCTGTTGTTGGGGATCGCTAGGCGGAGGGCTGTCGCCAGGTGTCGCAAGGCGGAGGCAAGGGCCGTAACCTTGCCGACCCTTGCAGTGGGGCGAACCGTTGCAGCGCCGCCCCTAGCAGTGGGAAGGGGGTGGGGGCCGCTCCCCTCTGCCGCAGCGCCGGGGGGCGCCAGGCGGAGGGGTGTCGCAAGGCAGAGCCGCGAACCGTTGAGCGGCGTCCCTGGCAGTCCGTTGTAGCCCCGACCCTAGCAGTGGGCCGGGGGGGAGGGCCACAAGCTGGGGGTTAGGCAAGCTCGCTACTGATCGTTGGAAGAATTGAACGGATTCGGGCCGTGCGGCGTTTCGTCGTCTAAATCAGAGGTATCGCTGCCCACGCGCGGGATAGGCACGACATCGCGCACGCCCCGTTCGGCCATGCTGCTGTTGATTTTGCCGCTCGGTTCTGTGCTGGACTCGTCGTCGCTCTTCTCGGCGGGATTGTTCAAGCCGGGATGGCGCACGACGGACGGGTGCCGGCGCAGGCTCTCCCGCAAGTCGTTGATCTTCTGAATGGCCGCTCGAAGCTCCTGGCGCATCATCTGCTCCGGGGAAGCATGGTAAAGATCGGCGTAGCGCCGCATGATGTCCATGGCCTGCTGCTGGATCGGGGTCAGCGCCTCAGACACCAGAGGCCGCGTGCCAACCGCGCTTCCCAAATCGTCTTCATCCTCTCCGTCACGTTGGGCCAGGTCTGTCGCGGAGCTGGTTCGCTTGGCGCCGAACCCGACGCCACCGTTCTCAATAAACCGTTTCATTGCATCCCCGCCCGCGCCCCAGGGCAGCAGGCGTGTGGTCACGTGCGCCGCCTGCAAGATCTGAATGGCCTGATAGAACTCCCACCCCTTCTCCAGGTGGTGGAGGGCCTCTTCAGTCAAATCGTAATCGGCGTCTCGCCTGGTATCGGCATGACTCTTGCGAATTTTGGCGAGGGCTTCGGCCATGTTCGGCGGCGGCGGGCCGGTCAGCAGCTCTTTGCGCACCCACCGGAGCATCCAGTACACATCTACCTTACGCAGGTAATCCCTGTCCTGAGCGCCCATATCAAGGTCGGCCCCGGCAGGGGCTATCGGAGTGCTGACGACGCCACTATTGGGGTCGGCAATCGGCACCACGTTCTTGAGCGCCTCGGTCGGCTGCACGGGAGCCGGATGCTCGGTGTACGTGGGCACAGGGCTGGTCCCGGCGAGAAACTGCGGGTCCGGAGCCATGCGGTCGATCTTGAGGGGCTTGAGCTCGTCTTTGTCATCGCCACAGCCGCACAACGCCATCCCCACCATTGGCAACAGTAGGCAAAGCAAAATGGCGCGAGGCCGACACGGTACTCCCAGGAGCGTGCGATAGACGCAGGCAAGGGTATGGCACACGATCAGGCTCCTTTCGGCAGGCCGCCGGCACAAAGGCGGCAGGGCTCTCATGACAAGCGATCTTCCACTGTGGAGTTAATGCCCGGTATTTGCATTATGGCGCGATCTGGCTAGACTTTCAACCCCTGTGTGGATTTCTTTATTATCAGCAAGCGCACCGCGGGGCGATTGCACGCACCGCATTGCCTCTCTCCGCTGAGCGGACAGGCATAGACGCGCAGAAAGGAAAAGGCTATGGCCCTGGCGCATCGTTCTTCGTTTGACAGGCGCTGCCGCGCTGTGTTACACTACGGAGGCGGGAGTTCGCCTCCACGGCATCCTGTTTCTATACCCCTGTGACAAGGAGAGGCCATGCCCTCGTTCGAGCTGATCTATGAAGAGGAGGATGACGTGCTCGAAGCGACCTTTGAGGTCTTCGACGAGCACTTTGCGCGCGCCATTGCGCTTAACGATAGCATCCTGATCCACACCGATCTGGCTGTCTCCGTGGCCTGGGGCATCACCTTTTATAGCTATGCCCGACTGCTTCAGGTGAGCGAAACGCACCTGGATGGGCTGCGCCCTCTGCCGGAGGCCGACGCCCGCCGTGCCCTGAACCTGCTTACCCTCCCTCCCATCTCCTACTTCCTCGAAGTCCTCGATCCCGGCGACCTGCGCGCCCTGGTCAAAGCGCCGCACCTGCAAGACCTGCTGCCGAAGTAGACGTCCGCGCCTGCACAGGCGACCGGCTCTCGCGCCAGAGCGCCACAAACAGCGCCACGCAAACGGCCAGCGTCAGATAACCGAAGACGGGCGTCAGGAAGAGCAGGCCGTAGGGCACGACCAGGCGAGACAGCCAGAGGTTGACCATCCCCGCCGCCAGCACATAGGCGCCAAGCCCGCCCGCCCCCAGCGCCGCCCAAGCGGCGAGATCGCGCGGGTTTTTATGCAGCATTGCCAGGACGACGTAGACCGCCGGAATCAGCCCCAGGGCATCGTAGCGCCGATGGTAGACGCTGAGCAGCGCCAGGCCGGTCAGCAGGGCAAAGAGCGCCGCGAGAAAGGCCGGATCCGCGTACCGCTGGGCGACCTGCGCTCGCCACCACAGCCGGGCTAACAATCCCAGCGCGAGCAGGGTCAACAGCCCATGCAGCGCTCTTGCCTGCCAGAGCGTCGGCAGCCAGGCGCTCAGGAGAAAAACGCCGGAAAGCTGCTGCTCGGCCCAGAAGCCCCGTTTGTGACTCCACTGGGGATGATGCGCCAGGGGCGAGTCGGGCCGCATATTCAGATAGGGACCCAGGGATTCGAGCGCCCGGGGATCGTTTTCCGTGCCAGGACGATCCAGGCTGCGTATCGCCTCCGCGTAGGCGGCCAGCGTGCGGCGTGGGCCGGTCGGCGCGAGCGCCACGAGATTCAGCAGGAGAATGGCGCCCAGCGCCAGCCCCAGCAGCCGATATCGCCCGCGAAACGCCAGCAGCCCCACCACCGGCAGGAAGAAACTGGGCTTGATGCTGATCAGCACGGCCAGCAGCAGGGCCGACGTCCAACGCTCCTCTATCACGGCGCAGGCAAACAGCAACAGCCCTCCGACGATCAGGGCCGTCGGCTGCAATAGAAGCAGATTCCAGCGCACGCTGCTGGCCAGGGCCGTCACCCCCAGGCCGAACAGGTGCAGCGAGAGCGGCCAATCCGGCAGCGTCAGCCGGGAGAACCGCCAGACGCCATAAAGCAGCAGCGCGAACGCGCCTATCTTCCAGAGAAAGATGGCCCTCGGAAAGGAGAGCAGCGAGAGCGGAGCGGCGAGCATGCTGCCGAGCGGCGTGTAGTAATAGGCCTGCAGGATATGGCTGTCCGGGCCGTTTGGCATATGGAAGGCCGGCTCCACAACGCCATAGGGCACGACGCCGCGACGCCAGGCCAGCCCGGCCATGTAGATTTGATCGAAATCGCAGAAGCCGGGCTGCCAGTACTTATGGCTCAGCAGGAGCATAAACCGGATCAGCGCCAGCACGCCCAGCCCCGCCAGCAGGCCGTGCGCGACCCTGCTTAAGAACCGCGCGTCATAGGCCCTTCCAGCGCTCTTTTCTGCGCTTAGCTTTTCTGCGGTCATCGCGCGAAACCTCTGTCAATGACTCTGTGGGGCCGGTTCCTCTTAGTAGCGGGCGAATCAATTCGCGGCAACCAGGGCACAAAGTCCTTCGCCGACTGCCCTCACCCCCGGCCCCGCTCCCGGCGCTGCGGGAGAGGGGAAAACGAACCCGCGCAGGTGGGTTTAGTGCCTTTGTTGCTGCTGCTTGAGCCGCCCGAAAAGAAAACGCCCCTCACGGGCCGGGCTGCGGTTGATACAGGCGCGTGCGGCGGTCAACCCGATAGCGCAGGCTGCGCCGGATGCCCTGCGCATAGCCCCGGAGATAGTGCTCCTCCTCATGGAAGCGGCGGCGCAGAATCCGATAGCACAGCCGGGCCAGCATATAGGCGGGTCGCCCAGCCAGCAGCCGGGCCATACGCCCGTCACCGCAGCGCACATGCTTGAGGGCAAACGCGGCGTCGCCTATTCCGTAGCCATAGAGGATGCAGCCCCACGCCTCCAGCGTGCGCCAGGCCCGATGCACCAGCGTCACCGACGGCTCCAAAAAGACGCGCGCGCCGCCCAGCTGGGCACGATAGACAAAATCACCCTCCTCGGCAGCGCAGAAGGGAGCGCCGGGGCCGAGCAGCGCATCAAAGCCTCCAACGCGCGTCCCGACCTCCCGGCGCATCGCCATATTCGCCCCCATGCCGGCGACCTCGCCCAATGGCACGCAGCGCCGCTCGGGAAACGAGATCACCGGCGTGCGGGAATCGGAGATGGCCAGGGCGGCCTCGCTGGCCTCGACCTGCCCGAAGAGAATATCCTCCTCCGGGTTCTGGCGAAAAGCGGCCTCGATGCGGGTCAGCCAGTCGGGCGGGACCTCGGTATCGTCGTCGGTACAGGCCAGCAGCGTGCCGCACGCCGCCTCGATGAGCCGGTTCATCGCCAGACTCTTGCCCATCGTATTCGAGCGGAGAAACCGCAGCCGCTGCGGCGTGCCAAAAGCCTGCCGCACGGCCTGCTCCGTCGCCTCGGAAGGGCTCTGATCCAGCACCACAATCTCATAAGAACCGTAGTCCTGGGCGAGCAGGCTGCGCAGGCAGACGAACAGGTCCTCAGGCCGCTCGCGCGTGGCGACCAGCACCGAGATGGGCGTCTCCGACCTGCTGCCGGCATTCATCGCTGGGTTTCCACGGCAGGCACGCTCGTCGCCTCCGGCAGCGCTGGCTTGCACCGCCAGTGCGCCACCGGCTCGCCGTAGCGCCGGTAAAGCTCCTCGATCATGTCGGCATACATCTCCTCCAGCACCTCCCGGTATTTGGCGGGCATCGGCGGCGTTTTCTCCCCGCCCCGGAAAACTTCCTGGATCGGGAATGTGGAGAAGTCCACATCGGTGGAGACGCCGATATGGCGGAAGACATCGGTCAGCAGCCTCTCCGGACACCGGACGATATCGTCGTACACGCCGACGTAGAGCTGCTCCCGCGGATAGACGGAAAGCCAGTTATCTATATCACGCAGGCAGTTCGAATAGTGGCGGGTGTTAGGGTGGCGGAAGCGGCGGATAAATTCGAATTCCCGTACCTCTTCATATTTCCGGTGCGTGCGAAACAAGAGCTCCTGCTTGGCGTGCGACCAGGCGCGGTCAATGGGATCGCGCAGGATAAAGAACAGGCGGACTTCCGGCGCGATGGCGCGCAGGAACCGTATCCGCTCCAGCGGCAGGAAGCTATATTCCGTGGAGATTTCACCCCGGATCTTATCCGCGTGCGCCTCGAACTGTCGGGAGTAGTAGCGGAGGCTGCGGTGATAGCGCCAGGAGAAGTACTGAAGCTCCTTGACATCCGGCACGTAGATCTGTGGGTGGTGCCCCAGGTAAAACCACAGCCACGACGTTCCCGATTGCATTCCCCCGATGCCCAGGAAGTGCGGCAGGACCAGCCCCGCGGTCGAGCCGCGCCCCTGTACGTAGCGCGCTTTCTCTAGGGCGCTAAACGGCCTGTACAGCAGGGTTTCCAGAACTGGAGGCCGTGAGTGCGGTTCGGGAACGACCTGATGGTACAGAAACCGCAGCGGCGGATACAGGCGGGATTTTTTCAGGTAAGCCTTCATGGGCGCTAACTGGCGACATTTTCTAAACTTGGCTGCCGCAAGAGCGTGCGAGAGGCAGCCACGAAGCCGGGCACACAACGCGCCTGGCTCCCACTCTAGCAGGGCGCAGGCTAATGCGGCGGACTAAGCACTTGCCGGATCGCTGCAAGAACTTGAGCGTGGAGATGGCCGTTGGTGGCGACGACGCCCGTGTTGGCCGATAGCGTCGGCCCCAGGGAGAAGTCGAGCGGACGGCCATAGATGTCGCTTACCTCGCCGCCGGCCTCTTTGAGCAGGCGCCAGCCGGCGGCGTGGTCCCAGACCTTTTCCTCGTAGTCGGCGCGCGTGGGCAGGCGCAGGTAGATGGAGGCGTCCCCGCGCGCCACCGCCGCATACTTACACTGGCTATCCATGCGAAGCGGGGGCGCGGCAACGCCCAGGACGGCGGCGATGCGCGCCGCCTCGTCGTGGGCGGAGTGGGCCGACTCCACGGATTCGCAGAAGACGGCCTGGGTGGGGTCGGCGATCTGGGAAACGGAGATTCGCTCCTCGCGCGGGCTGTTCAGCGCGCGCATGGCCGCTCCCTGCCCCGCCACCGCGGCAAACAGGCATCCTTTGCTGCCGTCGGAATGGGGAAAATTAGGACCGCCGAGCACGCCGAGCACGACCTCGCCCTCGACGATGAGCGCGAGCGCGATGGCGTACTGCTCGCCGCGCAGGAATCCCTTCGTGCCGTCAATGGGGTCCAGCACCCAGTAGCGCCGCGCCGTCCGATCCGCGTGACGTCCTCGCGCGATGGCCGAGAGCGCCTGCGCCTCCGGGACGCCGGGATCGGCGGCGCGCACGAAATGCAATACCCGGTCGCGCAGCCTGGCGCCGCCTTCGGTATCGAAATCGAGGGTGTCTTCCTCCGCAACGAGGGGGTCGGCGGGGAACGCGCGGTGGAGGTCCAGGCTGACCAGGGCCTGAACCGCGAAATCGGCGACGGTGACCGGGGATTTGTCCTTTTTCAGAAGGGTCTCTTCGGAGACGAGCTCCTTGCGGATCGCCTCGCAGAGATGGGAGGCTTTGCTGACCGTTTCGATAGCCAGAGCGCGCTCGACTTCATATTTCATGAAACTTCCCTTGATATAGCGTTTCCTGGCGAATGCCTTGCAACTCCGCCCGGCCCTAAAGGGATGGGCTGCCCAGTAGGTACCGGATACACTCTCAACATGCCGAGGAAAGGGCATCGTCGCTCCTGGAACATTGCAATAATCGTACCAAAAGTTTCTCTTTTCAGAAATGTTTTGGCCGGGAAGTCGGGCGCGGGTCGGGACGGTAACGGTAGCTGAAGGTTCTGCCAGACGCCAAAGGGAGGCTGCCTGGCTCCTGGCCATCGGTCCTTTCATGGGCTGCTGGCGCGCAGTTGATCCAGGAACTCGGCGCTCTTGAGGTCACGCTCGGCGCGGTAACGCACGTACCAGCGCAGCGCCCGGTCTATCTCGGCGGCGGTTTTGGGGGACGGGTGCAGATCCAGCAGCGCCTCCGGCTCCGCCGTGAGCATCGTGTGCAGGGTGGCGAGGGCCTCCTGGGAGAGCGGCAGCGCGTCCTCGGTGCGATAGCGGTCGGCGTTGCAGAGCGTGCCGCCCAGCGAGGGGCTGAAGCCCACCTGCCGCCGCTCCAGGGGATTGCCGCAGACCACACAGTGATCGAGCACGGGCGCGTAGCCGAGCGCGGCCATCAGGCGCATCTCGTAGCTGTGGACGATGCTGTCGGGGTACGCCTCGGCGCGCTCCAGCAGGTAGAGCGCGGAGACCGTCAGGTCGAAAAGCTCTTCGCTGGCCGTGGCGTCGTGTTCCAGCGTCAGCCGGTCGAGCAGCTCACAGAAATAGGTGGCGCGGACGAGGCGGGGCAGGTCGGCGCGCAGGCCCGGAAACGATTCGGCGATCTCGCACTGGGTCACAATATCCAGGGATTTGCCGGTGGCGAGCAGGAGGCGGGAGACGGTAAAAAGCTCGGTCGCACCGCTGAATCGGCTGGTGACGCGCCGCGCGCCCTTGGCGACGGCGGAGAGCTTGCCGCGCTCGCGGGTATAGAGGGTCAGGATTTTATCCGTCTCGCCCAGATTGATGCGATGGAGGACGAGGCCGGTAGCTGTATAAACGGGCATGGCAGCTTGCGCGGAACCAGAAGCGAGAGCCGGGCATGGAAAATCTCATCGTTACCCATAACGTTCCACAATGGGCTAAAGCCTTTCGCCCTGCGCCATGGGCAACGATGAGATTGAAGATACCGAACTCCAAACCCGAGACGACTCAGGTCCTCTGTTCCCGTCTTATTATATGTTACTACCTCCTCACGACGGCAGCGTGTTCCGGGTGCGCCGCGGCGTGGGGCTCTGCGTGCGGCGCTGCCGTGACCGGATGGTCCTCCGGCAGGGCCTCGCCCTGCTTCTTAAAGAAAGCGCGCGCCGTATGCTCATCCGTCATCACGACGGCCACCAGTTCCCAACCTTGTTCGCCCTCGGCATTGATTTTCGCTTCACTCAGAGCCAGTTCTCGGATCACGACGGTCTTATAATGCCATTTATGCATCAGAGCATCTCCTTTCAAACAGCGACGTACTCTCACGCAGCAGCGTGGTGAACTTGAAGGATCCTTCCGAGTCGTCCTACCAGGTTGGGTCACAAGTCAGGAGAGGCATGGGAGAGGATGGCGGGGAGCATCTCCCGCACCATCGGAGAATGAAGCGCGATCCGGCTGCAAGCGCCGTTGGCGCGCTTCCTATTGGAAGCGGGCCCGATACCGGGCGAAGTTGCGTTGCAGCTGGATCAGAGCGAAACGGACAGCGTCGCGGGCAATTTCCGCGTCTGTCTTGAGTTGAATCGGCTTATCGTTGAGAAATGGGCGGGCCGACAGGGTGGCCGTAGCCCGGTCGTTCCAGAGCAGGGCGCCGTCGCGCACCCGCACCAGCGCGCCCACCGCCTCGGCCCGCGCCTGCCGCTCCAGCAGGCCGCTCGGCGCGGCTTGTCGGCGGGCAGAGGCATTTTGGTACGCGGGCGCTGCCGGCGGGTCCGGCGGGCCCTCGTCCACCTCAATATCAGTGACGCGAGCCATCAGCACATAGTCCACGCCCAGACGGCGTCCCAGCGCCTGGATGCGGGCCAGATCGGGCAGCCCTTCCTGGGCCCAGCAGGCGGCGAGCTCTGCCCGGCCAAGCTGTAGGGCGTGCTGCGCTGCCTGCGGCCCCACGATGTCCTGTGGCGCGAGGGGCCGCAAGTTGGGCGCGAAGGCGAGCGCCGACTCAAAGCGCCCCTGCGGCAGTGCGGCGGGCGCAGATTGTCGCCCCTGCGGGGTAAAGAGCAGCTTCTCCAGGGAGGGGAGTTCCGGCAGGGGCAGGATCGCCGCGCGCGTCCCGGCGCGCATGAAGGGCGCGATATCGCCGGTGCGCAGCGTGTGCGCGGCGCGCGCCGCCGCCAGTTGGGCCGCGTCGGCAATCAGGATCGGGATAGAAGCGGCGTAGCCGGATCGAAACAGGCGCGGCCCGGCGGTCGCTGTGGCGCCGACGCTAAACTCCTCCGGCGGCCGTATCAGGCGCAGGGCGATTCCGCCCGAGGCCAGGCTCTCGTCGGTCCGATCCAGGACCTCGCCCAGAGCGCGGACGGCAACCCAGAGCGTCACGTCGCGCGTGCGGCCCTCTTGCACCGAACAGTCGCGCACCTCCGCTACGACGAGCGCGCCGCAATCCAGCCGCGCGCAGAGCCGCCGCGCGCCCTCCGACCGCATCGCCTCGGCGGGCGACAGGCCCAGGGCGGTCAGCGCGGAGAGCGTCTCCGTTTCCGGCAGGACGGTCCGTTTCAGAGCGATACGCAGGCGATCAGAGAGGGCATCCGCGAAAAAGAGCGCCGCTGCCGCGCGCAATGAAATTGGAGATACATTCTCTGTCGCCTCCCGGCTTTCCTTCTTCCAGGAGGGGACTTTTTTGTCGGCTCTGCCGCTTGCCTGCGATCCCTGGGGCGCGGTTTGCGCTTTCTCAGGAGGGCCTGGTTTGGCCCGGCGCCGGCCAGCACGCCGCGCCTTGCGTGCCGCCTCAAGAACGGCCTGAACGCCCGGATCGCCGCCCTCCGAGGCTGGCAAGACCAGTACGGCGATGCGCCGGGCCAGCGCCAGCGCCGGCAGCGGCGCGCTCGGTGCGGCCTGCCGGCCTACACTGGCCCGCGCTGGCTGAGCCATGACGGGCGCTGCACTGCCGAAGCTGCCCAGCCCTGCGCAGAACAGCGCGACAGCCGCCGCGAGTATTAGAGCTCCCCGCTTCCTTTGCCTGCCGATCTTGAGACGATCTAGCCCCAAGAAGGAACGGGCAATTCCTGCCCGCCACATACCTAAGACTCCTGTAAGCTATTGACAATACCTGTCGGCATTTTGTATACTCTACCGTATTCGTCACTGGACGCGCGATTCCTCTCTGGCTCAGACAGAAACCAGGGTCTTTGCATTTCCTTACGGGCGGCTGATGACCTTTGATTGTCTAAGGGGGCAGTTTTTCTAACTCAACACTATCCGGTTAGATTGTCAAAGGTCCTTATTCGCCTGCAACCCGCAAGGGCCCTGAGAGAGACTCCGCGACATCTACTCTTCCTGCTGCCTAGCACGCTGCTCTGCGGCGCTGCGGTCGCAGCCTGTGATCGACCACTTCCCAATAAAGAGGGGCATCTTCATGGAGATGGAAGCCAGGGACCTGCTCACCGTCGAACAGGCGGCTCAGTATTTGCAGGTCAGTCAATCGAGCATCCGGTCGTATATCCGCCAGGGACGGCTGCAAGCCTTCCGCATTGCCGGAAAGCGCAAAGTGCTGATTCCCCGCTCGGCCCTGCTGGCCCTGCTCGAACCCGCCCGCCCCGAAGAAGTGGAGGAACTTACTCTTGACGATAACGATCACGGCGACGAAGATGCGTCCAACGTCTGAGGGGAATGCCTAAACGCATGAGTCTGGCAGCCGATTTTATCAGGACACGCCCAACGTCTGAGAGGACCTCCCTGCGCGCCGAACTAGAGGAACTGTGGCGTTATCGGGAGTTGCTGCGCCAATTGGTCGCGCGGGAACTGAAAGTGCGCTACAAAAACTCCGCGCTCGGCTTCTTCTGGTCTATCGTGCCTCCCCTGTTGCAGGTGCTCGTCTACTCGTATGTCTTCCGCAGCGTGCTCAAAGTCCCGGCGGATAACTACTCGGCCTACCTGTTGTGCGGGCTCATTCCCTGGACCTTCATCTCCACGGCCATGCTCGATTCGAGTATGTCCCTGCTGGTCAACTACCCGATCATCAAAAAGGTCTACATGCCGCGCGAGGTGATCCCGCTCTCCTACGTCCTCAGCAACTTCATCCATATGATGCTGGGGTGGGCGGTCTACTTCGCCGCCTTCTTTGTGGTCGCCCGCCTGCTGGACATCCACATTCCCATCCTGGCTACCCTGGCCTGGTTTCCCTTCATTACGCTCGTTCTCTTCTGCTTTGTGCTGGGAATGTCGCTGTGGGTGTCGGCGCTCAACGTCTTCTATGAGGATGTGAAGTTTATCTTACAGACCCTGTTCAATCTGCTGTTTTTCCTGTTGCCGGTGCTCTATCCTGCCGATAGTGTCTACTATTCGCACGTGATGCAGGCGCATCCCTGGCTCTATAAGCTCTACATGCTCAACCCTATCACCGCCATCATCAACGCCTATCGCAAGACGATCCTGGAGCCGGTGCCTCGCGGCACGCAGGGCCTGACGGGCAACCCGCTGCCGATGGATTGGGGGACGTTTGCCGGAGCATGTCTTCTTTCCCTGCTCATCGCCTGGGGCGGGTACTGGTATTTCAACAAGCGCAAGTGGCAGTTTGTGGAGCGGCCCTGACCGCCGCTCCGCCATCGGCGTCTTTTATGGCTTGAATAGTGGCCCGTGGTCCGTGCCATCGGTGTTTTTCGTTGCTTGAAGAGACCTCTGGCCTGGTCGGCGCTCTGGATGCAGCACAGAATCTTCCTGGAAAAGTTTCACGGTGCCGTCGGAACGAGAAACACCCTGCTCGTCTGGAATGTTAGCGCAGCGCAGAATCTTCCTGGAAAGGTTTCTCGGCGTACCACAGGCCAGAGCACGAGAATGACAATCGAGTTTTAACCGTTCTATGACAGATATTATGGCAACCCCCCCCAGCCTCGAAGTCCTCCCCAACGAGCCGCACTGCGATGCCATCGTGGTGGAGCATCTGACCAAGCAGTTCACCATCCGCCATCGCGGCTCGGTCAAGCGGGCGCTGCTGGGCGCTATGCGCCCCAAGCCGCTGGAGCAGTTCACGGCGCTCAAGGACATCTCCTTCCGCGTGCCCCACGGCCAAACCGTGGCCGTCATCGGGCGCAACGGCTCCGGCAAATCCACGCTGCTAGGCATCCTCGCCCGCGTCTATCGCCCGACCGCCGGCGCCATCCATCTTGCCAACCCCCAGGGCGGCCCGGCCCGCATCGCGCCGCTGCTGGAACTGGGCGCCGGCTTCCACCCCGACCTGACCGGCCAGGAGAACATCGAGTTCTACGGCGCCGTGCTGGGGCTTTCCGCGCGCCAGATCAACGAGAAGTTCGAACAGATCGTGGAATTTGCGGAGCTGGGGGAGAAGATAGACACGATCCTGCGCACCTGGAACGAGGGCGCCAAGCTGCGCCTGGGCTTCTCCATCGCCGTCCACACCGACCCGGACATATTGCTCGTGGACGAGGTGCTGGCCGTGGGCGACGAGGCGTTCCAGAACAAATGCTACCGCCTCATCGCCGAGTTGCAGGATAAGGGCAAGACCATCCTGTTTGTCTCCCACGATCTGGCGGTCGTGGAGCGCGTGGCAAGCCGCATCCTCTGGATCAATAACGGCATCATCCAGATGGACGGCGACGTGCCGGGCGTCCTCGCCGCCTACCGCGAAGCCTCCGCCCGCGGCCTGCGGTAATGTACGATAGGCCCTCTCTCTGTGCGCCTGCTGATGATAGATCCTTGTTGCCAGGTGTTGTGTCAGTGTCCTTCTGTTTGTTTTCGGGCGGCTCAAGCCGCAGGGTAGACACTCCCAGCCGTGTGGATCAATCTCACGCAGCCTGCTGCTGAGGAGATACGTCCACACCGTTGGGAGGGATTACCAGCCGCAGCAACCAAGGCACAAAACCCGCCTGCGCGGGTTCTGCCCTCACCCCCTGTCCCCACTGCTAGGGTCGGCGCTCAACGGACTGCAAGGGACGCCGCTCAACGGACTGCAAGGGTCGGCAGGGTTACGGCCCCTGCCTCCGCCTCGCGACACGGCTCTGCCTTGCGACACCCCTCCGCCTTGCGATCCACGCTGAGGGAGAGGGGAGAGACCTCACCCCCCGCCCCTCTCCTTTGCAAGGAGAGGGGAGGATGGAGTCGCCGTAGGGCGACTTTGTGCCTTTGTTGCCGCGAATTGATTCGCCCGCTACACGGAAGCCGAAGCCCACGGAAGTCCTTGACATAAAGAGAATAGGTTCGTCATAATGAAACATGGGCAGCCCTTATCCTAATCGCTACCCGTAACATCCATTTGAAGGGGAACTCAATGAAGAAACGGTTCGGTTTTACGTTGATTGAACTGCTAGTGGTTATTGCTATCATAGCCATCCTAGCAGCCATCCTGTTCCCGGTCTTTGCGCAGGCCCGCGCGCAGGCGCGCAAGACCACCTGCCTCTCCAACATGAAGCAGGTCAGCCTGGGCGAGATGATGTATTTCCAGGACTACGACGAGGCGGGAACGCCCAAGCGCGAGTTCACCGATAACGCGGCCTGGTTCAGCGGCCAGGAGATCATCTGGAAGGACCTGGTCGAGCCCTATATCAAGAGCGGCGGTCGCCCCTACAATAACGGCCAGACCTATACGACCCCCGGCAATGGAGGCATCTTCGAGTGTCCGGAGAATACCGCCTCCTGGTCGGCGCAGAAAGCGGTCTACTGGGGCAACTTTGGTCCGGGCGAGCCGGGCGACGAGACAACCCGCTATCCGCGCGGCTATGCCATCAACTTCCATGCGGGCCACAACGAGGCCAATCGGGAGGGCGCTTTCTGGCCGGAGATCACCCCGGGCAGCGTGAACCCCGGCGGCTCTTTGGCCCTGCTCCAGCAGCCGGCTAACACCATCATGCTCGCGGAGACGCGCATGTTCTTCCCGGAGATCTGGTGGCAGGCGATGGGCTATGAATGCACTCCCGACGGCATTCCCGCCGGCGGACAGCCCACCGGCTGCATCTCGGGGCATCATGGCGGCATGACCAATTTCGCCTTCTTTGACGGCCATGTCAAGACCCTGCGCCTGCAAAAATCCGTTGCCGACGACCTGTGGGATGCGTTTGCTCCCAACACGGACTGGGGCGGCGGCTACACGGGCGCGCAGTCCAAGCAGGATGTCCTGAACAGCATCAACAGCATTACGGAGTGGACCACCGGCCTCTAGCCGGGAAGGCAACCCAGCTTTCGCGACCGTTCCCTGTCGTCTGCCGCGACGGCGGGGAACGATCCGTCTTCGGAGTCGTAGTCAAGTTATGCAGGAGGAGTACCAGATATGAGCGTGCGTTCCAGCAAACCCGCGTCGGGGCAGAAAGTATCGCCGGTCGTGGTTGTGCTCGCCGCCGTGGCGCTGCTGGCGTTTCTAGCATGGCGGGCCTGGGTGGCGTTCGCGCCGCCCCATGCGGGGCCGCTGCCTCCCCCGCCCACACAGGACATTAACTTTATTAACCAGAAGGCCCAGGAGGCACAGGGCGATTTTAATAAGCTCAGCCCGGAAGATCAGGCCAAGGTACAGAAGATTTCCCACGGCTTTGGTCCGGCCTCGATTGCCTCCGCCTGGAGGGAGCAGCAGAAACAGAAGCAGACTCCTTAAGCCGTGGAGGAAGCGGAGCTTTTTGACCGACCGCTATTGCCGGACATTCGTCACGCCCGGCCTGGATGTAATCTGTGTCGGGGCCGCGTCCAGTCTCTCTTCGGCAGCTATCGGGCACTACTATGCCGGCCCCACCTAACAAATTCTCGCTGCTGCTCTACCAGGCCGGGCTCACGCCCCGCTAGTTCCGTCCTGAAGAGGATGCCTAAGTCCTCCGCGCCCAGGCCAATGGGCTCAATTCCCTCGTCCTGAGACCACCTCGCCGCGCTCATTGAACCACCACTCCCGTCAGGAGACGTTCCACGCTTCTGGGGCGCCTTTATCTGTCAGGGCGATCCCGGGCCGCTCGGACCGCTCTCAACGAGGCTCTAAGCCTCGGTACTAGGTTTGAAGCAGGAGCAATTGGATATCTGGATACCCCCGACCTATTCGCCTACTCTACGCGGGAGGAAATGACCTATGGTGACGTTTATGCTCCTGGTCACGTTTCTCTATGCCGTTCCCTTCAGCAAGGCCCAGCCGATTATCAAAGGCCGGCGCTCCCTGGTGCTGGAAGGCCAGACGGCTCAACTCGTTGTGGACATCGGCGGTGGATCGTTCACCAATTTCCACCTCCGCAGCCAGGGGCTCAATCCGCTCGAATGGGGGGCAGTAGATGAGTCGATGGCTCCCCACCCGATGGGGCATTTCCTCTGTCTAGATCGCTGGGGCGCTCCCTCGGAGGCGGAAGCGAAGAATGGCATGCCCTTTCATGGCGAAGCCGCCCATGTCGAGTGGCAAGTGGTGCAGGCGCCGATAGAGAGAGACGGGAAAGTTCAGGCCGAAATGACCGCGACCCTGCCGTTGGCAGGATTGAAAGTTAAACGCCGGATCCAGTTATCCGTTACCGATGCTTTCTTTATCGTCAGGGAGGAAGTCACCAACGCTAACAAGCTGGGACGCCTCTTCAATATGGTGCAGCATCCGACGATTGGCCCGCCGTTTCTGGACGAACATACCGTCGTAGATGCCAATGCGCGCCGAGGCTTCATGCAGAGTAGCCCTTTGCCTAATCCCGAAGAGCCAGCCGTTTACTGGCCGGAAGCGCGCCAGGATGGCCAGCCGGTGAACATGCGCTATTTGACCAACGACGCCAATCCGAGCGTGGTTTCCTATACGATTGACGAGGAATATGGCTGGGTCGCCGCCTGCAATCCCTCACGAGGCTTGCTGATCGGCTACCTCTGGAAGTCCGCGGAATATCCCTGGTTCAGTGCCTGGCGGAACGTAGAGAAGGGCAAGCCTGCGGCCCGCGGCCTGGAATTCGGCACCACAGGATTGCACCAGCCCTTCTCCGTCCTGGTGGCTAAGGGACGGATATTCGGGCGCTCGCTCTATGAGTATCTGGATGCCGGTGAGACGACCTCCAAGACTTTTGCCTGCTTCCTCTTTAAGATTCCCCGAGATTACCGGGGCGTTGATCGTCTCACCTACACGGGAGGCCGCTTAATCCTGCATGAGCGGGATGCCGGGCCAGAGCGGGACCTGGGAATGGACGTGGGCGAACTGTTCCCCAGCGGGCGATGAGCCAAATCCAGGGCGGAGCCGCCGCTCGGACCGCTTCACTCACGTCCCGAACGGCTTTGATAGCGCGCAAGGAGCGGACAGCATGCAAGGGCTGGTTTTTCTGGGAGACAGGCAGCTTCGGTTGGAAGCGTTTCCCGATCCGCAACCGGGGCCAGGCGAGGTGCTGATCAAGATCGCACGGGCCGCCGTCTGCGGCACCGACATCCATAAGTATCGTGCGCCTGCCGAGTATGTTGAGCGGCTGGCCGATGGCTCGCCCCTCATCGTCGGCCATGAGCCCGCCGGATGGGTGGCCGCTCTCGGCGAGGGCGTCACCGGCCTGAAGGTGGGCAGCCGCGTCCTGCTGGCGGGTGTCCTGGGCTGCGGTCGCTGCGCCTGGTGCCGGCAGGGCTATAATACCGCCTGCGAGCAGGGCGTCTCTGGGCTTGGCTGGAAGCGGCACGGCTGTGATGCCACCGCTATCGTCTGGCCCGCCGGCAATGTCTTCGTCCTGCCGGAGGCGATGTCTCTGGAAACGGCTACCCTGCTGACCTGCGCGGGCGGCACCGCCTACACGGCTCTCCGGGAAGCCGACCTCGGTGGCGAAGACCGGCTGGCGATTGTGGGCCTGGGGCCGGTGGGACAGTGTCTGCTGATCCTGGCCAAGTCGCTGGGCGTGCGAACGGTGGGCATAGATGTCGTCTCCCGTCGATTGGAACAGGCACTGTCCCTGGGGCTGGACTGCGCGGTAGACGCGACCGGAGAAGACCCGGTCGCTGCGGTTCGGCGTTGGTCGGGCGGGCGGGGCTGTGAGGTGGTGGCCGAGTGCGTGGGGCTGGCGCAGACGCGGCATCAGGCGCTGGAGATGGCAGCGACGCGGGGGCGGGTGGCCTTTGCAGGATTAGGTTCCGAACCGCTCACCCTAAGCGCGGACCGATTTTTCATTGGAGGGCAGATACGCCTGATCGGGATTGCGGCGACGCCGCTGCGCTACTTTCCTGCGCTGATCCAGCGGACGGTCGAGTACAATCTGCCCTTCGAGCGGCTCATCACCCATCGGTTTGCGCTGGAACAGGCGGAGGAAGCCTTCGCTGTGATGGAGAGCGGGCAATCCGGGAAAGTGCTCTTCGAAGTTGCCGAAGCGCTGTGAAAGCGGCGATTGCTTAGAGTCCCTAACAAACCCTGGCAGTGCGGCTCTCCCCTCACCCCGGCCCTCTCCCTGCACAGTAGAGGGAGTGCGCTCTTAGTCACCTTCGGGAGCCTCAAGAGGAAGGATGCGGGACCGTCTGGACCTGGGCCAGCAGCCAGAACAGCCGGGCACAGCCGGCGTTGGCCAGAAGCGTCTTGACTAAAGGGCGCGCGGACACCGGAAGGCGCGTGTCTTTGTCCGCTTGGGAGCGCTCCGCAGCGTCGGGCTCCCGGCGGTGCTCCTGGCCGGTCAGCCGCCGCCATGCCTGGTACTGCGCTTCTCCGATCCGCCAGAGCCGAAAGTTGCGAAAATAGAGGCCGTCGGTGGGATCACGCAAGTAGGCATAGGCGTAGTTGGCGTTACGCTTCACCTCGTCCAGCAGGGCGGCATCCTGGGTCACTCGATACAACGCCAGCAGGCCGTCGGCCAGGTAATGCACGAAAAACGAGCTGTCGTAGAAGAACCGGCGCTCCGGGTCACGAACGAGCTGGTCGTAGAGCGCTTTGTTGCGATCCGTGGCTGCGCGGGCCAGGCGCTTGGCTGCCTCGAGGCTAGCCGGATCGTGGGTGAGGCGGTAGTGTTCCACGTAGGCGCGGATAGGGACGCCGGTATTGTAGGTCCATTTCGTCGGCATCACCGTCCAGGTGGGGGCCTGCAAGCCGTCGCGGATCAAGCCGTCTTTGTCCTGAAGATGCCGCTGGAGCCAGGTGAGGGCGCTCTGCGCCCAGGCGATGTTGGAGGCTCGGTGGATACCCAGCCGCGCCAGCCCCAACGCGGCCAGGGCGGCTCCCGCCGTTGCGGAGGCGGTCTTGTCGGCCGTATGCGGCTTGGTCGGGTCGGTTCCCCAGCGCACGCCGCCGGGGGTGTCCGTTGGGTCCCAGCCCCCAGAGACGAAGCCCTCCATGACCTGCTGTGCCCGGTCTCGATAGGCGGCGTCCCCCGTCGCTTCATAGGCCGCGACGAGCGTGGTCACGCCCCAGGCGTTGTCATCATAATAGGTGTCGTTGTTGCCAGGAAAGTGCCGCCAGGCATTGTAGGCATGCTTCTGGGGGTCGTAGTACTGCTCCAGCCCCCTGTAGACCTGGGCCATGCGGGCTTTGTACCGGCCCCGGCGGATCTTTTCGCCTTCAACGAGGGTATGGAACGCCAGCAGCGAAGGCCAGAAGGTGTAGCCGTTCTGGTGCGGGGGGTCGCTGTCTACCGTCTCGGCGCTGCGGACGGGCGCCCGAAACATTCCCACGTTGGCGTCCCAGAAGCGCCCGAAGATCAAGGCCGTGAGCCGTTGGGCCTCCCCTGTGTAGCTGCCGGGCGGCGGAGAGAGGGTTAGCGGGGGCAACGCGACGTTCTGTGTTCCGGCACGCCGCCGGTTCCTCGGTTTGGTAAGCGGCGTGCCCAGGAGGGCAAGAGAGAGCAGAAACTGACGACGATCCATGACTCTATTTACCGATCTCTCAAGAGTGTAGTTCGGATCTCTGGCATGCGCGCCATCCACCGATCAGTTCCTTCAGCTCCTTATAGAGGGCCAGGCGCTCGCGGCCCCAAAAATCGGCACGGGCGCTGGAGCTGTGGACGACGTAGACGCGGGCCTCTCCGATCCGCTCTTCCTGCTCGCCCCAATCCATGCAGAGGCGGCCGGTTGCCAGGGCGTATACGTCCTTGCCGTTGAAGCACACGAACCCCGGCGCGTGGGCCAGCAGCTTCTCCCGCAGGTGCGCTCGCTGCGTCTCGGTCGGCGGCGGCAGCAGGTGGTTGGCGCTGGAGGCGATGTGCTTGAAGAGGCCCGTCAGCCCGATCCCGTATCGGAGGACCTCCCCATCCTCCTCCGCTCGGAACTGGCGGGGCGTAAACCCCGCCTGGTAAAGCAGAAGCCAGAATCTGTTCGTTGGCCCGGCGTAATAGTGCCCGCTCGCTGCGGCGGATAGGCTCGGCGCTGCGCCGACGAAGATGACGTCGAGACCGGGCGCCAGCAGGTCGGGCAGGAGCGGCGCGGGGTCTGTGTTTTCCATGCTGGACATAGGAGAGGCACCTCCGATCCGGTAGTATACCCTATCCGTCAGCTTTCTCCCTCCGGGATCGCGGGATCGTCCATACTGACGGTGATCATGCCCGATTCGGATAAAGTGTAAAAGCGATGGCTATCGTATGCGAGGGTTGCGGGGGCTATATTCAGCCTCTTGTGGATACGGACGCGCAGGCCATCCGCTGCCCCGATTGCGGTCACAGAGAGCCGATGCGCATCCTGCCGCTGTTCATCGTGACCGGGGCCAGCGGCGCGGGCAAAACTGCGGTCGTCCGGGAACTGCGCCGCCTCCTTCCCGAATGGGAAATCTTCGAGACCGATGTTATCTGGGGCGCGGACTGGCAGCAGGTGCGCAATAACTGGCTGCGCATCGCCCACAGCATCGCCCAGAGCGGTCGCCCGACGCTCCTGTGCGGCATGATGCTGCCGGAAGATATAGACCGATGTGATCACCGGCCCTTTTTCCGCCAAGTCTACTACCTCAACCTGCACTGCGACGACCCCACGCGTGCGGCGCGCTTGCGGGCGCGGCCTGCCTGGCGGGGCTGTACGGAAGCCTTCCTTGCCGAGCAGCAGCAGTTCGCGCATTGGCTCCTGGAGCACGCCGAAACGGCCTTTGATCCACCGCTGCGGACCCTGGATACCACGCAAACGCCGGTCTCCGCCGTAGCCTGCCAGATCCGCGATTGGGCCTTAGAGCGCTGGCACGGCGAGCCGCTGAAGTCTGGCTCCGGTGGCGGCTGACCTGGCAGGCTGCCGGGCATTTTTACGGTTGACGGGAGGGCAAGCGATGCGGTACACTTATGCTTAAACTTGATGACCTTCAGGAAAGCGAGTTCCTCCCATGAAGACCTATAATGTCGCCATCGTCGGCGCGACGGGCGCGGTTGGCACCGAGTTTTTGCATCTGTTGGAGACGCGCGAATTTCCGCTTGGCGCGCTGCGCCTGCTGGCCTCAGAACGCTCGGCAGGGCGTGTGCTGACGTTACGGAATAAGCCGTATACCGTCGAGCAGCTCACCGCCGACTCGTTTGCGGATATGGACATCGCCTTCTTCTCGGCCGGGGCCTCCCGCAGCCGCGAGTTTGCGCCCGCCGCCGTGGCCGCCGGAGCCGTCGTGATTGATAACTCGTCGGCCTTCCGCATGGCCCCGGACGTGCCGCTGGTCGTCCCGGAGATCAACCCGGAGGACCTCGCCGCCCAGCACGGCATCATCGCCAATCCCAACTGCTCCACCATCATCCTGCTCATGGCCGTGGCCCCGCTGCGCCAACTGGCTCCCATTCGTCGTATCGTCGTCTCCACCTACCAGGCCGCCAGCGGCGCGGGCGCACAGGCCATGCAGGAGCTTATTGATCAGACGCACGCCGTTCTGCATGAGCGGCCCATTACCCCCCAGGTCTTCCCGCATCCCATTGCGTTCAACCTCTTTGCCCATAACTCCAAGATAGATGAGACGGGCTACAATGAGGAAGAGCGCAAGATGATCTACGAGTCGCGCAAGATCCTACATGACCCGACGCTCAAGATCACGGCTACCTGCGTGCGCGTGCCGGTGGTGCGCGCCCACTCCGAGAGCGTCAATATCGAATTCGCGCCGGGCCAGCGGCCCTCGCTGGCGGCAGTTCGCGAGGCGCTAAGCACGTTCCCCGGCGTCGCTATTGTGGACGACCGCGAGGCCAACCACTTCCCGATGCCTCTAGAGGCCAGCGGGCGCGACGAGGTGCTGGTGGGCCGCCTGCGCTACGACCTCTCCAACGATGACGCCCTCGATCTGTTCGTCTCCGGCGACCAGATCCTCAAAGGCGCCGCCCTCAACGCCATTCAGATCGCCGAGAAGTGGATGCACCTCGTCACGGTTTAACTTTTAGACAGGATTAACGGGATTAACCGGATTGCTACAAATCAGCACAAGCTCTGCTTCTCCCTCTAGCTCTAATCCAGTAAATCCTGTTTATCCTGTCTAAATAAGTTTTAGGAGGAAGGGTGCGATGGGCAAGGCTATTTTTGGACAGGTGTTGACGGCGATGGTGACGCCGTTCGACGCCCAGGGCCAGATCAACGAGCCGGCGACCGTGCGCCTGGTTAACCACCTGCTGGACAACGGCTCCGACGGTCTCGTGGTCTGCGGCACCACCGGCGAATCCCCGACCCTGACGCACGAGGAGAAGCTGCGCCTGTTCCGCTTGGTCACGGAGACGGCGGGCGGGCGAGCTAAAATCATCGCCGGAACCAGCAACTACGACACGGCCAGCAGCATCACGATCACCCAGGAAGCGGCGGAGATCGGCGTGGATGGGGCGCTGCTGGTAGTCCCTCCCTACAATAAGCCCTCGCAGGAGGGCCTGTATCAGCACTTCCGCGCCATCGCCGAAAGCGTGCCGAATCTGCCCTGTATGCTCTACAACGTGCCCCCGCGCACCGCGCAGAACATGGACGCGGCGACCACCTTGCGCCTGGCCCGCGACGTGCCCAACATCGTCGCCATCAAGGAGGCGTCCGGGAATCTGATGCAGGCGGCGGAGATCATAGCCAGCGCGCCGGGGGATTTTGCGGTCTATAGCGGCGAGGACGGCCTGACCCTGCCCCTGCTCGCCATCGGCGGAGTCGGCGTGGTCAGCGTGACCGCACACCTGGTCGGCAAGGACATGAAGGCGATGCATACGGCTTTCTTTGCCGGACGCACGGGCGAGGCGGCCTGCCTGAACGCGAAAATGCTGCCGATTGTCCGCGCCTGCTTCCAGCCCACGACCCCCAGCCCCGTGCCCGTGAAGGCCGGCCTGAATATGCTGGGCCTGGATGTCGGCGGCGTGCGCCTGCCCCTGGTCGAAGCCAACGATAAGGAGCGCAGCATCCTGCGCACCGCTCTGGCCGACTACGGTTTAATCTAAACCACCCGCTGCGCTAGAAAAACCTTTCAACAGGATGAACAGGATTTTACAGGATTAAACAGGATTTCTAAAACCTACCCAATCTCTGCTTCTGTCTCTATGACCCATACAAGCCCTATATTTCTGTCTTTGTCTTCATCCTGTAAATCCTGTCTAATCCTGTTCATCCTGTTGAGGTTGTTGCTTTTGTTTTAGGGGTTGTCACTTGAGTGATGTAGAGAACAGCACGAACGGCAAGCTGCATATCATTTCGCTGGGAGGCAGCGGCGAGGTCGGCAAGAATATGCTCGCCTTCCACTACGAGGACACGATTCTCGTCGTGGATTGCGGCGTGATGTTTCCCAACGAGGAGCAGCCGGGCGTCGATCTCATTATTCCGGATATTACCTACCTGCTGGAACGCCGCGAACAGGTCAAGGCCATCTGCCTGACGCACGGCCATGAGGACCATATCGGCGCGCTGCCCTACGTCCTCAAGCAACTGCCCGTCCCCATCTACGGTACGCGCCTGACGCTGGGCATGGTGCGCGCCAAACTGGCCGAGCACGGGCTGGCGGGCAGCACCGAGTTTGTGGAGTACCCGGCAGAGGGAGCCGTCGCGTTTGGGCCGCTCTCGGTGGAGGCCATTCACGTTACCCACTCCATACCTGACGCCGCTAGCCTCGCCATTCGCTCCCCGGTCGGCACGGTCGTCCATACCAGCGACTTCAAGATCGATCAGACCCCGATTGATAACCGCCTCTTCGATACGTCCCGCTTCGCGCAGCTGGGCGATGAGGGCGTCCGCCTGCTGATCTCGGACAGCGTCAACGTCGAGCGGAAGGGCTGGTGCCCTTCGGAGCGGTCGCTGGTGCCCGTCTTTGATCGTTTCATGCGCGAGAGCATGGGCCGCGTGATCGTAGCGACGTTCGGCTCCAACCTGCATCGCGTCCAGACGGTCTTCGACGTGGCCGCCCGCTACGGGCGCAAAGTGGCGGTCTTTGGGCGCAGTATGGTCCAGAACATTGATACGGCCCGCTCGCTTGGCTATCTGCGCATCAGCGACGCGCAGCGCGTCCGCGTCGAGGACATCGGCGAATACCATCCCGTCGAGATCGTCATCCTGACCACGGGCAGCCAGGGTGAGCCGCTGGCGGGCCTGACCCGCATGAGCCGTGACGAGACGGCCAAAGTCCAGATCGAGCCGAGCGATACGGTCATTCTCTCCTCGACGCCCATTCCCGGCAACGAGGACATGATCTGGCGCGTCGTCAACCGCATCTTCCGGCTGGGCGCTAACGTCGTCTATGACCTGATCCAGAACGTCCACGTCTCCGGCCATGCCTACCAGGAAGAGCTCAAGATGATGATCAACCTGACCCGGCCTGAGTACGTAGCCCCCTATCACGGGGAGCCGCGCCACTACCACGCCTACACGCAGATGGCGCTGGATATGGGCTTTGCGCCGGACGGCATCCTGACGTTTGAGGTCGGGCAGATGCTGGAGATGGATGCGGAGGGCGTCCGCCGCGCGGCGATGACGGTGCCGCACGGCAGCGTGCTGGTGGACGGCATCAGCGCGGGCGGCGTGAGCGACGTGGTGCTGCGCGACCGGCGGCATCTGGCCCAGGATGGCACCGTGATCGTCACGGTCAGCATGGATCGCAGCACGGGCGAAGTCCTGGCCGGGCCGGACCTGCTCTCGCGCGGCTTCCTGCACCCGGAGGACAGCAGCGAGCTTTTCGAGGGCGCGGCGGAGCGCGTCACCCAGGCGCTGGAGGAGCTTAACTATACGGAAGGCTCGGATTTGGACACCGTGCGCGTCACCGTCCACGATACGGTCGCGCGCTACCTGCGCAAGCGCACCAACCGCCGTCCGGTCGTCGTCCCGGTCATCATGGAGATTTAGAGGCCACTTGAAGATATGACGCATTTGGAGACAAGAACATATATAACCGCCTACCTGGATAATGTCAAAGATTTGCTCAATAAGGTGGACATGGCACAGCTGGAGCGAATGGTGGAGGCGCTGCTGGCGGCCTGGCGGGACGGCAAGCGCGTTCTGCTCATGGGCAATGGCGGCAGCAGCAGCAGCGTCAGCCATATTGTTAATGATTTGCAGAAAAACATCTACCTGGAGGCGGGCAGACCGTTGCGGACGCTCTGCCTGTCGGACTGCACGCCGCTGATGATGGCCTGGGCCAACGATACGGCTTGGGAGAACATCTTTGCGCCGCAGGTGGAGTGCTGGACGGAGCCGGGCGACGTGGTCATTGGCGTCAGCGGCAGCGGCAACTCCATGAACGTCATCAACGGCATCGCAGCCGCCAACAGAGCCGGAGCGACGACCTTCGGCCTGGCAGGATTCCAGGGCGGCAAGCTCAAGGACACAACCCAATGCTGCCTGGTCGTGCCGAGCGAGAACATGCAGCGCATCGAGGATGTCCACATGATCCTGCTGCACGTCCTCTTCTCGACGGTGCTGGAGCGCGCTAAAGCGGAGGCCGGGCGTGCGTGAGGCGGGTTCGGAGCGCCGCGCCGTGTTTCTTGACCGAGACGGCGTGCTGACCGTGGAGGGGGGAGCGTATGTCACGCGCCCGGACGCCCTCCATCTGCTGCCAGGCGCCGCCGAGGCCGTAGCCCGCCTGACGGCGGCGGGATGGCCGGTCATCGTAATCACCAACCAGGCGGGCGTCGGGCGCGGATATCTCTCGCTGGAAGAGTTAGAAGCGGTCCATGCCCGCCTGCGCGCCGAGATAGAGACGGCGGGCGGACGGCTCACGGCCATCTACGCCTGCCCGCACTGCCCGGAAGAAGGCTGTGATTGCCGCAAGCCCAGGCCGGGCCTGCTGCGCCAGGCCGCCGCCGATCTCGGTCTGGATCTCTGCGCAAGTTACATGGTCGGCGACAGCCCGCGCGATATTGCCGCCGGGCACGCCGTCGGCTGCCGTACCATCCTCGTGCTTACCGGCCACACGCGCCAGTACGACCCGGCCACCTTTCCCCCACCCCACCCGGATTTTGTCTTTGCCGATCTGGCCGCCGCGGCGGATTGGCTTTGCCGGCAAAGCCAGGAGTAGCCAAAGGACAAAGTTATTCCGTTTTGAGGCCGCGATGCCTGAGGCCGCCACGCTGACCCCGCCTGGTAGCCAAAGGACAAAGTTATTCCGTTTTGGCCCCTACCCCTTCCCACTGCCAGGGTCGGCAAGGTTACGGCCCTTGCAGTCCATTGTAGGGCCGATCCTGGCAGTGGTGCGAGCGTGCGCAGCACCGACCCTGGCAGTGGGGGCCGGGGGGTTAGGTTATACGGGAGAGAGGGGGACAGGGGGTGAGGGCCGCAAATGATCTGGCCAAAGGAGAGCCGCCGGAGGGTATGTTCCCAGGGAGAGGGAACCTCCGGCGGCTCTGTCGGCGACGCGGGGGCGTCCGACGCTACGAAATGTAGGGCTTGTCTCAGGCGGCCTGGGCGGCCATCGCCTGCAAGCGCGCGATCCGCTCGGCGGTCGGAGGGTGCGACCGGAACAGATTCATCAGCCCCTCCATGCGGAACGGATTGACGATATACAGGTGCGCGAAGCTGGGATTGACCGGCAAAGGCCGCGTCTGGGCATAGGCTTCGATCTTTTGCAGGGCGCTGGCCAAGGCCAATGGCTTCCCGCTGAGCCGCGCGCCGGAGGCATCCGCCTCAAACTCGCGAGAGCGCGAGATCGCCATCTGGATGATCAGCGCGGCAATCGGCGCCAGAATAATCGCCAGCAGCCAGGCAATCGGGTTATAGCCGCCCTCGCGGTCGTCCCTGCCTCCATAGCCGCCCAGCAGCATCCCCCACCGCGCGATCTGAACCAGGAAGCCAACCGCGCCCGCAATCGTGGCCGCCACGGTGCTGATCAGCACGTCGCGGTTGCGCACATGCGATAGTTCATGCCCCAGGACGCCCTCCAACTCCGCAGGCGTCAGCAGATCCACAATGCTCTGGGTCACGGCGACGGCGGCATGTTCCGGGTCGCGCCCGGTGGCAAAGGCGTTGGGCTGGTCGCCAGGGACGACATAGATGCGCGGCATCGGCATGCCCGCCCGCGCCGTCAACCGCTCCACTATCCGGAAGAGCTCCGGCGCATCGGAAGGCTGCAACTCCTGCGCGCCCTGCGCCATGAGCACGATCTTATCGCTGAACCAATAACTGGCGAAGTTCATGATCATCGCCAGAATGAAGGCGGTTACCATACCGCTGCGACCGCCGATGACTCCGCCGACGGCGACAAACAGGCCGGTCAGCCCAGCCAGCAACATCGCGGTTTTGAATGTATTCATGGATTAAAATCCTTAAGGTATCCTCTCGCTAATCCTCACTGTACAATACGAATGCCCGGATACCCGTGTTCCGTAAACTCATCCCCAGGGAAGCGGCCTCAGGAGCGCGGCGTGCTCATCACCAACAGAGGCGCAAAAGGCGCTTGCAGCGGTTGCGGTACTCACATCAACCTCAGGAAGGCTGTGCGCCTATCAGCAGGGCGACCTCGACCGGCTTGCCCTCGCCTCCCTCTTCCGCCAGCGTGACTAGCTGCATCTCCAGCGCGATCCGCCAGCCGGATTTCTCCAGGTGTGCGGCAAACTCCATCGCCTGCGGGCGTACCGGGTCGGAAAGGATCAGCTGTCCACCCGGAGCCAGACTTCGCCGGAAGATCGACTCCAGGTAGAAATGCATGGCGCGCTCATAGAGGATGTCTGCGCCGAGGAGAATGTCATAACGCTCTGCATGCGCCCAGGTGCGCCAATCGGCCAGGAAGAAGGTCAGGCCGCTCACTCCGTTCTGATAGGCGTTGACCTGCGCCAACGCCAGTGCGCCCTGCTGATGGTCGGTCTGGCAGACCTGCGCTCCCAACGCCTGCGCGACCATACCCGGCAGCCCGACGCCTGCGCCCAGCTCCAGCACCCGCTTCCCTGCCACCAGCCCCGGATGGGCCGCCAGGAATCGCGCCAGCCCCACCGCCGACTCCCAGAGCAGGAAGCCATACGGAAAATGCTCAAGCTGCTCGGCGGCATCCAGCAGGGCATCCTGGTTCTGAACCGCCGTCACACGCCAGTTTCGCCCGCCAATGGGTATCTCCACCGTCACCAGCGGCAGCCGCTGCGCCCAGTAGGCGCGCATACGCTCCATCTTCTGAGCGTATGTATCCAACTCCATCATGCCAACCCCCGGCCCCTTCCCTAATGCGCTCACTGCGTTCGCAGGGTCGTCAGGCGGAGGGGTGTCGCAAGGCGGAGGCCCGAACCATTGTAGGGCCGACCCTGGCAGTGGGGGTGACCCAACTTGGGATGGTTGCTGTCCTCACCTTCCAACTGACCTCACCCCCGTCCCCTCTCCTTCTCAAGGAGAGAGGAGAAGCCCTCACCCCCTTCCCCCTCTCCCACGCTGCGGGAGAGGGGAGAGGAGAAGCCGGGTGTCTTCTCTGCCCACGTAGGTGGGCAGCGAGCCGCAGGCCCCACAGCGGCAGGGTTTAGCCTGCCGGAAGGGAGTTAGGTTAAGAGGAGCCAGGTTTTGTCAGGCATTCTCAGCCTGCGCCGAAGGCAGCGGGAACGTGATGGTCACGCACGCTCCGGTACCGTCCTCGCGGTTCGCGTAAAGCGTCTGCCCACCTAGATCGCCGCGCGCCAGCGCCTCTACCAGGCCCAAACCTACATTAGCCTGCTCATCCGCTTGAAATTCGGTGGGAAAACCAGGTCCGGCATCGCAGACACGCAGCACGCCCGTGCCCGCCTGGACGGCAAAGGACACTTCGATGTCGCCCTGATTGCTGTGTTTGAGCGCGTTGGAGACGAGCTCGTTGAGGATGAGCGCCAGAGCCGACGCCTGCCGCGCCGAAAGACGGACGGGCTGCACCTCATAGCGGATGCGCCGCTCCCCGGTCGTCTGTTCCAACAGAGCCACCATCTGCTCCATCCAGGCCCGACTCGATACGGACTCCGCCTGCGCGTACTCCTGGCTCTCCCGGCTGAGAAGATCATGCAGGGCCGCCAGCGCGCGGATATAGCTGGCGATGTGTCGTAAATCCTCGGCGCTCACCGTCTCCGATTGATCCAGCAGCCGTATATCTATCAGTGCCGCAACCTGATGCAGACTATTCTTAGCCCGATGGTACGTTTCAGTCATCGCACGCTGCAAGCGCTCGTTCAGTTGCAGGATCTGGTGCTCTTGCTGTTTGCGCTCGGTGATGTCGCGGTTGATCTCCAATATGGAACCGGGGTCGCCCTGCTCATCCCGCTGCAACGCCCACCGACTGCTGACGACCACCTGCGTGCCATCCCTGCGCGTGTAAGTCAGCTCTCCTTCCCACTGTCCGGTCGCAAACAGCGCCTCCAGGACGGCCTCAAAGGTCGAAGGGAACCGGGTATGCAGGCGTTCGCGTGCGACCTGACCGACCATCTCTCCCGCCGACCAGCCATACAGCCGCTCGGCGCCTGCGTTCCAGAAGGTCACCCGGTTGTCTAGATCGCATACGAGGATGGCGTCATGAGCCAAGTTCAGGAGGGCATTCTGTTGGCGAACAATCCGCTCCGCGTGGTGCCTTTGGGTGAAGTCGCGCAGGATTTTGGCAAAGCCGTATAACTGCCCGGACTCATCGCGCAGAGCCGTCAGAATGCCGCTGGCCCAGAAGCGCGAGCCGTCTTTCCGCAGGTGCCAGCGTTCGTCCTCGGCACGTCCCGTCTGGATGGCCTGACGTATCTCCCGCTCGGGCACTCCGGCCTGCCGGTCTTCGGGGGTAAACAGCAGGGAACCGGGCTGTCCGATGGCCTCCTCCTCAGAATACCCGACAATACGCTCGGCTCCGACGTTCCAACTGATGATGCGATTCTCTACACCGAGCGTGAAGATGGCATAGTCGGTGACATTCTCCTCGATCAGGCGCAGGCGCGTTTCCGTGTCGAGCAGTGAATGGGAATCGGGCGCGGAAGGGAAAGCAGCGGGGCGATTTTCTGAAGAAGAGTCGCTCAAAACACCTCTCCTACGGCGAAGGTATACCTACAACAAAGTTGAGGCAAAGGTTGTGGGCATTAGGCTCCTGAGTAGCCCTGCGGCCCAAGAGCACAGAAGCTGCCTCCCGATAAACTACGGACGAGAGCGCAGGCCGGCTTAGAGCCTGCCGACGGGCTCGGGCGGTGTGGCGGCACGCGATCTGTTGCCTTTGAGCGCGCCCCGCTCCTCCGGAGCAGGCGTCAGGCGAAACACCCCGATCTCGGCGGGGCAGTTATAGCGAAGGGGACGGCCGGTAACGCCCATGCCGCGATTGACATAGAGGCGTGCCCGTCCGTTCTTGTACCACCCGGCGACCTGCGGGCAGCGCAGATGCAGCCAGCAGACCATCTTCGGCGTCGGGAAGGGTAGCGCGATCTGACCGCCGTGCGTGTGCCCGGAAAGGACGAAAACGTCCCGGTGCCCTACTTTCTCAATCAGCCGGGGGTTATGTGAGAGGACGATGCCCGTCACGTCGTCCGGGATGCCGGCGAGCGTCCCGGCGATGTCCGGCTGGCCCTCGTAGAGGTCGTCCACGCCCGCCAGCCACAGCCCCGGCTCCACGCACAGGGCCTCGTTGTTGAGGACACGCACGCCGCCCTGTTCCAAAACGCGGCGCGAGCCAACGATGCCGCGCCGATGGTCGTGGTTGCCAAACGAACCGTAGACGCCCCGCCGCGCCCGGAATCGCCGCAGTATTCCCGGCATAGGATAGTTCGGCTCACGGGAGTGGTCGTCAATGTAGTCGCCGGTAAGGACGATAAAATCCGGCTGCAGGGCATTGACGCGGGCAATCGCCTCCTCATAGACTGGCTCCAGATTGCTAAATCCGGCGTGCAGGTCGCTCATATGAACCAGCGTGGCCCCGCACAGCGCCTCCGGCAGGCCGCACAGCGGCACGTCCTGGGCCGTGATCTCAAGCATATAGGGCCGGGAACGCCCGATGTCAATCGGGATGCGGGTACTCTTCACGTCGGCAAAACTCCCTATCGCAAAACGGCGACCGTGCCACAAACGGCGTCCCCTGCAGGCGCGGCTGTCCGTATTTAGCTGCTTATGCGCGTGGCGATCAGGCGGTGGCCTGCGCCTCGCCATGGCGTATCCGCTCCAGCATCTGCGCCGCCGCCTCGATGGTACGCCGGACCAGCGCGCGGGCAAACGGCACGTCGGCCACCGGCTTATTATCGGCCAGCGCCAGCGCGTGATAGAGCGCAATGCGGGCCGCCTCCATCTTATCCCGCCGCCGCAGAATATCGGCAGATTCTTCCAGGCGATGCGTGTAGCGTTCCCGCGCCTCCGGGGTAAGCAGCTTGTTCACCGCCTCCGTCACGATGCGCTCCCGCCGCTCCGCTTTGGCCGATTCGGGCACGGCAAGCACGCTGGCCTCGCTCTTTTCCCAGGCGTCGAGCCATTCGTAGACGTCACGCGCCGCCAGAAACCACGGCTCAAACCAGGGCAGGGCGAAGAAGGCGGCCGGATCATGCGGAACAGAGGGATCGGCGCGCACCTCCTCCGGGTTAAGCGCCGCAAAGACCGGCGGCGTCTCGTAGCTGCCGCGCGGCTCCCCGACACGCTCCATCCACTCCAGAAAACCGGGCGGAGACAACTGCCCCAGGCGCAGGTTGAGCAGGCGGGCCTCATGCAGCAGCCAGCGTCCGTAATCGCCTTCGATCTCGGCAAAGGCCAGCCCGTTTTCCAACTGCTGCTCGAACCTGTCCACGCGCTCGGCGACCTCGCGGCGCGACATCCGCCGGGCGCTGAAGTCCTTCGTGCCCTCCTCATCGTTGATCAACGTTTGCAGCAGCGTCGGCCAGCCGCCGTCCGGGTCGGGCACAACACAAAAGACCAGCCGGTTCCCGGCGCCGTCGTAAGCGCTGGCGTAGGCACGCAGGGTGTCCGATGGCGTTGGCTCCGCAGTTTTAGGAGCAGGCGCCCGCTCCGGCGGCCTGACGCCCGCCAGGCTGAGCCGGTAGAGCGCACGCCGTGCCACCTTGCGCGTCTCCTTATCGGGCGCGCTCTCGGCCAGTTCCTGAAGCTGGGAGGCGGCCTCCGGCGTCGCCTCGGCCAGCAGCGCGGCAACGTCCTTCTGAGTACGATTCTCCACGCGACAAACCTTCCTTCACTGTATGCCAAAATTAGGCGAATGCGGACCTCAGAAACTTAGCCCCCAAAAACCCTACTGTACATCAAAATTCGGCGGGGTCTGCGTCTGATCCATGCGCGCTTTGGCCGCGTCGCGCTCCGGCGTGCCGGGAGCCATGCTGATGGCCTGCTGCCACTTCTCCCGCGCCCCATCCTTATCGCCCTGCTGCGCCAACTCATCCCCCTCTTGAATAAGACGGCGCGCTTCGGCGCGGCGTTCCTCAACAAATTGCCGGGCATCCGTGCCGGAGGCCGCCTCCTCGGAAGGCGAGATGGTTTTGAGCGCAGAGGGCGTCTCCACGGAACCGCCCCCGCTTTGGGCCGCGGCACGCTCGGCTCCGGCGCCCGCCGTATCGCCCAGCCGATCCAGGATGTTTGCCAGCCCGTTATGCGCAGTCGCGTTATCCGGGTCTACGTCGAGGGCCTTGCGGTAATTATCACGGGCCGCCTGCAGATCGCCCCTGGATTCCGCTGCGTGCGCCAATTGGACGTAAGCGGCGGCCAGGTTATAGATTATCTTCCCCCGCTCAGCCGAGTTCGTATTGACGGCCAGGGCCTTTGAGAACAGATCGGCTGCCGTTGCATAGTCCTGCGCGTTATAGGCGGTCACGCCCTGGTTGACCAGAGCGACGACGCTCTGCGCGCTCACGGTGCGCCGATACTGGTCGTAACTGTGGAGAAAGGCGATGACGCCCGCCGAGATGCCGCCTCCCAGCACCGCCGAGAGCAGGATCGTCACCAGGAACGCACGCGCTCCCGGCGAGAGCGTAAAAGCTGGCGCAGCAGGGCGGCTCGGATAGGCCGGCGTGCCGAACGGATAGGTCCCGCCGGCTCCGGCAACGGGCGCCGATGGGGCCGGCTGCGGCAGCGACGGCGCGGCATTGGCGCTGCCGGGAGCGCCGGCGTTGTTCCAGTTCCAGGGCAGCGGATCGCCGACAGGGGCCGCAGCGGGCATCGCGGAGGGTGCCGGCGCAGCAATATATCCGCCCGGCGGCACGTTCCCGTAATTGGCGCTCTGCCCGCTCCTGCCGCCGCTATAGCCGCCCGGCACCCAGGAGGGCGGCGGAACAGGCAGCTGAGCGCCTGTGCTATGGTAGCCGTAGCCCATGCCGGTACGGCTCATCGTCTGCATACCGGGAGGCAACGCTGGCATCTGCTCGGCCTGCTGAAGCTCGCGCTTCATCTGCTCGGCGGAGACGTGGCGCTCCCGGGGGTCTTTGGCGAGCGCGCGCAGGATCACCTGTTCGATGGCGGGCGGAACGCCCATCATCGGCGCGGGCGGAGCGTGCATGATGGCGTAAGTGATGCTGACGACGCTGTCGCCTCCGAAGGGCTTGCGCCCGGTCAACATCTCGTAGAGGACAACGGCCAGCGAGAACAGATCGGAGCGGTAGTCAATGTCGCGCCCGATGATCTGCTCCGGCGACATATAGCTGGGCGTGCCGAAAACCTGCCCGTCGCCGGTGAGCGCGGGCTCTTCGGTCAGGCGGGCGATGCCGAAATCGGTCAGCTTAATCTGTCCGCCCGGCAGGATGTGGATGTTGTCGGGCTTGATGTCGCGGTGAATGACGCGGTTGGCGTGGGCATAGGCGAGGGCGTCGAGGACCTGATAGGCGATGGTGAGCGCGTCTTTGAGCGGCAGCGCGCCCTGCACTTGCATCCTGTCCCGGAGGGTCTGGCCCTCCAGATACTCCATTGCGATAAAGTGCCGACCGTTCTCCTCGCCAAAATCGAAGACGGCCACGATGTTGGGGTGGCTGAGACGCCCGGCGGCGCGGGCCTCGCGGACAAAGCGCTCGATGCGCTCGCGGCGTGCCTGGCCGGTCAAGCTGGGTGGAATATTCAGTTCCTTCAGCGCGATGCGACGGCCCAGCGTACTGTCCACCGCCTCATAGACGATATCGTTGCTGCGCGCGATCTCCCGCACGATCCGATATTTGCCTTTGATTAAATCCACCAAGCGTTTCTCTCCGCCAGGCGCCGGGCCAGTTGCGCCGCATTGCCGCCCTGGAACGCACACACAGTTATATTATACGTCTAATTAGGTTGCGAATACAGCGTATCCTGCTCCAGGTCTACAGGATGACTTCCTCCCTGCTTTCCTGCCGTGCTTCGAGCCATGCTGCCATGCCTGCCGCGCCCTGTCCAGCACCGGGGGCCTGGACAGGTCACCAATCAGCAGACCAATATACATGTTTTTTGGAACTTTTTCCCATTTTTCCCGTCTTCGTTACGGAACGGGCAGGGGCTAATACGTCTCAGCAGGGACGCAAGCGAGACGACAGTAATAAAAGGTATATGCTTGGTGGTTAGTAAGGTTATTATCGCAAGCTACCATCAAGGCGACGACGCCCTTTCTCCTGTCCCCTCACTATACAAAGGGCGCCACCTTTATTGAACCAGGTGCGACCACCGTATACCTAAGTTGAATATCAGATTAGAGCACAATGGTTTGCCGGTCGTATTATGTAAGCTTGGCGATCTCTGAGCAGACGTGGCAGCTCTCTTGCACGCTTATATCGAGACCAAGGTAAGAAAGGAAGGAAGGTAAGAAACATGGATCGTTCGTTCTTCTCAGGCCCCGCTCCCAGAGGGGCCTATCGCTTTGCGAGATTACAGGCTGCCGCGCTGCTGCTCATGCTGACCCTGTTACTGGCATGGGGAGCACCGAACGCGCAGGCTGCCCCCAAGCCAACGAGCATCAACGTCGTCCCGACGATCACCAGTATTCAGATCGTTAACGGCCAGCTCGTAGCGAGCGGCACCGCGACCGCCGTCATCCACGGGAAGACCTACACAGCAGCGTTCCAAAATGTCCCTGTTAATATCAGCCTGGCAGCGGACCAGTCCGCTGCGGCCGCGGCCGGCTGTCCCATCCTGGACCTGAGGCTCGGGCCTATCTTCCTGGATCTGCTCGGATTGGAGGTGCAGACCAGCCCCATCTGTCTTACGATCACCGCCTACCACAATGGCGGATTGTTGGGGGACCTGCTCTGTGATGTCGCCAACCTGCTGAATGGGGGCCTCACGCTGAGCCAGGTCCTGGCGGGCCAGGGCACGGCCACCCTGCCTGGGCTGACCTCTTCCCAGATTAGCTCGTTGCTGTCCGGTTTAACCGATCTCTTCAACGCAGCCCTTCCGCAGCTCTTGCAGGCGGTACTGCAATCAATTCAGATAGTGGATCAGGGCCACACCTGCTCTATTTTGCACCTGGCGCTTGGGCCTATTGATCTCACGCTGCTAGGTCTAAACGTTCACCTGGATAACTGTTCGAATGGACCCGTCACCGTGGACATCACCGCCGTTACCGGACAGGGCAACTTGTTAGGGAACCTGCTTTGCCAGTTGGTTGACGGCAATCAATTGAGCCTGGGCTCGACCTTGCAGCAAATTCTCAACCAACTGGTGGCGTTGCTCACCGGCTAAACCCGGTTCACTGCTGACTCTGGCAGTCTGACCATTCTAGGTAAGAACAACGTGGGCCGCCTGCCCTTTCAGCAGGCGGCCCATTTTGATGCGATCCGCGGCGTCCTAGAGCGTGCACGGTATCTGCTGGCAGCCCACACCACCAGAGGGTGTATGCCCTTTTTTGCCTGCTTCGAGAGAGGACTTGGAGGCTGATGACCGCTTGGTGCTCGCTAAAAAGCGAGCACCAAGCCTCTAATGAGCGGCTGGCCTATCTCCTCAAGAGGACCCAA
>Ga0070739_10001289_pt1 | contig 38720 bp, 40 predicted proteins | sample Coa_R1_7_FD_66445 | JGI IMG/M metagenome (GOLD analysis project Ga0070739, IMG submission 66445) | Surface soil microbial communities from Centralia Pennsylvania, which are recovering from an underground coalmine fire - Coalmine... | ecosystem: Environmental > Terrestrial > Soil > Unclassified ...
ATGCGCGGTTTCTTCGGTGCGATAGACTTCGCGCGCTTCGCGGCGCTTGTCGCGCGTGTAGACTTCCTCGACTTGCATCACGGCGCGTAGCGTGTCGCCGTCATAAAGGCCCACCCGGCTTCCTTCGCTCGGACGATCGCTCGGCGCGACGGAGAGCGTCACGGGAATCGACCACACCAGTCCGTTTGCGAGGCGCATTTCTGCGACGACGCGCTCGTAATCGTCCTTTCGCATGAAGCCGCTCAGCGGGCTGACGGCGCCTGTGCCGATGAGTCCGAGATCGTTCAGTTCGCTGGGCGAGAGCGTAATCCGGGGCAGATGTTTTGCTTCGGCGCGCAGCTCGCGTGCGTGTTCGTCATCGGCGGTGGCGTTGATGAGGACGCCGCCGTGGGGGGTGCTGCCGTTGGTTCCCTTCGATACCTCACTATGACAAGGTGGACCATAAATGTGGTCCAAAATTTTCGCAACGCTCTCGGAGACCGACTCGCGATCGGTGCGCACCACGACTTCTGGGTTAACCGGCGGTTCGTATGGATCGGAAACGCCCGTGAAATGCTGGATCTCGCCGCGTTCTGCTTTGGCGTACAAGCCTTTGACGTCGCGCGCTTTGAGGACATCGAGCGGGCACTCGACGTACACCTCGATGAAGCGTTCGATCTGGGCACGCGCAGCATCGCGTGCTTCGGCGTAGGGCGATATCGCCGCACTTATGGCGGCGACGCCGTGTTTGCTGAGCATCGAGCACAGCAGCGTGATGCGCGCGATGTTAGTGTTGCGATCTTCGCGCGAATAACCCAGCCCTTTCGAGAGCGTCGTGCGAATGACGTCGCCGTCGATAATCTCGGTCGGCTGACCACGGCGCTGCAGTTCCTCCGCAAGCGCGTGCGCGATCGTGCTCTTTCCTGCACCGGAGAGCCCGGTAAGCCAAACGGTAAATCCTTTTGCCACTTAGGTCCTTTCTTACAAGAACAAGCGAGTGCCGATGAAGACCATGACGCCCGCCAAGACCGGGCGGAAATAACGCGGTGAAATAACCGCGCACAGTTTGCTGCCGATCAGCACGCCCGGAACCGATCCGATGAGCAAACTGAGCGCGAGTGGAAAGTTCACGCTGCCGAGCTTCCAATGCCCGGCCGCAGCAACCGGTATGAGTATCGCGGCGAATGCGATATCCGAACCGATGAGCCGGCGCAGTCCGACCTGCGGCATGATAATGAAGAGCAGCGGCAGCGTGAGCGATCCACTTCCGATCGACGTGATGCTGACCAGTACGCCGACCGCAAATCCTACAAGCGGTACCGTGAACGCGCGCGAGCGCGTCCAAACGAATTCGGGTTCTTCGCGTTCATCGTGGCGCACGATCATGCCGGTGACGAGTGCCACCGCCGATAGAAGCAGCGCAACGCCGAGAAGACGTCCGACGAAAATGTTGACTTGATACGTTCCGAGCGATTGCTGAAAGCGGCTCAAAATCCACAGACCTAGCAGCGCGCCGGGGACGCCGCCCGCCGACAGCAATAGCACCAAACGCCCGTTGAGCGTTCGTTGGCGGTAGTGCGCGAGCGCGCCGGCAATCTTCATCGGAACGGACGACACCAGATCGCTGCCAACGGCGTTGAGCGCGTGCACACCGAACAGTAATACGAGCAGCGGCGTGAGCAGCGAACCACCGCCCATGCCGGAGAGCCCGACGACAACCCCGACGACAAACCCGACGACGGTCACACCCCAGTTCATGCAGATACCTCGGCGAGTTCGCGTAAGCGGTCGCGTCCAACACGCGAGCAGTAATCGCCGAATGTTTCGTTTGTCCGGCGCTCGTGTTTCCAGGCATGGAGCAGCGGTCGCAGTTCGCACACCAGTTGCGAGCGCGTCACGCTGCTTTTATACAGCCAATTCAGTTTGCTGTTGGCCCAATCGCCGCCGAGAAAGACGTCGTAAAGATCTTTGGAGCGGCCGACAAAACCGACGTCGCCCATGTATGGCCGCGCGCATCCGTTGGGGCATCCCGTCATACGGATGCTCAATCGTTCGTCTGCGAGGCCCAGCACCTCCAGTTCGCGGGCGATTTCTTCGACGATTTCCGGCAGTGCGCGTTCGGCATCGGTAAGCGCAAGGCCGCAGGTCGGCAGTGCGGGGCACGCCATCGCGTAGCGAGCGACACCGAGCGCGGCGGTATTGGTTTGCACGCCGTTGGCGCGCAGCACGGCTTCGATCGCATCGCGATCTTCGGCGCGTATACCGGCAAGCAAGATGTTCTGCTGCGCCGTGAGTCGCAGTTCGGGTTTGAAATGCGCAACGAGCTCGCGCAGTGCGGTTCGCAGCCGCACGCTTTGCGTATCTTTGATTCGACCGTTTGCAATATATAGTCCGAGCGTGTAGCGCCCGTCGGCTTGCGCAATCCAGCCGAGATGATCGCGAACGTCGTCAAATGCAACGTCGACCGGCAGCGGCAGCGGACGCCCCAAGCGGCGCTCGACTTCGGCGCGCATCCAGGCGACGCCGCGTTCTTCGACCAGATATTTCAAGCGCGCGTGTTTACGGTTGGTGCGATCGCCGAAATCGCGCTGCGTCGTGACGATGGCTTCGGCGACGGCGATTGCGTCGTCCGGCGCAACAAAGCAGAACGGGTTTGCCGTGCGCGGATAGGTCGTCGTTTTGCCGTGCGTCATGCCCATGCCGCCACCGACGAGCACGGTATAACCGAGCAGTTCGCGTTCGCGAATCACCGCGACGAAGCCGATGTCTTGCGTGTAGACGTCGATACAGTTGTCGCCGGGCAGCGCGACGCCCATTTTGAATTTGCGCGGAAGGTACGTGCGCCCGTAGATCGGATCTTCGGCTTCCTCTTCCGGCGTCTCGAGTTTTTCGCCGTCGATCCAGATTTCATGATAGGCCGGCGTGCGCGGCGTAAAATGCGCGGCAAGGCGCTGTGCCAGATCTTGGACGGCCGCTTCCGCGGCGTTTTGCGGCGGCGCGGGGCATGCCGTCACGTTGCGATTGACGTCGCCGCACGCCGCGACCGTCGAGAGCAACGATTCGTTTACGGCGCGAATTGTGGCGCGAAGATCGCCCTTCAGTATGCCGTGCAGCTGCAAGCCTTGCCGGGTTGTAATCCGCAACGTGCCATTGCCGAAGCGATCGGCAAGTTCGTCTTCAATCAAATACTGTTGCGCGTTAAGTACGCCGCCGGGCACGCGCGTGCGAAGCATGAATTGGTACGCCGGTTCAAGACCGGCGCGCTTGCGTTCTTGGCGGGCGTCGCGGTCTTCTTGCTGGTAGATGCCGTGGAATTTGACGATCTGCGCGTCGTTCTCGTCGAAGCGCGCACCGCCGGCGTCGAGCGACGCGGCGATCGTTCCACGCAAGTTGCGGCTCTCGCGTTTGATCGCTTCGACGTCGCTCACTTGTGCAACCCACATTCGGTCTTGGCAAATCCCGGCCAGCGGCCCGCGCGCGCATCTTCTCCCGGCTTGACGCGCGCCGTGCACGTCACGCAACCGATGCTGGGATAGCCGGCATCGTGCAACGGATTGTACGGGATCTCGTGCGCGCGGATGTACGTCCAGACCATCTCTTCGGTCCAGTTTGCAAGCGGATTGATTTTAACCAGATTGAATTTGCGATCCCAGCCGACGATGTCCATGCTGCTGCGCGTGGCGGATTGGTCGCGCCGCACGCCGCTAATCCACGCTTCATAGTTTTTGAGAAACGCGCGCTGCGGCAGCACTTTGCGCAGATTGCAGCAGCGATCCGGATCGCGTTCCCACAGTGCCTCGCCGTGCGTTTGCGCCTGCTGTTCCACGGTTTGCTCGGGACGTACGGCCAGCGGCGTGATGCCATAGCGTTTTGCGATGATGCCGATGTGTTCGTACGTTTCGGGAAAGAGTAGTCCCGTGTCGAGATAGTAGACCGGAATCGACGCATCGATCTGCATCGCCATGTCGAGCAGCACGAGCCCGGACGGCCCGCCGAAAGAACACGCGAGCGCGATGCGTGCGCGAAATAGACGGACGGCCCACGCCAAAATGTCTTGTGGCGCCGCCTCTTCGAAGGTTCGAGCGATGTCTCGGATCGCCGGTTCGGTCAGCATCAAAGGCGCAATCCTAGGGTATCCCGATAATACGCGACGGGCCCCGCAATTCGCAGGGCCCGTACACGTTTGTCTTTAGAACAAAGTACCTAGCCAAAGGTACGATGGTCCCACGTGCACGATCGGGCGCAACAACGACACGTCATATTCCGACGCTAGCACGGCCGAAATTGAGGGTCAACGTTATAAAAGCATATTAACGATGGCCTTGACGTGCGGCCAGGCCGCGGCTACGCTGGCGCACACTCAATGCGCTTCGGAAAAGTGTTCATAGCCGGGGGCGGACCCGGCGACCCGGGATTGCTCACGTTGCGCGCCGCGCAAGTGCTGGCGCAAGCGGACGTGCTGCTCTACGACGCGCTGGTGTCGGATGACGTCGTTGCGCTGGCGCGTGCTAATTGCGAAAAAATCTTCGTCGGCAAACGCTGCGGATCGCATGCGATGGAGCAGCGCGACATTGTTGCATTCATGATCCGCTACGCGCTCGACGGAAAATGCGTCGTTCGTTTGAAAGGCGGCGATCCGTTCGTGTTCGGGCGCGGCGGCGAAGAGGCGCAGGCGCTGCACGACGCCGGCGTGCCGTTCGAAGTTGTGCCCGGCATCTCGTCGTCGCTTGCGGTCCCGGCGTACGCCGGCATTCCGCTGACCCATCGCGGCGTGAGCGCATCCTTTACCGTTGTGACCGGGCACGAAGATCCGCAAAAAGGCCACGCGCAAATCGATTGGCAGCGTTTAGCGCACGCGGGCGGTACGCTGGTCATTCTTATGGGGCTTACACATTTGCGCGCGATTGCGGAACGGCTGATGGCGCATGGGTTGTCCGGCGATACGCCTGCGGCCGCGATCGAAAACGGAACGCTTGCGGAGCAAGTAGTTGTGGAAGGCGCGCTGCGCGACATTGCGGATCGCGTGGAAAGCGAGGATTTGCGAGGACCGGCGGTCATCGTTATCGGCGAGGTTGTGCGTCTGCGCGATCGCATTGCTTCGGTGGAATCGGCGGCATGTTTTTCCCAGTCGCGCTAAATCTCGAAGGCCGTACTTGCGTCGTCATCGGTCCCGCGGCCGATCGGGAGGTAAAGCATAAGTCTACAGCGCTCGAGGAATGCGGGGCGCTCGTCCGGCACGTGCGGGGTCATCGTCCGCTGCGCGATGAGGACGTCGCCGGAGCGTTCTTCGTGCTTTCGGCTGTTCGCGACGAAGCCCTGAGCGCGCGGCTGCAAAGACTGTCCGTTGAACGCGGATTTCTTCTGTGGTGCGTCGATCAACCGCAATACGGTTGCGTTTCGATGATGGCGGTCGCAAAGTCCGGTCCCGTGAGAGTTGCGGCATCGACGTCGGGCGTTGCGCCTACGATTAGCAAAGCCTTTCGCAAATCGCTCGAGCGCGCGATGGACGGCACGTTCGATCGCTTCGTCGCGGAACTAGGGACGCTTCGAAAACGGCTGCGCGAACGAATGCCGCAATCCGAGGCCGCATCCGAGCGAATCGAGGCGATGCTTAGCGCCTCGCGCGATTTTGACGTCCGCGTTTCTTTTACGTATCCGCAGTGGTACTTGTCTACGTCAAGGCCGCAAGGCGAGAGCGGTACTGCGCGGCAACGATCAGCCACAGCACGAGCACGATGAACGGCGCGGGGAGTGCGCTAGGCGCCATCGTCGCGTGAAATGCGAAGCTGTTGTAGAGAAACGCCGCGAGCATGATGAGCGCGATCGGCACGAAGTGGTTTACAAGCAGCAACACACCGATGACGACCTGCGCGGCTCCCACAAAGAGCACCCAATGCGATTGAAAGAATACGGCGTTGAATGTACCCGCCAGACCAGGCTGGGGCGGCGGGCCGGTCATGATGAACGGTAAGACTCCGGCGAACGTAAAAAGCAATCCCAGAAGAATGCGAGCGATCGTAGTAACGGTGTTCATGTTCGAGCCTCCTGTTCTATGAAGACGTCGAACGGCTGAACCTAAAATCGACACGCCGCGGCGCGCGCGAGCAATAATTTGCGGTCGCGCGCGTTTTGCGCCAGTTCGGCTGCGCGCTCGAACTCGGCGGACGCTTCGCTCAATCGGCCCAGTTTCTGTAAGAGATCGCCGCGCACGCTGGGGAGAAGATGGTAGCTTTTGAGCGCCGGTTCGTCGCGCAACGACTCCGCGATTTGCAGGCCGGCGTCCGGACCGAACGCCTGGCCGACGGCTACGGCACGGTTCAGCTCGACGACCGGCGACGGGTTCACCTGCGCGAGCACGTCGTACAGGGCCGCGATAGCGCGCCAGTCCGTTTGCTCCGGCGTGGCGGCGCGCGCATGGCATGCTGCGATCGCTGCCTGCAGCGCATAGGGACCGAGCGCGCCGCCACGTTGTTCGGCACGCGCCAGCGATGCCAGTCCGCGCGTGATCAGCAAGCGATTCCACTTGCTGCGATCTTGATCGAGTAAGAGTATGGGTTCGCCGCTTGCGCTAACGCGCGCGCCCATGCGTGACGCCTGTAATTCCATCAATGCGACAAGGCCGAGCACCTCCGGCTCGTCCGGCATCAGGCCGGCCAGAATCCGTCCTACACGCAAGGCGTCTTCGACCAACTCCGGGCGCAGCACGTCATCACCGGACGTTGCCGCATAGCCTTCGTTGAAGATTAGATACACGACTTCGAGGACGGAGGCGAGCCGTTCGGCACGCTCGGCAGCGTTCGGCACTACAAACGGCACGTGCGCTTCGGTGAGCGCGCGTTTTGCGCGCGCAATGCGCTGCGCGATCGTCGGCTCCGGCGCCAAGAAGGCGCGCGCGATCTGCGGGGTCGTCAAACCGCCGATGAGGCGCAACGTCAAGGCGACGCGCGCCTGCGTCGAGAGCACCGGATGGCAGGCGACGAACATCAGGCGTAGGAGGTCGTCGTTAATTTCTTCATGCACCGCATCGAATTCCGAAGCGCCCGTCTGTGCTTGCAGATCGCGGACGACATCGGCGGTTTTACCTTCAAGCGTTTTGTCGCGGCGAATCGCATCGATAGCGCGGCGCTTCGCCGTCGTCATGAGCCACGCGCCGGGATTGCGCGGGATGCCCTCTTGCGGCCACTGCGAAAGCGCGGCGACGAAGGCATCCTGCGCAAACTCTTCGGCCCGATCTACGCTGCGCAGCATGCGGGTGAGCCCGGCGATGAGCTTGGGCGATTCGATGCGCCAGATCGCATCGAGCGTTTCTCGGTTAAGCAGACGTCACTTCGTGAAGCTCGCACGTGGCATCGCCGACCCTCACGACAGCACCTCGCGGTTGCGCGTTTCCCGCTCACGCTCTTCCGGCGTAAGGTTCTCACCGAAGTCTTCCAATTCAAAAATTTGCCGAATCTCCAATACATCGCCGCGCAGCATCGGCGCGCGCTTAAAGCGTTCGACGACCTCTTCTTTGGACTTGGCCTGGACGATCCAGAAGCCGGCGATAAGCTCCTTCGTTTCCGCGAACGGGCCGTCGATGACCGCGGGCTCGCCGCCCGCGAATTCGATCCGCGCGCCTTTCGAGGAGGCCTGCAGCCCCTCGCCGGCCAGCATGACGCCGGCTTTAATCAGCTCCTCGTTAAAGCGGCCCATTGCCGCGAGCTGCTCGGCTGTGGGCAGCACTCCGGCCTCGGTTTGCTCGTTCGCCCGTACCTGGACTATGAATCGCATCTGTGCGCCTCCCTTTGTCGGCATGTTCTATGAAGACGTCGAACGGGAGCGGCCGTTTTCGACATGCCGGACCGCCCGACCGGCCGGAAATGTCCGGCCGGCGTCCGGTTCGGCGCTTACCGCCGATCGGTGCCTTCCGTACACTGTACAATAGGAGGAACCGAATAGTGCTTTATTCATCGCAGGTGCCGATCGAACAATCGGCACTGCTCGTTATCGACGCGCAAGACTCGTTCAAGGCAACGCCGCGCTGGACGCGGCGCAACAATCACAACTTTGAGACGAACGTCGCCGCGCTCATCGACGCTTTCCGCGACGCGAGCCGGCCCGTCATCTTCTTCTTGCATAACGACGACGATCCGTATTTCGAGGCGGGCAGTCCATATGTTAAATTGATGGACTTCATCAAACCGCGCGCCGGCGAGCCTGTGCTCTATAAAGATACACGGAACTGCTTTACGAGCACAGGCTTGGGTGCGCTGCTCTTGAAACACAACGTCCGGCGCATCGTCGTTACGGGGATTCAAACCGAGCAGTGCTGCGAGACGACGACGCGCGTTGCTGCGGATCTCGGCTACGCGGTCGATTTCGTTACGGAAGCGACGATGACGTTTCCGATTCCGAATGACGATGTGCCGGGCGAAGAACTGGGCGTCGAGGAGATTGTATGCCGAACCGAATACGCGCTGCGCAAACGCTTCGCGACGATCGTAAGCGTCGCGCAAGTTCAGGAGGAACTGCGGACGCTGCGCGCCGTGCCGGCTTAGAGCGCGTGCGTGCCATCTTCGTCTACCCGCCGCAGGCGGAAGTATTGGACTTTGCCGGTCCGCTGCACGCCCTGTATGAGGCGAACCAGCTTGCCGGCGACCGATACGAAGTCGTGCATTGTGGCGTTTCTGAATCTGTGAGAACGGCGCAAGGATTGCAGATCGCCGATCTTGCGCCGCTGCCGCAACCGCGAGCGACGGACATCGTTTTTGTTGCGGGATTTCCGGTCCGGAGCTCGCCGCCTGCGGCGCTCCCGCGCTGGCTCAAAGCGTGCGATCGCGCCGGGGCGAGAATCTTTGCGATCTGTACCGGCGCGTTTCTGCTCGGCCGCGCCGGTCTGCTGAACGGGCGCCGGTGCACCACGCACTGGCGCCGCACAGGCGAGCTGCAAGAGGAATTTCCAAAAGCCGATGTGCTGACGGGGCGTCTTTTCGTTCAAGACGGACGCATTACGACGAGCGCAGGCGTTGCGTCGGGCATCGACATGACGCTCGACTTTATCGAACAGGAGCAAGGGCCGCTGGTGGCAGCACGGGTTGCGCGCGAGATCGTCGTGTACGTGCGCCGCGATGCCTCGCACAAACAGGAAAGCGTTTACACCGAGCATCGCACGCACATCGATCCGGGCGTGCATGCAGTGCAGGATTGGCTGATTGCGAATCCCGAGGTAAAGTGCGGACTAGCGGATCTTGCGAAAATCGCGAACATGAGCGAACGCAATCTTACGCGAGCGTTTTCGCGCGCTACGGGTGTATCGATCGGCGAGTATCGTCAGCGGCTGCGGCTCGAGCATGCGCGGGCGCTGCTGGCCAATCCCTCGATGACGGTCGATGAGGTTGCCGCACGGACCGGGTTCGCCGATGCGCGGCAATTGCGGCGGTTGTGGCGGGCGGCTTATGGTGTTTCCCCTCGAGCGGTGAGCCGGCCGGGCCGTTCACATGTTGCGGAGTTGGGCGGGGGATGCGCCGGCGATCTTGCGGGTTAAGCGCGCCATGTGGCTTTGATTTGAAAAGCCGACGAGCGTTGCGATTTCCGTGAGCGGCAGATCGCTACCGGCGATTAGCCTTACGGCTTCTTCTACCCGCCTGCGAATAATGTATTGATGCACCGGCATCCCGACGGCTTGTTTGAAGACCACTTTGAAGTGCGACGGGCTCAAATTTGCAACTTCCGCCAGTTCCGTGAGCGATAAGTCCTCGGAAAGATGCTCCTGTACGTACTCGAGTACGAGCCGCAGCCGCCGATTCGATAAGCGCATGGGTATTCCATTGGGCGCCGATCGCGGGTGCGCGTAGCGGCGCAGCAAGTGAGATGCGAGCGCGAGGCCTAACGACTCCGCGTAGACGCGTCCTAAACGGTCTTCCATTTCAAGTTCCGCCTTTAGCGCCCATGCGATGTACTGTAACTGCGGATCGCGCACTTGCATTTGAGGAAGAATGCGCACGCGATCGGGGTCGATGTCCATACTGTACGCCGCTGAGCGAAACAGCGGCGCTTCTACCGAGACTGAAAGCATGAGGGTTTCGCCCTCATCGCGCCACGCTGCGTACGCGCCCGGCGTCGTCAAATCGATATCGCCCGCAACCTGCAGCCGCCGCACCGCAGGTCCGTCGAATCGACATGATGCGTAGATCGGCGCGCTCAAGTGCATGGAAATGCAGTGATGCGACGCAGGCCCGATTTGCGCGAATCCGCCCGAGGTTTCGAAAAGTTTTGCCTCGAGTCCGCTCCACAATCGATCGCGGCTCGTAGAACGCATAAAAAACCGCATCGGCTCGTCCAGCGAAATGCGATTGCTCCGTTGTTGCATGTCCGCCCCGTACATCGATTCAACAACGCGAACTGTGACGATGTAAATTGTAATCGTCCGTTTGTACTCAAACCGTCCGATCTTGTGCGACGGCGCGGCTGCGCTGTTGCTATATTTTATGCGCGCCGATCGGGCGCACAGTACATCGACAACTGAAAGGACGACATTATGCCACGATATTGCGTCAAGCGCGCGCTCGTGGCCGTTCTGCTACTCACCGGTATGCTCTGCCAGGCAACATGGACACTGGCGGGGACGACCGGACGGATCAGCGGTACGGTCGTTAGCGCTGACACGGGCGCGCCGATTTCCAACGCAACGGTTATCGCATCAAGCCCGTCGCAAACCACCTCGACAAAAACGGATACATCCGGAAGCTTTACCTTTATATCGCTCTCGCCGGATACATACTCAGTGTCGGTAAATCACGAGGGGTATCAGCCGGCAACGCAAGCCGGCGTAACGGTTTTTGCCGACGCGACGCAAACGGTTTCACTACGCGTGCAATCGTCGCTGAAGACGATTGCAAGCGTTCGATCTGCGGGCGCCGGCGTATTGGTGCGCAGCGGAACCACCGCCGACGTGTACTCAATCAACGCCGCAACTCAGGATAAGATCTCCGCACTGGGCGGAGGCGGCGGGCTCAATAGCGCCTATTCCGCGATTGCGTCGGTCCCGGGCGCGTTTGTGCCGCTCAATCAAATGGGCTACTTCCAAACCGTACACATTCGCGGCGGCGATTACGATCAGGTCGGTTATGAAGTCGACGGAATCCCCGTTAACCGGTCTTTCGACAACTATCCGTCCGGAGCGGCGTCATCGCTCGGGCAGCAAGAGCTGCAAGTATATACGGGCGCTTCGCCCGCAAATTCCGAAGGGCAGGGGCTCTCGGGGTATATCAATCAAGTCATAAAAACGGGAACCTTTCCGGGCTTCGCATCGGCTGCGCTCGGCATCGGCGCGCCCGCGTTTTATCACAAAGCCGCGGTTGAAGCGGGCGGAGCCTCTCCCAACCGGCTCTTCTCGTATTATGTCGGCGTAGGCGGTTACGACCAAGACTTCCGCTATGTCGATCAAAATAACGGCGCCGGTCTAACGGATTTTGCCGGAGCGTTCCAGCAAATTGCAGCAGGCACGCCGGGCTGCCCCGCCGATCTCGCGCCCACCGGCTGTTATTCGATACTGCCGTACCAGTACGCGTTTCAATCCAATATTTTGGATCGCGACGTCGTGGTTAACCTGCACTTCGGACTTCCGCATCGCCACGATACGGGACACGACGACGTGCAACTGCTGTGGGACAGCGGCGAACTCGCCAATGCATACTACAACTCGACGAACGACGCCGGAGGCGTTGGCGCATTCGGCGGCGCCGCGAACGCGCCGACCTTCTTCGACGGCTATCAATGGACATGCGGAGGCACCGGCACGACGACAACGACGCTGAACGCGTCCTGTGTTAGCCCGTACTATTTTCCCAACACTCCGGCGCACGCGTTTGGCGCGATGATTCCGCCGGATTTGCGCGACGAACTGCGCAACAGCCAAGAGATCGTCAAACTCCAGTACCAAAAGAACTTCAGTTCCGATGCGTTCCTGCGATTGTACGGTTACACGTACTACAGCAGTTGGACGCACAACGGCCCCAATAGTTCGTTTGCGAGCTACGTCGCCTGCTGTGCGTCCGACTACGAGCTGAGTTCGCACACCCGGGGTCTGAGCGCGAACTTCAGCGTGCAGCTCAGCCCTAAACATTTGCTGAGCGCACAGGGGTCCTTTACGACGTCGACCGCCGTGCGCGACAACAACACGCAGATGTTTAACGCCGGCGGAGCGCGCTCGCGCGGCATCGTCATGGTCAACGCGAGCGATCCGCTTGCGGGATATTGTTTCAACAGCAGCGGCACCGTCAATTCGTGCAACCCGTCGCTCGGGTCCGCAAACCGCGCGCAATTTGCCACGTGGGCGGGCATTGCCGGGGGTAGTACGCCGCCGCTTGCCGCGTCCTGCAATATCCCCGGCGGACCGAGCGGTCCGTGCACGTGGCTGATTGCGGAAAACTCGCAGTGGGCGACGTACAATGCCGTAACGCCGCGCTTTACGGCCGCATCGCTAACGGATGAGTTCCGGCCTAACGACAAGCTGCTGCTGAATTTGGGTCTGCGGTTCGATCAGTTCCAGTTCGTCGGCGCCGACTCGCGGCCGAACGACCCGGCGCGCGCGTTCTGGTTCCGGGCGTGGAATTTGGATAACTGCATCAACACCGCCGGCGCTCCTGTCGATAAGTCAACGCTCGGATTGCTGCCGACGGATCCATGCCCTACGGGTTATACCGCGGGCAACATGCAGAACATTTCCGGCACGAACACGTACAACGTCTTCCAGCCGCGCCTGGGCGGCACGTATACGGTGAACCCCGATACGGTTGTCCGCTTCTCCGCCGGCAAGTACGCCGAGCCTCCGAATACGGCGTTCGAACAATACGATACGCTCGAGGAAGATACGCCGTTTGAATTGCCGGGATCTGCGGCGTTCTATTCGTTCGGGTTTACCTCGCCGTATAATCACCCGGTGCGACCGCCGACGTCCCTGAACTATGACGTGTCGCTCGAGAAGCGGCTGCACGGCACGGATTGGTCGTTCAAACTCACGCCGTTCTTGCGGAAAACCAAGGACCAAGTCCAACAGTTCTTCTTGGACCAGAAGACGGCGTTCAGTTCGGGACTCAACGTGGGGCGGCAAACGAGCGAAGGCGTTGAGTTTCAACTCAACAAGGGCGATTTCAATCGCAACGGCCTTTCGGGCCAGCTTTCGTTTGCATATACGCATTCCGAGATTCGGTACGACGCGCTTTCGAACGGCTCAACCGTCGTTACGGGCGTCAACGCCGACATTGCGCATTACAATTCGTTCACGAAAGCCGGAGGCGGTTCGCCGTGTTACTTGAACGGCGCTCCATCGGCATGTTCCGCTGCCGGCGCAATTGCGAATCCGTATTACGACGCGCCGGAGCAAGCGCTCATCGATCCGGGCCAGGCCTTTGCACCCTATAGCAACTTCCCGGGACCGCTGCAGTCGTACGCAGTCTCGTACGGCGCGCCGTACGTCGCGACGTTCATTCTTAGCTACAAACACAACGCGTTCTCAATTACACCGTCGCTGCAATTCCAGGGTGGCGCGCGTTACGGCGAACCTGAAACAACCAACGGCATCGATCCGACATCGTGTGGTACGCCGCTCGCAGGGTTCTCGCCGGCGGGAGACCCGCGGTATCCGTACGGTAACGCCGGCGGCAACGCCTACGATGCAACAAACTGCATGGGGACGATCGTCATTCCGGATCCATACACCGGCTCATTCGACAACCTTGGATCGTTCGTGCAACCCAACCAGATCGCCGCAAATTTGCAAATGAGCTACGACGTGTCGCCGAAAGTGACGCTCGTTGCGACGTTTGCAAACTTGCTCGATCGGTGCTGGGGCGGCACGAAAGCCGCGTGGACGGTAAACGACTCCGGCGTCTGTTCGTATAACATTCTGAACAACGGTGGACAATTCGGTCCGGTCGGAAATCTCTACAATCCACCCGCAACGGTTAGCGATTTTCAGCGATTGCTTCGCTACCCGTACGGCGCGTATTTCGGCGCAGTCAACTCCAATACGGCCGCGGGAAACTTCAACCAAACGAAACAACCGTTCCAATTCTTCGTGGAGGCACGGATAAAGCTGTAGGGCGAGGCAGCTGCACGTGGGGAGGGCCTAGGCGCCTTGGCAATGGGCGTCTAAGCCCTCCAACCACATGGCCACAAAGCACGCTCAGCACGAGATTCACATTAAAAGAGCCTACGAATCCGCCGCCAAAGGCGATGGTCTTCGTGTGCTCGTCGATCGCGTGTGGCCGCGAGGCCTGAGCAAAGATGACCTCGATATCGATCTATGGGCAAAAGAACTTGCGCCCAGCACGAAACTGCGGCAGTGGTTCGGCCACGATCCGGAACGCTGGCCGGAATTTCGTAAACGGTACGAACACGAGTTACGTGAGTCGGCCGCCGCGGACGAAATTCGAAACATCATCGCTTCGGCCAAAGACAAACGCGCTATCACGCTCGTCTACGGCGCAAAGGATGAGGAGCACAATCAAGCCGTCGTACTAAAGGCGCTGTTCGAGAAATTAGGCCGCACCGCGTCGCGGTAAATCGATGACGCGCTCGATAATGCGCAGCGCCGCAATCGGCGCGAGTTTGTGCAGCCGCGCAATCGTGATATCATGGAGCGCGACAAACGTGCACTCACCGCCGGCATTGGCTACGCGTTCGCGAAAAAGCACCAGGAATTCAATCGCATCGGGATCGATCGACGGCAGCGTATCGAGCATAACGACGATATTGGTGCGCTCTGCGCTAAGGAGCCGCTGGAGTTGCTCGCGCAGTTGCGTGTGCCACGGGCTCTCAGCGCGCGGATCGCAGGTGATGAAGCCGACGTCCCTTTCCACACTTGCATACTAATGCGTATCCGCCAAAAAACGCTTATGCATACGTTACATCGTTAGGGCGTGGTGCGGGCCGCGCATGCTCCACATGTCGCATGCCGCGCCGAACCGGCCCGCCCACTTCCGTTCGCGCGCTCCAAGAGTATGAAGGAAGAGGGCGATGCACCAGGCATCGCCCCCTTTTGTCGCCTCCCCATCGACACCTCACGTACACCCGTTCTTCTTCTTATGAAAACGGTGCGGACGCGGGCGCAATCCTGTGCTATCGCACGCCGTGATTGCAACACGCCAAGTGTCACCGCAGAAAGTGAAGCCTTTCCTAAGTACTGTGGGTCATCGGGTTGCTTGTTGACAACGCCGCGATCGCAGCTTGTCCTACACAAATTCCGCCGTCGTTCGGCGGCATGGTGCGATTTGTCCACAGGCGATCGCCCAAGGCATCGAGCAGCCGTTGCATGAGCAGGGTATTTTGAAAAACGCCGCCCGAAACGACGATGCGCGGCTGGGCGTATGCATCGCATACCGCCAGAACGCCTTGCGCGACCGCCTCGTGGAAGGCGCGCGCGATTTCGCGAATGTCGCGGCCCGCCGCGCGGTCTGCGATAATCGCAGATAGCAACGGGCGATAATCGAGCTGCGCGTCTTCGAACGGAAAGGGATACGCCGCAACCGGTGCGCTTTCGCGCGCGAGATGTTCCACCCACATCGCCGCTTGCGCCTCGAACGTAATTTCCCGCGTAAATCCAAGCAGCGCGGCTACGGTGTCGAAGAGCCGGCCCATCGACGTGGTGGGAAAGACGCGAATGTTTTTTTCCAGGAGTTGTTGGGCCAGGTGGTAGCGATGCACCCCTTCGAGGAGCGCCGAGTGACAAAAATCGTGCAGAAAGCCGGCTGCGGCTTGAACGGGATATCGAGCTGCGGCATCGCCGCCGGGAAGTTTCGCAGGGCGCAAATGTGCCACGCGTTGTAAGCCCGTTGTAAGATCGCCCAAAAACACTTCGCCGCCCCAAATCGTAGCGTCTTCGCCGTAGCCGGTGCCGTCGAATGCAAAGCCCAGCACCCGTTCGTCGAAAGCGCTCCGCTCGGCAAGTACACTTGCAATATGTGCACGATGATGCTGCACGGCGACTTTCGTCCCGTGCATCTGCGCCGCGTACGTCGAGGATGCATACTCGGGATGCGCGTCGTGGGCGATGCAGACATCGTCTTGCGGTAGCTCGTACAGCGCGCTCAGATCGGCGATCGTTTCTTTGAATGCAACAAACGCTTCGTAATGTTCCAGATCTCCGATGTGCTGGCTCACAAAGGCTTGTCCGCGAACGACGACGGCGACGGCGTTTTTTAAATCGGCGCCGACTGCAATAATGGGGTGGGATGTTGGAAGCGCTGCCACGGCCTGAGGCGCGAGGCCGCGGGCGTGACGGATGACGATAATGTTCCCTTCCACGGCCTCGGGGTGGGTCGATACCTCACCATGAGAAATCACGGAGTCGTCGATGCGGCGGGCGATTTCGCGCTCCCCGACGAGCAGGGCGTCCGCAATTCCGCTCAGCGTGCGACGGGCGTCTTCGTCGCGATATGCAATCGGTTCGCTCGAGCGGTTCGCGCTGGTCATTACGAGCAGATCCGGTGCGCCTGCGGCAAAGAGCAGATGTTGCACCGGTGTGTACGGCAGCATCACGCCGAGATCGCTGTTGCCGGGAGCGACGCCCTCGAGCTGTACCTTAGCCGGCGCGAGCACAATCGGGCGCGCTAGCGACTGGAGCTGCGTTTGCGCGTGCGCATCGAGGTCTACGATGCTGTGTGCGGCGTCGAGCGTATGCGCGAGCAGTGCGAACGGGCGTTCTTTGCGATACTTGCGCTCGCGCAGTGCGCGGACCGCCGCGGCGTCGCGCGCGTCGCAGGCCAGATGGTATCCGCCGATGCCTTTGACGGCAACGATGCGGCCTTCGCGCAGAAGTTGCGCGGCGCGGGCGATTGCAGTCCCGCGCACGATCGTTCCGTTTATTTCGAGAACATAATTCGGACCGCACTGCGCACATGCGACGGGCTGGGCGTGGAAGCGCCGGTTCGACGGATCTTCGTATTCCGCACGGCATTGCGCGCACATGGGCCAGTCGCGCATCGTCGTTTGTGGGCGGTCGTAGGGCAACGCACGGACGATCGAATAGCGCGGTCCGCAATTTGTGCAATTGATGTACGGGTAGCCGTACCGCCGGTCGCCCGGGTCGAACAGTTCGCGCAGGCAATCTTCGCAGACCGGCAAGTCGGGAGAGACACGCACGGTCGGCGCTTGCCGGTGTTCGCTTTTGTGAATTTCAAACGTTCGGAATCCGCGGAGCGTGGTGTGCTGCGTTTCGAATTCCGCGATGCGTGCGGCGGGCGGCGGATGCGCGAGCAGTGCCTGCGCAAAATCATCGAGTGCTGCGGCGTCGCCTTCAGCGTGTATTTCAACGCCGTTCTCGGCGTTGAGCACCCAGCCGGTAATGCCGTGCCGGTTTGCTATGCGGTACACGAACGGGCGGAAGCCGACGCCCTGAACGATACCGCCGATGTGCAGGCGGCGTGCCTCTTTACACGCCTCCCGCATAACAGCCGCGGCCTTCGTAGCCGATTTGCAATACTTGTCCGTTACTCACCAGTACCGGAACGCGGTGATCGCCCTCGCAGAGATCCAGCATGCGCGCGAGCGCATCGGGATCGCATTCGACATCGTACTCGATGAACGATTCGTGACGGAATTCCAAATCTTCACGCAGCTGCGCCGTGTACGGGCATGAAGCGGTTCCGTACAGTTCTAGCATCATGACAACACCTGCAGAGCTTCGCGGAGAACGTGATAGATGGTGCCCTGTGCTTCTTGAATGCGAGGAATGTAATCGCAGTGCACAACGATTGCGATATCCGCTACCTTGCGTTGTACGACCTCGCCCCCATCATAGCCGAGGAGTGCGACGGTGAGCAATCGGCGTTTTCGCGCTTCTTCGAGCGCCGCGACGACGTTGCGCGACCCGCCGCTTGTCGAGAATGCAAGCGCGATGTCGTTCGCCCCGGCTTGTGCGATGAGTTGACGCAGGAACACAAGTTCGGTGCCGACGTCGTTCGCGGTAGCGGTAATGACGGCAGGTTCGAGCGCAAGCGACATTGCGGGCACGGGCGTCCAACCGTTCTCGGGCATGATGCAGTCGAGCGCAAAATCGGTTGCGTCCGTCGCTGACCCGCCGTTGCCGAAGGCGAGAATGCGTCCGCCTGCTTGCAAGCGGTCGTGCATTGCCAGCGCGGCGCCGGCGATGTTTTCGGCTTGGTCGTTAGCGACTTCGTTGCGCAGCGCAATAGCATCACGGGCCTTCGCGCGGATGGACGAAGCGACGTCGCCGGCCAGAGTTTGGGACGCGTTTGGCTGCTGCGGCGCGAGGAAGGGGTAGAGGAAGTCGGTGTTCGCGGTCCCCTCGACAAGCTCGGGGTCGCTGTGTACGTCACGATGACATTCTTGATGCTCGAGAAACACGTGCACCGACTCGTACATCGTGTGGCCGAGCAGCTCGAACAGCTCTTGGTGAACGTGCACGTCGGTGCTTGGCGACGGCACGGCGTAGCCGGCATCCGTTCCGGGCAGCGCCATCGTCATTGCGCCGCGCGCTCGCGCGGTTCGCAGCACGTCGTGTGCGGTTGGTTCGCCGCCGGGCGGCCCGAATGCGGCGACCATATCGTCGGGTCCACAAAGCGCATCGATCCATTGCTCGTATGCCATGCTTACGTCGAGCGCCGGCAACGCGCGCTTACCAACGATAACCGGATGGATGAATTCCACCGAGACGTGCATGGCATCGGTGGCATACGGACCGCGGCCGAAAGCCAGAAGCCGTCCGCCGCGCATGAATCGCGTCGCCATTTCGCGGCATGCGTGTGCGAGCGGCAGCGCTTCGCGCGCGAAGAATGATTCGGTGGAAGCGTTGCGCTCGAGGATGCGATTCTCGATGCGCTTCGCGAGCGAGATACGTTCGGCTAACATATACGAGGTAACGGATCGCCTACGAGCATGTCGACGATGCGCGTTCCTCCGTAGCGCGTGCGCGTCAGAACCGTCGCCGGCGGCGACGCTTGGATCTCACCAATGAGCGCGGCCTCTTCGCCGCCCGCAACAGCGTGAAGCGCGGACAGCGCTGCATCGGCATATTCGGGCGCAACGATTGCAATGAATTGCCCTTCGTTTGCGATATGCAAAGGATCGAGCCCCAGAATCTCGCAAGCGCCTCGGACGACGTCGCGCACGGGTACCGCTTCTTCTTCGATAACGATCGCCATACCGCAGTCGCGTGCAAGTTCGTTCAGCACCGTTGCGACGCCGCCGCGAGTAGGATCGCGCATCCAGCGTAAGCCTGGCGCGGCACTCGCGCACAGTGCGTCGACAAGCGGCGTGAGCGCGCGCGTATCGGATTCGATCTCCGCTTCCAAATCCAGCTCGCCGCGCGCCAGCAGAATCGTTATGCCGTGATCGCCGACGGGTCCGGAGAGCAGCACGCGATCGCCGCAGCGCAGGTTTTGCGCTCCCAGCGTTAAGCGTTCGTCGACGATGCCGATGCCGAACGTCGTGATGTACATTCCGTCGGCCATGCCGTGTTCGACGACTTTCGTATCGCCTCCGACGATGTGCACGCCCGCATTTGCGCATGCTTGCGCCATCGCCGCGATTTCACGCTCGAGCACTTCACCCGATAATCCCGCTTCCAAAATAAGCGCCGACATCAGAGCGATCGGACGCGCTCCCGAAACCGCCAGATCGTTTATGGTGCCGTGCACGGCGAGCGAACCAATCGAACCCCCGGGAAAACGCAGCGGCTTCACGACGAAACCGTCGGCCGTCGTCGCAATCCGCGTGCCTTCAACGGTCAGGAGCGCAGAATCGGAGAGCGATTCCAAAACCGGATTTGCAAGCGCAGGCGTGATGAGACCTTCGATAAGGCGACGCGTTGCTTTTCCGCCGGCTCCGTGCGCCATCTCGATTTGTTCGATGCGATGCTTGGACGAGCTGAGCATGGCGTTACCGCGCTACGTACTTGTAATATGCGGCGCAGGCGCCTTCGCTTGAAACCATGAGCGCGCCGATCGGATGTTCGGGCGTACATGCGCCGCCGAACAGTTTGCATTGCGGCGGCGAAAGAACGCCTTTGAGAATCTCGCCGCACTGCGCGGCTTTCGGATCGGTCACGCGCACACCGGGAAGGTCGAAGCGCGCTTCGGTGTCCCACTGCGCAAACGCACTTTTGATTTTGAGTGCGGACTGCGATATGAACCCGAGGCCGCGCCATTCGAAATAGGGACGCAGTTCGAAAATATCGGCCATTGCGCGCAGTGCCGCGGCGTTGCCGTTCCACGGGACGATGCGGCGGTATTGATTCTCGACCTTCGCTTCCGCCTCGCGCAGCTGCCGGAGCACCATGAGAATGCTCTCGAGCAAATCGAGCGGCTCGAATCCTGAAATGACGACGGGCTTTCGATAGTTGTGCGCGATAAATTCGTACGGGCGGCAGCCGGTGATGGTAGAGACGTGCCCCGGGCCGATGAATCCGTCGATTCGCATATCGGGTGAGTCGAGAATCGCGCGAATGGCGGGCAGTATCGTGACGTGATTGCAAAATACGCTGAAATTATCAATGCCGAGCGATTTTGCGCGCAGGATCGTTAGCGCGGTCGATGGTGCCGTAGTTTCAAAACCGATCGCGAAAAAGCAGACGTGCTTGCGTGGCTCGTTCTGCGCGATGCGCAGCGCGTCGAGCGGAGAGTACACCATGCGCACGTCCGCACCGCGCGCTTTATACTCGAGCGGCGTGCCTTTCGTGCCCGGCACCCGCATCATGTCGCCGAAAGCGGTAAGAATCGTATCCGCGCGATCGAGAACCGCCAGGCCGTCGTCGATGCGGCCCATCGGCAACACGCATACGGGACATCCGGGTCCGTGAACGAGCTGAATGTTTTTCGGAAGAATGTCTTTTAACCCGTGCCGGTAGATCGAATGCGTATGTCCGCCGCAGACTTCCATGATGCGGTAGCGGCGATCCGGATCGACCGTTCTCGCGATTTCGCGTGCCACGTTGGTGATCAGCTGCGGATCGCGGAATTCGTCGACGTATTTCATCTTGGGACACCGAGCAATGCGGCGAACGTCGATTCCCAATCCATGAGCGCGTGTTCCGCACGGTACCGGCAGAGCGCATCGAACGTCACGTTATCGATACGAATCCATGCCTGCTTGGGAAAACGCGCATCCATGGCGTCGTGCCAAGTTTGCACGGGGACCTGCGCGTGCGCCTCGGATCGAAACTCTTCGACACAAACTTCGCTCGCGGACGTACGAAACGCCGTTCCGCTAAAGAGCAGGCCCACCGGTATCTCACCGTCGTGCAGTGCCGTTACGTATCTGGTCCCCGCGACATACGTATCGTATGTGCAGGGAACGCAGACGTCGAATTCCGTTTCGTCGGAGAACGCTTCCAGCGCGACGGCGCCTTCGTACCAGAGCAGCGGGCGAATATCGCCGGCTGCGTCGTTCGTTTCGCCGAACAGTTCACGCAGCAGCATCTCTTCGCCGGCGGAATAACCGCGACGGGCCGGTTCGATCTGTACGTGAACGCGCAGCACCATCGCGTGCAGCGGCGCTCCATCGCTGCGAACGCGCAGGCGAAAACGGACGGCAGGACTCGCGGCGCGGCGTTCGGCGCTAACGTCAAGAACGGTGAACTCGAAACGCCCGTTCATCGCTCGAACGTGTACCCGCGAATTTCGTCCATGGCTTGCCGATCTTCGCCTAATGCTGCGAGCATTTTCAGTTGATCGCGCGCTTCGGTTTCGCCGACTTTGCTCATCGCAAAGCCGACGTGAATGAGCACCCAATCGCCGACGCTCAGCGGCTCGTCGGCCAGAAGGCCGATATTGATCGGCCGCTTTACGCCCGCAACGTCAACTTTCGCGAGCAGCGGCTGTTCGATTGAAAACTCGACGATTTGGCCGGGAATCGCGAGGCACATGACTACATGGACTCGATCTTTACGTAACGTGCGACATCTTTCGGCAGCGATTTAAAAAACATGATCCACTCTTTGACGATTAACCGCTGGCCGCGTACGACTTGCATCGTGATTTCGGGCGCCTCTTGCATGACGGGCCCTTCGTTTGAAAGCGAGCGCAAGTGATCGTAGCGGCGAAGCTCGCCCGCCATCGTTAGGGCAAACTTCGCCAGATACAACACCCCTGCTACGGCGAGGGTTTTGACAATAGTTCTCTTGCGCATACCAGCTCCTCAATGAGTTCGACGCAGCGAGGAAGCGCCGCGCGAACCGGTTCACTTAACTGCATACCCTCGTCCGTCGATTCCGGCACGCATCCGACGATGAAAATCTCGGGGCGGCGAGCCGCGCCAAGTTCACCGCTTAAACGTTCATACAATGTCAGCACGGCTTGCACGCTCATCGCATGCGGGTCGAGTGCTATAGCACCCCTCGATACCTCAGGGTCGTTGTCGGGTCTTGAGGACATCCTGTCTTCCCCGACACTAGCCCCCTCCGGAGCGCGTCGCGATACCTCACGATGACAGATGCCGATTTCGATAAGAAAAAGCGTCCCGGGCGCATCGTCGCGCGCAATCGCATCAACAAGCACCACGCGATCGTACGGCTCGAGCATTTCGAGCGCCAGATGCATCCCCCTTATGCCGAAATCGACAGCGCGAACATCCTCACCGAGCGAACGTTCGCCTAACAGCTTAATCGCTTCCGGTCCAAACGCGTCGTCGCCGAAAAAGATGTTGCCGATCCCGGCGACAAGCGTTTTCATGCGAGCGCCTCAATCTCATCCGCGCCGTAAAAGAACGAGCGGCCGTACCATTCGTGCAGATCGCCGGCCGGATCGCCGTCGAACACGACGCCGATGTAGCGCTTCCCTTCGAAGTCGGTATGCACGGCGCACACGTGTCCGGTCATGCCGTCGACGAGGTCATCCCAAAGATCGGCCCGCCCTTTCGGATGCACGCGCACGCGCGAACCGCGGCGGACTTGCGTGTTGCCGATCGTTATCGTTTCATCGCCCGGCTCGGGGGCGCCGCCCGTGAGTTCTCCGTGCAGCATCGCGAGCGTATCGGCATCGAGCGCTTCGGATCGCTCGACGAGTTCGCGCACGTACGGATGGGCCGCGCGCGCCTGCGTTTTCTCCTCATCGCCGAGAGACGCAACGCTAAGCATGAGCAATTCGTCGATTTCCGTTGCATCGAAGGTGTGGCCGCGGCTTTGTTTTGCAATGACCGGAAAATCGTACAAGATAATGGGCGAGACGAGCATCGCTTCTGCGATTTGCTTGTTCTCGCGCTGTTCGCCCGCGAGGACTGGAAAGACGCGCTCGTTCACGCACGACGCAGCCGCGGCTTTTGCGGCCTCCGGCGGATCGAGCAGCGAGGCAAAAACGGCGCCGCGTGCGGTCAGTATTGCGTGCGCACTGACGAACGCAGTGCGAAGAGCTTCCGCCCGGTTTGCCTCGGCGCGCGTGGAGCTGTGATTGCGTGCTTCCAGCGTCAGGCGCGCGACGTCGCCTTCAATCGCAACATCGGCAACGATCGCGCCGCACAATTCATCGATTGCGAACGGAAATTCCGTGTGTCCGTCGCGTAATTCGATCGTGAACGGGATTTCGCGCTCGATTGGACCGTCGGCGGGTTGGAGGAAGCGGAAAGCACCCTCGATGCACCCGCCGGCGCCGATCAAGACCATCTCGGCATGGAACGACGCCGGCTCACTGGAATCCGCGTACCCCTGCGGCATAAGTACGCCAAACTGCCACGGAAACTGATTTTTGAGCGCGTTCCTGCGGTACGGAAAAAGCAAAAAACCTTCGTATAAAACCGCGTCGGCGACCGCTCGCACCCGGTCGCTCATGTTGTGACGCACCGTGTTATCACATCATCCCAGTTGGTCGCGTGCCTCTCCGTACGGATGCGTTGCAAAAGTTCGAAGGTTTCCCGCGATATTCGAACGAGCACGGAGTCGCCGTAACATTCGCGCATTGCATCGCGCCAAACCGAAAGCGGCATGCGATACGAGCACTCACTTTGCCATGACAGCATCGCAACAGAGAACGACTGCTCCTCGCGCCGGAAGATCGATCCGCTAAAGAAAAAGCGCAGCGGTATTGCTTCCTCATCACGCGCGGCGAAATACCGCGTTGCGGTGACGTCGAAGTCGTAGGTGCACGGAACGTTGACATCGACCTCGGTTTCACCACTGAAAGCCGGGACCATGACGGGAATGTCGGCCCATGCAAACGCGGGCGAGTTTTTCGTGTGCGGGTCGATTCGGATCTGCGTGCGCAGGACGATTGCTTCCACTTCATCGGCACCGGCAATTCGCAAGCGAAACACGATCGTCGGCAATGCCGCGTGGCGGCGCGCATGCGCTTCTAGAATGGAGAACAGCATTGCTCGCCTATCCGTGCGAAAAACGCGTCGATTCGGGAGTGGACTTCATCACCGCCGTGAATGCCCTCCCACGTCGTTCGCACGAGCCCGGTCAATTCGTAGCAGACGTCGATGGGCACGATGTACGACCGCGGTTCGCCGTCTTTCGGGCGGTACACCAGCACCGCTTCGACATCCGGCACCATCGACGCAAGCAGCGGTTCGCGTTCGCGCAGTTCTTGCCAGGCTTCGAGCGAAAGCAGCGACTCGGTTGCGCCGGCTGGTCCCGGATAGAATGCAATAACGCGCTGCGCCGTAGCGCTTTGAAAGAAAAACGCGAGGCCGATCGGAATACCGAGCGCTTCCCATTGCCATTCGCTAAAAAGCGGCGCAGGAATTTCCGCGTAGCGTTTTGGCACGACCTTGAAACGTCCGCGCGCCGCTCCCGGCGCCGCAAACAATAGCGTGCACGCATAACAGGCGCAGAGCAAGCGCCGGTCGGCCGTATCCACCACGTGCCCGTGTCCGTCTTCCAGCGGACCGGCGCACAATTCACACTTTGCTCCGTTAAGCGTCATCGCACCTCGAGCAGCGAAATCGTTTGGCCGACCGCGCGCACTTCCAAAACTTCCGGCGCCTCCTTGTAGATGGCGCGTTCGATCGCTTCAACGAGGCCGGCGTTTCCGTCGACGCGCAATTCGACCAGGTCTTCGTCGACGCTTAGCAGCTCCACATCCGCTTCACGCTCGCGCAAAGACGACCGCGCCGATTCGATCGCGCGCTCGACGCGCCGGCGCAGTGGAACCGGATGCACGCCGTGCGTGATGAACAAGCTCGCAACGATCGGATCTTCACAGCAGCGCTCGAGAATCGCATCGGCGCCGTCGCCGAGTTCCTCCCGCAGCGTCTGCACGATCCGCCGCAGCGCCCGTCCGTGCAAGCTCGAAACGACGCGAACGAGTTCTTCCGCATCGGCGCGGGCGCCGGTTGTCGCGGGAAGCGCAGCGAAGCGGTCCAGAAGCGTTTCGACGCGTTTGCTTGCGGCGTCTAGATCCATGTCACGGTACGACTTCAGCGGCGAACGGCGTGTGGATGCGCTCGATCGTTCTGCCGCCTCCCACGTACATGTGCACGCCGCACGGCAAACAAGGATCGAAACTGCGCACCGCGCGCATAATGTCGATGCCCTTGAAATTCTCCGGGCCGTTTTCTTCGAAAATCGGCGTGTTCTGCACCGCGTCTTCGTACGGGCCCGGGGTGCCGAAGCTATCGCGTGGATTCGCATTCCACGGCGTCGGCGGCCAAGGTTGGTAATTCTCGATCTTGCCGTCGCGTATCACCATATGGTGCGAGAGTACGCCGCGCACTGCCTCGGTAAAGCCGACGCTGATCGCTTCTTTCGGAACTTTGAACGACTCCCACGTCTTCGTTTCGCCTTTGGCGAGCAGCTCGAGGGACTTGTCGATCGAATATAGCGCGATGCCGGCCGCATAGGCTTGGAAGTACGTACGCGCGCGGTCGCGTTCGATCGCGTTGCTCCACTTCGGAATCTTCCACTCGAGCTGCATCTCCGGCAGCGTCGCGCCTTTCGGCAATGTGATGACTACACTGTTGCCCGTGGCTTTCACATAGCCGACGTCGACCAATCCCGAGAGGGCCGTGGACCACAGCCGCGCGATCGGACCGCCGCCGGTGTCGAGCGCGAGATAATTCTGCCCGTCAAACCAGCGCGGCGACATTACCCAGCTATAGTTGCCATCGAAATTGCGCTTCTGCGGCGCCGGGATCTGCCGCGCATTCCAGGGATGGCGGATGTCGACCGGATTGCCTATCGGATCGCGATCGACCAGCTTTCCTTGCTCTTCCCAATCCTTGTAATACGAGTGGCCGAGCAGAATGCGAAGACCTAGATTGATCTGCACGAGATCGTTCGTAACGAGTTTGCCGTCTACCACGATGCCCGGAGTTACGTACATCTTGCGGCCCCAAGTCGTCATATGCCGGTATTGGAAGTCGCATTCCCCTTCGTGATTGAGCGCGCCCCAGCACCCCAGCAGCACGCGCCGTTCTCCGACGTGTTCGTAGCCGGGAAGCGCGTCGTAGAAGAAATCAAACAAGTCGTCGTGCAGCGGCACGCAGCGCTTCATCCACTCGACGTAACGCATCAGACGCACGAGGTAATCCGTAAAGGTTTGCGGATTGGCATTGGTACCCGGACCGCCGGGATACAGCGTGGAGGGATGCACGTGGCGTCCTTCCATCAAGCAGAACATCTCGCGCGTCATGCGGCTGTACTGCAGCCCTAACTTGTAAATTTCGCCGTCGAACGGATTGAGCGCCGTCATGATCTCGCCGATCGTGCGATATCCATGCTGCTCGGCCCGCGGCGCAGCAGTATTTTTCGCCTTCTCCCATACGCCGGGGTTGGTCTCGCGCACCATCTTCTCGCAGAAGTCGACGCCGACCAGATTCTCTTGAAAGATATTGTGGTCGAACATGTATTCGGCCGACTCGCCGAGATTCATGATGACCTCGCCCATCGGCGGCGTTTCCACGCCATACGCCATATTCTGGCAGTAGACCGAGCACGATGCGTGATTGTCGCCGCAGATCCCGCATATGCGGCTGGTGATGAAGTGGGCGTCGCGCGGATCCTTGCCGCGCATGAACACGCTATAACCGCGGAAGATCGACGAGGTGCTGTAGCACTCCGCAACTTGTTTCTGCTTGAAATCGATCTTCGTATAAATGCCGAGATTGCCGACGATGCGCGTGATCGGATCCCAGGCCATCTCGATCAGCTGACGGCCGCCGCGTTCTTCTTCGGTGGCGGGGAAATCTCTGACTGACATTAGTACGCCTCCGGGATGTAACCGGTGGTAAGCTGTTCGCCTTTGTGGCGCCACTTGGGTTCTTTGTCGCCGGTGTGAATCGTCGAACTGCGCAACGTGCGAATAAAACGCCCGTAGCCGGTCACCAGTGTCGTGGAAAGCGTCGAGCCGGGCGGCTCATCCATAAACGGCATGTACTTGTCGGGGAACCCCGGCATGGTGCATGCCATGCAAATACCGCCGACGTTCGGACAACCGCCGATGCCGTCCATCCAACCGCGTTTCGGCACGTTGCATTTCACGACCGGGCCCCAGCAGCCGATCTTCACCAAACACTTTTGTGAACCGTATTCTTTTGCGAAGTTTCCTTCTTCGTAATAGCCGGCACGATCGCAGCCCTCGTGCACCGTTGCGTCGAAGAGCCATTTCGGGCGCAGCATTTCATCGAGCGGCGGCGGGCCGGCCTTGCCGGCCGCAAACAGCAATAGATGCAACAGCGTTTCCGCCATGTTGTCCGGCTGAACCGGACAACCGGGAACGCAGATGACCGGCAGACCGGCTTTCGACTTCCAATTCCATCCCAGATAATCCGGAACTCCCATCGCGCCGGTCGGATTGCCATACATCGCGTGGATGCCGCCGTAGGTCGCGCAAGTACCGGCGGCGATAATCGCCAGCGCTTTGGGCGATAAACGATCGAGCCAATCGTTCACCGTAATCGGTTCGCCGGTTCCCGGATCGTTGCCGAAGCTGGTCCAGTAGCCTTCCTTTTTGATCTTCTCATTGGGGATCGATCCTTCGACGACCAGAACGAACGGCTCCATTTCGCCGCGTTCGGCTTTGAAGAACGCTTGCAGAAATTCGTCCCCGACTTCATACGCGACGAGCGGCCAATACACGTTGACTTTGGGTAAGCCCGGAATGGAACCCAGTACGATCTCTTCAACGCTTGGAAGTGTCGCGTTGGTCAGCGATACCGAATCGCCGTCGCAGCTAAGACCGGCATTCAGCCACAGGAGATTGATCTCGGGAATAGGCGGAATTTTAATAGCCATCGGAGTCCTCCGCAGCGGCTATGTACGTTTAAATAATGCCTAATTCGATTCGATTTTGCAGTCGGCTGACGGTCGCACGCTAGACCGCAGGACCAACCATTTCATACACCGGCGACGCGAGCTTTGCGGCTTGTTCCATGCGGTGCGCCAGGTCGTCGAGCTCGCTCTGCGTGAAGAGTTTGCGCGCCTGCCGGAGCATGCCGGTCTCTTCTTCCAACGCGTGATGCAGCACCAGATTCCTTAATGACTCGAGTTTCGATTTGAACGCCGGCGACGCCGGGTCCGTGCGTTCGACGTCACCTAGCGCCGTTTTGACTTCATCGTGCTCGCGGAATGCCTCGGTGACCTCGTCCGCCTGGGAAGCGTCTCTGGCACGTTCCTTGAACGCGGGATAGAAAATCTTTTCTTCGATCGTTGCGTGGTCGCGCAGGCTGGTATCGATGGTGCGAAAGATATGGGCACACAGCGCCGGGTCGGAGACCCGCTGCGCTTGTATGAATAGTGCGGTGACTTCGGCGTGCTGTTCTTTGAGCAGATCGACGGCGTCTGACATGAAAAGCACCTCCGCACCATGCGTACCCAAATAATAGAAGTGGGAATAGTCTTTTCGTGCACGAGGCATCGATTGCGCTCGCCATCGTCGATGAAGTGTGCGAACGTGCCGCGTCCGAACGCATAGAATGCGTTCGCGCCGTATTCGTTCGCATCGGTGCGATGACGGGCGTCGTTCCGGAAGCATTGCAGTTTGCATGGGATTTAGCAACGGATGGCACGCCTGCTGCGCGATCGCGCTTACAGATCGATTACGTACCGCTCGCAATTCACTGCGCGCGGTGCGATTGCGTGCGAACGATTAGGGCCGGTGCGATACCGGTGTGCCCTGTGTGCGGTGAATCGTCGATGCAAATCGTTTCGGGCCGGGAATTGCTCGTAACTGCGATGGAGGTGGAGGATGCCGCTGCGGCTAGTGGACGTTCAGCAGAGTATACTGCGCAAGAACACGACGCTCGCGCTTGAGCTGCGCCGGCGCTTCGAGCAGAGCGGAACGTTTGTTCTCAATGCGCTCTCGAGTCCCGGCTCCGGAAAGACGACGCTCGTCGAAGAAACGCTGAAGCGCTTGCGCCCACGCTACCGCGTTGGTGCGCTCGTCGGCGACCAAGCAACCGAGAACGACGCGCAGCGTCTCGCGCGCAGCGGCGCTGCGGTGCGGCAAATCTCTACGGGCGCGGAGTGCAGGCTGGATGCGCAAATGGTCACCGCCGCCTACGACGAGTTACTACACTGTCATCGTGAGGTATCGCGACGCGCTCCGGAGGGTGCTAGTGTCGGGGAAGACAGGATGTCGTCAAGACCCGACAACGACCCTGAGCTTGTCGAAGGGGAAAGACACTTCGACTTCCTAGCCATAGAAAACGTCGGAAACCTGATCTGCCCCGCCGAATACGACCTCGGCGAAGACCTTCGCGTCGTGCTGTTTTCGGTAACCGAAGGCGAAGACAAGCCGCTCAAATATCCACTCGCGTTCACGACCGCGCATGCCGCGATTATTTCGAAGATCGACCTTGCCGCAGCGACCGATTTCGATCGGCACTCGGCGCTGAAAAACATCAATACCGTGCATCCCGATTTGCCCGTGATGGAACTCTCCGTAAAAACTGGGGAGGGTGTCGATCGTTGGATCGAATTCTTAGAAACGCGCATCGCACAAAAACCCGTGCCCGTCTCCTAGCGGTCTACGCGGTTCTTGCTGCGCTGAACGCCGGCGCGTGGATTGCGCTCATCGCGGCGGCGCAGCGCTACCCGCTGCTGCTCGCGCTGGGCGTAACGGCCTACGTGCTCGGTCTTCGGCACGCCGTCGACCCCGATCACATCGCAGCCATCGATTCAACCACGCGAAAATTGATGCACGCGGGACAACGCCCCGTAGCCGTGGGCTTGTTCTTCTCGCTCGGCCATTCGACGATCGTTTTGGCGCTGAGCGCGCTCGTCGTGCTGTTCGGCTCGGCAATTAAAGCGCATTTGCCGGTGCTTCAATCGGCGGGATCGATTCTCGGCACTACGGTATCCGCGCTTTTCCTTTTTGCACTGGCCGCGGCGAACGTCGCCGTGCTGATCGACGTGCTGCGCGGTTCATCCAATAAGGAAGACGAGTTCAACGCGGCCGGTGGAATTTTGGCGCGCGTGTTGCGGCCGGCGCTCGGTTTGGTGACCCAGAGCTGGCATATGTATCCACTGGGAATGTTGTTCGGCTTGGGTTTCGATACCGCGACCGAGATCGCGCTCCTCGGCATCTCCGCGGCGTCTGCTGCGGGCGGTATGCCCATCGCGTATATCATGCTTCTGCCGTGCCTGTTCGTGGCCGGAATGTCACTGATCGACACCAGTGAGGGCGTGGCGATGCTGGCGGCTTACGGATGGGCATACGTCAAACCCACCGGCAAAAAATTGTACAACGTCAACATGACGCTGCTTTCGATCATTATCTCGCTGGTTATCGGCGGAGCCGAAGTGCTTGCGCTCACCGGCATGTCGACCAACTGGATCTCATTCAGCACGATCGGTTATGGCATCATGGGCGTGTTTGCGTTGAATCTTGGCGCGAGCGCACTGGTGTATCGTTTTCGGTCGAACTCGTAGGTCTTTTCGACGATATACTGTCGCCGCTAGCGATATTTTGGCTGGGGCGCTAGGAAACGGGACCTGGACTGCGTAACGCTATGACCGTGAGGCGCCCTCATCTGGCGAAGCGGCTCAACGCGTTCGATGCAACGCTTATTGTCATGGGCTGCATCATCGCGTCCGGCATTTTTATGACGCCCTCGGTCGTCGCGCAGCGGCTGCATTCTACGGCGCTTATTCTTTCCGCATGGATTCTAGGCGGCGTCATCGCGCTCATCGGCGCATTTGTTTTTGCAGAACTCGCGTCGCGGCGTCCGGACGTCGGCGGCATGTACGGGTACTTGCGGGATGCGTACCATCCGGCGCTGGCATTTATGTCCGGCTGGACGGCGCTTTTGGTGAGCCAAAGCGGCGCAATTGCGGCCATCGCCGTGACCTTCGCCACGTACGCCCACCCATGGATTCCACTCGACGTTCCGGTTTTGGCAGTGGCCGCGATCGTGGTTACCGGCCTCGTCAACTGCTTCGGCGTTCGCGAAGGCGTCGTCACCCAGAACGTCTTGATGCTGATGAAAATCGGTGCAATCGCGCTGATTATCGCCGCGGGCTTCTTCGGTCCGACCGCGCAGATTCACCATCCAACTGCGCAGGCGGCGTCGCTCGGGACGCTGCCGATCATCGCCGTTCTCGGCGCGGCGCTCGTTAACGTTTTTTACTCGTATGACGGATGGCAGACGGCGCCGTTTATCGACGGCGAAATGAAGCATTCCGGACGCGCGCTTCCCGTCGGCCTCGTATTCGGCGTCAGCGGCGTTGTCGTCTTGTATATCGCCGTCACGCTCGGCGGATTGCGGATGCTCGGCGCGGATGGTCTGGCGGCGACGTCTACGCCCGCGACCGATATGGTCCGTCTTGTTATCGGACGCGCCGGCGAAGCAATCGTGGCGGCCTTTATCGCGCTGTCAACGCTTGGCTATCTACAAACGGCCGCGCTTACGGTTCCGCGCTTGTATTACCGCATGGCAAAGGATGGCCTATTTTTCAAGCAGCTGGCGTATCTTCATCCGAAAGCGCAAACCCCGATCGTCGCTATCGCTTTGCAGTGCGCCGTTTCCAGTGTGATCGTCGGTTGGGGGAACTATCAGCGCATTTTGAACTACGTCACGCCGATGGATTTCTTGTATATGGTGCTGGCCGCCGTTGCGATTTGGATCTTCAGACGCCGCCACGTAGGCGGTCAAGTTCCCGCTATTCGCGTTCCCGGCCACCCGTGGAGCACGTTGTTTTTTACGCTCGTAAGCGCAGCGTTCGTTGCGAATACGTACATCGCGTTTCCGCGCGATTCCATTGTCGGCTTAGTGATTTTCCTTTCCGGTTTCCCGATATACCTATTTTGGCGGCGCAAAGCGTCCGCCGTGTCACCACCACTTGCCGCTTCAGAAGCCAACTAAGGAGAACTATGCGCAGTTTGCGTGTTGCAAAGGTCGCCTCCATGCTTGTCGCTGTCTCGCTGTGCTTGAGCACGCGAGGCACACTCGCGGCCGGATCCCCGAGCATTGATGACGCTCTTCGACAAATCGCAACCTACGCTCCCCAGGCGCTCCAAGAGCAAGGGGCGCCGGGTATGTCGGTTGCGATTACCGATCGCACGCACACGCTTCGCATTCTAACGTTCGGATACGCAAATCTCGATGCGAAAACGCCGGTAACCGCATCGACGCGTTTCCCCATCGGTTCCATCACCAAAGGGATGACCGCGCTCGCGCTGATGCAAATGCACGACGAGGGACGGTTCGATCCGTCGCGCGCGGTCCGCGCATATCTGCCGTGGTTCTCGATCCATTCCGGCGGAAAAACGATTTTCGTCCACCAGCTGCTCTCGCACACGGGCGGCACGCCGGACGACTATTCGTTCTCGCCCGGATATATGTATTCGGTTGCGGATCTGCGCAACGCACATACGATTTTCACGCCCGGCTCGAGTTGGTCGTATTCCAACGACGGCCTGGCCACAACCGGTGCGATTCTGGAGACGCTCGACGGAAAACCATGGGCGCAGTCGTTGCAAACGCGGGTTTTTGATGCGCTTGGGATGACCAGCAGCAGCGCCGTGTTCACACCGCAGACGCTCGCGGATGCCGCACTAGGTTACGTGTTCGAAGATTCGAACATCATCACGCCGCCGGATCCGCATCTTATCGCCTCCGTACCGGGCGACTTCGTCGACCCCGCAGGTTCGGTAATCTCGACGCCCGAGGATATGGCGAAATACATGCGCTTGATTCTGAATTCCGGCGTCAACGATGCGGGAAAGCGCGTTCTCTCGCAGTCCAGCTACGCGCTCTGGACGACGCCCGACTCCAACAACGCCAAGCTCGCCGGTCAAACGTCGCCCGAACTCGCGGAAGCCCCGCATATGTACGAACATTATGCGTTCGGTCTTGCCGTGCACACGGAGGGCAGCGATAAGATCGTGGCCCACACGGGCGGCATCGCGGGGTACTCCGCGTGCATGGAAAATAACGTCACGCGCGGCTTCGGCGTCATCGCGATGTCGAATCTGGTGGAAGCGCCGCTGCATCCGTGCGCGATTGTTCTATATGCGATGAGCGTGTTGCAAGCGCAAAGCGCAGGGCAACCGCTCCCGCCGGTCCCCGCACCGATCGGAAACTATCTGCAGCGAACGACCGTGACCAATGCCGCCGATTATGCCGGAACGTATACCGCGTCCGACGGTTCGACGCTGACATTCACCGCGAACGGCAATGCGCTCTCGTTGCAGGGCCCGCAAGGCTCCAAACCGCTGTATCCGCGCGGCGGCGCGACGTTTTACGTCGACGATCCGCGTTTCACCGCGACGGGATTAACGTTTCTACGAAACAAGGCCGGTAAAGTCGATGAAGTCTTCTCCGGCTCGCAGTGGTTCGCAAACTCGTCCTATACCGGCGCGCGAACGTTTTCATATCCGCAATCTTGGAACGCGCTCGTCGGCCGGTACGAAAGTCTAGGCGTATGGGGCATCCCCGCCGCCAGCCGCGTGTTCGTGCTGAAGGGACGGCTGCTGATCGACGGTGCGCCGCTCGTAACGCAGCCCGACGGCAGCTTCAAGCTTGGCGGCGCAGCGGTGCATTTCGACATGCCCGCCGCAGGCAAGATGCAGCGCCTGCGCCTGGACGACTTCGATTTGTACCGAATAGACTTGCCGTAGATCGCGCGGGAGCACGTCACAGCAACGAAAGGGGCCGCTGAAGCGGCCCTTTTTCTTGACATTTCGCGGTCGCGTTGATAACATATCTGTTATATAATAATTATGTTATGAAAATACGATTAGATAGCAAGCGCCTGGACGCCACGTTCTTTGCGCTATCCGATGCAACGAGACGAGCGATTCTCGTGCGTTTGGCTCGCGGCGAGGCCACGGTGAACGAGCTCACGCAGGCCTTTGACATCAGCCAGCCCGCGATCTCCCGGCATCTCAAAGTCCTCGAGAACGCCGGATTGATCAAACGCAGCCGCGATGCGCAGCGCAGGCCCTCGCGGGTGCAAACTCAACCGATAGCCGACGCCGTCTCATGGATCGAGCGCTATCGCGATCTCTGGGAGCAAACATATCAACGCCTCGATGCGGTCTTGGCGGACGAACTCAAACGACGCAACACGTAAAAAAGGGAGAGCACATCATGCCGACGCCCCTTGAAGTAACGACCCCATCCGAACGGGAGATTCGAGTAACGCGCACATTTGATGCGCCCGCAGATCTCGTGTTCGAATGTCACACCAAACCCGAATACGTGCAGAAATGGCTTTTGGGTCCGCCCGGATGGAGCATGCCGGTTTGCGAGATCGATCTGAAAGCCGGCGGCGCTTACCGGTATGTCTGGCGCAACGACGCAGATGGACGAGAATTCGGCGTGCAAGGCGCATTTCATGAAATCGTCGCGCCCGAGCGTCTCGTGCACAACGAAAGAATGGACGGCGTGCCCGGTCAGACACTGTGTACGACCACCTTCGTCAGTTCGGGCGGACGCACGCTGTTCACGATGACGATGCTCTTCGAATCAAAGGAATTGCGCGACGGCGCGCTCGAGTCCGGCATGACCGGCGGAATGGAGATCAGTTACGATCGCCTGCAAGACATGATCCGCGCGCAGGAGTTTGCATCATGACATCGCTCCTTGCGCGCATCGCCGTTGCGTTCGGTTTGGCGAGCTTCGTACTGATGGCCGCGCTGCACGCGCTTCGACCCGATCTCAATCCCGCGTGGCACGTGCTCAGCGAATATGCCGTCGGTAAATTCGGCTTTCTGATGGCGCTGTGTTTTCTTTGCGCAGGCATCGCTGCTGCGTCTCTCATTGAGCCGCTGCTCCCGTATGCGCGGGGCCGGGCGGGCCGTGCCGGACTCATATTCCTTGGTCTTGCATCGCTAGGTTTACTCATGGCGGCAGTGTTTCCGATGGATCCCATTACGACAAGCCCCGACAGTGCGACGTTTTCCGGCACGATGCACGAAATTGCCGGCACGATCGGCGTTCCCGCACAGGTCCTCGCCGCAATTTTCATCACGCTGACACTGCGCAAAAATGCCGTATGGTGGAACGTCCGAGCCGGACTGCTGGCTCTCACACATCTAACGTGGATCGGCGTCCTTCTAACGTTCGTTTTCGTCGCGGTGCTCATGCAGCGACACGCGCTGGGCGGGTGGTGGATGGTCGGATGGGCGAACCGCCTGTTCATGGCCGCTTTTTGTGGTTGGGTTATCGTTGCGGCGTGCCCGCTGATGGCGAGCGCGCGCGCCAAAGTGGCTGCGGTGTAACCGGGGAGGAGCGAATGATCGTATCGACGACTGAGAATTTAGCGGGAAGGCGCATCAAACAAACGCTCGGGCAAACCTTCGGCGTGGTGGTGCGCAGCCGCGGGCTTGCGGGAAACATTGCGGCGGGCCTTCGTTCGCTCGTCGGCGGTGAAATAAAAGAGTACACGCAGTTGTTGGAAGACGCGAGGCGGCATGCCATGGACCGCATGGTGCAGAATGCGCAAGCAATGGGTGCGGACGCCGTAATTATGATGCGTTTCGATTCGTCGGAGATGGGACGGACGATGACCGAAATCGTCGCTTACGGAACGGCCGTAACGACTGAGCCGGTCGCATAATCAATGCTGCGAATAATTATTGGGGTTATCGGTCTGCTTTGCCTCGTCGCCGGCGTGCTGCTGCAAGTTTTGCCTCAGCACGCCGGCATAGGCCTAATCGTTTTCGGCGGCCTTGTCCTCATCAGCTTAGTATTCGAAGGACGCTACCGCACGGCAAAGGTAAACGCGGCTTCATGGCAGGCCACCGGCGAGAAGTTCATCGATCCGGCGACGGGAAAACTCGTCGAAGTCGACTACGATCCGAACACGGGCGAACGCAGATACCGCGACGAGTGAGGCAGCTAAGTCGCTTCAAAAAATGACAACTGTTCCCGCTCCCACCCTTCCAGTTGCAGCATTCGAAGTTTTAATGCAACGCCGCCGGTAGCGGAAAAGCCGTGCATTCTTCCTTCGGCTGAAAGTACGCGGTGACAAGGTACGAGCGGAGGAAATGGATTTTCACCGAGCACTTGGCCTACTGCACGCGAGAGACGGACATCGCCTAAAAGCGATGCAATCTCACCGTACGTCAGCGTTGCGCCTGCCGGAATGCGACGCGCGATTTCGTATACCCGCCGGTTGAACTCCGGTATGCCTTGCATATCCAGATCGAAGCTCGACATATCCCACTTCTCTCCTCGGAACGTTCCACGGATTGCGCCGATTGCGGCGGCGATCTCTGCGGTCGCTTCCACTTCCACTGCACCCGCATGGCGCTCGGTCATCCGCGAACGCAACACCTGCGCATTGCGGCCGGGCAAGCTCGCCCCCACGATCCCGTTGTCACGCCACGCTATGGCGCAAGCACCAATCGCGGTGTCGAACACGCAGAACTTCGTGGACGTCATACTGCCACGAACCCCTGCGCCTCATGAATCGTTGCGGTCAGTTGCCGCCGGTATACACGTATTTGTGCTGACCATCCGCGGTAATGAGCGCGGGTTTGCCGTCCTGACTAGTGACGACGAAGTTAAAGAAGCCGCCGACGCCGGGATCGATCGTTACGAGCGAAATCGTGCCGTCTTTGTTCTTGCGGGACGCCATGTGACTGCCCCACAGGCCGAATTGGAACCACGTTCCATCGGCATCTTTGCGAACGTCGATGTGTCCGAGATCCGGACTATCGTAATGACTCGCAAGTTCTGCTACGGCGCTCGGCGCGGGCGGCAGCGTCAGCAGCTCGCGCTCCTTTGCGGTCTGGGCTTTGATGTTCGCAGCCGCAACGGCGACTAACTGCGCCGCTTTCGGCTTGCCGTCATAAAGCACTTCCAGCAGCCGGCGTTCGAACGGGCCGCGCAGATATACGCCGCTGTCCGCGTTCGTTAGAATCACGGCGCCGACGCCCGCGGATGGAATCGCAAACCAGTCGCTGTGGAAGCCGATAAGATCGCCGCCGTGGTGGATGACGGAAACGCCGTCTTGCCGGTCGTCCATCAGCCCCATGCCGTACCATTCATCCTGCCCCACGGGCACGGTGTGCACGCGGCGCTGCAAGAGGTTTTTCGCCGACATGAAGCGTTTGCCGTTCGGCAGCACGCCTCCCGTGATTTCATTTTCAACGTACTGAATCATATCGTGCGGCGACGACCACGCTTCACCCGCGGGACGATACGGTATCGCGATATCGTTGATCGGCGTAGTAACGACTTTCGTGACGCCGTCGATGTTCCGGCCATGCGGGCTCGCGTGGTCTTCGGACAGCGCCTTGCGCATATCGAATGTCGTGTGCGACATACCGAGCGGATCGAAGATCAGCGTTTGCATCGCTTTGTCGTATGCCTCGCCAAGCGGCAAGTTCGGATATTCGAGGTGTCCCGCAATATAGCCGGCCGCCGATGCCATCGTGTTGCTGTACTGGAAGATCTTGCCGTACGAACTGGTCGGCTCCGTATGCAAGAGCTGCACGAATGTTTCTTCAGGTCCGGTTTGCGGCGTCGTGCCGAGGATCCAGTCGAAGTCTTTGCGCGGAACGCCGGTGCAGGCGCAGATGAGATCTTCGATGCGCACTTTCGCGGTCGTCGCCTGGCTGCCCAAACGGAACGAGGGATACGCCTGCGTGACGGGTTCGTTCCATTGCAGTTTGCCTTGATCGACTACGCGCGACATCATGAGCGTCGTCAACCCTTTCGTATTCGACGCGATCATGAAGAGCGTGTTCTTGTCGACCGGCTGCGGTTTGCCCAGTTCGCGCACCCCCAAGCCGCCTTCGTAGACCACTTTGCCGTGATCGATCAGCGCGATGCCGACGCCGGGCACATCGAGCTCCTTCATGCCGGTACGCACGAACGAGAGCAGCTCGTCGACACGCTGCGGTGTGAGGCGATTCGCCGTACGCCCAGCGAACGTCTCGCGATGATAACCCGCGGCGGAAAGGCTTGCCTCCACTAAGCCGACCGCAGCGGAGCGCTTGTCGAGCGTCGCATCCGCGCCGTCAACGATCGCGACCGTCCACAAATGTCCCGCTCGCAATGCGGTCGCTTCAATCGTCAGGTGCTCGTTCGGCGACGTGAAATATGCGAAGTTTTGGATTTCGTCCCAGCCCCCACGCGGCGCACCGGGCGTGGTGATTTGCAGCGCGCGGTGCATCGACGGATCGTACAGACGCCATGCCTGCGCGACCGCTTGCGCCGCATCGGTCGCATTTCCGACGTCGACGATCGCGATATGCGTATCGCCTTCCGGAGCGGTCAAGACGATCGCGCGGTCGCGCGACTGCATCGACCATTGCGTGGGAAGCGTGAACGTTGCGCCCGAAGCGGTTTTTTCCGGCGTATCGGCTGCACCGGGAACCGGCAGCATCGCGGCAAGCATAACGACTGCCGCAATCGTA
>Ga0070739_10001291_pt1 | contig 38702 bp, 33 predicted proteins | sample Coa_R1_7_FD_66445 | JGI IMG/M metagenome (GOLD analysis project Ga0070739, IMG submission 66445) | Surface soil microbial communities from Centralia Pennsylvania, which are recovering from an underground coalmine fire - Coalmine... | ecosystem: Environmental > Terrestrial > Soil > Unclassified ...
CCGCAGAACGCATACCTCAGCTTCGAAGCGTGTGAAGGAACAAAGACTACCCGGTCGGCTTACGACGTCGCCGCGCCGAAGGCTCTGCCGTTCGACCCCTGACAGGTTGATGGCCACGCGGCTCACAGCATCGGCCACGTCGACCTGGTGGTCGTGAATCTGCATCCCGCGAATACGGGCACGGACACCGGACGGGAGCATCTCGACCTCCTGCCCGGTAATGAAGCGCCCGCTGCTCATGGTTCCTGTCACCACCGTCCCGAACCCGGTCGCCGTGAACACTCGATCGACCGACAGCCGGCCGGGGCCATCCATTCCGGGCTCTACGGCTGCGGCTATCTCGTCGAGCCGCAGACATAGCTCTTCCAGGCCCTGGCCGGTCACGGCACTCACCTCCACCACGGGATAGCCGGCCAGCGATGTTCCGCTGACCAGCTCGGCCACCTCCTCCCGTACCACCGATAGCAGGTCCGGCTCAATCAGGTCAGCCTTGGTCAGCGCGACGATGCCGGTGTCCATGCCGAGCAAGTCGAGGATCGCCGCGTGCTCCCGAGTCTGAGCCATCACGCCCTCGTCACCGGCCACCACCAGCAGCGCGGCGCGGACCCCGGTGGTGCCCGCCAGCATGTTGGGGACAAAGCGATTGTGGCCCGGCACGTCGACGAACGCCACCACGCGCCCCGAGGGCAGGACCAGGGACGCGAACCCCAGGTCGATGGTCATGCCTCGCGCCTTCTCCTCCGCCAGGCGGTCCGGGTCAACCCCCGTCAGAGCCTGAACAAGGCGCGACTTGCCATGGTCGATGTGCCCTGCGGTCCCGATGACCAGGTCGTCTCGCGTGACTCCGGTGCTCACCACCAATCCTATGAAGCAGAAGGTTCAGTGTATGAAAAGACTTTCATGGCTGACGCTCCGCCCGTTCAATCTCATCGGCACCCGGAGCCAGGTCGAAGCTTGACGCCTCAAGTCTCCACCCCTCCAAACTCGAAACTCGAAACTCGAAACTTCCTCCATTGTGTTCTCAAATCGTCCAGACAATGAAGGTTTGATCCAAGGTGGGTGAACTGGTGGCAGAAAAGTGTCCGATAACCATACAATGTTCTTAGAATACTGCCAGGAGGTGTACGGTTAATGACGGGAACAACCGATTCCTCAGCTCCCGACGCGTCGGTTCTTGTCGCCGACGACGATGCGTCGATCCGAAGCCTGCTCCGCACCGTCTTCGAGGAAGAGGGCTATGACGTACACGATGTGGCGGCAGGTCGTGAGGTGCTGCCGGCGATCAACAAGGTGCGTCCCGACCTGGTGATGATGGACGTCCGCATGCCCGGCCTCTCGGGAATCGAGGTGCTTGAGCAGATGAAGCGCAGCAACATCGACGTGCCCGTATTGCTCATGACGGCCTTCGGAACGAGCAACGTGGCCATCAGAGCGATCCAGCTCGGAGCGTATGACTACGTCACCAAACCATTCGATCTCGACGATCTCATCATCACCGTAAAGCGCACGCTCGATCACCGAGATTTGGCCAAGCGAGTCAAGGCCCTGGACGAGACGCCTCGCGATCCGCTCGACAACATCATCGGAAACAGCGCCGCCATGCAGGATGTGTACAAGACCATCGGCCGGGTCGCGCGCACCGACGCCACCATCCTCATCCATGGCGAGAGTGGCACGGGAAAGGAGCTGGTGGCCACCGCGCTGCATGCCAATTCCCACCGAAGAAGCATGGCCTTCGTAAAGGTGGCCTGCGCTTCGTTGACCGAGACGCTGCTGGAGAGCGAGCTGTTCGGGCACGAACAGGGCGCATTTACCAGCGCCAGCAGGACCCGCAAGGGCCGCTTTGAGATGGCCGATAAGGGGACAATTTTCCTCGACGAGATCGGCGAGATGTCCCTAAACACTCAGAAGAAGCTGTTGCGCGTGCTCCAGGAACGTGAGTTCGAGCGGGTGGGCAGCTCGACGCCCATCAAAGTCGATACTCGCGTCATCGCAGCCACCAACAGAGACCTCCAGCGGGAGGTGGCAGACGAGCGTTTCCGCGAGGACCTCTACTACCGGCTGAACGTCATCTCGATGCGCATCCCGCCGCTACGAGAGCGCATGGATGACATCCCTCTGCTGGTCGAGCACTTCCTCCAGAAGTACCGATCCGATGCGCCCTCGGGAGCACCTCGGATTTCGGAGGAGGCGCAGGCCAAGCTCCTCGATTACACCTGGCCGGGAAACGTACGCGAGCTGGAAAACGTCGTGCATCGGTCCATCATCCTGGCTCGGGATGAGGTCGTAACGCCACACCACATCGTCTTCACGGGAGCCTTCGGACGTATGGATTCGCATGTGGATGGCGGGATACCGGAGATGGTCGCCAAGGCAGTGCCCCTCCGACGGATAGTCGCCGATACCGAGAAGCAGGCGATTGAGTCGGCTCTGGCGCTCTGTAATGGAAACCGCAGCCAGGCGGCCAAGACCCTTGGAATCTATCGGCGGCTGCTCTACGCCAAGATGCGCGAATACGGTCTAGAGCCGGCTGAGCGATCTCCCCGCGAGGCCGAGGTGGCCTAGGTAAGCGAGCCGGCCGTCGGGTCGCCATCGGGCCGGCTCCAGTCTCCGCTCCGTCCTCCCGACTTCTGCTTAAGGGCCACTTCCCGTATCGACATGCCCCGGTCGATCGACTTGCACATGTCATAGATGGTGAGGCCGGCCACCGAAGCGGCGGTCAAGGCCTCCATCTCAACACCTGTCTGGCCTAGGCACTGCACCGTGGCCTGGATCTCGACGCCGCGGTCAACCAGCCGCAGCTCGATCTCGATCGATGATATCGGGATGGGGTGACAGAGCGGGATCAGCTCATGCGTTCGTTTCGCCGCCATGATGCCGGCCACCCGTGCGACGGCCAGCACATCCCCCTTCTTGGTCACGTTATCCCTGATTGCCGCGACAGTCTCCGGTCGAGCGCTGACGAAGGCCTCGGCCACCGCCGTTCTCCTGGTAACCTGCTTGTCGCCTACGTCGACCATGTGGACTTCGCCCCCGGTGGTCACGTGAGTCAGTTGCACGCCTTCACCTCTGCCCAAGTCTACGGCTGTAGGTGGGACCGCAAGACCTCGACCGATACATCAGCCACGGCTGAGGCGCCAGCCGGCGAGCGGCCGGGCTGCGGGGCACCGAACTCCCGCGAACGTCTCAGCTAGAATCTGGCGATTGCGGGACCGCGGGTCTCAGCCCCAGAAGACGCACGGAGCTGGCAATGTTTTCGGTCCTGGGCGCCGTCGTACGAGCACTGAAGCAGGCGGCGACGCTGCAACGCCTGAAGCTTCCCTTCAGCGGATATGAGCGTCGCCGGTGCGGATTCGTGGTTCTGCAGATCGACGCCCTCTCCCAAGCCGACCTCGAGGCCGCGCTCAAGGGCGGCTTTATGCCTCATCTGCGGGAGCTTATCGAGGGGGGCCGGTACCGGGTTGAAGGCTGGCGCTGCGGCATGCCGAGCGACACCGCGGCCATCCAGTGCGCCATGTGGTACGGCGACAAGTCCTTCGTACCTGGCTTCTACTGGTATGACAAGAAGCAGCGAAAGCCCATCATTTGTTCCTGGCCCCTGGACATGGCCCGGGTCGAAGCCGCCTGCGCCGGTCCTCGTGAGGGCCTGCTGCGTCATGGAAGTGTCTACACCGGGATGGCGGCGGGCGGAGCATCACGGGCCGTCTTGACCACCAGCGCCCTGGGCAACGCTCGCTTTCCTCCCAAGCTTACGGGCATCGATATCTTCCTCCTTCTGCTGCTCAACCCCTGGCGGCTGGGCCGCGCCTCCGCGCTGACCGTGCGCGAGATCTTCACCGAGATCGTCGAGCAGAGCCGAGCCCGTCTGCACGGACGCTACGTGGCCCCCGAGGGCATTTTCCCGATCACCCGGGCCTTCACCCACGTGCTCTTCAGAGAGCTTTCGACTCTGGGCGTTCGTCTCGACATCTTCCGCGGCGTGCCCGCCATCTATGCCAACTTCATCGGCTACGACGAGATCGCCCACCATCTCGGGCCGAACAGTCGCTACGCCTACCGCTGCCTGCGGGCCATCGATCGCCAGATCCATGATGTCTACAAAGCCGTCCAGGCGAGCAGCCTGCGCGACTACGATCTCTACATCATGAGCGACCATGGCATGACGCCGTCGCTTCCGTTCCAGCACCTCTATGGTCAGACACTCGGTCAGTTCATGTCGTCTCACAACGCCCGCCGGCTGGAGACGGTCGAGCTGGAACCGGGCATTCAGAGAGATCTGTCGGTGATTCAGCAGGTGGAGGAGCTATCCGATGAGGTAGGGCCCCGCACTTCCTCGCTCACTCGACTGGCGCTCGACCGTCTGGCCCGGCTGGCCATGCGCATCGGCACAGGTCCGCTTCAGGCGGGCCTGTCAGAGAATGCCGACAGCCCCATCCTGGCCGTGTATTCCAGCTCGCTTGCCAACGTGTATTTCACCGCGGAACCGGAACGGCTCGACATCTCGGATATCGAGCGCATCGCCCCCGACCTTCTCAGATCGGTCGTGCAGCATGAGGGAATCGGCTTGGTACTGGGCCGAGAGAGCGGCAAGACGGTGGTGCTATGCAGGGAGGGGGCGGTGTACCTTGAGGACGCGGAGCCTGAAAGGCTGGAGTTCCTGAGGCAGTACGACGAGCCGGCGCTCATCGCCGAGCAGCTCATCTCGCTGGCCGCGATTCCCAATTCCGGCGATCTGCTGGTCTTTGGGGCAGCTAGGGACGGCATGGTGATCAACTTCGAAGATCATGCCGGCGCCCATGGCGGTCTCGGAGGAGTGCAAGCCTTTCCCTTTATGGCCATCCCGGCGGGGGCGCCGATGGTCGTCAGCGGGGTCACGGACGCCACTGAGCTGTACTCCAAGTTCGAGGAGCATTACTGGGGAAGAGGCGCAGCGAGCAGGCAGGTGGAGCGCCGGAAGGTGCTCGAGCCGACGGAGATGCTAACCGAGGATGGAGGATAGAGTGCAGGAGATCGAGACATACGCGGATCGGATCCGCTTCCCGGTAACAAAGGAGGAGCTGATCAATGGAGCTCTGGCAGAAAATCTGCCGGGGGACCGTATCGCGCTGATAGAACGGCTGCCGCGGCCCGAGTATCAGAACCGCGAGCAGCTGAACGCCGACCTGGAAGAGATCGCGAAAGTCACGGCTGCCGAGGTTGATCCGGCGGACACCTACGCCGACTACCTGGAGCTGGTCATCCGGAATGTCGGTGACGTCTCACACGCCACCAAGGACACCTTCAATCGAGTGGTTGAGGCCGTCCTTGAGGAGGCGCGGCGTGAGGGCAGGCTCTCGGACCAAGAGGCGGCCTCGATGCGCCTCCACCTGGACGCGGCCTTCGCCAATCTGCGGGGCTCGATGTCCGAGGTGACGGACGACACTGCTTCGATCGATCCCGAGGACGACCTACCAACCTACACCTCGTAATCTTCAAGCATCGAGCGGCCCTGGACCCCCATGCCAAGCCTCTATTCGAGAGGCAAAGCGCGTTCTCGGAATTGGGAAAGGTGGATCTTGACCTCGGATTCGAACACAAGGTAACCTATAAAGGATTGTTTATTAAACGATCGCTTATCTCTGATGCCTATGACTGAAGAGGACGTCGCCACGCTTGGGCCGCGAGAGCTGAGTGCTCACTATCGCGCTCTTGCCGACACCACTCGCCTGCGGATCATGCGGGCGCTCTGGCAGCAGCAGAACGGCACCGTTACCGATCTCTGCAAAGAGCTTCGGGTGAGCCAGCCCCTCATGTCATGGCACCTACGGATTCTCCGACGCGCGGGGCTGGTGACCACCCACCGCACGGGGAGACAGGTCCATTGTCGGGTCGAGCCGAGCATCATTCGTGAGAACGGCGATCTGCTGGGCAGGTTCCTCTCGTCGGGAACTACCAATGAGCCCTCGTACGAGCCCGCTCGCAGGACAGGGTAGGCTGACCGTAAAGCATCAACATCTCAATCACAGCAGGCTGTCAAAACAGGATCAAGATCGGGAGGACCATCATGAGCAGCAATAAAGTTCGCGTCGCCATCATCGGAGTCGGCAACTGTGCCTCGTCCCTTGTTCAGGGAGTGGAGTACTATCGCAACGCCAAGGATGAGGATTTCGTTCCAGGACTTATGCACGTCAATCTGGGCGGCTACCGCATCTCCGACATCGAGTTTTCCGCGGCCTTCGACGTGGACAAGACCAAGGTTGGTTCCGACCTCTCCGAGGCCATCTTCGCCGGCCAAAACAACACCTATCGCTTCTCGGACGTGCCCTACAAGAACGTTCAGGTGGCCCGAGGAATGACGCACGACGGCCTGGGCAAGTACCTATCTGAGGTGATCGAGAAGGCACCGGGACCCACCGACGACATCGTCGGGATCCTCAAGGACACCGGTACGGATGTCGTCGTCAGCTACCTGCCTGTCGGAAGTGAGACGGCCACAAAGTGGTATGTCGAGCAGATTCTCGAGGCCGGATGCGCCTTCGTCAACTGCATCCCGGTCTTCATCGCTCGCGAACAGTATTGGCGCAATCGCTTCGAGCAGAAGGGCCTGCCCGTCATCGGCGACGACATCAAGTCACAGGTCGGGGCCACCATCGTGCACCGAGTCCTCACCCGCCTGTTCCGAGAGCGAGGTGTGCGCATGGAGAGGACCAGCCAGCTCAATGTCGGCGGTAACACCGACTTCCTCAACATGCTTGAGCGGGAGCGCCTGGAGTCGAAGAAGATCTCTAAGACCAACGCCGTCACCTCGCAGCTCGACTACCAACTCGACCCCAGCGCTGTCCACATCGGGCCTAGCGACTACGTTGCCTGGTTGACCGACAGGAAGTGGGCGTACATCCGGATGGAGGGCCGGAGCTTCGGCGACGTGCCCCTCAATATCGAGATGAAGCTCGAGGTCTGGGATTCCCCCAACTCCGCAGGAGTGGTCATCGACGCCGTCAGGTGTGCGAAGCTTGCGCTTGACAACAACATCGCCGGCGCTCTCGAGGGTCCGTCGGCATACTTCATGAAGTCGCCGCCCGTCCAGTACAGTGACGATCGCGCGCGCGAGATGACCGACGCCTTCATCAAGGCCACCACCCCTGTCGACCAGCCCGCCGTCGCCTCTCTGACCTAACGCTTATGTGGCTCTACCTCGCCATCATTTCGGGTGCGCTGGGGTCACGGATCATTCCGCTGGCTTGGCGCTACCGTCTGGCCACCGTCATCGCCGATCTCCTGTGGCTAATCTGGACATCGAAACGGCGCACCTGCATCGACAACATGGCCGTCGTTCTCGGGGGTTCGCCCGGAGATCCCGAAGTCCGCAAGACGGCTCGCAGAGCCTTCCATCAATTCGGGAAGGGTGTCGTCGACTTCCTCGGCTTTGCCAATATCGATCCGAATGATCCACTGCTCCGGAACATGCCCATGGAGGGCTGGGAGCATGTTGAGGCCGGCCTCGCTCGTGGACGTGGGGTCCTGCTGGCGACCGGCCACTACGGGAGCACCGATATGGGAGGGCTGGCGCTCGTATCGAAGACGAAGGGATTCGCGGCCGTCGCCGACACCTTCAAGCCGAGCTACGTCGATCGGCTGATCCGAAAAACCCGGGAGTCCAAGGGTTTCCGCCTCATACCTGCGACGAACGTACGGGAGATCCTTCGAGCTCTCCATGCCAACGAGCTGGTGGTGGTTCTGTTCGACCGACCACTTCCCCTGGACCAGGGAGTGCCCGTCAGTTTCTTCGGACGGGAAACGGCATTCCCGGCAGGCACCGCCGTCATGGCGGTGAAGACGGGCGCCACAGTGGTTCCGGGATACATAGTCCGTAACGCTGACAACTCCTTCACGGGCAGAACCTTTCCTCCGGCCACGTCCAATCTGACCGGCGACAAGTCGTGGGATGTCCGCGCCATCACCCAAAACATGGCCGACTCGCTGGAGGCGATGATCCGTGCCCGTCCGGACCAGTGGTACATGTTCCGACACATGTGGCCAGATGCGGTGCCGGCGGGCAATCGGTCGAGCATGCGCGAGGCTTCCATAGAAGCGCGATAGGCGGTGGCCCTGTACCTGGCCCTCGTCGTCGGCTCCTGGGTGGTCCCGCGGATCCCAAGGCAGCTTGCCTACTTCGTGGCGACGTGCGCCGGCGTCGTCGCCTTCTTGCTCGCCCAGCGGTCGCGCCGCAACTCCGAGGCCAACCTGTCGGTCGTCCTGGGCCAGCAGCCGATCTCACCGCCTGTGCGGATCAGCGCAATGCTGGCCTTTTGCTACAACGCCCGCAACTGGGTCGACACGTTGTTGCTGGGCCGGCTCTCGCCGGCTGACCTCGAGAGCTCGATCCACCTCGAGGGCTGGGAGCATTTGGAGTCGGCCCTCTCGGAGGGGAAAGGCGTGATCCTCGTAGGCCTGCATCTCGGCAATATCGACGTTGTCGGCCAGATCGTCGCTGCGCGTGGCATCGCCATGACCATCCCGGTAGAGTCTATGCGTCCCCCTGCGCTCTTCCGCCGCCTCCAACGTCTGCGCCAATCGATGGGTATCAAGACGGTGCCCGTCACCGAGTCTCCGCGTACGTTGCTGGAGGCACTCCAGCGAAACGAGATCGTGGCCCTCACCTGCGACCGGAACCTGGGCGACGGCGGCGTGGAGGTGCGCTTCTTTGGACGTCCCACGCAGGTGAGTAAAGGGCCGGCATGGCTCGCAACACGTTCAGAGGCTCCCGTCGTGATGGGCTACGGGCTACGACGACCGGACAACGGCTTCGACGCCCGGGTCCTGGCGCCGCTGCAGATGCGGCGAACGGGAAGACGTCAGGCGGACCTGCAGGCCAATGCCCAGACCATCATGGCCCAGGCGGAGTCACTCATTCGGGCTCACCCTGCCCAATGGATGATGTTTGCCCGCCTGTGGCCCGAAGTGGTTCGGCAGCAGCGGAACGCTCAATCCACTCACGTCGTGCCTGAGAGCAAACGATCAACGTCGGGCAAAGGTTGGGTCAGGCTGATCCGGTGATTAGACCGTGCGCGCGAACGGCAATGCAGGGGTGGTGTCGTGCTCTGAGCTTGAGAATCCGAGTCTCGCTGGTAGAATTAGCCACTCAATTTCCAGCCGCAGCCTGTGGGACTGCCGGTGTGTTGCCCGTGACCTCCCAGTGAGGACGGACGGGGCTTGGAGGCGGCACTGAAGATTGCGCTTGTCTCTCCTTACGACTTCCCCTATCCCGGAGGAGTAACCCAGCACGTAACCCACCTGCAGCGCGAGTTCGAGCGCATGGGCCATCAGGTCCGCATAATCGCTCCCTCGTCCGACCGTCAGCTCGAGAAGCACATGGACGGCGTCTACCGGGTGGGTCGGGTCACACGGGTGCCGGCGAATGGGTCCATCGCCCGCATCACCCTGTCCTTTCGGCTATCGCGACGAGTGCGGGATATCCTGCGCAACGAGCGCTTCGACGTGGTTCACGCCCACGAGCCACTGATGCCTGCGCTACCACCCACAATGCTCAGGTATTCCGACGCGCTCAACGTGGGTACCTTCCACGCCCACAGAGGCTCATACTACGGGTACTTCTATGGCCGGCCAGTCCTCAAACGGGTGTTTCACAATCTGGACGGCCGCATCGCCGTCTCGCGCGCGGCGAAGAAATTCGTGCAGCAGTACTTTCAAGCGCGCTACACGATCATTCCCAACGGCGTCGATTACCCGCGCTTTGCGCACGCCGAACCCTTGGCCGAGCTGAGTGACGGCAGACCGAACATTCTCTTTGTGGGCCGCCCCGAAAAACGCAAAGGGTTGGGCTATCTCATCAGGGCCTATCCACGAATCAAGAACGCGTTTCCCGATGCGCGGGTGGTGGTGGCCGGAGCCGGAGATTGGGAACGGGACCGCTACCACAGCTACGCTGAGAATCACGGCCTGCGAGACATACTCTTCCTGGGAGAGCAACCTGCCGCGACCCTGCCCTCCCTGTACCACAGCGCGGACGTCTTCTGCGCTCCGGCAATCGGCGGCGAGAGCTTCGGGGTCGTGCTTCTCGAGGCCATGGCCGCGGGAGTTCCCATCGTCGCCTCCGACATCGAAGGCTATCGCGATGTCGTGAGTCACGGTAAACAGGGGTTGCTGGTGCCGCCGAAGGACGAGGTGGCACTCGCCGACGCGGTGTGTCAGCTGCTTCAGGACCGTGGGACCCGGGTCGAGATGGCGACGGCCGGCCAGGCTTGGGCACTTCATTTCGCCTGGCCGCAGGTTGCTGAACGGATCTTGCACTTCTACGGTGACCGGGCGCGGCTCACGGAAGCCGAGGCGCCGACATGGGTCAACATCCTTAACCCCAACCGGAGTGCCGTCAAGCCAGCCGCCACCAGCTAGACGCCGTTGTTCACCTCTCGGATCCAAGCCTGGGGCCGCCACGCCGCGGAAATCATCGTCCGTCCCCTGGCAGCCTGGCACATCAGCCCCAACGTGCTGACCGTCCTCGGCCTGCTCCTCAACGGCGTGGTCGCTGCCGTCCTTGCCACCGGGTCACTCCTGATCGCTGGACTCTTGCTGCTATTCGCCGGCGGCTTCGACATGCTCGACGGCGCGCTGGCCCGCGTCACCAAGCAGTTCTCGACATTCGGCGCCTTTCTCGACTCGGTGCTGGACCGATACAGTGAGGCCGTGGTTGGCATCGGCCTGGCATACTACGAAACTGTCCACCACCGCGTCCTGCTGGTCATGCTGATCTACGGCTACCTGGTGGGGTCGTTCATGATCAGCTATGCCCGTGCCAGAGCCGAGGGGCTGGGCTTGGAATGCAAGGTCGGCCTGCTGCCCCGGCCGGAGCGCATCATCATCCTGGCCGTCGGATTGCTGTTCAACGCCATCCTGCTTCCGGTGCTGGTGGCGCTGGTCGTGCTCACCAACCTGACCGCCATCCACCGGGTTGTGCACATTTGGCGGCTCTCCGGTCAAGCACGTCCCGGCGATTCGGAGGCCGGATGACGTCATCGGGGCTCAGCTCTGTCGTGAGCCTGAAGGGCCGGAGGCTCGTCATCCTCGCGGATGGCCAGCTCGACTTCCACTTCGGCAAGACGGCTATCGGGATCCTCCGCTACCGCAACGAGGACGTGGTGGCCGTGATCGATGCCTCGAATACCGGCCGCACGGCTCAGCAGGCTCTCGGTCTGGGAGGTGACGTGCCGATCGTTGCGTCGATGCCCGAGGCCTTGCGGTACCAACCCAACGCACTGCTGATCGGGTTGGCGACCCGGGGCGGATACCTCCCCAATCCATGGCGCCCGATCCTCTTGGAGGCCATCGAACACGGGCTCGACATCATCTCCGGACTCCACTTCTTTCTCAGCGAAGATCCGGAGCTCCGGGCGGCGGCGGAGCGGGCACATGTCCAGCTCGTCGACGTACGCCGGCCTCCCGACATGCTTCAGGTAGCCTCTGGTGAGCCACACCGGGCCACTTCGACCGTCGTCACGACGGTGGGCAGCGACTGCGCCGTAGGCAAGATGTCGGTGGTCTTTGATCTCGAGCAGGCTGCCCTGACACGAGGGGTGGATGCCGCGGTAGTGGCCACCGGACAGACCGGAATGCTCATCGCCGGCTCGGGCGTCCCGCTGGACCGAGTCATCGGCGATTTCATGGCCGGCGCAGTGGAGCGACTTGTTCTGGAGGGAGCCGCTCGACATGATGTGGTCCTGGTGGAGGGTCAGGGCTCGCTTCTGCACCCGGCCTATTCCGGCGTCACGCTGGCACTGCTTCACGGGTCCCAGCCCGATGCGATGATCCTGGTCATCATGCCGACGCGACACACCATCGAGGACTACCCGATCGCAATTCCTCCCCTCCAGGAGTTGATTGCCATGCACGAGGCCGCTGCCGGCTGGGTCAAGCCCGCCCCGGTCATAGGCATCGCCGTCAATGGTCTCGGCCTCTCCGCGGAGGAAGCCGAGCGAGAGGTGAGACTGGCCGAAGATGAGTCCGGCCTTCCCGCCGCCGACACCTTCCGCCAAGGCGCCGGTCGCCTCCTCGACGCCATCTTGACATTTCGCAACAACCAAACGCTAACCCAAAACCTTTAACTCCCCACCTCAACCCCAAACGCAAAGCCGAACTGCCAACCCCAAACTCCAAACCCCGAGACCCGAAACTCGAAACCCGAAACTCGAAACTCCCGTAAAGAGGTATCCATGGTCGACGAGATCCGTCTGACGACGCTCGTCTCCTGCGCCGGTTGAGCGGGTAAAGTCGGCATCGCCGACCTCGCGCACGTGCTGCGTGGCCTACCCCTCATCGACAATCCGCACGTTCTCACGGGAACGGATATCGCGGACGACGCCGGCGTCTACCGGTTGACGGATGACCTTGCGCTCGTCCACACCATCGATTTCTTCACTCCGGTGGTGGACGATCCCTACACCTACGGAGCGATCGCCGCGGCCAATGCGCTAAGCGATGCCTATGCCATGGGAGCAACTCCGATCTCTGCTCTCAACGTCGTCCTCTATCCGACCAAGACTCTCCCTATGGAGATTCTGGAGCGCATACTCCGAGGGGGCGCCGACAAGGCACGGCAGGCGCAAACGCCCATCATTGGGGGCCACACGGTTGAGAATCCCGAGCCGGTGTATGGCTTGGCGGTCACGGCGACCGTCGATCCGAAGCAGATGAGAACCACCTCCGGCGGCCGCCCGGACGATGTGCTCGTTTTGACCAAGCCCTTGGGAACCGGAGTCATCGCCACCGCTCTCAAGGCCGCGGCCGCTCTCGAATCCGATGTCGAGGGCTCAATCCGTTCGATGCTCCGCCTGAACCGATCTGCGGCCGGCGCAATGACTGGGCTGAACATCTCGGCAGCGACCGACATCACGGGCTTTGGCCTAACCGGTCACGTCGTCGAGCTTGCCAGAGCGAGCGGTGTAGGCGCAGAGATCAACAGCGGCGCGGTGCCGCTGCTCGCCGGCGCGCTCCGCTACGCCGAGCAGGGCCACATTTCGGCCGGAGGTATCGCCAACGCCGAACACGCCGATGCCAACGTGCGCTGGGACGGCTCTGTATCTATGCCGCTACGCCGGGTCCTGACGGATCCTCAGACCTCCGGAGGGCTCCTGATCGCCGTCTCGCCTGCCGATGTGGATACTCTTGCCGGACGGCTGGAGGCTGAGGGCGACATGGCCGCGATCGTGGGGCGTCTCTGCCGGGGAACTGCCGGCGCGGTTCACGTGGCTTGATCGCCATGAAACAGCGCGCGTGAGGAGTGTGAGGATACGGCGCAGCCTACGCTCGGCCGGACACGGCGCTCGTTACGCGTCTCCGTAGTACAGATACTCATGCACCCTCCACGGCACAACGAGCAATGAAAACTGAGGAACAATCGCTTGATCCATTTTTCAGGGCAGGGCTTCAGCCCGTCGATGTCCCGATTGTGCACATTGCTCCGTGTGCACAGCGACCGCGGTCTATGGTCCTATTGAGTCCGGGTGGGCCGGGGAGCAACCTATGGATGACCGCCCGAGCACGTGCTCGGCACAACCTTTATAGATTGGCACTAAACGAGCATGCTACTGCTATACTAAGGCATCGGGATTAGCCGACCGGATCACATCAAAGGGGTCCGGTCAAAAGCCGTAAGCCGGAGATACCACGCAAGAGGATTTCATGGAAGAGAAGGAAGAGCCGCAGCGCACTCGATCGTCCAAGCCGGAACCGCAGCGGCTCCCGGTCGTTCCGCTGTTTGATCTCATCGTGTTCCCGCGGATGATGGCACCGCTTCAGGTGAGCCGCAAAACATCCCTGATGGCCGTCGAAGCCGCGGTGAAGCACAAGCCCCAACGCATCATCCTTGTGACCCAGACGGATTCAGAGAAGCACGACGTCTCGCCGGCCGATCTGATGCCTATGGGCGTCATCGCCACCATCGGTCCCATGGTGCGCATGCCTGACGGTGGAGTACATCTGCTGGCTCAGGGCGAGCAGCGCGTTCGCCTCCTCAACTACACACAGACCGAGCCCTACCTGGAGGCGGAGTTTACTCCCATCCAGGAAGAGACGCCGGCGACGATGGAGCTGAGCGCGCTCATGGACTCGCTCAAGGAGATGATCGTCAAGTACGTTCAGCTCCGCGGCAATGTCCCCGCTGATCCGCTCGCTCCCGGAGCCATCAAGGACGTCGACGAGCCGGGCTATCTGGCCGACCTGGTGGCCGTCGTGCCGGAACTGGAATCAACCGAGCGCAAAGAGCTTTTCATCACGCTTGACGTTGCTGAGCGGCTGCGACTCGCCAGCCAGTACCTGAGCAAGCAGGTCGAGATGCTGGACCTCAAGACGCGGATCAGCTCCGAGGTTCAGAAGAACATCGACAAGACGCAGCGCGAGTACCTACTCCGTGAGCAGATGAAGGAGATCCAGCGAGAGCTGGGCGAGCTGGATGCCGAGGCCGCTGAGGCTGAGGAATGGCGGGAGAAGATCAAGGCGGCAGAGATGCCGGACAACGCTCGGGAGAAGGCGGAGAAGGAAGTCGCGCGCCTCGAGAAGATGCCCCAAGCCTCGCCTGAGGTCGGCATGATCCGCACCTATCTCGATTGGTTGGTGGGAATGCCGTGGTCCGTGAGCACCGACGACCAGCTCGACATCAAGGCCGCGGCCGAACAGCTGGATCGCGACCATTACGGGCTCGACAAGGTCAAGGAGCGCATCCTCGAGCATCTGGCCGTGCGCCAGCTCTCGAAAGAGCTGCGCAGCCCGATCATCTGCCTGGTTGGTCCGCCGGGCGTCGGCAAGACGTCGCTGGGGCGATCGATCTCGACCGCGCTGGGACGCAAGTTCGCCCGCATGAGCCTCGGCGGCGTGCACGACGAGGCAGAGATTCGTGGCCATCGCAGAACCTATATCGGTTCACTGCCCGGCCGCATCGTCCAGGCCATTCGCCAGGCCGGCTCGAACAATCCGGTGATCATGCTCGACGAGATCGACAAGGTCGGATCAGACTTCCGCGGTGACCCCTCGGCAGCGCTTCTCGAGGTCCTCGATCCGGAGCAGAATGTTGACTTCGCCGATCACTATCTCGAGGTTCCCTTCGACCTTTCGAGGGTCCTCTTCATCACCACCGCCAACGTCCTGCACACGATTCCACCGGCCCTCAGAGACCGCATGGAAATCATCGAGCTGCCCGGGTACACCGAGGAGGAGAAACTGCACATCGGCCTCGACTTCCTGGTCCCCAAACAGCGCAAGTTCCACGGAATCGAGGAAGACCAGCTCACCGTAACCGAAGACGCGATGCGTCTGATGGTCAGAGAGTACACGCGTGAGGCCGGAGTCCGACAGCTCGAGCGCGAGATTGCGACCATCTGCCGCAAGCTCGCCCGAAGCTTCGTCGAGAACGGCGCCGAGCAGATCGTGGTCGACAAGGACAACATCTCTACCTATCTCAAGGCCCCGCGCTTCGACTGGGGAATGGCGGAAGAGCGAGATGAGGTCGGCGTCGCGACCGGTCTGAGCGTCAGCGAGTACGGCGGCGACATCATGTCCGTCGAGGTCACGCTGATGGACGGCAAGGCCAACTTCATCCTCAGCGGTCAGCTCGGTGACGTGATGCAGGAATCTGCGCGAGCCGCCATGAGCTACGTGCACTCGCGAGCCCGTGAGCTGGGCATCAACCCCACGGCGTTCGAGAATCACGCCATCCACGTTCACGTCCCGGCCGGCGCCATCCCCAAGGAGGGACCGTCTGCAGGCATTGCCCTGGCCACCGCCCTGGTGAGTGCCTTCACGGGCCGCCCGGTCCGGCGCGATGTAGCCATGACGGGCGAGGTAACGCTGCGCGGAAATGTTCTGCCCATCGGCGGCCTCAAGGACAAGACTCTCGCCGCGCATAGGGCGGGAATCCGAACGGTCCTGCTTCCGAAGAAGAACCTCAAGGACGTCGAGGAGATCCCCGAGGACGTGCGCAACGAGCTGACGCTGATCCCCGTCGAGCACATGGATGAGGTACTGGAGAAGGCGCTCCTCGAGCGACCGAGTCCCAGCGATCTCATCAAGTACGCCCACTTTGACGCCGTCCTCATGCCCGGCCTCGAAGGCACATGGCCGACACCGCCGGCGACGTCGGCTTCCGGCTAGATCGACAGTACCGCAACACCACCAGGCCGCCTCGAGGGTCTCGAGGCGGCCTTTGCCGTCTTCCCGAAGAGAGCCGTGCCCGTAAGACGGCCGTATGCAACGCGTAGACTTCCTTCGAGAACCCGCCCCCGAACAGACCTCACTTTTAGAATGATGCGCTCGATGCGAGGTGCTCAGATATGGGTGTGACAGCCGTGGTCGGCGCTCAGTGGGGCGACGAGGGCAAAGGGAAGGTCGTCGACGTGCTGGCGGACGGATGCCGGATCGTTGCCCGTTTCGGAGGCGGCAGCAACGCCGGCCATACCGTGGTCAATGAGTATGGAGCCTTCAGACTCCACTCACTGCCGTCGGGCGCCTTCCACGCCGGTGTGACCAACGTCCTGGGGACCGGAACAGTGGTCGACTTTGACTCCCTGGGGAGTGAGCTGGATGCTCTGCATGCCGCCGGCGTTCCGAAGCCTCTCCTTCTCATCTCGGCTCGGGCGCACGTGATCATGCCCTACCACCGAGCGCTCGACGGAGTGAAGGATGAGGCACGCGGAGCGATGCGTATCGGCACCACGGGGCGCGGGGTCGGTCCGGCGTACGTGGACAAGGCAGACCGCGTCGGAATCCAGGCCGGAGAGCTGCTCGATCCAGTGCCGCTGGCACAGAAGCTGAGCGTCATCCTCGAGGACAAGAACCGGCTCCTAGGCGAGCGATACCACCATCCCGGCTTCACGCTCGAAGCCGTGCTCGAGCTGACCAACAGCTGGCGGAAGCGCTTCGGGAGCGTCATTGCCGACACGGATTCGGTGCTCAGCTCTGCCCTAGCCCGAGATGATGGAATTCTGGCCGAAGGCCAGCTCGGAGTGATGCGCGATCTTGACTGGGGCACCTACCCCTACGTCACGTCCTCGACCACCTTTGCCGCCGGCGCCGGCCCAGGCCTTGGCATCCCTCCACGGTACATCTCGGACGTGGTGGGCGTGGTGAAGGCCTACACTACCGCCGTCGGTGAGGGCCCGCTTCCCGCCGAGATGGCAGAGGGCGAGTCCACGTGGCTCCGCGAAAGGGGTCAGGAGTACGGCGCCACGACGGGAAGGCCGCGCCGGGTTGGCTGGTTGGATGCCGTGGCACTGCGCTACGCGGCCCGCCTGACCCGCTTCACGCGTCTTGCGGTGACCAAGCTCGACGTCCTTGACGGGCTGCGGACGGTGAGAATCGTCGTCGGCTACGAGATCGACGGGGAGACTAGCGATCGTATGCCGTTGGCACATCGCCTTTCCCGGGCCAGACCCGTCTTTGACGAGGTCGACGGCTGGACGGAGGACACCTCCTCGGCCCGATGCTGGACCGATCTCCCCCATGCCTGCCGGCGGTACCTTGACCGCATTTCGACCATTGCCGAGGCGCCCGTTTCGCTCGTTGGTGTCGGCAGCTCGCGCGCAGCCACGATACGGCTCGAGTCCCCTGAGCCGGCGGTTGCCCACTGAAGCCTCACTCCACGCCGGCCCGCAATTCGTCAGCTCGATGAAATCTGAGACGGTCAATCTCGCCGAAGCGCTGGCGCTCGCGCTCGACTGGCAGCAGGACGAAGGCGTGGCGATCGTGCATGTCCTGCGATCCCCCGAGAGCCTTGGCCTCGACCGCTCGAAGAGAGCCGTCTTTGCAGATTCAGCCCGTAGAGCGGGGGATCTCCCGGATGGGCTGGACCGTGCGGTCACACATGCCGCCGTCGACGCCCTGACCAAGCGAAGATCCCGAGTGTACAGTCTGGCGTCTTCTCCGGAAGGTGGTTCGGTTGTTGGGATTGAGGGAGGCGAGGTCGACATCTTCGTCGAGGTACTGCCCGCGATTCCACAGCTCATCATCGTAGGAGCCGGCCACATCGCCCAGCCACTGGCGGCGATCGGCAATGTCCTCGGCTTCACCGTCTCGGTGCTCGACGACAGGCCCCGGTTTGCCAACCGTGAACGCTTTCCACATGCAGATCGCATCATCGTCGACGACTTCGTGGAAGGACTCCGCAGAATCAAGGTGACCCGGGACTCCTACGTCGTTCTGGTCACTCGCGGCCACACCCACGATCGGGCCTGTCTCGAGGAAGTTCTGAATTCTGAGGCGGCATACATCGGCATGATCGGGAGCAAGATGCGTATCCGAACGGTCATGCGGGCGTTGCGAGCAGCGGGCTACGATGCATCCGTCCTCCAACAGGTGTATGCGCCCATTGGACTCGACATCGCCGCCCAGACGCCGGCGGAGATTGCGGTCGCCATCGCCGCTGAGATCGTCGACGTCCGTCGCGGCGGCGCCGCGCCTCATCTTGCTCTGGCTGAGCGGCTCGGTGCCTGAGATGCCGCTGGCAGTCGTTCGGGGCGGCGGCGATATCGGGACCGCCTGCGCGGCCAGACTCTCTCGGTCGGGTCTTCGGGTGGTGGTGGCCGAAGTCGCCGAACCCACGGCCGTGCGACGCACGGTTGCTCTGTCGGAGGCAGTCCAGGACGGCGAGATTAGGGTAGAGGAGATCGTTGGCCGGCTGGCTGATGGACTCGAGGCTATTGAAGAGCGCGCCTCACACCCCGGCCTGATCTGGGTACTCGTCGATCCGGAGCTGACGCGCGTCTCCACTCTGAATCCCCAAGTCGTCGTCGATGCCCGAATCAGGAAGCGGCGCGGTGAGGGCAGTCGCCTGCCGGGAAGCGGCCTCATAGGGCTCGGTCCCGGCTTCACCGCCCCGGACGATGCCGACGCAGTTGTGGAGACCAATCGGGGACCGGATCTGGGTCGAGTAATCTGGCACGGAAGCGCCGAGGCTGATACTGGTACACCAGGCCTGATTGGAGGCCGCGGAGCGGAGCGGGTCCTGCGAGCGCCGGCATCGGGCAGATTGACGGCCATTCTCGGCATCGGAGCGCTCGTGGCCGAAGGAGATATCATCGCCAGTGTGGAAGGCCGCGACGTGCGTGCCCCCTTTGATGGCTTGGTACGAGGGCTCTTGAGAAGCGGGTGGGCTGTACAAGAAGGAATGAAGATTGGTGATGTCGACCCGCGAATGGACGTGGAGCTCTGCTACCGCATGTCTGACAAGGCGCTGGCGGTTGCGGGCGGAGTCCTGGAAGCTTCTCTTATGATCCTCCGGCGGCAGGGTATTGTGCTCTCTGCCCCAGCATCGGTGCCGGCATGAAGCAAATTCACGAGGAGATTTTGGAGCGCCTACAGGGCGGACAGCGCTTCGTGATCGCGACCGTCATCCGCACCCGTGGGTCAACACCCCGGGAGGTCGGAGCCAAGATGCTCATCGACCCCGACGGCAACCAATCCGGCACGATAGGCGGCGGCTGCGGCGAGGCGGATGTCTGGGCTCGCGCACAGGACGTCCTGCAAACCGGCGAACCCGAGATCGTCGAAGTCGACCTCCTGTCCGACACTGACTTTGAAGGCGGTCGCGCCTGCGGGGGCATCATGTACGTGCACGTCGAGCGCGCCGGATGAGCGAGGCACCATGAGGTCACGATGGCCTGCCAAGGGCTCCCGACGCAGGAGGCACCGGCTTGTTCCTCCGGATTGCCGCGCAACTACCCCGGGCGGCGCCTGAATCCCGATCTTATGAACCGAGAGCTCGACAGAGGGTTTCCGCGAAGTGGCAACTGAGCCGCTGTATCTCGACGATTCCTATGAGACGCGGTTTCAGGGCCGGGTCATGGAGGTCAGCGAGACCGGCGTAGTCCTCGATCGCACCCTCTTCTACCCCCGGGGCGGAGGTCAGATGAGTGATGTGGGCCGCATGCGAAACGGCGACGAATGGGTGAACGTCGTGGCCTGCGAGAAGCGCGACGGTACGGTCTGGCACGTGCTGGACCAGCAGCGCTTCTCCGTCGGCGATTCGGTCACCGGCGAGATCGACTGGAGCCACCGCTACCAGCAGATGCGAACTCACACCGCTCTGCACGTCCTCTGCGGCGTGATCTACCGTCGCTTCCGCGCCACCGTGACCGGATGTCAGATGTACCCCGACCACGCTCGCATGGACTTCGCGCTACCAGACCTGTCTCTCGAACGGCTGCGAGAGATTGAGGGGGTGAGCAATGACATCATTCGGAGAGGGCACGCGGTTCGGGCACGCTGGATATCGCGCCGTGAAGCGGAGCACATCCCAGACCTGATCCGCACCAAGGTCAGCCTCCTGCCGCCGGAGATGGATCCCATCCGTGTGGTCGAGATCGTCGACGTCGACCTACAGGCCGATGGTGGCACGCACGTCCGCAACACCTTTGAGATCGGCGGCATCAGCATTACCAAGACCGTGAACAAGGGAGCCGAGAACAAGCGGATCGAGATCGAGATCCCCACGGCGCCCGATTGAGCGTCGAAAATGAAGGAGTAGCTTGCTCGCCGCCGAACTGTCTCAGCCGTACTTCGTGTTGGTCGGGACGGGACCTTAGGCATCTCGCTCGCTAGCCTCCCCGACAGCAGATCATCTCCGGTTTCCGGTTGCCGGTATTCTACTCATTCCATCTCAGGAGTCACCTTGTTCAAGCCCGTAGACATCGGTTTCAATGTGCCCGAGCTCGAGCACGAAGTCATTGACTTCTGGCAGCGGAACGAGATCGAAGCCAAGTACCTCAGGAAGAACGACGGCAGCCGCACGCGGTTCAGCTTCATCGACGGACCGATGACGGCCAATGGCCGGATGGGCGTGCACCACGCCTGGGGGCGAACCTACAAGGACCTCTGGCAGCGCTACAACACCATGCTCGGACACAGGCAGCGGTATCAAAACGGCTTCGACTGCCAGGGCCTCTGGGTTGAGGTGACGGTCGAGCGCGAGCTGGGCTTCGCCTCGAAGCGCGACATCGAGAGCTACGGTATCGACCGCTTCATCCGCAAGTGCAAGGAGAGCGTCTTCGCCAACGCTGCCACCATCACCGCCCAGTCCAAGCGTCTGGGCTACTTCATGGACTGGGACAACTCCTACTACACGCTCTCAGATGAGAACAACTACACCATCTGGCACTTTCTCAAGACCTGTCATGAGCACGGCTGGCTGTACAAGGGCACCGACGTCATGCCCTGGTGCGTCCGCTGCGGCACCGGCCTCTCGGAACACGAGATCAACACGTCCGAGTATGCGGAGCTGACCCACACCTCGGTATTCGTAAAGTTCCCGCTTCTCGATAGGCCCGACGAGTCGCTTCTGGTCTGGACCACTACGCCTTGGACCCTAACCTCCAACGTCGCGGCAGCCGTCAACCCAGGTGCTGATCCGCAGACCGGAGAGCCGGTCGTGTACGTTCGCGCGCGCACTCCGGACGGTGACGTGATCTATGCCGCGCGTGAGTCTCTGCCCACCATAGGCGGCGCGTTCACGATTGAGGCCGAGCTGACGGGTGACGAGATGCTCGGCTGGCGCTACCGCGGCCCGTTTGATGAGCTGCCGGTCCAGAACGAAGTCGAGCATCGAGTCATTCCATGGAGTGAGGTCTCCGCGTCCGAGGGCACGGGTATCGTCCATATCGCCCCGGGTGCCGGGAAGGAGGACTTTGCGCTCGGACGGGCTCTTACGCTACCTGCCATTGCGCCGCTGGATGAGAACGGGGTATATGTCTCCGGGTTCGACTGGCTGACCGGCAGGAACGTGCTCGAGGTATCCGACGACATCGTCGAGGACCTCCGCGGGAAGAGCCTTCTGTTCCGTGCCCACGAGTTCACTCATCGCTACCCGACGTGCTGGCGCTGTCAAACGCCGTTGGTGTTCCGGCTGGTGGACGAGTGGTTCATCAGCATGGCGGAGCTGCGAGAGCGGATGATGCGGGCTGCCGAGCAGATTCGCTGGATTCCCTCCTGGGGGCTCGAGCGAGAGCTGGACTGGCTTCGCAACATGGATGACTGGATGATCTCCAAGAAGCGGTATTGGGGCCTGGCACTGCCGATCTTCGAGTGCGGCTGCGGACGGTACGAGGTGCTCGGCGGGAAAGAGGAGCTGATGGCTCGAGCCGTCGAGGGAATCGAAGACCTCGAAAGCCCCCACCGGCCGTGGCTGGACAACGTTCGCATCCGCTGCTCGGCCTGCGGCGATCTGGTGCCCCGCATCAAGGACGTGGGCAACCCCTGGGTGGATGCCGGCATCGTTCCCTTCTCGACCCTCAACTACACGCACGACCGTGACTACTGGCGTGAGTGGTTTCCCGCCGACTTCATCACCGAGAGCTTCCCCGGACAGTTTCGGAACTGGTTTTACTCCCTCATCGCCCAATCCGCGGCTCTCGAGGACACCAACCCCTTCAAGACGGTGCTCGGCTATGCCTCACTGCGGGATCTCAATGGACGGGAGATGCACAAGAGCTGGGGAAACGACATCCCCTTTGACGAGGCTGCCGATGGAGTCGGAGCCGACATCATGCGCTGGCTCTTCTGCCGCCACCCACCGGAATCGAATCTCAACTTCGGCTACTCGGTTCTGGACGGTGTGAAAGCGAAGCTGTTGGTGCTGTGGAACACCTACAGCTTCCTGGTAACGTACGCCAACCTCGATCACTTCGATCCGGGTTCCGGGACCGTGCCGGTACGCGACCGGCCGCTGCTCGATCGCTGGATCGTCGCTCGATTCAACGAGCTGGTGCTCCAGGTGCGGAGCTGTCTTGACGCGTACGACGCCGAGCATGCTAGCGGCGCGATCGAGGCCTTCGTCGACGACCTGTCCTCCTGGTACGTGCGCCGAAGCCGTCGTCGCTTCTGGAAGACCGGACTGGCAGGGCAGGACAGCGACAAACGCTCGGCGTACGTGACGCTCTACGAGACGCTGACCAGCTTGGCGCTGGTCCTGGCGCCCTTCATCCCCTTCATCAGCGAGAGCCTCTACCAGAATCTCGTGGCAGGGGTGAGGTCGGACGTACCCGAGAGCATTCACCTGTGCGACTACCCAACCGTGGACGAGGAGGATCTGGACCGGGAGCTGCTCTTGTCAATGGCGGCCGCGAGGCAGATCGTCAGCCTCGGTCGGGCGGCGAGGGAGCAGGCCCAAATTCGGGTGCGTCAGCCGCTGGCGGCGATGTATGTGGACCATCCTCAGGGCGTGGAGGAGCAGTTGACCGCTGAACACCGCGACATTGTGCTAGATGAGCTAAATGTCAAGGAGTTGCGCCGGGTTCCTTCTGATGCCCAGTTCGTCGACTACCGAGTGCGGCCGAATCTCCCGCTGTTGGGGCGACGCTATGGAAAGGAAGTTCAGCTCATCCGATCGGGGTTGGCCAGACTCGTTCCGTCCGGAGTGGCTGCTGAGGTCGAGGCGGGCAGGTCCGTGACTGTGGAGGAGGACGGCCGAGCGTGGACGCTGTCGCCGGAGGAGATCCTTGTCGAAGCCGTTCGCAAAGAGGGATTCGTTGCGGCGGCGGACGGCGGCTATCTGGTGGCGCTGGACACCACCTTGACGCCCGAGCTCAGGGCGGAGGGCCTGGCGCGCGAGCTGATCCGAGCTGTGAACGACCAGCGCAAGAACACTGGCCTTCGCCTCGACGACCGCATCGGTCTCACCTACACGGACGCGAGCGAAGGGTTCGTCGACGCCATTGCAGCCTTCCGGGAGTGGATCACTCAGGAAACACTGGCCACGGCGGTGTACCACCGACCCGAGTTACGGGTTCCGGGATCGGAGTTAAACGTCGACGGTGAGCACGTGGCGTTCGGTATTGTGCCCTCTCCGTCGGCCGATCCAGCCATCGCGAGTCCGGACGCGCACGGGTAAGCTGCCCTTCCCGTGGGCGCTGACTCTACGCCGGTGAGGGCCGATAGATGATGACCTCTGAAGGTGCATGCTCGTGGACGTACTCGACAGAGCGCGCGAACTCGGTACCTCCGCGAGCACGGCGTGGCACGTCACCCATCAGCACCACGTCGTAGCCTCCACCTCGAATCGTCTGGACGATTCCGGGGCCGGCCTGACGTGTCTTGAACAGAGCCGTGATCATTTTCACGCCGTACCGGTCGGCGATGCCGGTCGCTCGCTTGAAAGCCTCGGCAGCCTGGCGCTCATCGTCGGGCATGGAGGCGTTGCCGGGCAGGGTGAGCGGGACCTCCACGACATAGAGCAGCGTGATCTGGGCGTGCCGGTATTTTGCCATCTGACAAGCGAGGGCGACCATCCGGTCCGAAAGCGCTCCACCCTGGACCGGTACCAGAATGCGGGCATACGAGGTGGCCTCCCGAACCACTCGCGCCACCTTCTGCTCGGGGCCACCGGCGGCCGGGATGCGCAGCATCCACCAGAGGATCGAGCCGATCGTTAGGACATAGGCGCATCCAAGGACGATCCCGACGGGCGACAGGCTTACCGGAACCGCGCCCAGCGTCAACGCGGCTGATTGGCCCGGTACTGAAGATACTGCCGCAGGCGATATACGCCCAGAGCCACGAAGAGAACGCCCAAGATCACCATCGTCAGCGCCCCGGAGGCGACGGCCCGCACGATGATTACGAGGCCGAGAACAGGCATGATGCCTGCCATGGCGACGCGCGCCCAGTCGGTCCGCCTCATGCGACATTCTAAGCGGCACCGCAGCCCGAATCTGACCGTCCAAGCCTCGAGGCGGACGTTCAATCGGAGCCCGGCTTTCCGCGCTCCACTCACGTGGTCGACAATTGACTATGCAAGAGACTGCAGAGGCGCCGGTTGCTACCCGGCGGGACGGCCCGGCGACTCCCTCTTTCGGCCCCGTTCACGTGCTGCTTGGCGCTCTGACGGGCTTTCTCATCGGCGTGATCGTGACGGTAGCCTTTGCTCCCGCGCTCGGCATCGGGCACACCAATGCCTCCACTCACGGCACGCCGACCCCGATACCCCAGGCAACCACGGCGCCAGTCACTGAAACGGAGCTTGCGGCGCGGATAAGGAGCTACGCCAATCAGGCGCTCGTGTACAGCAGCGTCTCCGGACTCTCCCGGCTGCAATCAGTCAACGTAAGACCCGCCGGGTTTCCGACCCGTGTCGCCACCCAGCCCGTCTTGTTCAACGCCATCATCACCTTCAGCCTGAACCCGAACCCATTCAGGAACTATCAGGTACGTTCAGCCAGGGCTGACGTGTTCCTGGTGCTGCAGAAGCTGTACAGCCACAATCTGCCCCTGAATGTGGTCGCACTGCACGGCACATTTCACCTGCCGGGCCAGAAGTCGGCGACGATCATGTTACGGGCAGTGAGCAATCCGATAATCCAGACACAATTCAATTGGTCCAAGCTGGCGCGGGGCAGCGAGAAGAAGGTGTGGCGGGCACTGCCCGTCCATTTCATAGACAGTCGCTTTGCCCATGTGAAGCCCAAGGCTTAACGGGAGTCGGTTAAGGGCGACTCCGAGGCGCCGCTTGCTCTGAGCAATTCACACCTCTGCCTCTGAAACAGCCTGAGCGGGCGCTCAGCGGGGCGGCGACTCGTAGAGCTGAGTCCGGATGGCCACGACGTCGTTCCGGAGGGTGTGATCTTCCTGAAGCGCGGTGGCAATCTTGTCGCAACCATGCATGACGGTGGTGTGGTCGCGCTTGCCGAGGAGCTGGCCGATGTGCTCGAGTGAGGCGTTTGTCTCTTCACGAACGAGGTACATGGCCACCTGTCTGGGGACCACGATTGCCTTGTCTCGTCCCTTGCCGGTCATAGCCTCCATGGGGACTTTGAAGTACTGGGCCACGGCGTCGATGATCCCGGATGGAGTGAGCTGCAGGCGCCTGCCACCGTCGAGGCCTTCCAGTGCCGCGGTGGCCAGCTCGACGCTTAGCCTGGTGTCGTTGACGGTTGCGAAGGCGAGGACACGGTGCAGGCTTCCTTCAAGCTCGCGAATGTTGCTCGGTGCCCTCCGGGCGATGAACTGGATGACATCCGGAGGCACGGGCATGGGCTGCTGCTCGGCCTTCTTGCGCAGGATGGCAATTCGGGTCTCCAGATCGGGCGGCTGGATATCCGCCACCAATCCCCACTCGAAGCGTGAGAGCAGCCGCTCCTCAAGCGACAGGATCATCTTGGGCGGACGGTCCGAAGTTATAACAACCTGTTTGTTGGCCACATGCAGAGCGTTGAAGGTATGGAAGAACTCCTCCTGGGTCGCCTCCTTGCCGGAGATAAATTGAATGTCGTCGACGAGGAGGACGTCGACTGAGCGGTAGCGCTCGTGTAGCTCCTGCTGCGTTCCGTCGCCCACCGCCTTGATGACGTCGTTCACGAATCGCTCGCAGGTCGCATACATAACCTTCGCTTTGGGAAAGTAGGCCTGCGCCCGCGCGCCGATGGCGTAGAGAAGGTGGGTTTTGCCCAAACCCACGCCGCCATAGATAAACAGCGGCATATACAGCTCGCCTGGCCGCTCTGCGACCGCTTCGGCCGCCGCGTGGGCGAAACGGTTGTGGCTGCCGACGACGAAGTTCTCGAACGTGTAGCGCTGGTTGAGCCGCTCATTCATCGTCAACCCGCGGCTCCGCCCGTCTCCGAGACGGCGGGGCCGTCTGGCGGCCGGTGCCAGCGACTCGGTCACTCGAAAGCGGAGCTGGTATGGTGGCGCATTGACATCGGCCAGAGCCTTCTTGATGCTGGGTTGCAGCCTGGTCTCGATCCATTCCTTGACGTACGTATTCGGGCAGCCGATGATAAGGACACCGTCTTCCTCACCCATAACTCGCGTCGGACGAAGCCAGGTCTCGAAGTTCGCCGGCTTCATATCCGCTTCGAGCCGTCCCAGTACCTGGCGCCAGGCTTCTCGGCCGTCCACTAGCCCTCCTTTTCCGGGGCTTCACACTTGCTGTGCTTCCATCAATGAAAGCACATTGCGCCTGATCGAAAAGAGCGCTCAAATGAGAAAGAGCCGCCAGGCCGTGGCCCGGCGGCTCTTCCGCTACGCTGCGGAGGAGTTAGAGGGTATCCTCAGCGTTCTTGGATCGGTCGGGATAGGAGACGACTCCGTTGACCGTCACCTTATCCACAACCGCCTGCTGCTCATGATCAGACTGAGCCTGGCTCCAACCACCGTCGACGACCAGCTGAATCCCGACGACTTCCCACGAACCGAACTGAGTCTCCGTGGCCGTGTAGTTGCTGATCTGAGTCCCACCGACCTGAGAGGTATCGTACCGTCCGGGTGTATCACCAGGTCCACCGGTGCCGATATAGTTGCCGGTGTTCTGTTCGCTGCCGTCGGCCTCCGGGCAGGCGTTGGTACCCGACGTCGGGGCACTGCCGAAGTAGACGAAGATGTTCTTGGCCTTGTTCAGGTTCTTCTTGGTCATCTTTGTCCCGGGCGGCAGAACATTGATCTGCCATCGCGGCGAGCCGCCCGCGCAGGTGCCCCAGGTCATGGCGTAATCGGTCTGAAGCTGTTTGAGGTCGGAGAAGGTAAAGGACTTCCTCGGCGTCGCAAACCGCAGGCCACCGAAGCCGTAGTTCCACGATGTGAGCTGTTCGGCGCCGGCCTCGGGGCTGGCGCTGACCCGAGTCGCCCAACCATCACCTGGTTTGGGACATCGTCTGCCGTTACATTTCCCGGAGCTGTATGGTTTGGCTTTGAACACGTCGCTGTGCGGCTTGTGGGGATGATGGCTCCTGGCCATGGCTCCCCCCAACGGGAGTGCGGCGAAGGCCGCCGCGGATACGATGAGGGCCGCGGTCGCAAGAAGCCGCGGCAGGCGAATGGCTGCCTGCATCTTGTACCTCCTATGTTGTATTCGCCAACATTTGGGGCGGCAATTTCCATGCCTAGCTGAGAGACGAGGTCAGGCAACGCTGGGAGGCGGGCCATAGGAGGAGGTCACGCCACCTGGCATGCCGGTGCAGGCCCGGCCCCTCCAGATAGATGGTCGCCTGCGATGCCGGTCCGAACACCGGTATCAGCAGGGATGACGATGCTCATCTGCGTCGCCCCGCCGAGCCTTCCACGATCTCATAAACGCGGAACGTCGAAACGCTGCCGCAATGACCGACTCCGGCCTTGGCTCACGGGAGCAGAGCAGCATCTCCAACGAACCCGTCTCGGGGATGCCCAGCTCGAGCTGAATACCGGCGGTCCCTCAGTGGGCGGTTTGAATGGGCATGACCACGTGGGTGTATTCGCCTGCATCGGCCGCAGGATCGCTGGGGCGGATGACTGCGGCTGTTCCGGGCCCGGTGAGCTGGAGGTCGACCTGCGGCGTCTGAATGACGCCGAGAACGTCAGCGACGTACCGAGCGTTGAAGGCAATGTGCATCTGCTCGCCCACGACCACGGCATCGAGATCACCGTGGTTCTCACCTACCTCTGCCGCCGCTCCAGTCACCGTCAGGGCTGCCCCGTTGGTGGATTGGGCACCCTCGACCTGTGGATTCAGGTCCAGAAGGATCATGTTGGAATTATCACGGCTGAAGAACGACGCCACCCGGGCGGCCTTGAGGAAATCAGCCGTGTTGACGGTCACGGTGGTCTGGAACTTGTTCGGTACCAGCTGCTTCACGTTGGGAAAGGCACCCTCGATGAGGCGCGAGATAACATGGAGATTCGGCGCCTGAAAGACCACCTGGCTTCGATTCGGAGTCACGGTGATCGCAACCGAGACCTCTTCGTCACCGGCTCGTTCGGGCAGGATCCGGCTCAGCTCGGTCAGTGTCCTTGCCGGAACGATGATACTGAAGTCTCCTCCACTGTCGCCGCCGAGACTGCCGCTCCGGATTGCCAGCCTGAAGCTGTCCGCCGCCGCGAGGGTTAGCTCGTTGTCTCTGAAGGTACATTGGACTCCCGTGAGCACGGGCCGGGTATCGTCCGCGGCAGCGGCGAAGGCCACCTGTTCGATCATGGCCTTCAACAGGCCGGCGCCGATCTCTGCCGTCGGTTGCTCGTCGGCGGTCGGGATGCGGGGGAACTCTTCAGCGTCCATACCCTTGATGTCGGCCTCAAATCTGGCCGCCTTGACGTGACAGGTGTGGCCGGCCGGCTTGACGCTCAGAGTCACGGTTTCGTTGGGCAGCGCATTGACGAACTCGGTCAGCAGCCGGGCGGGAAGCGTGACCTTTCCGGGCTGATCGACGCCGGCTTCGATCCAGGTGGTGATGGCGATCTCGAGGTTCGTGGCCGAAAGCTTGAGGCGGCTTCCTCCGGTCTCACCATCGGTCTCCAGGAGGATGTTGGAGGTGATGGGCAGCGGGCTTCGCTGAGCCACTGCCCTGCCGACCGTCTGCAATCCCTTGCTGAGCTGCTCCTGACCGACGCTGAGCTTCACCCTTTCCTCGTCCCCCATACAGCTTTCGATTCCGTCAGGGTACCCGTCGGACTGCCGACTTGACCCAGATCCGGAACCGAGTCAATAGATAGTACCTTAATAGCTCGGTTGTGGTCTGCTGTTACCCCTGCAATACGAACTTCGTGCGCACGGTGGTCTTGGGAGCTTGTGCGAATACGACGATCACCGCTCGGCGGAATCCAGGGCGGACAGAGATTTGAATCGTCGCCCGACCATCGTGGACGGGGACAGTGCGCTCCTTGGGAAGCGCCGAGCCGAAGGTGATGATCCGAATTCCCCACGCCGCGGGCAGCCGGTTCCTGAGCACGGGAACGAACCCGTCCAGCTTCCACCCTCTGCTACCCACGGCATCCCGATACCGAGCGGCTGAAACGGCGATGTTCCGCACGGCGAAGCTCTGACCGTTGTACTCGTCATCGGTGATGTACTGGAACCGAAGACGAATCCGTTTGCCGGCGTAGCGGGCCAGGCTGGTCCGTACCGAAACCCAGCCGCCATGGTTACCGCGGACTGCGGCGCTGGATCCGGTGATCCCGTTGCCGAAGTTTCCGCCATTGGGATTCTTCGGTGTTCCGACGGGCGTCTTCAGAGATTGCCAGACACGGCCGCCGTTCGTAGAAACTTCCACGTAGGCGTAGTCGTAGTCCTTCTCGATGCGGTACCAGGCATCGAAGCCCAGGACCGGACGCCTCGCATGGCGCAGATCGATGGTGCGCGTCATCGAGGTCTGGCAGAAATCACAACGGTTGCTCCACCAGAATGGTCCTGGGCCCGCGCTGATCACCGGTATGTAGCGACTGCCGGCGAAATGGATGGTCCGACGGCCTTTGAGGCCACGAACCTCAACATAGGTGGGTAGAAAGGGCGGGACAGACCTCCGATAGGTGAACCGGTGCGGCCCCACACGGTGATTGAGGCCCACATGGATGGAGCTGTTCCGGTACGAGAACCGGGCGCCGAGCCGGCGGTCGTTGACGTAATTGGCGACGGCCCAATCTCCAAAGACGTTCCCGAGCGTGAGCCGTCTGTGCAGTCTGGCCAACACATTGGCCGTTAGTGCCAGCCCCGAGTAACGCCTATCGGCGAGCACGGCGTGGGTGAAGCTGTTTCCAAAACGCAGGTTGAGGTAATCCATCCACAGGAACCCGGCGCCATAGTTGGGGATGTTGTTGCCGTCGCTCCAGGAGTCCAGCTGGACCGGATGTGAGGCATAGATGAGGTCGTCCCCGTCAGCCGCGTAGCCATTGAGGACCTGGGCCAGCATCGAGGCGCCCTCATTGGACCAGCCCTCGTCTTGGGGGTGCATGTGCCAGTGGATCATGTGCTGAAACTCGTGAGCCGCCGTACTGTAGAAATCGGGCGTGGCAAGGCCGATGGTGGAGGCATCGATGAACATGATCTCCCGCTGGTCGCTGAACCTGTTGACCACCACCGGATACTCGTTCTCTCCTGAGAAGTATCCGGCCAGACCTTGAAGATTTCCGTAGTAAAGACTGATGTGCGGATCATCGTCGATACCCGGTGTCCATTCCGTGCCGAAGATGCGCCGGTCGAGCGGATAGATCACTGTCTCGAACCGATGAGCGGAGCGGCAGGCCTTCGGGCGGCTGTACGTTAAGCCGTCTTGGATGTAGAGGTAGAGGTGCGGCGTCTCGCAGATGATCGTCGCCCGGTAACGGTGGTAGGTGTCGTCGGCCGAGTCGAACACCCAGAACCTATCCGAGTGGCCCGGCGAATAGTGGGGCGGGCGAGCGTTGACTACGCGGGGAACTCGGCGGCCCCCAAGCTTCAGCTGGCTGGTTTCAGCCCAGAGATTGTTGACCGGGACGGGACGCTGAAGGAGATCGCTGAGGCTTTCACCCGACTTTGGCCGTCGTCCGGCGCCGGCGTGTGGGTGCTTCGTCGCAGACGACGTTCCCCGTGAGTCGACGACCGCCAGACAAACGGCGACCACGGCGATAATCGCCAGAAGGCCGGCGACGTAGCGGCTCCAGCGAAGGCTACTCGCCACTCAGCTGGGCGTGAGGGTGCGCCCGGTCGTATACGGCGCGGAGACGCTCGCGGCTGATATGGGTATAGATCTGTGTGGTCGAGATGTTGGAATGACCGAGAAGCTCTTGGACCACGCGCAGATCGGCGTTGTTGTTCAGGAGGTGGGTCGCGAACGAGTGCCGCAGAGTGTGCGGGCTGATCTTGTCGATCCCGGCCGCACGGGAGTACGCTTTGAGAATGAGCCAAAAGCCCTGGCGGGTAAGCCGCTCGCCATGGTGGTTCAGGTATAGAGCGGGTTCATCAGCCCGACGCCTCAGATAGGGACGGCCCTCGTCCAGATAGCGGACCAGGGCGTCTCGCGCATGCATGCCGAATGGGATTTGCCGCTCCTTGCCTCCTTTCCCGAGGCAGCGGACGGTGTCGGTCTGGAGATCGACGCTCGACAGGTTGAGTGCGGCCAGCTCGCTGACGCGCATTCCCGTGGCCCACAGCATCCGCAGCATCGAGAGGTCGCGCACACCAGTGGGGCTGTCACCCTTTGGCATGGCCAGCAGGTCTTCGACCTGACGCTCAGAGATGGCGTGTGGCAGATACTTGCCCACGGCGGGCGAGTCGAGGTGGGATGCGAGATCGCGCTCGATTACTCCGTCCTGACGGAGGAAGTTCAGGAATGACCGAACCGCGGCAATCTTACGGGCCAGGGTGGTGTCGGCATACCGCCGCTCGAGCAGCCAGACCTGATAGGCATGGAGTGTCTCGGGATCCAGCATCCAGATGGTCGCATCACGGTCTGCCAAGAAAGCGGCGAATTGCTTGAGATCGTTGCGGTAGGCGCCGGCGGTGTTGGCCGAGAATCCACGCTCGGCCGCGAGGTGATCGAGAAAACTGTCAATCTGCTGCCAGATCGGGCTGTCGGCCTCGACGGCGGCCTGCGCACCGTTGGACATCGCTTTCACGCGTGGCCCGCCACCGGCCCCATCGGATACCGGTCGAGAGCTTCAGACAGGAGGGTCACCGCCCGTGCCAGGTCATCTTCGTTCAGGACGAAGGCCAGGCGAGCCTGATCGAGACCGGCGTCCGGCGCGAGATAGAACCCGGAGCCCGGCGCGACCATCAGAGTCTCCCCTTCAGACTCGAAGTCGGTCAAGAGCCAGGCGGCAAAGCGGTCGCAATCGTCGATGGGAAGCGTCACCATGATGTAAAAGGATCCGCTCGGCATCCGGCAGCGGATGCGTGCATCCTCGGAGATGCATTGGAACACCACGTTCCGACGCTTCTCGTATTCGCCCCGCAACCAGTCGGTGTAGGGGATGGGGTTGGAGAGGACGGGCACGGCGGCGAGCTGGTCGAGCGTCGGCGCGGACAGGCGCGCCTGGGCAAAGCGTCCTACCGCGTCCATCACCTCCTCGTTGGTGGTGGCCAGACAGCCGATCCGCGCTCCGGTCGCCGAGAAGCGCTTCGAGATGCTGTCGGCGATGATGATGTGGTCCTCCCGGCCGGCCTCGCGAGCCATATGAAAAATGCTCTCAAACCGGGCTCCGTCAAAGACCAGCTCACGGTAGGTTTCGTCGGTGATGATGAACAGGTTGTGGCGCTCGGCCAGCTCCAGCAGCATGCCCAGCTCGGCCGCGGAGTAGACGGTTCCAGTCGGGTTGTTGGGGTTGGCGATGCAGATGGCACGGGTCGCCGGCCCAATGTGCTCCTCGACGGTGGCGAGGTCCGGGAGGTGGAAACCGCCTGCCGGATCCAGCGGCACGCCGACGGGCCGGATCCCGGCCGAGGAGGCAAAGCCGAAGTAGTTGGCGTATGTGGGTTCGAAGACAACAATCTCGTCGCCGTGGTCCGCCACCGCCATGAAGGCGAACCACAACGCCTCGCTGCCCCCCGTGGTAACGATGATCTGCTCCGGCGAGAATCCATAGCCATGGATGCTGTAGTAGTCAGTCCAGGCCGCGATCGTCTCCGGCATCCCTCTCGAGGGCGCGTAGGGAAGGAGGGATGAGCTGTAGCCGCGGATGGCTTCGAGCATCTCGATTGGAGCGGGAATATCCGGCTGGCCGATGTTGACGTGGTGCACCTTGATCCCGCGGGCGCCGGCCGCGACTGCCAGCGGCATGAGCTTGCGGACTGGAGAAGGTGGCGCCAGGAAGCCGCGCCGAGATACCGTCAGGGCCTGACCAATCGCCATCTCACGCTCGCCTAGCGGGCGCCCCGCCCCTCGTTATGTTTACTGGCGGATTCTAGCATGAGGATCGCCACCACCGACTTGGCATCGACGATCTCACCTCGGCGCGCCATGCTGATAGCCGCGCCGGTTTCCAACCACTCGACCTCGAGCTGGTCGGAAGCCTCGGTCGGCCGGCCGTCCCCCTGAAGGTCCCAGGCGCGATAGAGGTGCATGACCTCATCCGAGACGCCAGGTGTGGGATAGATGGTGAGGAGGCGTTCCACGCGGCGAGGCTCGTATCCGGTCTCCTCACGCATCTCGCGTTTGACCGCTTCGAGCTCGGACTCGCCGGGCTCGATCCCGCCGGCCGGAATCTCGAGCAGCGTCTGCTCGACCGGCTTCCGGTACTGGCGCACCATGAGTAGCCGTCCATCGGAGCCCGTCACCAGCATGGCCACCACCGGTGGATGCTCGACGATCTCCCGTGTTGCCGTCCCGCCGTTTGGCAGCCTCACCTGATCTCTGCGGACGGCGATCAGGGAACCGTCGTAGATGCGCTCTGAGGACTCGGTCTCTTCAGGCCTAATCGTGTCCATATCTACCTCTCTCGGAACGTGATCGGAGCCCACGTGCCTCTCCTCCCTCGGCTCCGTTATGTCTAGCTCTTCCGCCACGCATACCCGCCGTGCGATTTCACGATTCGTCCCCACGGCGGAAAGGGATGATGGGAGAACACCACTGTGGCGGAAGACTCCGCTGCCTCCTCGAGGATGCGCCGGCGTGATTGGATCATGCGGGTGCGGTCGGCCCAAGGCGGCATCCAGTCCGGATGCTCGACTTCGAAGTCGAAGTGAAAGAGATCTCCCACTGCGAAGAAGGTCTCCGACTTTGAGCGAAGGCGGATTACGGTGTGCCCGGGCGATTCGCCGCCGGTGACGATCATGCTGACCCCCGGTAGCAGCTCCCGCTCGCCGTCAACCAGTCTGAGATGGCCGGATGCCTCGATGACGGCAAGCCGCTCGTGGATATCAGCCGCCGCGTCGTCCTCTTCTTGCGGGTTCTCCCAGTCGCCGCGTCCTACGTACACCAGAGTGCTTGGGAAGCGCGGAGCGAAGCCACCGGCACGGTCGACGGTCAGGCCCGCCATGTGGTCGAAGTGGACGTGAGTGAGAGCAATCAGTCCGGGTTCGAGGGAGTTCTCGCCCAGAACAGCCAGTGCAGGCGCCAACCCCGGTGTCCTCGTCAGGCCGCTCCACTCCTCGGCAAAGGCTCTTCCCCATCGAGAATCCGGGTCGTCGAAGCCGGCGTCGACCAGCAATCGGCCGGCGGGAGTGCGGATGTGCACCACGTTGAAGGCGATCGGAATTTCAACGTCCTCGGCCCCATCTGGATTGATCTCCTGGCCGCTGCCGTCGACCAGCTCCGGACGGTAGCGCCCACTCGCCTCGTTGATGACCGTGACCACGGTATCGCCGATGGCTCGGCTCTCTGCGTAGCTCTGCTCAGGCTGTGACGTGCTCACGTCTCAGACTAGACGGCGGATTCCGGCGGTAGCCGATGGGGCGAGCGGTCCCCCCGGGAAGGCTCCGATTCTCAGTCGTCCGGCTTGCTTTCCGGTCCGGAATCCGTCGCTCTTCCCAATACACTGATGTATCGCTCGCCGGAGGACCCGTCGTGCTTGCCTGGTACATCTTCAAGAAACTGCAGGAGCGCTTGCAGCAACCGTCGGCCGGGACCAACGCCACCTTGGACGGAGGCCTCGACCAGACCGTCGAGGCGGGGTCACGGACCGAGGGCTACGTCGCCGGACCTCCGCCCGGCGGCCGTATCGTGATCGAGGCCTACGGACTGATGAAGCGATATGGCGCTCTTTCCGCGGTCGACGGCGTGTCCTTCGAGGTAGCCGCCGGGGAGATCTTCGGACTTCTGGGGCCGAATGGTGCCGGCAAGACCACCACACTCGAGATGCTCGAGGGGCTGCGAACCCCTGATGCCGGCGACGCGACCGTTCTGGGACAGTCGGTCGTCCACCAAGCGCGCAGCATCAAGCAGCGGATCGGAGTGCAGCTTCAGGCAACTGCATTACCGCCGAAGACGACGGCGGCCGAGGCTATTCGGCTGTTTCGGGCGTTCTATCGCCAAGGCCGGCAGGTTGACGACCTGCTGGCAGAGTTCGGGCTCACCGAACGCGCGCACGCCTACACTGAAAAGCTGTCGGGAGGGCAGCTGCAGCGTCTGTCGATTGCCCTGGCGCTCGTCAACGACCCCGACCTGGTCTTTCTTGACGAGCCGACGACGGGCCTCGATCCCCAGGCGCGGCTGAATCTGTGGGATGTCATCACCGGGATCCGGGAGTCGGGAAAGACCGTGATGCTGACGACGCATTACATGGAGGAGGCCGAGCGGCTCTGCGACCGCGTGGCGATGATCGATCGCGGAAAGATCGTTGCCCTTGACACTCCTGCACGGCTCGTGGCACGGTATGCACCTGGTACCGCGGTCGAGTTCGAGACCTCGGAGCTGGATGAGTCGGCACTGACGTCGGTCCCGGGGGTGGAACGCCTCGAGGTCGAGGGCACGCGAGTGATTCTGCACACGGAAGCCCCCGAGAAGGTCCTCACGGAGCTCTTCGAACCCCGGGGAGCGTGGGCGCCGGCGGTTCGGTCAATGAGCGACCTGCGAGTGCGAACCGGAACGCTCGAGGATGTCTTCATCGCCCTGAGCGGGAGGACCTTGCGGGTGTGAGGGGGCTTCTCGCCATCATCGGAAATGTGCTGCGGACGTCCCTGCGGGAGCGGACGGCGTTGGTGTTCACACTGCTTCTGCCGGTATTCATCATGGGCCTCTTCGGCACCATCTTCAGCGCCGGGAACCGGAGCCTGGCCATCGGTATCGTCAATCAGGATGGTGGAGCAGTCTCGAAGAGCCTGGTGCGAGCCCTCAAGTCGCAAAAGGGCCTCAGCGTCGAGACAGGGTCACTGAGACACGAGCAGCAGCGGCTCAAGAGCGACAGCGTTGTGCTCGTGGCGGTCATCCCGCGCGGTGTCGAGACTGCGATCGCCAGTCGCGGGGGATCACCGGCGAGAATCCTGACCTACCTCGACCGCAACCAGCTGCAGCTGGCATCGCTGGCTGAGAGCGCCGTGGCGCTCATCGTCAACGATTTCGCCCAATCTGTCAGCGGCCACCCGCCCTCGATGGTCGTTCAGCCAAGCAAGGTAAACACCACCAACGTGACCACTCTGGACTTCTACCTGCCGTCAATGCTTGCGTACACCGTCCTGGTGGCCGGAATTCAGTCGGTGGCCATGGCACTCGTGGATCTGCGCGAGCGCCGGGTGCTCCGTCGCTTCCTGGTCACGCCCCTGACACCGTTGCAGATTCTCGGAGGCCAGATAATCGGCCGGGCTGTAATGGTCGTCCTTCAAGTGGCGGTCCTGATCCTCGTAGGCCTCTTCGTGTTCCACGCCCACACCCATGGCAGCTGGGCGCTGGCGTGGCTCTGCATCCTGCTGGGCACGGCCTGCTTTGTTGCGCTCGGCTTCCTCGTAACCGGGCTCACGCGCACCAGTGAGGCGGCACGCGGGGTGGCCTCCGCCCTGACATTTCCCATGATGTTTCTCTCAGGCGTCTTCCTGCCCCTGAGTGAGCTGCCGACCGGCCTGCAGGGCGCCGTTCACGTGCTGCCGCTCACCTACCTCAGCGACGCGCTCCATCGGGTGCTCAATGACGGCAACGGCTTGTCGGCCATCTGGGTCGATCTCTCGGTTCTGTCAGGCTGGACGGCGGCTGCTTTCGCCCTGGCCGTGCTCCGTTTCCGTTGGGAGTAAGAATGACCGCCCTTGCCCATGAGTCCGGCCTCGGATGCGAAGCTCCAACTCGAAACTCGAAACCCGGAACTCGAAACACGAATCTCGACCGCCCATGCTGTATGATTCGGGTCAGAGCTTCCGAGCCGAGGCTCGCCACAATGCGGACATATGTACTAAACTGTGGAGATAAGGAAAGGGAGTGGGTAAGCCATGGTAACCGCGACTAGGCCGGAAGAGACGGGTGTATCCGAGCGCGACCGTGCCGTGGACCTGGCGATGTCTCAGATCGAGCGACAGTTCGGCAAGGGCGCCATCATGCGCCTCGGCGACAACCATGCCATGCAAGTCGAGGTCATTCCAAGCGGCTCCATAGCCCTCGACATTGCCCTGGGCGTCGGTGGACTTCCGCGCGGCCGCGTCACCGAGATCTTCGGACCCGAGTCGTCGGGCAAGACAACCCTCGCGCTTCACGTCATTGCCGAGGCCCAGCGGACCGGAGGCCTCGCGGCCTACATCGACGCCGAGCACGCCCTCGATCCCATCTATGCGGCGAGGATCGGCGTCAACGTTAACGACGTGCTCATCGCTCAGCCTGACACCGGTGAGCAGGCTCTCGAGATCGCGGAAACGCTGGTGCGGAGCGGCGCCATCGACGTCATAGTGGTCGACTCCGTGGCTGCCCTGGTCCCTCGCGCCGAGATAGAGGGCGAGATGGGAGATTCTCATGTCGGGCTGCAGGCCCGTTTGATGTCGCAGGCCCTGCGCAAAGTAACCGCGGCCATCAATCACTCGAAGACTACGGTCATCTTTATCAACCAGCTCCGAGAGCGGATCGGAGTCGTCTACGGGAACCCGGAGACGACCACCGGAGGCCGCGCGCTGCGGTTCTACTCCTCCCTGAGACTCGAGGTTCGTCGCGTCGAAACCATCAAGCAGGGTTCCGACAGCATCGGGATTCGGGTCAAGTGCAAGGTGGTGAAGAACAAGGTGGCGCCTCCGTTTCGACAGTGCGAGTTCGACATGATGCACGACACCGGCATATCACGCGAAGGCGGGATCCTCGACGTCGGCCTGGAGATGGGAATCGTGGAGAAGAGCGGCGCCTGGTACACGTACGGGCCGCACCGGCTCGGGCAGGGCCGCGAGAACGCCAAGGAGTTCCTGCGACAGAATCCCGACGTGTCGGCCGAGATCGACAAGGGCATCCGCGACAACGTGCTCCAGTTCGCCGCCGACTAGGCTGCGGCAGCGGCCGGCGGGCCGAAACCATCTACGCCGGCTCCAGAAGCCTCCCGTTCTTTGACAGTTCAGGGTCGGTGCATGCGGCCAGGTTGAAACAGCAGGGCCGTCGCTTGCCGTTGCTCATCTT
>Ga0070739_10001296_pt1 | contig 38619 bp, 43 predicted proteins | sample Coa_R1_7_FD_66445 | JGI IMG/M metagenome (GOLD analysis project Ga0070739, IMG submission 66445) | Surface soil microbial communities from Centralia Pennsylvania, which are recovering from an underground coalmine fire - Coalmine... | ecosystem: Environmental > Terrestrial > Soil > Unclassified ...
TTCCCTGCCGCACGACGTCAGCCGGCGCGTTGCCGAAGAACGGCCGGACGTGCTAGTCACCGAGGGCGGCAACATGGTGATGCCGGGAAATCCGCGCATCGAACGCGTGCGCGAACCGGGTCAGGAATTCGATCTCAATCTGCCTTCGCGTACCGCGCTGGCATGCATGAGCGAGACGATGGTGCTCGCGCTCGAAAACCGCTTGGAAAGCTACACGCTGGGCCGAGGCATCGAACTGGAAAAGGTCATCGAAATCGAGCAGATGGCGACACGCTGTGGATTTACACTCGCGGACATGCGCGCATTCGACGCAGCAATTACGCCGGAGAAGGTCGCATCTATCCGCGCGGCGGCTTTGCAGCGGCGTAATGGGGCGCCCTCGGGGAGTGTTGAAAGGGGCAGCTATGTCGAGGCGCCGTGATAGGCCGGAGCCCCTTTTCAAATGAAAAAGGTTGTCTCCGTTTCGTTAGGGAGCAGTTCGCGCGATCATCACGCGGTTGTGACGCTTCTGGGCGAACAGTTCGACATCTCGCGCGTCGGAACGGACGGAAAGCTCGACGCCGCGATTGCCAAAGTGCACGAACTCGACGGGAACGTCGACGCGATCGGCCTGGGTGGAATCGACGTGTACTTGTACGCGGGCAAACACCGCTATGCGCTGCGCGACGGACTGCGGTTGCTCGATGCGGCGAAGACGACGCCGGTGGTCGACGGGAGCGGTTTGAAGAATACGCTCGAGCGCGAAGCCATACGGTTCATGCAAGAAGATCTCGGCATCGATCTCAAAGGCAAAAAGGTGCTCATGGTCAGCGCGCTCGACCGCTTCGGCATGGCGCAGGCGCTGGTCGATGCGGGTGCGGACGTCCTTTTCGGCGATTTCATTTTTGCGCTCGATCTCGACAAGCCGGTCAAAGGGCTGCACGAGTTCGAAGAGATGGCGGAAAAGTATTTGCCCGACGCATGCAAATTGCCGTTTCAATTTTTCTATCCGACCGGCAAAAAACAAGACAAGCCGCCGCAGCCGAAGTATCCGCAGTATTACCACGACGCGGACATTATTGCCGGCGACTTTCACTTCATGCGGCAGTTCATGCCCGACGATTTGAACGGCAAGATCGTCCTGACGAACACGGTGACGGAAAAAGACGTCGACGAACTGCGCAAACGCGGGGTGAAAATGCTCGTCACGACAACCCCGGACTTTCAAGGCCGTTCGTTCGGCACGAACGTCGTCGAAGCGGCTTTATTGGCGCTGCTCGGGAAGAAGTGGGACGACGTGACTGCCGACGATTACGAGCACGTGCTCCACGAGCTGCATTTGAAGCCGCGCGTCCTGCAACTATCATCGTGAGGTGTCGACATATATGACGAGAATCAAAGATCGCGGCCCGGCGTCGTCAATTTTTGTGCTTCTTGCGCTGCTCTGCTTTGCTGCAAACCGAGCACACCACAATACGCTGTGGGAGGCTTGCGGCGGTGTACTGCTCGGCATCGCGGCCGGCACTCTGCTCACCAGGCAGCCCGTCTGGCAAATGTATCGCACGGGCTTGTCGATGCTTTTTAAGCGATGATATGAATCCGATACCGTGGAGAATCCGCTTAAGGAACTTTGCGGTCTTCGCGGCGATATCGGCTGTCTTCTTTTATCTCAACATCGCGCACCCGGTGGGGCACCGCATCCATTTATGGGCAGTGCTCGGCGGTATTTCGAGCGGTCTTGCAATCGCGTCGCTTCTCGCGTGGAGCGGGTGGGAAACGTATCGCGAGGGGTTGTCGATGGCTTTCAGGCGGCGCAAACAGTAGCTTCGCCTACGCCGGAACTCCACGGGCCACTTGCCAACTACTCCTTGAACCACCCCGAAGGTTGAACGTCGAGGTTGACGTTGATTTGTTTCACCTCGGTGTACGCCTCATATCCGTACGTGCCGAGCTCGCGACCGATACCCGACTGCTTGTAACCGCCCCATGGCGCTTCGTTGTAGGTCGGATGATACGTGTTGATCCACGTAATGCCCGCGCGAAGTTTACGAATGACGCGATGCGCTTTGGCAATATCCTCGGTGAAAACGGCGCCGGCTAAGCCGTAGATCGTATCGTTCGCGAGCGTAATGGCCTGCGCTTCATCCTTAAAGGTTTGTACGACGAGCACCGGACCGAAAATCTCTTCCTGAACGATGCGCATATTCGGCTCGCTCTGCGTGAAAATCGTCGGGGCGATAAAGCAACCGCTCTCGCCGATGCGCTCGCCGCCGCATTCGATTCGGGCGCCCTCTTTTACGCCGATGTCGATATAATTTTGCACCCGTTGCATGTGCATTCGTGAAACCAGCGGGCCCATCTCGGTTTGCGGATCGAAACCGTCGCCGACGCGAATATTCTTTGCGCGATCGATCAGCCGTGCCATGAAGCGATCGTACAGCGGTTCCTGCAAAATTAGCCGCGAGCCGGCGGAGCACACTTGTCCCGCGTTCGCGTAAATGCCGAACAGTGCGTAATCCACGGCGGTGTCGAAATCGGCGTCCGCGAACACGACGTTCGGTGATTTGCCGCCAAGTTCGAGTGAAATCTTCTTCAGATTTCCCGTGGCAGCGTGCATGATCGAGCGCCCCGTGACCGTGCCTCCGGTGAAGGCTACTTTATCAACCAGATCGCTTTCGGCAATTGCCGCTCCGACGGTCGCGCCGGCGCCCAGCACGATGTTCACCACGCCTGCCGGAAATTCGAGCTCTTCAAAAATTGTCGCCAGCCGCAGTGCCGAAAGCGGCGTAAGTTCCGACGGCTTGAGTACGCACGTATTGCCCGCGGCCAGCGCGGGTGCAAGCTTCCACGCGGCCATCAAGAGCGGATAGTTCCAGGGAATGATTTGCCCGCACACGCCAATCGGCTCGCGCACGACGAAGGTTTGCGAAGGCGCGGGGACGTCGAACGTTTGCCCTTGCGGTTTACCGGCTAAGCCCGCGTAATAACGGAAACAATTCGCGGCGTCGGTGACGTCGTATTCCGTTTCACGAAGCGGCTTGCCGTTGTTCAGGGTGTCGATACGCGCAAACTCGGCACCGTACTCTTCGATCTTGTCGCCCACGCGCATCAACAGACGCGATCGATCCAGGGCAGTCATGTCGCGCCATGGTCCATCGTAAAATGCGGCATGTGCGCTTCGGATCGCGCGCTCTGCGTCTTCACGCGTTCCCTCCGCAACGAGGGCTACGGGTTGGTCGTTCGACGGATTCAATAACGCACGCGTGCCGCCGTCGGACGCTTCGCACCAGCGGCCGTCGATATACATCAGAAACGTGTCGCCGGACCGCGCTAAGTTGCGCAACAGTTCGGGGGCAGGAGCGGTACCCTGATTGTCGATCGTTTGCATGTGACTTACCCCACGCGCAGCGTGCGTCTCATTGAAAGTAACGATTGGCTCAGCGCTTCGCAAACAAAATCGGCTTGCGCTTCTTCGATCGTGAGCGGTGGTTCGACGCGCACGACGCGCGCGTTCACGAGCGTTCCGGAAACGAGCACGCCGCGTTCCAGCATCAATTTCCCGAGATCGAAGCCCGTCCGGTCGTCGACGAATTCCAGCGCCATCATCAAGCCCTTACCGCGCACGTCGATTACGATATCTTCATGGCCTTTCACCGCTTCGCGCAATCCCGCGAGCATCCGTTTCCCCATTACGGCCGCGCGTTCCGCAAGCCGCTCTTCGATGAGCACGTTGATAGTGGCGAGTGCGGCGGCGCACGCCAGCGGATTACCTCCAAACGTCGTCGTGTGCAGAAACGGGTTTTCAAACAAGCGCGAAAACACCGCCTTGGTTCCGATTACGGCGCCCGCCGGCATAATGCCGCCGCCGAACGCTTTTGCCAAGCACATCACGTCGGGTGCAACGCCCCAATGCTCGCAGCAGAACATGCGTCCCGTGCGGCCCATGCCGGTCTGCACTTCATCGAGAATCAGCAGTGCGCCGAACTCATCGCAGAGCCGGCGCACTCCGGGCAAATAGCCGTCGGAAGGAATATTTACGCCGCCTTCGCCTTGGATCGGTTCGAGGATCACCGCACCGACGTCTTCGCCGACGGAACTGCACGTCACCATCATGCGTCGAAGCGCGTCCAAGTTGTTGAACGGCACGTGTTCGATGTTCGGCAGCATCGGTCCAAACGGACGGCGGAACTCGGCTTTTGCACTTGCCGAGAGAGATCCGTAGCTCTTGCCGTGGAATCCCTTTGTCGCCGCAACGATCGTTTGTTTCTTCGGGTTGAAAAGACGAGCGAGTTTAAGCGCGCCTTCAACCGCTTCCGTTCCACTATTGCAAAAGAACGCGTAATCGAGGCCGGGCGGAGCGAGCATCGCAAGCGTTTTCGCCAGCATCGCGCGAAGGGGATCGAGCAAGTCTTGACTGTGCAGCGGCTGGCGTCTCATTTGATTCACGACCGCCGCCATGACTTTGGGATTACGGTGTCCGACATTGAAGATGCCGAACCCCCCGAGGCAGTCGATATACTCTTTGCCGTTGACGTCGCGGTACGAATTCGGCCCCGCGTCCGACCACTCGACAACGGCGGCGGCGTTCTCTACGGAAGTCGCTTTACGGTACTCCAGAAATCCCGGGTTGATGTGGTCGCGAAACGACTCCACCGTTTCCCGCGTGATCCAGGCGGCTTCGTCCGGCGTGATATCCGGTTTTGCGATTAAGTCGAGAACCGACTTCGTGTATTCGTAAACTTCACTCGTTGAGCGTTCAATAATTTTAACCTTACCTCACTAAAACAGCCTCGCATGCGGCGGTGAGTCGTGCAAGAGCTTCATCGAGATCGCGGGCGTCGATGACGAGCGGCACCAAGATGCGGATGACGTTGCCCCCGCCGGCGAGAAGCAGCAGCAAACCGCGCTCGCGTGCTTGGGCGACGATTTGCTCGGCCGCGGAGGCGTCGGCAAGCTCCATCGCGACCATAGCGCCCAATCCGCGCACGTCCACGATCTCGGAGTATCGCGATTGCAGAGCGCGAAGCGCCGCCCAAATTCGCTCGCCGACGGCTTGCGCGCGCGAAAGAAACGCTTCGTCCATGATTTCGAGCGTAGCTAGCGCCGCAACGCAAGCCAGCGGATTGCCGGCATACGTGCCGCCTAAGCCTCCGGGCTGCGGCGCATCCATGATCTCTGCTTTGCCTACGACTGCGGAAAGCGGCAATCCGCCGCCCATGGATTTCGCTATCGCGAGTAAGTCGGGTTCGATCCCGGCGTGCTCGCACGCGAACATTTTGCCGGTCCGGCCGAACCCGGTTTGTACTTCATCGCAGATGAGCACAATGCCGCAGCGCTCCGTAATCCGCCGAAGCTCTTGCAAAAACGGCGCAGGCGCGGGTACGAACCCGCCTTCACCCAATACGGGCTCGATAATGATCGCTGCGACCCGATCGGGAGAAACTTCCGACGCAAACAGATCGCTCAGCGCTTGCAGCGCTCGCTCCGTGGTCCATCCGCGAAACTCGTTCGGAAACGGCGCATGGTAGATTTCGCTGCAAAATGGTCCGAAGTGCTGCTTGTAAGGCGCGTTCTTTCCGGTCATCGTCAGCGCGAGCAGCGTGCGCCCGTGATAGCCGTTTTGAAACGCGACGACGGCGGGTCTGCGCGTATACTCGCGTGCGATTTTCACCGCGTTCTCCGTCGCTTCCGCACCGGTGGTGAGCAGCAGCGTTTTCTTCCGCGACGATCCGGGGGCTATCCGGTTGAGGCTTTCGGCGAGCTGGACGTACGGCTCGTACAGTGCGACTTGGAAGCACGTATGCATCAACCGTTCGGCCTGTTCGCGCACCGCTGCGACGACCTTCGGATGCGTATGCCCGATGTTTTGCACGCCGATGCCGCCGGCGAAGTCGAGATACTCGCGGCCATCGACGTCCCAAACACGCGCGCCATGGGCGCGCTCGATGAAGACCGGGTGGGCGTGTCCAACGCCGCGCGCAACGTGCGTTTCCCTGCGGTTCATCAGCAAGGCGGCTCGGGCGCTCGCTAGCTGCACGGCTGCGATTCCTTTCGGCATGAATAGGAGAGGGCTGCTTCCTAGTGTAACGGCTTTCCGGGAACCGGCTCTAGGTGCGTAAAGCACAAATTCTTTAGACTTTTTGGGATGGGCCGACAAACAAATGCAGGTGCGTGAGGTGCTCGCGCTGCCCTCGCTCGCGGGAGCGCAAGTCGTTGCGGGTACGGAGGGCCTCGACCGGGAGGTCCTCTGGTCGCACGTGGTGGACATGCCGGACCCGGTCCGGTGGGTGCGGCCGGGATTCATGCTGCTGATCACCGGTTTTGGCTGGCCGAAAGACGCCCGCACGGAGCGCATGCAAATTTCCGGCCTTGCCGCGGCCGGCGTTGCGGCGGTTGGCCTAGGGGTTCCACAGTACGTCGAGCACTTCTCCGGGGATGCGCGCGAAGAAGCCGATCGCGCCGGTTTGCCGCTGATCGAGATTCCGTGGGAGATTCCATTCGCGCAGATCATGGAGGAGCTGCACCGGGCCGTCATGGCGCGCCCGTATCGAATCATCGAACGTTCCGAGCAGATCCACCGCGCGTTGACGCGGGCGGCCGTGCGCAATGCAAGCCTCGCCGATCTTGCAAAGAGTTTATGCGCGCTGATCGGACGATCCGTGACCTTCGAGGATCCCGACGGAAAGCTTCTCGCGCACTGTTCCGTCGACGGCGCGCAAGATGCGGTGCGCGAAGAGACGCTCCGGCACTCACAAACGCCTGCGCAGATGATGGACGCGTTGCATTCGTCCGGTATGCTGCGCCACATTCACGCGAGCGAAAAACCTTTGCGCATCGCCGCGATGCCGCAGGTCGGTTCCGCTTCACGCGTCGTCTGTCCCATCCGGATCGGCTCCGAACTCGTGGGGCTGGTCTGGATTTTGGAAGGCGAGGCGCCTTTGTCGGAGCTCGATCATCGTGCTGCGGAACATGCGGCGCTTGTCGCCGCGATCCACATCGCACATCAACGCGAACTTGCGCAGCTGGAAGCGCGGCTCGGATACGCGTCGTTCCTTTCACTCCTCGAGTCCGAGTCCGCGCGTCCGGTTACTGAGGAGCGCGTACGCTTGCTGGGCTTCGATCCGCGCGGCCGGTATCGCGTCGGCATCGTGGTCGTGCCCGAAGACCTGCCACTCTCCCGTGAAGCCGTGTTGCGGCGCGATCGGGTCGCCGCGCGCGTTCGCGATGCGCTCAAACAGCTCGGCGTCGAGCAGCTCGTCACGGTGAATCTCAATCACGTGCCGTTTTTGCTGCCGGAAGACAAGCCGGTCGAGCCGATCACAAACGCATTCGGCGATGCATCGCTCTCGATGGTCTTTGGGCAGGTACATTCCGGCGCTGCCGGCGTGCGTACGAGTTATCGCGAGGCGCTCTCGCTGCTATCGTACCGGCATCGAGAGCCGGTCTGTTATTACGAAGACTTGCTCGTTCCGCGCGTCATCATGGGCGATACCGGCGCGCGCGAAACGTTTCTGAACGATCTTTTCGCGCCGCTGCGAGCTCGTAAGAGCGGAACGCAGCTTGCACAGGCGCTCCTGGCGCTCGCCCGCGGCGGCTTCAAGTTTCGGGAAGCGGCGGCGGCGCTCGGCATTCACCCCAACACGCTGCGCTATCGCCTCGACCGCGCTACGCAAGCGCTGGGCATCGATCTGGACGACGCGGATGTGCGCTTCCGGCTTCAACTCGCGAGCCGCCTTTTGGATCTCGAGAACCGTGCGTGGTAATTTTGTGCGCTTGCAACAGAAACGCAAGGTGAATTTGGCACACGGGCACGTGGACCGGCGTGCGGACGGAGGGCTAGACTGGTGGTGATGATGAGCAGGCCATGGGCGGCAGCACTGGCCGCAATATTTATGTTTATCGCGCTACCGCCGGCTTCGCGTGCGGGAACCACGGGAGCGGTGCGCGGGCACGTCGTCGATTCCGTTACGCATGCGCCTGTGGCAAATGCGACGGTCACGATCGCATCTGCATCGCAGTCCGCCACGAGCGCGACGGACGGCGGCGGCAACTTCGTGTTCATCTCGCTCGGTCCGGACACGTACACGGTGAGCGCTCAAAAGAGCGGCTACGACGCGGCCTCGCAAGCCGGCGTCACCGTTCTGGCGGATCAATCGACCAACGTTTCGGTAGCGCTGACTCCAACGCTCAAAACGATCGCGCAGGTGCAGTCGCGCTCCGCATCGAGCCTGGTGCGTTCCGGTACGACGAGCGACGTGTATTCGGTAAATCCGGCAGGCCAGCGCGCAGCCACGGCGCTTGGAGGATCCGGCGCGCTCAATCAAGCGTATAGCGCGATCGCAAGCGCACCCGGCGTGTGGATGCCGACCGGGCAACAAGCATGGTATCAAAGCGTCTACATCCGTGGCGGCGACTACGATCAAATCGCGTATGAATTCGACGGCGTTCCGGTGATCCGCGAGTCGGACGGCGCGCCGATTACGACGCTGGCGGCGCTGGGCCAGCAAGAAGTGCAAGTCTATACGGGCGGTACGCCGGCGACATCGGATTCGCCGGGTTTAGCCGGCTACATCAATCAGGTTATCAAAACGGGCACATATCCCGGCTTTGGAAATATTGAGGCTGAAGTCGGATCGCCGACGTTCTATCATTCATTGAAGCTCGAGGCCGGCGGCGCTTCGCCCAACCGGCTTTTCTCCTATTACGTCGGAACGGCGGGCGCAAATCAAACATACCGCTACGGCAACCAATTCAACGGCGCAGGGGATCCGCTGTACTTTTTCCCGCTGTACGTTCCGACGAGTAATTCGACGTATAACATCCTTGACGGCAGCGTCGGAACAGCCGCGAATGACTGGGGCGCGGTTTTCCAGCCGGGCAGCATCAACGGTCAAGCGTACAACGAAGATCGCGAGACGGTTGCAAATCTGCATTTCGGGCTGCCGCACCGGCACGATAGCGGTCGCGACGACGTGCAACTGCTGTACGTGGTCGGCAATTTATTCACGTCATTCTACAGCTCCGCAAACGATATCGGCGCGGCTTCAGTGCAACCCGTAGACGAATCGTTTTGGCCGGGCGTGCCCATACCGTGGCTTGATTCCACGTACTACAACGGCCCGCTCATGCAGACGCCGGACTCGAACCTTCTCGTGAACGGTCCTTTTCCCAGCAGCCCGGCGAACCGCTCGTTGAACAATCCGACGGTGAACGGCACGAACACGGCCAGTTTTGTCGATCCCAGCGAACGGGACACGTCGAGCAATGCATTTACGATCGAGAAACTGCAGTATCAGCGCAATTTCAGCAACAGTTCGTTTCTGCGCTTCTCCGCGTTCGGCGAATATACCAATTGGTTTATTTTCGGACCGAACGCGGCGCAGCTGACCTTCGGCGCCGCCCTGCCCGACTACGAGGTGATCGGGCATATCTACGGCGGCAACCTGACGTATTCGAATCAGCTTTCCTCGCAGCATCAGCTGACCGCGAAACTTTCCTATATGACGCAGAAGCTGCAGACGTATAACGCGCAGTTCGGCGCGACAGGCTTAGGAACGCTGATCTCGAGCTACGCGGATGCGAGCGGCACCTGTTATAACTTCGCAACCGGCGTCGTGGATAGCTGTTACGACCTCGGTAGCCAGGGCGGCCTTCAGGACGATGGCTCGATTAACCTTACGCCGGGCACCGCACCCGCCGGTTCTCCCGCCGCTAACGCCGGCGCGCGCTGGATCATGACGGAGAACGGCTACGCCGCGCAGGTCGACAACGTGACGCCGTACTTCTCATCGGCGGCGCTGACCGACGTCTATCACCCCAACGAAAAACTCACCGTGAATCTGGGTGCGCGATTCGACCGGTTCTCATACCGGCTCGATGATTTGATGAGCCGTTATCCCGCGCGTCAGTTTTGGTTTAACGCGTTCAACCGCGACAACTGCGGCGCTCCAGGATTTAATCCCGTTGCGCGAACCTACGATCCCGTCACGGGCGCCGAATCCGCTTGTCCGTCCGGTTTCACGCCGATGTGGAACGGAACGGGACCAACGCCCGGTGTCGGTCTGACGAACGTCGGCGCAAGCACGACGAGCGCAAACGTCTTTCAGCCGCGTTTGGCGTTCACATGGGCGCTTAATCCCGATACCGTAATTCGCGGCTCGGCCGGACGATATGCGCGGCCGGCTGCCACGTCGTATCAGCAGTACAACACGTGGCAGCAAGATCTCGCGTCGTTCATTTCGCAGTTCTACGCGTTCGGCTACACGACTCCGGACCATGAAGTTCGTCCGGATACCGCCGACAACTTCGATATTTCATTCGAAAAACACATTCGAGGCACGCCGCTTTCGTTCAAGATTACACCGTTCTATCGCAGAACGAAGAATCAGCTGCAATATCTGGCGATCAATCCGCTGCAAGGCACACTCGCCGGCCTGAATATCGGTACGCAGGTGAACAGCGGCGTCGAGTTTTCGCTGCAGGGCGGCGATTTCAATCGTGACGGGCTTTCGTTCTTGCTTTCGTATACGCGCACGAACAGCAAAGTCAAATATGCCGCCGTAGCAAACGGTGCGAGCGTCATCGATACGCTCAACAACTCCATCGAGCAGTACAACTCGTATACGTCCGCGTGCGCGAACGTCTCGCCGTCATCCGCAAACTGGGCTGCGTGTGGATCGGGAATTTTTGCAGGCAACGCTGCGGCCACGTTACCGAATGCCAATGGCGATGCCGTCGCCAATCCCTACTTTACCGGAGCGCTGCAGCCGCTGCTCGATCGAAATGGATGGTATGCGCCGTACGACGTGACGCCGGCGCCGTTTACGGCGGCCAACGGCTTTGAAACGCCCGACGTTGCAACGCTCATTCTCAATTATAAACGCGGACGTTTTGCGATAACGCCGACCCTTGCGTACAATTCCGGTTCAGTGTACGGCTCGCCGCTGGTATACCCCGGTTACGTGCCGCAGTCGTGCACGGCCAATCCCGCGGACACGCCGCTAACGCCTGGCGTAAGCTGCAGCGGCGGGGCAATTTTCCTTCCGGATCCGTTCACCGGTAACAAATTCGACGCGCCCGGATCGCTTCGAGAGCCATGGCAACTCACGTTGAATCTGCAGGCGAGCTACGACATCTCGTCACGAATGACGCTCACGCTTATCGCGAACAATATTTTCAACAAGTGTTACCAGGCGGGCAAGCCGTGGGACGATCCCAACACGTGCATCTACTCGAATTTACCTTCGAACATCCTGGCACCCTCGGGCAATTTCCTCGCGCGAAGCGTGACGCCCGTCCAAGTGCTCTATCCCTACGGAACCTGGTTCAACAACACGCAGCTCGGCTACACGTCGGAACTTCAGCCGTTTCAGCTGACGCTGGATCTCAATATTCGCATCTGATGCATGCCGCGGTCTAAGCCTTTTGCGGCGCTGCGGCACCTGGTTCGCGCGCAGGAGCAACACGGATGCGAAGACGCGCTCACGCGGGGCGATTTCACGCGCCGTCTTCTCGGTGCGTCGGCGTGTGCGCTGCTGGCGCCCGTAGCGAGAGCCTATGCTTCTTCCCTAGCACGAGGCCGCGAGCGTATCGTCATCGTCGGCGCGGGAATTGCAGGTTTAACGGCGGCGCTGCACCTCCACGATGCAGGCGTTGCGGCAACGGTGTACGAGTCATCGGATCGCATCGGCGGCCGCATGCATTCCGAGCGCGGCTACTGGAGCGACGGGCAGCACACCGAATGGTGCGGCGCGATGATCGATTCGTCGCACGATCACATGCACGCACTCGCGCGGCGCTTCGGTTTGCCGCTTACCGACACGTACGCATCAATGCCGCCGCGGGCGCGTGACACGTCGTACTTCAATGGCCGCTATTACGCTATGGAGCAAGCCGATCGCGATTTTGCGCCGGTGTATCGCATTCTGCAAGAGCAGCTGCGCAGCATCGGGGAGGTAACCACCTATGACTCCGCCACGCCGCTAGCGCGCAAGCTCGACTTGATGAGCATGCGTACTTGGATCGAGCGGTACGTGCCCGGGGGAAACGGCTCGCAGATGGGGCGGCTCATCGGCGACGCCTACTGGAATGAATACGGCGTGGATCTCAGTGCGCAAAGCGCCTTGAATCTCGTGTACATGCTCGGTATCCAACGAGCTTATAACGGCAAAGGCGAGGAGATGAATGTGCTGGGCTACTCCGATCAGCGGTACACGATCGCCGGTGGAAACCAGCAGCTGCCGGTCGCGATCGCGCGTTCGCTACCCGCAGGCAGCGTAAAAATACGGCACCGCTTGCAGTCCATTCGGAAGCATCGCAGCGGAAAGTACGAACTGCTCTTTCAGACCCCGGCAGGCACCGCAAAAGAATATGCCGATCGCGTCGTGCTCGCGATGTCGTTCATGGTTCTGCGCGGCCTCGACTTCAGCGGCGCGGATTTCGACGCCCGAAAAACGCGCGCCATAAACGAACTGGGATACGGCATTCATTCAAAACTGCACGTACAGTTCGACGAGCGGCCATGGACGCGCAAAGGGTCGTGGCCCGATCCCGCAGACGGACAGATCTGGACGGATCTCGGTTTCCAATGTTCGGTTGACTTCACGCTCGGACAGCAAGGCCGCTCCGGCATCGTGGAATTTTTCACCACGGGCGGCCCGGGGCTGCTCGACATGCCGTCGACGGCGTACACATTTGCAACGCAATCGCCCGCCGTGCAGCGGCACGTTCGACGATTTCTCGGTCAGCTCGATCGCGTTTGGCCGGGCACAAGCAAGGCGTATAACGGCAAAGCGACGCTCGGCAACGCGCAAGTCGATCCGAACATTTTGGCAAGCTATTCGACTTGGCTAGTGGGCCAATACACCGGTATCGCCGGATACGAACGCGTGCGGCAAGGGCGCGTTCATTTTGCGGGCGAGCATTGCTCGGTTGAATACCAAGGCTTTATGGAAGGCGGCGCGCAGACCGGTGCAGATGCTGCGCGTGAGATTCTCGCCGACTACGGCGTACGCATGCGTGCAGCGGGCTGACGCTGAAGCAGCCGCGCAAACCACAGCCATCCCGAAACAATGTAAATCAAAAAGATGTACGCGAACGCGTTTGTCGGCGGAGAAGGCGGTGGATAGAACAGCGAGATCGCCGGTACGAAGAGAAACGCCAGGGCGAGCGCCGCGATGACGTAATCGATCGGCCGGTGGTCGCCGATTCGGCGCAGATAAAGCGGAGCGGCAATTGCGATCATCGCGTAGATCGCGATGAATCCGAACGCGCTGAGCGTCCCGCTATAGTTAAAGATGTTGATCGGCGTTACGCGAGCGCCGAACATCGCGAGCGAGACGATCAGCATTGCGGCAAGCGAAATCGCCACCGCAACGTAGGGCGTGGCAAATCGCGGCTGGATCGCTCCTGCGGCGCTGGGGAAAAGATCCTTGCGTGACATCGCAAGAATGATTCTGGCGCAACTCGTGACGCAGGCCAGTGCGACGCCGAAGGAACTGAAGATCGCGCCGATAGCAATCGGCACCTTAAAGAACGGGACGTGATAAATGTCCGCCAGCGTCCACAGCGGGGCAGAAAGTTTGTCGAACGGCGTGGCCGATCCGCTCAAGCCGAGCGTTTCCGCGTAGACTGCCACGATGAAGAACAGGCCGGCAATTACAACGCTGCCTACGACTGCGCGTGGAATCGTCACCAATGGATTGCGCGCTTCCTCGCCGAACGCGGTCGCGCATTCGAATCCGACGAAGCTGAATATTGCAGTAGCGACGCCTAAACCCGCCAGAGCGTTGAACTGCACGCCCTGCAGATGCAATTGCGCGTTATCAATATGCGCACCGTTGTGCGCGAGCACGATTCCGATAATAACGCTGATAATGACGACGGAAATGCCTTCGAGCGTCAGCATGAGAATCGTCGAAAACTGAATGTCGCGATATGCCGCAATCCACAGCAGTGCTGCGAGAGCGGCAAATACGGCAAGAGCCGGTATATGCAGCCCGAGCAACTGCGCGAGATTATCCCAAAACAGCGCTTGCGCGCCGAACTGCGAGGCACCGACGAAGGCGTACGCCCAAATAAGAATCCATCCGGCTACGGCGCCCGAGGTTCGTCCTAAATTGGAAGCCGCGTACTCGTACATCGAGCCCGCACCGCTCGAGCGTTTGGCGAACTGGTTCAAATTCAGCGCGACGAAGAGCAGCATGACGGCGCCGAAAAGGTACGCGAGCCACGAGCCGTTCCCGGCGCTTGCGAACGTATAGGGCGCCACGAGCACCGGCGTCATACTCAAACCGATGAGGCCGACCGACGTGGCCAACACTTCGGGAAAACTGAGCGAATTCGACCGTAGGCGCGCCCGCTGTTCCATGAAGGAGAGCGTACTAGATTACAAACAGGCTAGCCATAGACTGCCGCGCCAAAATCGATGCGGCATTTTGTGCCTGTGCCACCAAAGCAGGCGGCGGCCGGGCCGCCGTAAGGATTGTCAGGCAGCAAAGCCGGGTATGCAACCTCTTTGCATTTCCCGGGGTCAAACTGTCGGAAAAGCGGCAGGCGACCCACCCGGGCACTGCGAACCAACCGCGCTGGCGCCCCGAACGCAATTCCGGGCGCTTCATTACACGGAGCCGTCCGGCCAGGCCCTTCGAGCGGGCTCGAGGTGACATTTGCCGGGCGCCTTCAGTTATTGAGGGTCTGTACTTGAACGAAAAAGAGATCGTCCTCACCAGAGAGGGTCTGGAGAAGCTCGAGCGAGAGCTCGACGATCTGAAGACCATCCATCGCCGGGAAGTCAACGACCGTATCCGTCAAGCCAAAGAGTTCGGCGACCTGAGCGAAAACGCAGAATACGAAGACGCCAAGCAAGAGCAGGCCTTCATCGAGGGGCGCATCCTCAAACTCGAGCAGATGATTCGCAACGCGCGCATCATCGACGAGTCCGACTATGCCGCCGACGAAGCGCACCTGGGTTCGATCGTCAAAGTCAAAGATCTCAAGACCAACTCGAGTCACGAGTTTTCGATCGTCGGGTCGGCCGAAGCGGATCCGGTCAATCAGCGCATCAGCAATGAGTCGCCGCTGGGCCGCGCGCTTATCGGCCACAAGAAAGGCGAGACGGTTGACGTGACGACGCCGCGTGGCGTGGTCAAGTACAAGATCGAATCGATCAAGAGCGGTAACGCGGCTCCGAAGAAAGTGACGAAAAAGGCCTCGTAGCCCCGTTTACGCGCATCGAAGAACGACCGGAAAACCCGCATTCGTGCGGGTTTTCTGCTTATGTTTGCGAATGAAGCGGGCGTGATGGCGGAGGAGCTCGGTAAGTCTGAATCGGCGCTGGTGGAAGCCCGGCGCAAGAACTTGGAAACTTTGCGTTCCCGCGGCAACGACCCGTTCTTGCAAACCCGGTATGCGGTTGATTCGAGCGTTGCGGCGCTGACGGAAAAATACGCTTTTCTCGTTCCCGAACAGCACGCCGAAACCGAGGCCTGGTCCATCGCTGGCCGCCTGATGGCAAAGCGCCGCATGGGCAAAACGATTTTCGCCGACATCACCGACCGAACCGGCCGTATACAGCTTTACGTACGCAAAGACGAGATCGGCGAGGATCGCTTCCAGGATTGGATCGACTTGGACATCGGCGACATCGTGGGCGTGCACGGGTTCATGTTCCGCTCGAAGATGGGTGAATTAACGCTGCACGTGCGCGAATTCGACGTGCTTTGTAAGTCGCTGTATCCACTTCCCGATAAGTGGCATGGGCTGACGGACGTGGAGAAGCGCTACCGCCAACGCTACGTCGACCTTATTATGAATCCGGACGTGCGCGATGCTTTTGTCATGCGCAGCCGCCTCATCGCCGAAATGCGCCGCTTCATCGATTCGTACGGTTTTTACGAAGTCGAGACGCCGACGCTGCTGCACGTCGCAGGCGGCGCGGCCGCGCGACCGTTCGTGACGCACGTGAATGCGCTCGATCAAGTGATGCAGATGCGCATCGCTACGGAGCTCAATCTCAAGCGTCTCATCGTCGGCGGGATGGAGCGCGTATACGAAATCGGCCGGATTTTCCGCAACGAAGGCATCGACACCACCCATAACCCCGAGTTCACGATGCTCGAGCTGTATGCCGCGTACTGGGACGTTAGCGACATGATGGAGTTCAACGAGGCGCTGATCGCGCATCTGGTCTCCGTCGTGAGCGGCGGCAAAGACGAGCTGCAAATCGGCGATCGCAGCGTGTCGTTCAAACGGCCCTTTATGCGCATCGACTACCTCGATGCTATCAAACAGTTCGGCGGTTACGCCCGGGAACAGCTGCTCGATCCCGCCGGCGCGGCGCAAATTCTTCGCGAGCTCGGACTGCCGGAGTCGCCGACGCACGGGCATGCGCTGGACAAAATCTTCGAGCGCGTACTGGAACCGAATCTCACGCAGCCAACCTTCGTCACGGGCTATCCCGTTATTATCTCGCCGCTCGCAAAGCGGCGTCGCGGAGATCCGGATATCACCGACCGGTACGAGCTGTTTTGCACCAGCATGGAGATCAGCAACGCATTTACCGAGCTCAACGATCCCGAGGATCAGCGCGGCCGCTTCGAAGCGCAGATCGCCGAACGCGCGCTTGGCGACGAAGAAATTCCCGAACCGGATTGGGATTTCGTCCGCGCACTCGAATACGGTATGCCGCCGACGGCGGGTATCGGGATCGGCGTGGATCGCCTCATCATGCTGCTGACCAACAATCCCAGCATCCGCGACGTGATTCTTTTTCCACTGCAGCGGCAGCACGGGTAGCCATGCAAGACGTAAAATGCGCGCACGATCCCTGCACCTGCGTCGTCGACGTCGGTGAACAGTATTGCAGCCGCGCCTGTAAAGAAGACGCGAACGGCGCCGGCGGGGAGATCGAAACCGCGCACGGAGATTGCCGTTGCCGGCACACGGAGTGCGAAGCCCGCTGACGCTCGCCGGCTTGCCCGGCCATCCTTACCTTTTAAGTGCAACCCACTGAAAATAGCCGTGGTTATGACTGCCATAACTTACTTTTTGTAAGAAAGGGAGTCAAGCCAAAAAGTGGATCTGACCAAGACCTATCCCCGCAGCGTTCACGAAAAACTCCTCGGAGTTGTTCAATTAGGCCGCACCATCGATAAAGGCCGCGCGAAAGCGCACGGCAACATCGGTGATTACCACTACAACTGCGGCATGGACCAAGCCGTGTTTGCATTCCTCGGCATCGATCACGAAGAGCTGTTGAGCGTAATCAAGAACGCCAAGAGCGATGCTGAGATCGAAGCATACGCGAAGCGTTTCATCGACAAAAAGTCGGCCGCCGAGATCGAGCGCTGGAATCAGGAATGGGTGACGCACAAACCGGAAGGCGAGTCGCTGAAGTATTTCCTGGAACTTCGGGATCAGATCGCGCCGGATCGGACCGACGTGACCAGCTGGGCGGACCTGCTGGATCTCGACGAGAAGCGCACCGTGCCGAAGCGGGAAGCGGCCGCAGCGTAACGACGCTTCGCGCCGTCATCGAGTATGACGGCACGGAGTTTTGCGGCATGCAATATCAGCCGTCCGTGCGCACCGTCGCGGGCGAACTCGAAAAAACGTTTTCAAAACTTCTGCAGCATGCCGTAAAAATCACGAACGCCGGCCGCACCGATTCCGGCGTTCACGCTACTGGGCAAGTCGTCTCCTGGAAAACGGAGACGGCTTTCCCTTTTGAGCGGTTCGCAATCGCGGCGAACAGCGCGTTGCCGCATGACGTAACGATTCGCAGCGTCCATATTGTTGAGGATAATTTTTCGGCTCGCTTTTCCGCGACGGAACGCGCGTACGTTTACGCAATATACAACGCCAAGGAGCCGGCGGCGCTCTGCGCGCGGTATGCATATCACGTTTGGTCGCCGCTCGATCTCGGCGCGTTTCGCGCCGGGGCCAACCATTTGATCGGCGAGCACGATTTCCGTTCGTTCTGCGGCATGCTCCCGGACAGCGGACCGACGATCCGCACCGTCAAAACGATCGACGTGCAACGCAAAGGCGATGTCATCCGGATCGAAATTCGCGCCGACGGGTTTTTGCATCGCATGGTGCGCACGATCGTCGGGACGCTCGTCGAGTGCGCGACGGCACGCCGTGACCCGCAAGACGTTCCAGCAATGCTGCAGGCGCGGGATCGCAACGCCGCCGGATTGACCGCCCCGGCACACGGATTGTACTTAGCGGGCGTGCGTTATCGCGACGGTTTTGATTCGTTCAAGGAGCCGCCGATTACGCGCTGAACGCTCCCGCCCTTTTGGTGGCTATAACCGCGACGGCGGCTGCTGTTTTTGCCGCTGCTCGCGCACCAGGCCGGCATCGCCTGGAGTGTGGTTGGAGTGCGAACGCAAAGCGCCGTCCCTCTCAAGGGTAGTCGAAACGTAAGAACGTCATGGCGTATGGATTGCGTTCGTCGATGTCATGTTCGCCGATCACTTTACACGTCGAAGGGCGTTCCGGTGCGTTATAATACACGTCTCCCTCAGCGTCGGCGTCAACTCGTGTGACGTACGCAACGTTTACGTACGGCGCAAAGGCGTCGAAGATTTCCGCACCGCCAATGATGGCAATTTCCGGGTCGCGTGAGGTCATCTCCCACACGTCCTGAATCGAATTTGCGATTTCAACACCGTCGGGCGCAAACGAAAAATCGCGCGTGAGCACGATGTTGCGCCGGCGCGGCAGCGGCTTTCCCATCGAATCGTATGTCTTACGGCCCATGATGACCGGCTTGTCGACGGTGAGCGCGCGGAAATGCTTGAGGTCCGCGGGCAAATGCCAAGGCAGTTGCCCACTACGCCCCATCACGCAATTGCGGTCATGGGCCACGACGAAGATTACACGCGGATGCGCGGAGGTTTTAGACTGCAACCTGTGCGCGAATCGGCGGATGCGCTTCGTACCCTGCGAAACACAGGTCTTCGAAGCGGTAATCGAACAAAGAGTGCGGGCGGCGCTTAAACACCAGTGCAGGAAGCGGCAGCGGATCGCGCGTCAGTTGCAACTTCGCCTGTTCCAAATGATTGTTGTACAGATGGCAATCCCCGCCGGTCCAAATAAAATCGCCCGGGTTCAGGTGACATTGATGGGCGACCATGTGCGTGAGGAGCGCGTACGACGCGATGTTGAAGGGAACGCCTAAGAACGCGTCGGCGCTGCGCTGGTACAACTGACACGATAGTTTTCCGTCGGCCACGTAAAATTGGAAAAGGACATGGCACGGGGCCAGCGCCATCTTCGGAATTTCGGCCACGTTCCACGCGCTGACGATGAGTCTGCGTGAGTCGGGATTGCTTTTGATTTCTTCCAATACTTGCGAAAGCTGATCGACGACAGTCCCGTCGGGTGCGGGCCACGATCTCCATTGAGCCCCATAAATCGGGCCGAGATCGCCACGCTCGTTGGCCCACTCGTCCCAAATCGTGACCCCGTGTTCGTGCAGATACTCGACGTTCGTATCGCCCCGCAAAAACCACAGCAGCTCGTGCACGATCGAACGCGTGTGGAGTCTCTTTGTAGTAACCAGCGGGAAGCCGTCGTGAAGATCGAACCGCATCTGATAGCCGAAGACGCTGCGCGTTCCCGTTCCGGTGCGATCGCCTTTTTCGATGCCGTTGTCGATGATGTGGCGGAGAAAGTCGAGGTACTGCTTCACACGACTAATTTCGCCGGACTTGGGGCCATTACCGCCGAGTAGGTGCCCCCTCCAAGTAAGTCGCCCGCCCGTAACAGAACTCTCCCGGACGAGTACTAATCTTCGGAGGGGCGATGAGCGACCAGCGCGTCGTCGGTAAAATTGGTCGAGTCACAGGCGCAATCGAGCCGGGCGGAGTGGGAGAAATCATGATCCCTATCCGCGGCGGCAGTGAGGCTTTTCTCGCGCGAACGGACGGAGGCGAAAAACTTACCGTCGGTTCGCGTGTCGTCGTGCTCGAGTATCTGCCGCCGCGAACGGTCGTCGTTTCCTTGGTTCCGTAATCTTTACAAATCACTTCATTAGGAGTAAGGACTCATGGGTGTGCTGGCAAGTTCGGTTATCGTCGTCGTTATTGCCGCCGTTATCGCTATTGCGTTCCTGGCAGCCTTGTTCAAATCGATGTGGCGCGTCGCCGAACCGAACGAAGCGCTCATCATCTCCGGGATGCGGCAGGCCGGCAAGACCGACGGCTTAGGCTTCAAGATTATCACGGGACACGGCACCTTCGTCATTCCGGGCGTTCAAACGGTGCGCCGTCTATCGCTCGACTTGCGCGAAGCGGAACTCGCGACGGATTGTGTAACGCAACAAGGCATTCCGGTGAAGATTCGCGGGGTTGTCATTTATAAGGTTGGCGACGATTATGCGTCCATCGCGAATGCCGCGCGCCGCTTTTTGGACCAGCAAGCGCAGATGGATGGCCGCATTCAAAACGTATTTGCCGGTCATCTGCGCGCTATTGTGGGCAGCCTGACCGTCGAAGATCTCATTCGCGACCGCGACAAGCTCACGTCGACCGCTCGCGATGCAGCCGGTACCGAGATGCAAAAACTCGGTCTCGTCATCGATTCGCTTCAGATTCAAGAAATAGACGATCCGACCGGTTACATCGAAAACCTTGCAAAGCCGCACACCGCCGAAGTACAAAAACAGGCGCGCATTGCGCAGGCGAACGCCGACCGCGAAGCGACGCAAGCCGAGCAAGATGCTGCAGCACAAAAGGCCGAAGCGATTCGCGACAGTTCCATCAAACAGGCGGGCTATCAAGCGGAAGTCGATCAGGCCAAAGCGCAGGCGGAGCAATCCGGACCGCTCGCGTCCGCCAAGGCACAGCAGCAAGTCATTGTCGAGCAAACAAAGATGACGGACCTGGAAGCGGACCGCAAAGAGAAGCAGCTGCAAGTCGACGTGCGCAAACCGGCCGATGCGCAGGCTTACGCGATTAAAGTGAAGGCAGAAGCGGATCGCGATGCCGCGATCGCGCAGGCCCAAGCCGAAGCGCAGCGTGTGCAGCTCGAAGCGGATGCGCGTGCAGCGGCAACACGCGTTACCGGTCAAGCCGAAGCCGATGCCAACAAAGCGCGCGGACTGGCGGAAGCCGAAGCGACCCGAGCAAAAGGCCTTGCCGAAGCGGACGCTACGAAAGCACGCGCGGACGCGCTAGCGCAAAATCAGGAAGCCGTTATCGGTTTGCAGCTCGCGGAACGCTGGCCGCAGATCGTCGAGCAAGCGTCAAAGGCGTTCGCGAACATCGGCAATCTCACAGTGCTGGACGGCGCCGAAGGCATGAGCAAAACGCTGGGGGAGATCATCGGCGCCGGCGCGGCGGGACTCGGTCTGCTTCGCAGTACCATTGCCGGCGTAAAGAAACCGCAGACCAATGGCAGTACACCTGCGGTGCCATCCGCAGTCGACGAACTGATCAACCCAAAGGTGCAGTAGGTGAGCGCGCCGGAGGGATTTCTCGATCGGCTTGTTCGGATATTCCGGCAAAAAGCGGTCGCACGCATGAACCGGCTCGACGACCCTGCCGAAGCGATCGACGTCGTGATTGCGAACCAACTCGATTCGATCAACAACGCACGAGGCGATCTCGCAGCAGTCGCGACAGCGCAAAAACGCTTGGAGATGATGGCGGATGAGTTCGCGCAGCGATCCGTCCGCCACATCGCCGACGCGAAGGCGGCCCTCAACGGCGGCAATCAAGATGCAGCGCGTACGGCAACCCGCCGCGCCCTGGAGTGCGAGCGTCTTGGTGAAGAGACGCGCGCTCAACACGACCAAATCGCTGCACAGCGTGCCGATCTTGAAAAGATACTCGATCAAATGCGGGCGAACTACGATCGTTTACGCGTCCGGCGCGAATCCGTCGCCGCGCAGGCGGCCGCAGCGCATGCGACGGTTCAAGGGAATGAGTCGTTGACCGCGCTCGGCGAAGGCGCGACGCAGGAACGCGAATTGGAACGCGCGCGTCTCGCGCTCTCGGAGATGCGCGCGAAAGCCGAAGCAACGACGCAACTGCGCGAGACCGGCGCGCTGGATATGGTTGGGCCCGGCGAATTCGATTCGCGTCCGCTCGTCAGCGACGCCGACGTCGATGCGCGGATCAAAGCGCTTTCATCGTAGCTAACGACGACATAATTTTAATACGCCACCCGTTCGAACAGCCCCAACAGCGCGATGCGATCGGTTCGAGTAAGTGACGATGCAAGCGTTTCACCAACGATGCGCTCGACGTCATCGATGGCTTCATCGAGTTTGCTCCGGCCCGCTTCGGTAATCGTAACGTAACTCGCCCGGGCGTCGCGTTCGTGCGATGACCGTTCGACGAGGCCGATTTTCGCGAGCGGTAGTAACGCGCGCGTGACCCCGGATGGGGTGAGAAGAAGCCGCTGCGCCAGGTCGACGGGACGCAGCCGGCCGCCGACAACCGAATCGAGCTCGGCCAGAATAAAGAAGTCGGTATAGCCAATGCCCGGGAGAGCCGGCTCGATGCGCCTGCGCAGCCAAGCGTCCATGCGGGACAGCCCTACGGCCAAAGCGACGTTCTCGGGGATCATTCAGAGCAAATATAGTTGACGAATCAACTACTTGTCAACTATATTTCTTCGTAAATTGCCTTGACGTACAGGGAAATTTCCCGTAGACTAGCCGGGTTATGCGGAGCTACCTACAGAAGACCGCCGAAGCAAAACACGATTGGTACATCGTCGATGCGAGCGGTCAGCGCCTCGGAACTTTGGCCGTGCGCATCGCGCGGGCCCTCTCCGGCAAGCACAAAGCGACTTGGACGCCCCACATTGACGATGGAGACCATGTCGTCGTCATCAACGCCGACAAAATCGAACTCGGCGGCAAGAAGTGGGACACTAAAGTGTACTACCGCCACAGCGGTTTTCCGGGCGGCCTCAAAATTGAGACGGCGCGGCAAGTGAAGGACAAGCACCCGGAGCGCCTCATCGAGCGCGCCGTACGCGGTATGCTGCCCACCAACCGCATGCGCAACGTTCAACTTACCCGACTCAAAGTCTACGCGGGAGCGGCGCATCCGCATGAAGCGCAGCAACCGCAACCGCTGGCGTAGGAGCAATCGTGATCGATAATTTTCAAGGTACCGGCCGTCGTAAGCGCTCTATCGCGCGCGTCCGCATTACGCTCGGACAAGGCGTCATTACGATCAATAAAAGGCCGATCGACGAGTACTTCCCGCGCCAGACGCTGCAGCAAATCGTGCGTCAGCCGCTCGAAGCGACGCAAAGCGCATCGCGTTTCAACATCGACGTGAAAGCCGAAGGCGGCGGTCCCAGCGGACAAGCCGGAGCGGTACGTCATGGCATCGCCCGCGCACTGGTTTCGATGGATGAATCGCTCCGCGAGGTGCTGCGCAAAGCCGGACTGCTCACCCGCGATCCGCGCGAAAAAGAATCGAAGAAGTACGGACGCAAGCGCGCCCGCAAGCGCTTCCAGTTTTCGAAGCGCTAATCTACCGATGACAGTGCGAAAAGGGTCGCGTTCCAAACGCGGCTCTTTTTTGTCTTTTACGATCCCGTTCGATATTGCGATGGTCGTTCTTGGAGTCATCGCTGCGCTTTGGCGTCCGTCGCCGCAGTGGGTCGAGCAGAATTTCACGAACGGCTACTACCCGGACTGGCAGCATTTTTGGTATTCCTTCACGCCGCTGCTGCCGTTCGCGCTCGGCGATGTCGTCATTGCGATCGGCGTGCTCGGCGTTCTGGCGGCGCTCATACTCGTGCGTCCGTTTTGGCGCGGAGCGCTCGGCGCGCTTGCGCTTGCCGGGTTTTACATGCTGTGGTTCTATGCCGGTTGGGCGTTCGGCTACGAGCGCCCGCCGCTTGAATCGCGTACCGACTTCGCGCAGTCGCGTATTACGCCGGCCGCAATCGATGCGCTTCGCACACGCGTGATCGCGCAGATGAACCGCCTTGCCCCCATCGCGCACGCGCGAAATGCCGCGGGTGACGATCCGGGCGAGCGTCTTTTGCAATTGAACCAAAGCTGGACGCCCGTGGTGCAGCGTCTCGGTGATACCTGGCAGCCGCAGGTCTCCGCGGCGAAGCCGCCGATTGCCGGGTGGTTTATGGATCTGAACGGAACGAGCGGATTTACGAATCCGTTCACATTGGAAACGCAGCTCGCCCCGGATCTGCTCTGGTTCGAACGGCCGTTTTCGCAAGCGCACGAATGGAGTCACGCCGCCGGATTCAATCGCGAAGACGAAGCAAATTATATCGCCGCACTAACGTGTCTGCGCGATCCGGATCCCATCGCGCAATATTCCGGCGCCCTCGAGCTCTTTTTGTATTTACCGCAGCTGAAGAATTATCCGCATTCAATGTTCGCGCCGCAAGTATGGGCGGACTTCGCCGCTATTCGCAAACGCAACGCGCACTTCGTGAATCTAAATTTCTCGCGCTTCTCGTGGCGGGTTTATAACTCGTACCTAAAGAGTAACAACGTTGCTTCGGGCGTTGAGAATTACGATGAGGTGACGCGGCTTGTGGCCGGTATTCCGCTCGACGCTCACGGGCTGCCGGTCGCCACCGCGTCGGCGTCCACGCCTCGCGGGAACAAGTAATACACCGTTAGCGCGCCATACAGCGCAAAGCTGACAAGCGGCCAGAAAAATGCGATCGCGGTTGACGCAAGATACGTGAATAAGCCGACGCGATAATGGAAAACCGTCTGCCGGAGCGCCTCTTGCGTAACGGAGGCAAAGAACGCGCGCTTTCGGATGAGGTAGTGCAGAATAGCATTGTACGTGATCGAAGCTGCATCAAGGGTGAATCCGTAAAGCACAGGCGCGGGCCGCAGCGCCGGATACGCTCCGAGAACGGCGGTCGCGAATGGAATGAACGCCGTAATCCCAAGCAACAGCAGATTCAACAGGAACGTCGTACGATCGATGCGCTCGACCGTCCGAAACAGCATGTGGTGATTGTTCCACATGATGCCGATGACCGCAAAACTGAGGACGTAAGCCAAAAAGTTCGGCCACAGAGCGATCAGTGCTTGCGAGAGTTTTCCGTCCTCTGCCGGCCGGACGACAGGAACGGCTAGGCCGAGTACCAGCAGCGTAATGGCAATCGCGAAAACGCCGTCGGAAGCGGCTTCGAAGCGCGGCTTATTCATATTGTCGGGAGTACACCCGTTCATCCGCCGGCCCTGCTCGAGCGTACCATTGCCATGAGCGGATTCGTTGCGGCAGTCATGGCGGTAAGCGCCGCCTTCGCGCCGCTGCTTCACGCTAGCGCGTGGGTCGGGACGGCGCCGACGGCCGAGCGGCTAGCGAACAAAGTGGTAATCGTTGACGTTTTTACGTTCGATTGCATCAACTGTAAGCACGTCGTTCCGGAACTGCGAAGATTGCATGCGGGTCTTCCCGCCGCCGACTTTGCGATCGTCGGAATTCACAGTCCGGAGACGCCGTACGAACGCGATCGCGCAAGCGTGGTGCAGAATTTACAAGCACAGGGTATTACCTGGCCCGTTGCGATCGATAATGATTTTGCCCTGTGGCATGCCTATGGCATCCAGTACTGGCCGACGCAGCTGATTTTCGATCGTCACGGCCGTTTGCGCAAGACGATTGTCGGCGAGGGCCAAGATGACGCGGTTGCCGCGACGGTTCGCCAACTCCTCAACGAGCGTTGATGCTGCCTGCGCTCCTTGCCGTTGCCGCGGGCATGTCGCCCGGCGAACGGGACTATCGCCTAACAGTACGCGCTACGCCGGCCTCGAGCGTTGCCTTGCGCGCTCGCATGCCTGCAGGTTGGATCGCCGCGTTCTGCACGGCCTCCGTTTGCGCGGCCGGCCACGTTGTCGTTCGCGTTCCGGAGCGCGGAGCATCGGTTATTGCGCTGCACGTTTATCGCGTTCGCGACGATGCCGTGCGGCGCGGCGTCATCGTTATCGATGACGGAACCGGCCGGCCGGCGACGCTTACCGTTTCCTTTTAGACTCATACGAAAACGGCAACATTGCGGACGTGCGGCCGACATGCGCGCCGCGTAGGGTTAGGCCATGTTCGATGTAGCCGGACCCTTGATGAATGCGCTGAACGCGGAGCGGGATCGACTCGGCGTTGCCGCCGCTGCTACTGCCGCCGCCCAAACGCCGCTGGGCAGCGCGCGTCCCGACGCGGCCATGGCAGGCGTTGCGCAGCGGGCGATTTTTTCCGAAGCGCTGATGAATGCGATGCACGCGCGGCTAGCCGAAATCAAAGGCGTAACGCATGGATAGCCTTGGTCTCTTACAAACGGCAGCGAGCGGAATGGAAGCGCAGCGTGCCGCGCTCGACGTAGCCGCGCGCAACGTTGCGGCTGCAGAAGCCGCCGGACCGAAGGGCTCTTACGAACGGCTCATTCCGCAATTTACGCTCCATCAAGATGGACATACACCGGAGATAATGTTCACCGGCGCCGCGCCCCAACGCGGCACCAGCGTCGACATTCTGACGGAAATGGTGTCCGTCCTCAATGCCTCGCGCGCTTATGAAGCGAACGCGTCGATCTTCGATATCGGCAAGCAGCTCGCGCAGCGCACCATCGACATGGGACGGCTATGAAAGTAGAAGCGCTCGTTCCCGACGCGCCGCAAACCGGAACAGCCGTTACGGCGGCGCGCAGCGACGCATTTGCTGCAATCCTCGACGATCTGGGCGCACTGCTGGGCAAAGCCGAACACGCCGAAGACGCATTTGCGGCGGGCGCCGGCGATTTGCAAACCGCAATCTACGAGCGCGCGCGAGCCGACGTTGCGCTTTCCGTTGCGACCGCGGCAGCGCAGCGCAGCGCGCAGGCGCTTCAATCCATTTTGAGCATGCAGGTATAGCGCGTGGACGTAGGTGCACTCCTCGCTCGATTCAGCTCGATGCCGCGCGGCGTCCGGCTTACCATTGGTGTCGCGTGCGCCGCGCTGGTGCTGCTGTCAATTGCCGCGGGCTTGCTGACCCATCCTCAGCGCGCGCCGCTCTTCGCACAGCCGCTCCACCCCGAACAACTCAGTGAGGTCGAGGAACGTCTGGCAAGCTGGAACGTGGCGTTCACGCCTAGCGCCGACAACGTGCTGGTCGAGGTGAAGCGCCGCAACGGTTTGCTGTTACGTTTATCAATGGCCGGCGTCCCGCACGCGCATATCGATACGTCGAACGATCTTCTCGGAAAACTCGGCGCGCTCACGCCGCAAGCGGTTATCGATGCGCAAAGCCGCGACGGGCTGGCGGGCGATATCGAACTTGCGCTGCGGGGGATTGACGGCGTGGAAGATGCGCGGGTCATAATTGCGCCCGCCAAACCGGGGTATTTTGCCGATGATGTGAGCCGCGATGCGAGCGCGAGCGTTCGGTTGCGGCTAACTCCGGGTGCACGGTTGTCGCCGGACGCGATCGCCGGTATGCGATCGTTCGTTGCGGCCGCCGTACCAGGCCTCGAGGCACGCAATGTCACGATCGTGGACGACCGCGGGGTTGCACTGGGCGAGGGGAGTGCTCAAGACGATGCGGGCGATCTGCAGCGATCGTTGCAAAGCGCGCTCGATGCCGCGCTCGGAGCCGGTGCTGCGATCGTGCGCGTGCACGTGGACTACGATCGCCGTTCGCTCGCGATCCGCGACGTACGCCGCGCTCCGCTTTCCTCGCCGGCCATTACGTCGAATACGCAAGACGAACGCTACGCCGGCGATGGAAAGCGTTACGATCGCAGCGAGCAGCAAATCGATCGCGGCAGCGACGTACATGAGGTTACCGCTTTCGCGCAGCCGGGGCGCATTGCGCGGATCTCCGCGGCGGTATTTGTGGACGCATCTCGCATCGCGGATCTTACGCAAGTTCAAACATTGGCCGCCGCAACGCTCGGCATCGATACGCATCGCGGTGACGCGCTTGTCGTACAGGCCGTTTCGTTTACACGCACGCCATATGCCAAGAAGGACGGGTGGTGGCTCGCCTACGGCGCGATCGTGCCGCTGTTGCCGACCGCCGTGCTTTCGATTGCGATGCTTGTAGCGCTGCGATGGGCAGCGCCTCCAATCGGTACGTTCCTACGCGCTCTTGGGGAGCGTGCGGCGATTGCGAAGAGCACCGCGGCGGTTCACGGCATTGCGCCGGCAAACGTGCGCGGCGCACTGCTTAACGAACCTGCGCACGCGGCCGCGGCGATCATTAGCGCGCTGCCCGCTGCGACTGCTGCCGCCGTGCTCGATATGTATCCGGAACACGAACGTGCCGCAATCATTCGACGAATGCAGCGCCCGGCGTCACCGCTCCTTTCCGATGCGGAGAGTTTCATTGCACGCACCTGAAGCGTTTCACAGCCTTGCGTCAACGTTGCTCGGCAACCGCATTCCGCGCTGGGCGGAAACGAACGTCGATGCGGCGCACGCCGGCGAACCGGAAAGCAGCGATGCTTGCGAGCACGCTAGCGACGAAAATGCGCAAGCGAACGAAGCAACGCTTCGAGAAGTGCGGCTCTTCCGCGCGCGTCTGACGGAAGCGGTTGAGACAGCTGCCGAAACGCTCGTGGCTGATATCGCGGCCGATATTCTGGCGCGCGAGTTGCAGCTCGCTCCGGTCGAGATCGAAGCAATCGTCGATCGCGCACTTCACCGGTATTTGGCCGAAGAGCCGCTGCGCGTACGCGTGCATCCCACGGATGCCTCGAGGGTATCGTGCGACGTCCCCATCGTCGCGGACGAATGCATACGATCGGGCGACCTGTTCATCGAACTGCGATGCGGCGGCGTCGATGCTTCGCTCGGTCTTCGTTTGGCAGAAGTTCTCCGAAGAGTGAACGGATGATTGCGAGCGGGACGATTGTGACGGCGCGTGACGGCTTGATTGAAGCGCGCATCCCGTCGGCTGCGGTCGGAGACGGCGTGCGGATCCGAACGTTGCGCGGTGACATTACCGGCACGATAACGGCTCTGCTTAACGGCCGCGCGATGGTCGCAACGCACGATTCGATTGAGGGCGCGCGCTCGGGCGACGTTGCATGCCTGGATCCCGCAGTGCTCAGCATGCCGCTCGGAACGTTGCTGCTGGGGCGCCGCTTCGATGCGCGGGGCGTTCCGCTCGATGGCGGACCGCCGCTGCAGGGACGCAAGTATTCGCTGGTAACTTCCGCGCCGCTTCCATCGGAGCGAATCCCCGTTGCGCGGTCTTGCTGGACGGGAATTCGCAGCATCGATGGATTGCTGGCTTTTGGACGAGGCGCGCGCATCGGCGTCTTCGGACCGCCTGGAGCCGGAAAATCGACGTTGCTGCACGACATCATGGCTGCCGCGTATGTCGATGCCGTTGTTGTGGCTCTGATTGGCGAACGCGGACGCGAAGCTGAAGAATGGATGCGCCGCGCACCGCGGCATGCTTCGATCGTTTGTGCGACGAGCGATCGCAGTGCTGCCGAACGCGTCCGCGCCGCGCAGATCGCGATGGCGCAAGCCGACAACTTGCGCTCGCGCGGCTTGCACGTGTTGCTGATAATCGACAGTTTCGCGCGCTTTGCCGGTGCGCTACGCGAAATCGGACTTGCGAGTGGTGAGGCCGTCGGGCGCGGCGGTTATCCGCCAAGCGTCTTCGCGCAGATTGCCCGATACGTTGAAATCGCAGGAGCGGCGCAATGCGGTTCCATCACCTGTATCGCAACCGTGCTCTCTGACGGCGACGAACGCGATCCGGTCAGCGACGCGGCCCGCTCCTTGCTCGACGGTCATATTCAACTCTCGGCGGCGCTTGCGCAGGCCGGGCACTTCCCCGCCATCGACGTCTTGGGCAGCGCGAGCCGCACGATGCCGCTCGTAGCGTCACCCTGTCACTTACGAAGCGCCCAAACCGTGCGCGGCGCCATCGCAACGTTAGCCCGGACCTCCGATGCGCGGGCCCTCGGCATCATGCCGGCGGACGAGGCGGCGTTGCGGGCCGTTGCCTGCGAGCAAGCGATCGAGGGCTTCCTGAAGCAAGGCCCCCAAGCGCAGCGTCCGGATGAGACGCTATCGGCGCTCCACGCCATTGCCGATAAGCTGGAATGAGCGTCATGGATATTTTTACGGACATCACCGCCGTTACGCAGCGTATCGCCGAAATCACCGGCCAGCCCGCCCAGGCTGGCGCGCCCGCCGCCGGCGGCGTGCCGTCGTTTGCATCGATGGTAAACTCGGCCATGAACGAAGCTGCCGCGCCTGCGCAGACGGCGCCGGCCGTTCCGCCGCCGCAGATCGAGCAATTGGTCAACGCGAACGCAAACGCGTGGGGCGTGGATCCGGCGCTTGTAAAGGCTATCATTGCAAACGAGTCCGCGTTCGATGCCAACGCAACCTCGAAAACCGGTGCCCAAGGGTTGATGCAGCTGGAACCCGGCACCGCCGCGGAGCTGGGGGTTGGCAACGCCTACGATCCGGCGCAAAATATTTGGGGTGGAACCCGGTACGTTCGGGGACTGCTCGAACGTTTTCATGGTGATCTGCGCCTGGCAATTGCGGCGTATAATGCGGGACCGGGTGCGGTAGAAAAATACGGCGGTGTACCCCCATATGCGGAGACGCAAGCATACGTCGGCAACGTGCTGGAGAGCTACCAAAAATACAAGACGCAATAGTGCGGCGCTGATTGCCGCATTGCTCTTGTGCGTATGCGTGCTTCCGGCGCACGCCGACACGGCGACGTTGCAAAGCGTGCTCTCCGCGAGAAAAGCGGCGCTCAAGGCCCTGCACGTGCACCCGCCACAAACGCTTGAAGTAACGGGAACGATTGTGGGCGCGGGGCTCGACGGTTCGTTTCATAGCTGGCTGGGCGCGTCCGGCGAACGCTACGATCAGTGGATCGGCGCGCGATATCAATCCAACTTGCGCATCGGCGGCCGCGAGTACGCATTGGATGAAAACGGCAACGTCCGCGAGCTGCAGGGCCTCATGCAAAAGCGTCAGCGCACGGAAGATTTTGTCGACGAAGAACAGTTCGTCTCGCAGCCGCAATACGACAAATTCTTAGGACGAATCGACCTGGCCGACGGCCGTTCCACCTACGCGATCGAAGTATCTCCGCCCGGCGGATTGACCGAAACGGTCGCGCTGGACACGCGCACGCTCATGATCGATCGCATCAGTTACGATGATGACGACGGCGTCTCAACCACCGACTACTATGACTACAAAATTTTCGCCGGTGCGCTTGTTGCCCAGCGAGAAATCGACTCGAACGGCGACCACGCATACGATTTGCAGCGGTTTGCCGAGCACATCGTCGTCGATCGGAAGCTCGACGCCGACGTCTTCGCGCTTCCAACGAACATGCAGATTCAAACCACCGGACCGGTGACGGTTCCGCTTGACGAACACGAGCGGCACTACTATACGCGCGTGCGCATCCGCGGACACGAATACAACTTCTTGGTCGACACCGGCGCGCAATCCGTCGTACTCGATACGCACGTTGCAGCCCAGCTCGGCCTACGGCCGCAGGGGCATCTCGAAGTATCGGGCACCAAGCGTACCGGCGGCATGGGAATCGCAGCGCTCGAAGGCGGCTTGGAAATAGGACCGGCAAAACTGCCCGTACGCATGGTCACGATTCTGGATTTGCGCAATGTGACCGGCGCGTTTCAAGCGGACGGCGTTTTGGGATTTCCGTTTTTTGCTTCGGCGGAGGTCACGTTCGATGCCGCTGGACACACCATGACGTTTGGGAAGCCCGGCACGCTGCATCCGCACGGCGAAGCGTTTCCCGTGGACGTCGACCGCCAGCTCATCGAAATGCAAGGCAAGGTCAACGGCGTTGAGGGGCGGTTTGTGGTAGATACCGGCAATAGCGGAGAACTGCTGCTTTTTTCGCCGTTCATGAAGACCCATCCGAACTTGCTTCCGGCGGAAGAACGCCGCTTCGCAAATAGCTACGGCATCGGCGGCGCAGCGCAAGCGCTGTTTGCGATCGTTGACGAACTCGATTTCGGCTCGTACCGCTTTTTTAACCGGTATTCAAACATCATGCTCGCACAGCAAGGCGCATTCGCCGATCGCTTCGACGCGGGAAACATCGGCATGGGCGTGCTGCGTAATTTGGTTTTGACGTTAGACGTCGCGAATGCCAAGGTCTACGCCGCGCAGTCGACGGCATACGATGACGGCCGCTTCCGTACGCGCACGGAAACGTTAACAATTCCGTATTAGTCCCGTCACGGATGCAGCGTACGCTGCGTCCATGACAATCACCGAGCACCTTGAAATCAGCGTTCTGACGGCGCCCGTCGCGGCGTTCGATCGCCGTGCGCTCTCTCAAGCGTGGTACTCGGCACTGTATGGCGATCGCGGGATGGCGCAACCTGCGGCGGAAGCAGCGAAACAGCAAAAGCCGGAAGCGCGCGCCCATACCAGCTGCGCGAAATCTGCCGATGATAAGCCGGCGCCGCCCATTAAGAAGCATGTCCCGGCCGCAAGCGCAGCCGCCAAGTCGTTTCGCGGGCGGGGCGGTGAAACCGAACGCCGCGCACCGCGCTCCGAGCTTGCGCGAAAAATCGAGCGGACGTTCTTGCATCCCAGGTGCGCTTCACGTAATGCGGCATTCGCACTCGACGGAGAGCACGGGCGCGTACAAGTCCTACTGCGTTCGCAGGGATCGCGGCTCAAGGTTGTTGCGGTGTGCGCGCCGCGCGCAAGGACGCAGGTAGCACGCGCGCTGGAACAGGCGCGCTATACGTTGGCGCTTCGAGGCATTGCAGTCGAGGCGGAAATGCGTGAGCAGGCGGCATGCTGATCTCGAGTTCGATGCTGCACGCACTTGACGGCATTGCAGCGCGCGTGCGCGACGCCATGCAAGCGTTCACTCCAGGCGCCGTGCCCGAACGGAGCGACGTTTCACAGCCGCCAAGCGCGTCCTTTGCGTTGGACCCGCTCTCCGCCACGCCGCCACAGGATGCGTATTTTATTACGAGCGACGAACGCGGACGTTTGCTGTTCACGCGCGACGGTTCATTCGCAGTGCAAAACGGTGCTATCGTTGATGCCTCCGGGCATCCCGTTCTGGGGTTTACCGGCGGCAGCTCGACGCTATCTGCGCTGCGTGCGGATGCGGTCGATACCGCGCTCGGGTATGCCGCGGACGTGCGCATCGAAACGGATGGCTTCGTGACGTACGAACGAGCGACGCTCGACCCGCGCACGCGCCGCCGCGACGTGCAGCGCGCCGCGATCGGCCGGATTGCGCTCGCGCGCTTTGCTCCCGGAACGAAGCTGCAACACATCGATCCGCAGCATGCCGCGGCGCCGGCCGGCATCGCCCCGCATATCGGGTGTCCGGGTGACGGAAGCTTCGGTGCGATCGCGCCGTTCACGCGCGCGAGCAGCGGGATCGATCTCGATCTGGGATTGCAGCGCTTGCAGGAAGCGTATCTCGCACTCGACGCGATTCGTGCAGCGGACAAAGCACAACACAGCGTTGAGAAGACTGCGATGGATCTGCTGAAGTGAAAACGCTTGCGTTCGAGCGCACTGTGGAAGTCGTGAACGGCCGGCGAGTCCGGCGTGCGTCCTTCGTGCGTAGGTCCTCGCTCCCGGTAAGCGCAGCGTGCGTCGTTGCGAACGGCGTGCGAGAGACGCTGAGCGCGGTCTTGCCTGCACCGGTATCCCTCCGGCTTCTCGAACCGGCGATTCCCGATGCGGGCGCTTGGGCTGCGATTTGTGACGGTGCGAGGATGTACGGAGTGCGTGGTGCGATCGCGGATGCCGCGTTCATCTTGCGGCCGGCAGACGCACTCGCGCTCGCCGCAGCGGCATTCGGCGAATCGCCGCACGAAGATCGCGCGCTCTCCCCGCTCGAACGCGAGGTCGTCATGCGGGCCCTACGCACCGCCGCCGGCGCGCTGTCTTCGGTCTGCGGCCGGGAGCTTTCGCCGCTCGAACCAATTCTTGACGTTCGCGGCTACGTTACGTATTTTGAACTGCTCGTGGAGAGACCCACGCCGCTGCGCATGGGTATCGCGCTCTCTCGCGACCCCGCGCCCTTGGCGGCGGCGGCATTGCGTATCGAAGACCTCCTGGACGTTCAAGTAGAGCTCGGCGTGCAGTTTGCCCGGGGAAGTATCGACGCGGCGGCCTTTTTGGACTTACGGCCGGGCGCGAACGTGCCGATGAAGACAAGGGTGGGAGAACCGGCGCTGCTTGTGGCGGCCGGCACGGTTCTTGCGCGCGGCGAGTGCGGAGCGCTTGGAGAGCGCAACGCGCTGATTGTAAAATAGGAGCAACGACGATGGCCGATCAAAAGAAAAATGGAGTTGTGGACGGGCAGAATTTAGATCTGCTCATGAACGTGCCGCTGCAAATTACCGCCGAGCTGGGCAAGTGCAAAATGCCGGTTGCGGACATCCTTAAACTCGGAACCGGCTCGATCGTCGAACTGGATCGCCTCGCGGGCGGCCCGGTCGATCTCCTCGTGAACAGCAAGCTCGTGGCGCGAGGCGAGGTCGTCGCCATCGACGACAATTTTGGCGTTCGGGTGACCGAGCTGATTCAGAAACCGGCGTAACACAATACGGCAACAACGCCGGCGTACCGTCTGCGCATGGACGGTTTGCTGACGGTTGCCAATCACGCGCGGGGAACGCTCCCGCTCGACGTTTTGGCGGCGCTTACGATTTTGTCGGTAGCGCCTTTTATTTTTGTTATGTCGACGTCGTTCGTGCGCATCGTCGTCGTGCTTTCACTCGTGCGTTCGGCTATCGGCGCGGCCGCGCTGCCGCCCAACACGGTGCTCACGGGCATCGCGCTGGTTCTCACGCTCGTCATTATGGCGCCGACGCTTACTCGCATTTCGACTGAGGCGGTCACGCCGTATTCCAAGGGCGCAATCTCGCAGGCGCAATTTGTGGATCGAGCGACGACGCCGTTGAAAGAATTCATGCTGCGTCAGACCAGACTTGCAGACATCGCGCTTTTCGAACGGGTCGCGCACCGGCCGGCCGAGCCGGCGAGGCGCGCACCGTTATTCGTTTTGATTCCGGCATTTGTCGTGGGTGAACTGCGCGACGCATTCGCGATCGGCTTTGCACTGTATCTGCCGTTCGTCGCCATTGACCTCGCGGTAGCGTCGATTTTAATGGGCCTGGGCATGTTCATGCTGAGCCCGCCCGTCATCTCGCTGCCCGCCAAACTTCTGCTCTTCGTCATGGTGGACGGCTGGGCGCTGGTGTGCGGAGGCGTCGTGTCAAGCTTTAGATAATCACAGCGGCCATGCGGATTAGCCAGGCGCTTGCGACGCAGCGGCCGTTCTTCTCGTTCGAATTTTTTCCGCCGCGCACGGACGAAGCGCACGCGCATTTGCTGGAAACCGCCGCCACGCTGCGCGAGCTGCGCCCTGCGTTCGTTTCCGTGACGTACGGCGCCATGGGTTCTACCCGTTCGCGGACGGTCGAAATTTCGAAGCAGATTCAGAACGAGATCGGCCTTACGTGCATGGCGCACCTGACTTGCGTCGGAAGCACGCGCGGGGATCTGCGCGCGGTGCTCAATGATTTGGAGGCTGCCGGCATCGAGAACGTGCTGGCGCTGCGCGGCGACGCGCCCAAGGATGCGGCGGCGTTCGAACCGGCGCCCGGGGGTTTCCGTTACGCCAGCGAGCTGACCGCGATGATCGAACGCAACTATCGCTTTTGCATCGGCGGCGCATGTTATCCCGAAAAGCATATCGAGGCGCCAAGCCTCGAAGACGATCTGCAGAACTGCAAGCGCAAAGCCGATGCGGGCGCCGAGTTCTTGATCACGCAGCTGTTTTTTGACAACGACAAGTATTTTTCGTATGTCGAACGCGCGCGAGCGATCGGCATTACCGTGCCCATCGTTCCGGGCGTCATGCCGATCACGAACTACGAGCAGATTCAACGGTTTACGGCGATGTGCGGCGCCACGATACCCCCGAAACTCCTCGCCGAGCTGGATGCGCGCCGCGATCAGCCAAAGGCCGTCGAAGAATTGGGCGTCGCATACGCGACCTTGCAGTGCACCGATTTGTTGCGCCGAGGCGCGCCCGGCATTCATTTTTACACGCTCAACAAATCGCCGGCGACGCGTGCAATCGTAAGCGCGCTCCTGGCGGCTACGGCATGGAGAGCGTTCATCACACGTTAACCGCACCGTAACACGGCCCCGCTACCGTCGATGCATGACGGCATTCGACGGGCTGTTGCGGGAGGCGCTGCTGGTAGCGGCGATTCTGTGCTTGCCCGTGCTTTGCATTGCGACGCTCGTCGGCACCGTTGTCGCCGTGCTGCAGGCCGCGACGCAGGTCCAAGAGCAGACGCTCTCGCTGCTTCCAAAACTGATTGCCGTCGGTGTTGCCGTTGCGCTGTTCGGTGCGGTTGGTATGCGTCTGTGCGCCGGCCTGTTCCATGATGTGTTAGCTCAGATTCCGGCGCTCGTGCAATCGTGAATGGTACGGGATTGCTAGTCTTCGCAAGGTGCGCGGGATTCGTTTTCCGCGCGCCAGGTTTCTCGCATCCGTCCGTGCCGGCTGCGGCGCGTGCGGGCCTTGCGCTCGTGCTGACAATTGCGCTGATGCCTGCCGTGCGTGCTGAGCACGTGGCAGACGGCGTCCCCTTCGTTTTGGCGCTGGCGTGCGATGCTGGAATCGGCGCTGCAATCGGAATTGCGGCGTCAGTGTTATACGACGGCGCATACTCGGGCGGCCGCGCGCTCGACGATTACGTCGGCATTCGAGGCAGCATTCCCAACGCGCAGATTTTTGCACCTTCGGGATTCGGCCGGATCTGGTCGATGGTTTTCACATCGGGGTTTTTCCTGCTCGGCGGATATCGCATCGTCATTCTCGCATTCTCACGCAGTTTCGAAAGCATTCCGCCGGGCGGTATTCCGTCGCCGCACGCGCTGTATGGTTATGCGCTGGCTTTACCGGTGAGCATTATGGAAGCAGCGCTGCTTGTGGCGGGACCCGCCATCGCGCTGGTCTTCGTTGCGCAGTTCACGCTCGGTGCGCTCACGCGGGTCATCCCGCGGTTTGCAGCGTTTACTTTGTCGTTCCCGATCGTTTTTGCGATGGCGCTGGTCGCCACGATCGCTGCCGTTCCGCTGCTGTTCGAGCCGGCCGGTACGCCATGGCTGAACGTCCCTTTCTTGCCGCGTCCGTAGATGGCCGACGAAAAGCAGTTCGAGCCGACACAGTCGCGGCTTGAAAAAGCCGAACGGGAAGGCGACGTTGCGCGATCGCAAGAGATCGGCAATGTCGCTGCATTCGGCGCAGCGCTGATTACGGCAGCGGCAGTCATCGGCCCGATCGGTGACGCCGCGCGAGCGGCGTTAACGTCAGCGGCAGGCGGGCGAAGCGATATGGGTGCGATCGCGTTTGCTTTAATGCTTATGCTCGCGCCGCCGGGTGCGGCAGCGGGAACTGCAATCACCGCGAGTGTACTTCAAAGCGGCGGACTGCGCTTTATCGCGGTTAGTTTCAAAGCCGAGCGCCTCTCCGCAAGTGAAAATTTGCGGCGGGCGTTATCGCGCGAGTCGGTCGTCACGGCGGTTCGCGCGACGATCGCCTTTGCGTGCGCAAGCGCCGCGATCGTGCCTGCATTCGCATCGATTTATGCGGCCGAACTCCACGCAGGGGGCCTGCAAACTCTCGCTGCAGCGGCGTGGCGCGGGGCGCTGCACGCAGCAATGGCTGCATGCGCAGTCGGCGGCATTTTCGCCGGTTTCGATTTCGGCATACAAGCGGTCCGCCGCCGCAAACGCCTTCGCATGTCGTTCGAAGAGCTCAAACGCGACCAGAAGGAGCACGACGGCGACCCGCTTGCGCGCAGCCGGCGCCGATCGCTTCACCGGCTCATCTCGCGCGGGTCGCTGCGCAAAGTGAAACAGGCGGCGTTCGTCGTGACCAATCCAACGCACATTGCGATTGCGCTCGAATACCGTCCGCCGCAGGTTCCGGTCCCACGCGTGCTCGTGCGCGCCGCAGACGAGGCGGCGTCGCGCGTAAGAGATCTTGCGCGCCTGCATGCTGTACCGCTCGTTGAAAATGTGCCGCTCGCACGCAAATTGTACGCGAGCGCGAATGCCGGAGATTTTATTCCGCACGAAACGTATGTGGCGGTGGCCGAAGTCGTCGCTTCTCTAGATAAAGCGGGAGTTCTCACACCATGAACCGGATCCCGACGTATGCCTTTGCGGGCATGCTGTTATCGATCGTCGCAATCTTAATCGTGCCGTTGCCGCCGTTCGTCCTCGACGTGCTGCTCGGCATCAACGTCTTTATGTCGGCGCTCGTGCTGCTGCTGAGCGTCACCGTGGAAGAACCGCTGCAATTCTCGGCGTTCGCTCCCGCAATGCTCATGGCGACGTTGTTCAGGCTATCGCTCGATGTATCGGCAACACGGTTGATTTTGACGCAAGGTCACGAGCCCGGCGGGGCCGGCGCGATCATTCCGGCATTCGGCGAATTTGTCGTGCGCGGGAACCTCGTCGTCGGCCTGATCGTTTTTGCGATTTTGATTACGATCCAATTCATCGTCATCGCGAGCGGTTCTCAGCGCGTGGCGGAAGTCGCGGCGCGCTTTACGCTCGATGCGATGCCCGGCAAGCAGATGGCGATCGACGCCGACCTGAACGCCGGC
>Ga0070739_10001299_pt1 | contig 38571 bp, 32 predicted proteins | sample Coa_R1_7_FD_66445 | JGI IMG/M metagenome (GOLD analysis project Ga0070739, IMG submission 66445) | Surface soil microbial communities from Centralia Pennsylvania, which are recovering from an underground coalmine fire - Coalmine... | ecosystem: Environmental > Terrestrial > Soil > Unclassified ...
GCAGTTTCCGCAAGCGACCTGCGCGCGATCGACACGCAACTGGTGGCGTTCGGCACCCGCAACGACTTCTCCGACGATCTGCACTCCACCGCACGCGGCGTGTTTGCCGCGCGCGATTGGATCCGCGCGCAGTTCGAGGCCGTCGCGAAAACCTCGGACGGTCGGATGACCGTCGCGTTCGACACCTTCACGCATCCGAAAACCGAACGCACGCCGCGCGCCGTGATCGAATCCAGCGTCATCGCGACGCTTAGAGGCAGCGAGCCGGGACCGGTGTACGTCATGTCGAGCCACTACGACGACTGCAACGGCAAGTGCACCGACGGGCGCGGAGTCGCTCCGGGCGCCGACGACAACGGCTCCGGAACCGCCGCGGTGCTGGAGGCGGCGAAAGTGATGGCGCCCGCGCGGTTTCGCGGCACCATTATCTTTGCCGTCTTCGACGGCGAGGAGCTCGGTTTGTGGGGTTCGGAGCATTTCGCCCAAGCGCTCAAAGCTGCCGGTACGGACGTGGCAGCAGACCTGAACAACGACATCATCGGCGCGCCGAACGCGCCTGCCGGAACCTCCGACTCTAATCAAGTGCGCATCTTCAGCGAAGCGCTGCCCGCCGACGCGAAACTCGACGCCGTCAATGCGATCGGCTCCGAAAACGATTCGCCGTCGCGCGAATTAGCGCGCTTCGTGAAAGTGACTGCGGAGCGATACGTGCCTGCCATGCAGGGCGTACTGATCTATCGCGCGGACCGCTTTCTGCGCGGCGGCGATCAACAGTCTTTTACCGCGCAAGGTTTTCCCGGCATCCGCTTCGTCGAGATTCATGAAGACTTCCGGCATCAGCATCAAGACGTGCGCAGCGTGGACGGCGTGCAGTACGGCGATCTTCCGCAATACGTGGACTTCGAGTACCTCGCGCGCGTCACGCAAATGAACGTAGCCGCGCTTGCGGCACTTGCCCTGGGCCCGCGGCAACCAACCGGCGTCGAGCTGCTCACGCAGCATCTGACCAACGATTCGACGCTGCGATGGCATGCGGTGCCCGGAGCCGTTTCGTACGAAATTCTGTGGCGCGAAACGACGTCGCCGACGTGGCAGTACGCGCGAAACGTCGGCAACGTCACGCAGGCCACCGTGCCCGTCAGCAAAGACAACTACATCCTCGGTGTGCGCTCGGTGGATGCGCGCGGTCTTTTCAGTCCGGCCGTTTATCCCGCGCCCGTTCGCACATAATAACAAGAGGGAAGCGGATCAGCCTCCCCGCGCGTAGTGCACGCTGATCCGGTTCCGTTGTGACCGCTTTGCGCTCCGCAGACGATGGCCTCGGAGTTGGGCGAACCCTTGCTCGCCCGAGCTCCTTATTTCAAAACCAGAGCCGAGAGCAGGCAATCGTATTGAAAATTCGGCCCGTGGTCTTCCTCCGCGATGCCGAGGCCCGCATCGTATCCGTAATTGTGCGTCGCGTTCGTTTCGTAATAGACCGCGACGCGCGGATAGACGCCGCCGTACGGCGTGGGATTCGTCGAGGTAAATTTTTCGAACGTGCGCGACACGATTGAACCGTCGGGTGCGGGATAGCTGTAGTCCTGACCGTCTTGCGGGTTGGAACCGGCGATGATCGTCGGTTTGACCGCCTGAATTTGCCCGTTTACGAGGTAACCGTAGATCGTCAAATTGTTTTGCGCATCGTTTGCAAGCAGCATCGTCGTCGTAGCGATCTGCGTCGGCGACGACGGAATCTGGAGCGCGAACTCATAGACCGTTTGGCCGTTGATGGTGGTCGTGCCGCCGATGCTGTTTTGGATCGTGAACGTGCTCGGCTGCCCTCGCAGCCCGCATGCGTACGTCCATTGATCGCCCACCGCGAGCGGCTGAAAGGGAGGCGGAGTACCCGTTGCCGTGGGAACGGGCGTCGGCGTGCCGCTGGGGAGCGGATTCGGGCTGCTGCCGCCGCCTCCACCGCATGCCGCCAGCGCAGCCGCGGTGACGATCGTGAGAAATCCGGTTCGCATGACGCCATCGTGGGCCGGTGAGGGCGAAATGTCCTCAGCGAACCGTTACGAAACTCTTTGCGGAGCGTTTTCCATACGGAGGGCACCCCGGTGAACGTCATTGAATTCGCTGCGTTCCGGCTTAGTCTCGACGAACGGGTCGTTCGGTATCGCGGTGAAATCGTGCCGCTGGCGCCCAAGGCCGTGCAGGTGTTGGCAGAGCTTGCAAGCTCGCCGAACGAAGTCGTGAGCAAGCGGCGTTTGATGGACGCCGTGTGGCCCGACGAGGCGGTGGAGGAAGGCAACCTCACGCAAATCGTCTTCAGGCTGCGCCGGACGTTCGAACGTTGCGGCTCCAGCGTCCGTATCGAAACCGTACCCAGGCGCGGCTTCCGCCTCGTCGTACCCTCGTCCAATCCGCTGACGCGCGCGGACCTCGCGGGCCTGCCCGCGAGCCCGCGATTCGCGCTTTCGATCGCTGCCGCTATCGCGGCGCTTCTCGTACTCCTCGCGCTCGTGAGCGGACACAAGCCAAACACGGAAGGGCCGCTCCTCGTTCAACGCGGGTACACGACGTGGTTTCACGCGAAAAGCACCGGCGACGTGGAGCGAAGCATCGCCGATTTTCGTTCGGCCTTGCACGTCGCGCCGCAAAACGCATATGCGCATGCGGGTCTCTCCTTTGCGCTTTTGAGCCGTGCCTGGCGTGAAACCGACGAAACGCGCAGCGCCGTGGATATGCGAGCCGCGCTCGTCGAAGCGCACCGCGCGCTCGCAATCGACGATACCTCCAGCGAGGCGCATGCCGCGCTCGGGCAAGTCGATGTGGCGTTCGGCGACGTCGCACAGGCGCAAGCGGAATTGTCGCGCGCGGTAAAGTTGGATCCGTCCTCCGTCGAAGCGCAAACGTGGTTAGGCGAGCTGCTGCTCTCGCAAGCCCATGAGAACGAAGCGGTGGCGCATTTACAGGCGGCACAATCGCAGAATTCGAGCTGGACGGAGCCGAGCGACGCTCTGGCGCTCATCCAATATTTGCAACGGCGTAACACGCAAGCGCAGGCCCTTGCCACACAGGCGCTCACGCTCGCGCCGGACGATCGATTTGCAAGATTCGTACGCGCCCTGTCGGAGTCCGTCACCGATCCGGCGCTCGCCGTGAACGACGCCCGCATGCTCGCTCGCGCCGGTCCGGAGACGGCGGTGGGCGCCTACGCACTGCTTGCGTATGTCGAACTCGGAAACGGTCACTCGATGAGCGCGGCAGCGCACCTTGCCGCCGCACGCAGGATTATCGGCCGCGAGGGAGACGTCAGCGACCCGCTCGCGCTTATCTCGATCGCCGGAGCGCTGGCGCGCGAACACCGCAACGTCGATGCAATCGCCTGGCTGGAACGCTTATCATTCACGCAGCGACAGATCTATGCAAACGATGCGCGGTTGGACGAGCTGCGCCGGGATCCGGACTTCGTTCGCTGGCTAAAAGCAGCGAGCTAACTTTCAATGCGCTTGATTCCCCGCAGCACTTTACCCTCGGTGTTCAGGTAGTATCGCGAGCCGTCGAAACGCGGCGTATCCGCGAACATCAAGTACAAGTACTTGAAGTTTTCCGAAAAGGCGTAAGCCGGGAAGTAATCGCCTTGCGTCATCGGACGCGTGCGAACGTCCGTCAACACCGTGTAGCCGTTCGGCGTGCGGCAGTGGCGGCGCAGTGCGTCGAAATAGCGGTACGCGGTGCGGCGGTACTTGGGATCGTGTGTTAGAAACCACAGGTCGAACGCGGAGTTGGCGTACTCCGGACGCAGCCAATGCCGCGGATCGATCACCGAGAGATCCGGATAGAAAACCACTTCGGGAATCAATTCGTACTTCTCCAGCGCGCGCGTCCACGAATCGTAGAACGCCTCGCCCACCACGCGATCGCCGCCTTTGGCGACCAGTTCCGCGTAGAAAGCCGCAAGTTCGCTGCTCGACGCATCGCCGGTCGGCAGGGCCGTCGCGTAATCCACTGTTTTGAACCAGAGGTCTGCGCCGATGCGCGTGACTTTATATTTCAGCAGCGCATCGGTAAGCACGCGATACCATCGCCGGCACTGCTCGATCCGAAGCATCTGCCAGCCGCCCCAGAGGTATTCGTAAAAGGAGTCGACGGGCTCGTCGGGCGCAACGTCGTCCGTACCGGTGAATTCGCCTTTTTCGACGTCGAAGTTCGTCGCCAAAAGATCGAGCGTCGAACGCTTGGCGATTACCGCCTCGAATGCTTTGAGCGAGGCGTTCACATATTTCGGATCGCCGCTCAACCGCGAAAGATCGCCGAACTCGAGAACGTTGGAGCCGATTTCCGCGAGGTTGGTTTTCGGCTCGCTTACCGCACCCGTTTTGAGGTTCGCGTAACGGTAGGGCGCGCCGGAAGGCGATTTGGTGAAGCACACGAGCAGCCGATCCGCGAGATCGCGCGCGCCGTCCAGCAGAAATCTTTCGCCGGTCGCATAATAACCGGAAAGCAGGCCCGCCACCATGCGGATGATTGCCTCGAACATCTGCACGCGCGCGTCGACGTCGAAGTCCAAGTTGGAGCGAAGCCACTTCACGCACTGCGCGAGTTCGTCGTCCAAGCCCATCACGTACAGCGTGTCCATCGCCTCGATGATCGACAGCCCGAACGAGTGCCCCGGATCGAAGAAATTTTTCGGTTTTCCGCTGACCGGAAGTACCTCGTCGAAGCCCCAAGCGAAGCGCTTGTAGCCGTTCCACGCATGCAAAAATTCCGTGCGAACTTCGTGCGCCACGACTGCGGCGGGCGGTATGCTCGCCGGCCGCGGTGCCGCGGTCGCGGCGGACGCGGACGTTTCCGTCGCGGCGACGGCGACGCTAGCTAAGAACGCCGAACGCTTCATCGACGGCTGCAATCGTTTCGTCGACGTCCGCAGCGGTGTGCGCGGTCGAGAGGAACAGAACTTCGTTCTGCGAGGGCGGGAGCAGGATTTCTCGTTTGCGCATCTCGTGATAGTACCGCGCGTACTTCCGTTTGTCCGCGGCGAGCGCGTCGTCGTAATTGCGGTTCGCTCCGCCCGCGCGGAACTTGAAATCGACGATCGATTCGTGCTGCACGACCGCGTACGGCGCGCCGTAACGCGCGAATACGCCGCGAATGCCGTCCGCCAGCCGTTTGCCCAGAACCTCCATGCAAGCGTAATACTCCGGGTTCGCTTCGATGAGGTCCAACACGCGGTGGACCATGCCGACGCAAAACGGATTTCCGGCGTGCGTGCCGCCCGTGAACACCTCCCCTTGCGGCGCGAGCACTGCCATCACATCCTCGCGCCCGCCGAACGCGGCTATCGGAAATCCGCCGCCCATGATCTTCCCGATCGTCGTCAGGTCGGGCGTAATGCCGGCGCGCGCTTGCGCGCCGCGCGGACCGAAGCGCAGCCACGTAATCACCTCGTCGAAAATCAGCAGCGCGCCGTAGCGGTTCGCACGCTCGCGCAGGCCTTCCAAAAATCCGAGCACCGGCGTTACGTAGCCCATATTCGCGACGATCGGCTCGACGATGATTGCGGCCAGGTCACGTTCGCGGCCGCGCAGCAGCTCGTCCACGCTGTCCAGGTCGTTGTAACGCGCGACGCACACGTCGCGCATCACGCCTTTCGGAATCCCGCTGCGGCTGCCGTGCGCCGTGTGCGCCGACGCGCCCGCGTTCAAGAGCGCCAGATCGGAATGCCCGTGATAGTTGCCCGCGAACTTCAGCACGAGGCTGCGCGACGTGTACGCGCGCGCCACCCGAACGGCACTCATCACCGCTTCCGTGCCCGTCGTGACGAACCGCACGCGCTGCATCGACGGCATATGCGAGCGAATGCGCTCGGCCAACCGGATTTCTTCCGGGTGCGTGTTGCCGTGCATGACGCCCGTAGACGCGAGCTCGTCGAGGTTTCGCGTAAGCGACGGGTGCGCGTGGCCGAAGAGCAGCGGCCCGTACCCCATGATGTAGTCGATGTAGCGCACGCCGTTTTCATCGTAAGCGTACGCGCCGGAACCGCGCGACTGCACGAACGGCGCGCCCCCAACGGCCCAACCGGATCGCACCGGTGAGTCGCAGCCGCCGGCAAGCACGGCGCGCGCGCGGCTAGCGAGATCGCAGGTTTGCACGAAGCACCTTCAGCGCGGCTTCGACGTCGAAGGGCAACGGTATCGCTCCATCGGCGCGCGCTTGCGCGTTGCCGGCGTAGTGCGAACCGCCTTGCGCATCGAGCGTGAAACGCGGACGGCCGAGCTTTTGCGCAAAGCGCAGCGTCTGCATCGCGCCGCCGTCGATTTCGCTCGCGATCAGCACGATCGCCTCGGCATGCGCGGCCTGCAAGCGATCGCGGTGCACGAGCGCCCATTTCGTCACGGGTTCCTCTGGAAGCCGCTCGCCGGCAACGGCACCGCCGCGGCGGACGATTTCTTCTTCGAGCGCCCGATGTTCGGCAGGGTACGTCACGCCGATCCCGGTGCCGACGTACGCGAGCGTCGGCGCGCCGGCATCCAATGCGCCGTGATGCGCGGCGGCATCGACGCCGACCGCCAATCCGCTCACCACGGGCATCTTGCACGCGGCGGCAAACTCGCGCGCGAAAGACGCCGCATCTTCCGGCGGCGTACGGCTTCCTACGATTCCTAGGCCGCCTTGCGGAAGCACTCCGCGAACGCAGAGAAACGGCGGCGGGTCGTCGAGCTCGTGCAACCCCGCCGGATACTCCGGCGAGGCGATCGTTACCAATCGCGCGCCGAACTTGTGCAGGCGCTGCAGCGCGGCCTTTGCCTCGTGGCGCGCGTGGGCCACTTTGCGCGCCGAATCCTGAGCCACCCACTCCGCCAAATCGCGCTCTTGGCCGCGCACCAGCGCGCGGAGGCGGCGCGAGGGAACGTGGAGGTAAGCGGCCGCCAGGAGTACGACGTCGGCGCCGGCGGCCGCAGTTGCCCTCAACGACGTTTCTCGCATAGTAACGCCCGGTTCGCAGCGCGAATGCAGCGTTCATGCCGCACGTCGAGATGGAGATTGCCCCGCAGACGAACATCAGCGCGCTGGTCGCGCAACTGCCTATTGCGGCCGATGTGCTGACGAAGTTCGGGTTGCACTGCGCCGGCTGCGGCGTGAACAAATACGAAACGATCGAGCAAGGCGCCAAAGCGCACGGTTTGCGGGTGGAACCGATCCTCGCCGCGCTCACCCAAGCGCGCCTGTCGGGCTTCGTCCCGAACATCGCCGCCGAAGATCGCACCCCGCTGCGTCGCGTTCCAAGCGAGTTCAAGCGGCGCGCGAATCTGAAGCACCTCGTTCCGATCATGTCCGGAAAGGGCGGCGTCGGGAAATCGCTGGTCACCGCGCTCATCGCGCTGGGCCTGCGGCGCAAAAATTTGCGCGTCGGAATTTTGGACGGCGACATCACCGGCCCGTCGATTCCAAAATTGTTCGGATTGACCAAGCCCTTGGTGATCGAAGCCGATCCTAGCGCGCCCAAGACGCCGCAGGGCAATCCGCAGCCGCTGATGATTCCCGCGCAATCCCGCAGCGCGATCGAAATCGTCAGTTCGAACTTGCTCACGGACAAGGAGGACACCGCGATGATTTGGCGCGGCCCGATTCTTTCCGGAGTGATTCGCCAGTTTTACGAACAGGTGCTTTGGAGCGACTTGGACGTTCTACTCATCGATTTGCCGCCGGGAACGTCCGATGCGCCGCTTACCGTGCTCCAATCGCTTTCGGTAGACGGCGTAGTCCTGGTAACGATGCCGCAAGCGCTTGCGACGATGGTCGTTCGCAAGGCCGCCAATCTGGTGCATCAGTTGAAAAAGCCGATCTTGGGCGTCGTGGAAAACATGTCGTACTTCGTAGCGCCGGACACCGGCCGAAAATACGAAGTGTTCGGCCCGTCGTACGCCGATCGCGTCGCCGAACTCGCGCAGGCGCCCGTGCTCGCGCGCATTCCGATCGATCCGCTGAAAGCGCGCCTTGCCGACGAGGGCCGGGTCGAAGAGATCGACGATCCCGTGTGCGATCAGCTGGCCGGCGCGCTCCTTTCCTCTATCGAAGCGCTTCCGAAGCCGAAGGAAACCATTTCGCTACTCTGAGGTCAGGTTTGCGCCGCCGTCACGACCGCGTTCACCGCTTGCGGCGCGACCGGCAGTGACGGATCTTCGTAGGCCTTCATTATTGCCTGCATTGAAGAGGTGTCCGGCGCATACTTGAGCACGTGGTTCATCCCTTGAACGACGATCATCCGCGCGCTGGGAAGTGCTGCTTTCAGCGCAGCGGCATCCGTCATCGTCACTTGAATGTCCGCAGTTCCTTGCACGATCGTCACGGGGACGCGAACCTTTGCGAGCTCGGCGGCGGGATCGTACTTGAACCACGAAATCAGATAGGGCTGCGCGGACGGGCGAAAGAGCGCCGCCAACTCCACGGGCGTATTCGCAACCGTATGCCCCGACTGCAATTGCGTAATGATCCGATCCGCTTGAGCATAGAGATCGGGAGGTACTCTCGATTTCAATTGTTCGCGCAGCACGACGGGGGCGGGACGCCCGGCACCCTCCAACAGCACGAGCGCGCGCACTTTCGCTTCTTGGGCGGCCACCGTTCCGATGAGCGCGCCTTCGCTGTGCCCGGCGATCGTCACGCCGGTAAAGCGCCGGTCGGCAGCGAGGAGCTTCACCCACGCCACCGCATCGTCCACGTACATGCCGAAACGAAGATCGGCTTCCGCCGGCGCAGCCGCGGCGCTTGCGCCGATTCCGCGCTTGTCGTAACGAACGGAGGCGATCCCCGCTTTTGCAAGCGCGGCGGCAAGCAATTTGTAGGTGTCGCTTCGGAGCTGCGCGCCGGAGTTGCCGTTCCGGTCTACCGGTCCCGAGCCCGCAACGATCAACACCGCGGGGTACGGCGCGGGCGAATCCGGCAGCGTCAGCGTGCCGGAGATGGAGCCCGTCGGCGTAACCAGCCGGATTTCCGATTCGGCCGCGCGGGCGGTAAAGGGCATCGCGGTCGCGGCGAGCGCGCCGCTCGTCGACGCGAGGAACGTGCTGCGTTTCATCGTCATTTGCTACTTTCCGCTAAGGCCGAAGGTTCATAGAGCGCGGCGCCGTCCGCCCAGGTCGCGAGGACGGTGCAATCGGTGAAGCGCGCGCCCTCGAACGGATCGCGATCGAGCACCACGAAATCCGCGGCGTAGCCCGGCGCGAGGATTCCCGTAGATCTTTCCGCGTGTCCCAACATCGCGGCGTTGTACGTGTACATCGTAACTGCCTGCGCGCTGGTAAGGCGTTCCGCGGGTTCGTGATGATCCACGGCGGCTTGCATGCCTTCCAGCGGAGAGAGGTTACACACCGGGCTGTCGTCTCCGCCGCAAAGCATCGCCCCGGCGCGCTGCGCCCGCCCGAGCGCGTTCATGCTGCGCATGCGCTGTGCACCGAGTCGGGCTTCGTACATTCGGCCGGCGCCGCCCCAGAGCTCGTCGAATTGCGGCTGCATCGAAAGGTAAATTCCCATGCGCGCACAGGCTTCGATATGCTGCGGCTTTGCGATTTCGAAGTGCTCGATGAAGTGCCGGTTGCCGCGGGCGCTCGGTTTGCCGCCCAGCACGCGCTCCCACGCGGCGATGCATTGCTCGATCGCGCGATCGCCGATCGCGTGCACGCCGGCGGAGATGCCCAGCGCCTCGGCGCTGGAGAAATACGCGAAGACTTCATCGTCGCCGTATTTGAGTTCGCCGGCGCCGCCCGTCGTCAAAAACGGCTCGGTGACCGCCGCAGTGCAGCTGCCGATGGAGCCGTCCAAAAACACGTCGCCGCCGATGTACGGCAAGCCGAGCTGCTGCGCAAGCCTAGGCTCGGGTTCGCATATTTTCGGATACCATTTCGCCGGCGGCAGCGTCGCGAGCGCGGCAATTTCCTGCGCGTACCGCTCCCGCGGCAACCCGACGAACTGCACGTGGAGGTGCAGATAACCTCGCGAAAGCGCGAGCTTCGTCGCCCGAATATCCGCCTCACGCTTGGTGCGCTCGGGCAAAGCCGCCATGAACGCGGACTGCGCGCGCCAGTTCGCTTCGAGAAACAGTTTTCCGGTGGGCTCGCCTTGTTCGTCGCGTTCGATTCCCGTCGTATCCGGCGAAAGGTTCAACCACGAAAACGTCTTGCGGTTGACGATGCACGAATGACCGTCCACGCGCACCAGCATCGCGTACGCGTCGCCGAAGAACCGTTCGAGCGGCGCAGCGTCGGCCGCTCTTCCGTCTTGCCACACGCTTTCGTCGTACTGACCGGCAAGTACGAACGTGTCTTGCGGAATGCGTGCAACCGCACGCGCGAATTCATCGTAAGACCGCGCGCCGCCCAACCAGCGCTCGTCCAAAAAATACCCCGTGTCCGTGAGATGCACGTGACAATCGGCGAACGCGGGTACAATCGTGGCGCCGCCCATATCGCGCACCGGTATGCCGGCGCCCGCCTCGTGCGGGTCCAACGAAACGATGCGCTCGTCGTCTATCACCATTCCGTCGTGGCGCGAATAGGTTGCGGCCGCAGGATCGTAGCGGTAGACGCGGGCGTTGCTCAGAGCTTGCATGGATAAAGAAGTACCATGAAGGGACGCGACATTCTTCTGGGCGCCGCGGCGGGCTTTGGCGCCGGATACGTGACGGCGCGGATTTTCGATAGCGCGGGCGCGTTGCGTGCCGCGCACGACGTTCGTCCGCGCGATCCCGCGCGCTACGGCGCTCTGCGGCGGAGGTTGACCGTCACGGACATCGTGCGTTCCGTCGCGGCGGCTGCGAGTCTGGCATACGGCCCGCTCGGTCTACAGTTGGAACGCAGCGTGCGGCGTTTGCCGGTTTGGCTGCGGCCGGCGGCGTTCGTCGCCGAGGTTGCGCTGCTCGATCTGTTCGCGGAATTGCCGGTCAATTTCGCGGAAGGTTACGCCGTCGAGCGGCGTTACGGGCTCACCGAGCAGTCGCCCTCGTCGTGGCTGACCGATCAAGCAAAGCAAGGCGCAATCGCTCTCGCGGTTGCATCCGTGCTCGGAGGCGGGCTTGCCGCCGCATTGCGCGCGTTTCCGCGTACGTGGCCCTACATCGCGAGCGGCGCCCTATTTCCGTTGCTGCTTTTCGCGAACGTGGCCGTTCCGCTTTACGTGCTGCCGCTGTTCAACACGTACACGCCGCTGACGGGACCGCTCGAAAAACGCCTGCGCGCGCTGGCCGCGCGCTATGGCGTTGCGGACGCGGAGATTCTGCGCGTGAACATGAGCAAACAAACGAAAAAGGCGAACGCGTTCGTCATCGGCATCGGCAACACGCACCGCATCATCGTAGGAGACACGCTTGTCGAGCACTTTCCCGAAGACGAGATCGAGTTCGTCGTCGCGCACGAGCTCGGACACTACGTCTCGAAAGACACTTGGCGCATGATCGCGCTTTCGCAAATCCTCGGAACGATCGTGCTGTTCGGCGCGCACGTGCTCGACGGCGCCGGCACCGAGGAGGATCACACCCGCAAACTCACGCGCGTCCAATTATGGGCGACGCTCGTCTCGCAAGCGCTGCGCCCGGCCGCATGCGCGTTTGCTCGCTCGCGCGAGTGGGCCGCGGACCGGTTTGCGCTGCAAGCGACGTCCGCGCCCGGCTCGGGCGCGTCCGCGTTCAAACGCCTACGCGATCAAAATCTCGCCGAAGACGAGCAGCCGCTCTGGTTCGAAATGCTCTTCTCGACGCATCCCTCACTGCGCGCCCGCATCGCCGCACTGGAACAATCTTGCCACCCTGAGCGAAGGGCCGTGGTTCGACCAGGCTCACCATGACCGGTGCCGTGCGAGCGCTAATTCATAGGAAGGCCGTTCCGGTTGACGAGCCGATGCGGCCAGCGCGAGAACAGAATCGAGTTCGCCTTGAAATACGCCTGCAGGTGCGCGATGCGATCTTTCGTGGACGGATGCTGCTGAACGTACTGCTCGTATCCGGCATCGCCGTACATCCGTTCCGTTTCGTTGAAGAACCAAATCGCGCCCCAGGGATTGAAGCCGGCTCGCGCGGCAAGCGTCGCGCCGGTCCGGTCCGCTTGATACTCTTGATCGCGCGTGAAGCCGAGGAACGTGTAGTTTCCGGCTTGCGCGGCCACGTTGAAGGTGTTTTGCGCGCCCTGTGAAGCGCTGTTGCTCACGAAGATGTGCCCGATGTTGTAGAGCAAATTGCGGCGCTGCTGCTGCTTCACGCGCGCGCTCACGTGGCCGAGAACCAGATGCGCGGTCTCATGTCCGAGCACGTTCGCGAGTTCATCCACGTTGTCGACGTTGCGCAGCAAACCTTCGTTGACGAAGACGTATCCGCCGGGCGCGGAGAACGCGTTCATCTGATTGCCGCGCACGATGTAGAACCGCTCGACGTACCACTGACGACCGGCCGCCGACGCGATGCGCCGCCCGACTTGCTGAAGAATGCGGCTATACGGGGAACTGGTGACGATCTGATCTTTGCTCCGCAGATCGTCGTAAACCTGACGTCCCAGTGCCGCGTCGTCGGAATGCTGATCCGCAAGCGCCGGCAACGCGCACGGCACGAGCGCAAGCAGAGCGGCAAACGCAAAAGCGGCCTTCTTCATGCGTGCCCTCGCAGTTCGTACAGAGCTCCACCCGCTTCCTTGCCCAACTCGCGCAGCTCTTTTCGTTCGCATTGGGTGAAGTCTTCGCCGTCCTCGCTGCGCTTCTGACCCAGCGCCAGGAATCCGAACAGCCGCCCCGGCTTGGGCGCATACATTACGGGAACCAGGCGCGCCGCCGGCACGCATTCCTGCGGCAATTCATCCCGGCGGCACTTCCCGCACCGCACGTCCTCCGGCAAACAATCCAGCGGAACTTCAGGCGGTTTCGGCGCGGAATCCGGATAGGACGCCGCAACTTCGTAATGCCCCGCGTCGTGATGCAGGAAGATGTGGGCAAATTCCGCTTTGAGGTTCGTCGTGACCACGTGAACGAGCATCCGCTCCAACTCGGCGGCCTCCGTAAAGAACGGAATGCCTTTGCGAAAGTGGCGCAGCAGCGCGAGCGGTTTGTCGTCGGGCGGAAGCAGGCGTGAGGCGATCCATTCCTTCGCCCACTCTTCGAAACGCGTCAGCGTGAACGCGCCGATGGCCGCCAAGCCGAGATCGCCGAGGAAAGCTGCATGACCCCAGGGCAGTGATCGCTCCAGGTATTGTCCTACGGCTTCGTGCGCTCTCCCGTGCAGCAGCGCTTCAGCAAAGATGAATGCGCCGTAGCACAGCGCCATCGCACTCACGTACACCAGCGCCTGCCGCAGCGCGATTCGCGTAACGCCGTTCGGGCAAAGCCACTGGACGTACGCGACCACGAACCACAGCAGCGTAGCCACGACGACGGGAAACGTGCCGACGAGCGGTTCGACCAATTGTATCAGCGCGAGCCAAACAAGGAACACGAGCACGTTGATCACCCCGGCCGAGAAAGCGAACGCGACGTCGAACATCCGCTTTTTCGTGATAGCGATGAAAAGGCCGGCGACGAACGCGAGCGTGCACGCAGCGTCGAACACTTGCAGCGCGAACACCGTTTCCGGAGCGAGCGGGCGAAGGCGCGCCAGAAAATCAACCGCGGTTCCGAGCGAGAGTACCGCCGCGGAGAGCGCAACGAGGAGCAACCGCTGGCGATTTTTGCTCGACGATGCCAACGCAAGGATAGCCGCGGCGAAGACGGCGAGGCGTCCAACGGCGTCCAGCGCGAAATACGTGCGGAACACCGGAAGCGAATACGCGTCGTTCACGATGCAGGGACCTGCGGTGCCGCCGCAGTGACGAAGCCACAAATATCCGTGCCAGGTTCCGAGAGCGAACAGCAGGATACCGAAAGGCGCGGCGGCGGCTACGATGAAACGGCGAAGGAGCTCGTCGCGCTCACCGTTTCCGAACGAAGCGGTCAGGGCAATGAAGCACGCCAAACCGGCGGCGATCCCGGCGTACTTGAGCACCATCGCGATCGCTTGAAAGATGCCGCCGTACGCAACTTGCCAAAACAGATCGAACGAAAAACCGATCACGCCCCACAGCAGCAGCGCTCGCTGCTGCTCGTAGCGTGCATCGGCCGGCCACCCGTACAGCATGATGGCCGCTACTGCCGCCATGCCGATGCGCGCGATACCCTCGATCAGTAAATCAGCGCGGACGTGCGCGAGGTCGTGCATCGCGAGCAGCATCGAGAGCGCGACCAGCGCCGGCGCGATGACGCGCCGCGCGAACGAACGCGGAACGGGATCGTGCGCTGCGGCGGCTTGCGCGTTCACGCCCGAAGCAGCTTAGTGAATGCGCTCCAGCGACCGATACGCTCGCACCAGCGCGTCGGGCGCGCGCATATTGCAGCCGTCGACCTCGAACGTTGCCGTCTTGATCCGCGCCTTCCCGGGATCGTTCGTCCCCTTCACGCAGCCGCTCGCGCTTTGGAAGTTGACCGGACCCAGTTCCTCGTTGTCGGCGGAAAGCGCGCTCATCTCTTCCTCTTCCTCGCCGGCCTTGCCCGAATTTCCGTTCGCGTTCGCGCTCGCTTGCGCGTTCGCGCTATGCACTTGGTTCGTGGTGCGCCCGATACGACCGAACGCGGAACTCAGCCTTTGGAAAAAACCGCGCGGTTGCTGCGGCTGTGCCGCCGGCGCGGCCGCGCGTGAGGACGGGCGCGCGCTCGGGCTGCCGAAAATTCGAATCGTCGCGCCGCCCGGACCGGCGTAAATCACCGTGTACGTGTGGTTCCAGGCGTCCACGCTTACGCTTTTTACGTGAAAACCCGCAGGCGGCGCCGCGGGGATGACCGCGAACGGCACGCGGCGCAGCTCCCGCAGTTGCGCGGGTTTCAGGCCGCCTTGCGCAGCGTTTGCCGGAAGCGCGGGAAAGCTGACGAGCCACAGGGTGGCCAATGCCGAAAAAACTGCTGGGCGATACATCGGTGCGTCCTCGAAAGAAGCAATTTCATCGTAACCATGGGGCGCCCGCACGGCCATGAGCCGTCTGTCCCATCCCCCGCGGCCGTAAGGTCAGATGCCTTACACAAGGACGGGTGACGGGCGAGTGCCCAGCCACGCTGCCAAGTCCGTTTTCTGCGTCACGTACCGGCCGGTCTGCAGCTCGCGGCGGAATTCGCCGAACGTACCGTACGCTTCGGCGAAGGCATCGTGCTTGTGGATGGATTCGTAGTTGACTTGCGTGGCGGCAAGGAACGTTGCGTCGGCAAAGTCCGCGTACATGTCGAGCGCGCCGGCAAGGATGCCGCGCACGACGTCCTCGACGAATTTGGGATTGTGATGCGCTTTGTTCACGATGAAAAATTCGTCCGGCCTTTTAAGAAGATCGTAGGTTTCGCTCGACATCGCGCTTTCCACGAGTTCCACGAGGTCTTCCGCGCGTACCGCGTCCGCGTGTTCGGGATCGGCGCCGATGAGCACCGCACCCTTGCCGCGCTGATTGTGCGTGGCGACCGGCAACGCGTCCAATGCGCGCTCCGCGTCGGCCGTGGAAAATCCCGCTTCGACCAGCTCGTGCAAACTGTGCTCGCGCACCATCAGCTGCGCGCAAGGACACGCCGTCATTCCTTGCGCTTCGACGCCGGCGACGCGCCGCGTGCCGAGTTCGTCCGCGTGCGCAATGCCGATCAGCGTGTAGGTTTCTTCACCGCGTTTGCCGCTCACCGGCGTCCAACGCTCCAGGCCGAAGTCGGCACGCAGTCTCACGTCCGCGCGAATCGCGCGCTGGGACTGCACGATCTCTTTCGCGATCGCTTCGACGATCTTTTCGATGCGGCCGGGGTGACGCTCGCGCGCAAGCACGTCCAGCGCCGCTTCCTCGAGAATCTCGCTGAAACGCGACATGTGCACCCCGGCCTTATCGGGTGCGAGATCGGCAACCATGGTAAACTCGCCGTTGAACACGCGCTCCTTCCCGTCCACGTTCAGATGCACGATGCGGCGCACGCTCGAAACGCCGACGCGACCGAGGGAGAGCCGCACATCGGGTGCTTCCTCCTGACGATTCGCGTTGAAATGCAGCGAGCGCGCGCGGCGGCGCACGCCGTTGCCTTCCGCAATCGGAAGGTTCAGATGCGGCGCAATTTCGGCGAGCGGGACGAGATTGTAGCGGCGCTGCAGCAGCTGCGGGTGCATCCGTCCTTCAACCCAAAGCATATCGATGTCGATCGGCCGCGCGGCCAGTTTACGCGTGCGCATGCGGCCCACGGCGGTTTCCACCTCGCGCGCAAACCGCTCGAATGCCGCGCGTTCCAACGGCGTTTCGAGCTCCGCTGCTACATTCAAAAACGCGGGTCCCTCGGCGCCGCCGGCGGCTTCGCTCTCGTAAAAAGCGGAAACTTTCAGCACTTGCGCGCGAGCGCGAAGCCGCTGCAGCGCAGCCAGAATATTCGCCTGGCGGTCGCCCAAATTCGATCCGATCCCCACGTAGACGCGCACGCCGGAGTATTCGGCACGCCGCCCGGACGGCCCCGGGCTGCGTAAATCGGCAAGTTTCGTGAGATAATGCGACCAGGAGAGAAGGTATGCACGACGCTCGTAACGTGGGCGCTGTCGAGCGCTGGATATCCATCGGCATCGGGGGCCTGCTGTTGCTTGCCGCCTTTCGCAAGCGCGACGTTCTCGGCGCTATCGCGGGCCTGGGCTCGGCCCTGCTCCTCTACCGCGGCGCAACGGGATTTTGCCCCGCGTACGGCGCGCTGGGCTTCGATACGGCGGATCGCGAGGGCAGCTCCTACAATGCGTCCGCGAGTGTGCCGTACGGCACGGGCGTGCGCGTGGAGTCGTCGATAGCCGTTGCGTGTCCGGCTGGGGAACTGTACGCGTTTTGGCGCCGTCTCGAAACGCTGCCGCAATTCATGGAGCACGTCGAAGAAGTCACGACGCTGACGGAGCGGCGTTCTCGCTGGCGCGTGCGCGCGCCCGTCGGCAGCCGTGTAACGTGGGAAGCGGAGATCATCAACGACGTGCCCGGTCAGCTCATCGCGTGGCGTTCGCTGCCCGGCTCGGCCGTCCATCACGCCGGTTCGGTGCATTTCGATCAACGCGACGGCGTAACCGAAGTGCGCGTCGTGCTGGAATACGCGCCGCCGGCGCGCTACGTCGGCGCTTCCATGGCGCGCATCCTCGGCGACGATCCGCAACGCGCCGTTTCGGAAGACTTGCGCCGGTTCAAAGCGATCGTCGAACGGGGAGAGCACGCGAACCTCTAGAGTGAGTTTGCGCGTGGTCGCGGGGTGGGAGCCCGCGCTCGTCTTCGAAAATCCCATTCGGGTGTGGGCGCCGCGGACGCTTTCCGGGGCGCTCGATGCATTGGCGCAGGTTGACGAAGCGCTCAGTGCGGGCTACGCCGTCGCCGGCGCGCTTTCGTACGATTTCGGCGCGCTGCTGCACGGCACCGCAAAATCCGAGCCGGCGCATCCGCTGGTCCTACTGGGAGTTTTCTCCGCACCGAAAAGCGCAAACTTGGCGCGTAACGGCGCGCGCTTTCGCATGACCGCGCCGCTTTGCCGCGTGCAACGTGAAGCGTACCAGCGAAAAGTGGAGTATTTGCGTTCGCGGATCCGTGACGGCGAGGTCTATCAAGCAAACTACACCGTGCCGTTCGACGTAGGCTTTCAGGGGAATCCGTTCGATCTCTATCGCTTTCTCGCGCGGCGCGCGAACGCTCGATACGCGGCTTACGTCGAGCACGACGATCTCGCTCTCGTGTCGATATCGCCGGAGCTCTTCCTGCGTTTCGAAGGCGATCGGCTCACTACGAAACCGATGAAAGGCACGGCACCGCCTGCGCGCACCGGCTTGCTTTCCAACGAGAAAAATCGCGCCGAACATCTGATGATCGTCGATCTGCTGCGCAACGATCTGCATCGCGTGTGCGGCGACGTCCGCGTCTCGCGCCTGTTCGAAATCGAACGCTATCCGACGTTCGCCACGATGACGTCGACGATAACCGGCACGACGCACAAGAGCTTCGCACAGATCGTTCGCGCTACGTTTCCGTGCGGCAGCGTCACCGGAGCGCCGAAACGAGCGGCGATGCGGCACATCGGCGCGGTAGAGCCGCAGCCGCGCGGGTTTTACACGGGCAGCATCGGCTATCTTTTGCCGCGGCGCCGCGGCTGGTGGAACGTCTGCATCCGCACGCTGCAATTCGAAGGCGGCGTCGCGCGCTTCGACGCCGGCGGCGGAATCGTCAGCGACTCGGAGTCTGCATCCGAATGGGAAGAGATCTTCCTCAAGTCTCGCTTTCTCGCGCCCGCGCATGACGGTTTTGCGCTGGTGGAAACGTTCGGCGCGCAAACCGCGGCGAGCGACGTCGAGCTGCACGTGCGCCGATTGCAGACGTCGGCGCGCGCTTTCGGCTGGAACCTCGACGCGCGTGCCCTCGAACAGCTGCGCGCTCTCGATCGCCGCGCGCGGATCGTACGCTTTCGCGCCGCGCAGACCCGCAGCGAGATTCTGATCGAGTCCATGCCGGAAACGAACGCGCCGGTGCGCGTTTGTCTTGCGCGGCAGCGCGTGCGCTCCGGCGATCCGTTCCTCATGCACAAGACGACCTGGCGCGCCGGTCACGACGCTGCCCTGCGCGAAGCCGGGCAGCGCGAATGCTTCGAGGCGCTCCTTTTGAACGAACGCGGCGAAGTCACCGAAGGTTCGCGCACGACGCTTTTCGCGCGTTTCGGCGAGTTGTTGTGCACGCCGCCGCTCTCCAGCGGCGTGCTGCCGGGAATCCTTCGCCGTCGCCTCGTATCCCAGGGTGGCGCGATGGAACGAGTGCTTTTCCCCGGGGACCTGTCAAGAGCCGACGCCCTCTACGTGGGCAATTCCGCCAGAGGGTTGCTGCAAGCGGAGCTGGTGCAAGATGTCTGATCCGATGCTTTATCCTTACGTGCTGCAGCCCAAACTTGCCGCGGCAATCTGGGGCGGCAGCGATCTCGTGCAGCGCTTCGGAAAATACGGCGATCCTTCGAAGAGCTGGGGTGAATCATGGGAATGCTGGGATGCCAACGTGGTCGTAAACGGGCCGCTAGCCGGTGAAAGCGTCGCGCAGCTGCGCGTGCGGTTGACTGAAAAGTTTTTGGGCGAAATCGATCCCGCGCGCATGTTTCCCGTGCTGACGAAAATCATCACCGCGCGCGACTGGCTTTCCGTGCAGGTGCATCCGGACGACGCGTACGCGCAGCGCGTCGAGCATCAGCCGAACGGAAAGACCGAGTGCTGGTACGTGCTCGAGGCGCAACCGGGGTCGGAGCTCGTCATGGGGTGGTCGCGTGACACCAGCCGAGCAGAATACGAACGGCGCGTCGCGGACGGCACGCTCGGCGATATTTTGCATCGCGTGCAAGTCAAAGCCGGAGACGCTTTTTATATTCCTGCGGGCCGCGTGCATGCAATCGGAGCCGGCGTCACGCTTTACGAAACGCAGCAGGCCAGCGATCTCACGTATCGCATGTACGATTGGAATCGCGTCGGCGCCGACGGCACGCCGCGCCCGCTGCACATCGAGAAGGCGGCGGACGTCTTGGACTACCGCGCGTCGGCGAGCGAACAGCCGCTCGAAGAAATCGCCTATGCGGCCGAAGGTTTTTCCCGTACCGCGCTCATCGCGGACGGCCACTTCTTCGTCGAGCGCGTCACCGCAACGGAAACCGCCGCTTCGATGAGCACGCGTAACCGGCCGCTCATCATCACCACGTTGAACGAGGGATTGGAGCTGCAGTGTGAAGGCGGCAGCGCGGTGCTCGCGCCGTATGAAAGCGCGCTGGTCCCTGCCGGCGCGCGCGAGGTCTCAATCCGCAGCGCGGACGGCATCGCGCCGTTCATGTGCGTGCTGCCCTCGCCTTCAGCGGGCGCAATCCAAAAACGTCTTACCGATGCGGGCGTCGCACCGGCGCCCGCCGATCGTTTTTTGGCGCAATTCGCGCCGCTCGCTTCGTCCGCGCGCTGATTACGCCAAGGATCGCCGCATTCGGGCGCGCAACTGCTCGCCGACGTCGAGCGCATCCTGCGGAACGAGCGCGCGATCCTCTGCGCGTAAGCGAGCGATGTCCCAGCGCTCTTCCGGCGCCATTCCGAAGTAGCCGTCGCGCAGCGCGGCTTCCGCGTGCGACATGACGTGTTCGGCATCGATCGGCACGCCGTAGGAATTCGCCAATTTCGCACCCACCAAGCACAACGCATCGAGCAAGTCTTCGGTGAGCGGATACGAGCCGAAATCGTGAGGGGCGGCGCCCTCCATCGCCATGATCGAAATGCCGAGCGCAAAGGAGTTTCGACCGCGCGTGTGCGCCGCATACGGTTCCTCCGGAGCATTGTAGACCTCGCGCATGTTTTCACGCACGTCGTGCGTGTTCACGACGACGAGATCGCCCGCGGAAGTCTTCGCGATGCAGAAATGATACGCGGGAAATACCGATTCGTAATCGTGGGCGGACCAATGCGTGTAAATGCGCTCGATTCGACCCTCCGGTAAAGCCGGCGTCCACTCGTGCAGCCTCCAGTGCGGATAGGTGTCTATGCGGTTTTCGGCAGGGCGCTCGCTCATGACGACGCGGTGTTTTGACGGAAGGCTTCAGCTTCCCGCGGCACCAAGGTCAACATCGATGCAATGGAATGGGGCGCTGGCGCCGGGTCAGCGCCGGGAAAACGGCGAGCTGTGCATCGGCGGCGTGCGCGCGAGCGAACTTGCGAAGCAGTACGGCACGCCGCTGCTGATTCTGGATTACGACGTCTTGGATGCCGCGATCGCGGAGTTTTCGGACGCCTGCGCGGCGCTCGACATGGAAATCGCCTACGCCGGAAAGGCGCTCTTGCTCGTTGCGCTTGCGCGTCACCTCAAGCACACGTCGCTGCACCTGGACGTTTCGTCGCTGGGCGAACTCGCTGCAGCCGAACGCGCCGCCTTTCCTCCCGAACGCATCAGCATGCACGGCTGCGGGAAAACGGACGAAGAACTCGACGCCGTTGCGGAAGGCCGCGTAGGACGCATCATCATCGACAACTTGGACGAATTGCAGCGCCTTACGCGCCGGGGCAACGCGGAGCGGCCAATCCCGCTCCTGCTGCGGGTGAATACCGGCATCGACGCGGACACGCACGAATTCGTGCACACGAGCGGCGCGACGAGCAAATTCGGGTTCGATCCCGAGTCGCTCACCGGTGCGTTACGCGAGCTGCGAAATCGCGAGAATCTGCGATTCACCGGCTTGCACGCGCACGTCGGCTCGCAGATATTCGACGAGCAGGCATTCGCATCCAACGCCGAGGCGCTGATGGAGCGGGCGCTGCAATGCGCGCAAGCGGGATTCGTTTGCACGAACGTCAACGTGGGAGGGGGCTTCGGCGTGCAGATGCACCCGCATCAGCCCGCTACACTGGACGTGCGCGCAACGCTGCGTCGCGTAGCGGAAATCGTGCGCGCGCGCTCCGAGCAAAACGAGTTGCCGCTTCCGCGCATCGGTATCGAACCGGGGCGAGCGCTGATCGCGCACGCCGGCACGTCGCTCTACACCGTCATGGCGGCGAAAACCGAATACGGGCGGCCGTACGCCGTCGTCGACGGAGGGGTGTACGAAAATCCGCGGCCGGCGATGTATGGCGCTTATCACCATATCGCCGCCGCTTCGCGGGAGAGTACGAATCTGACCGAAACGTATGTCTGCGGGCGCACCTGCGAGAACGATCGGCTCGGAGCGGCGCGGCTGCCGCACGATCTTCGCGCAGGCGAACTCATAGCGATGTGCACGACGGGAGCATACACCTATAGCATGGCGAGTAACTACAACAGATTTTCGCGCCCCGCGGTAGTCGCGGTCCGCGCGGGAACGCACCGCCTGGTTGCGCGGCGCGAATCCATCGAAGACGTCCTTCGGAGCGATTGCGATGCATAAGACGATGTTGAATCTGATTTGCGCGTGCGCGCTGCTGGGCGCGGCTCCGCCGCTGCAGAATCCGGCGCCCGGCGGAGTCCCGTGGACTGCCTCGCAGATCGCATCTCTGCAGCGCGCGATTCCGAAGATTCTCGACGCGCCGACGCTGCGCGGCGCGCAAATCGGACTGATCGTTCAAGATACCGTGCGCGGCGCGCTGCTGTACCGGCAGAACGCCGATCAGGAGTTCATGCCCGCGTCCAATTTCAAGCTGCTCGTCGGATCCGCGGCGCTGCAGCGGCTCGGAACCGCGTTCACGTTCGTTACCGGCGTTGCCGCGGACGCGGCGCCGCAAAACGGCGAGATTCCCGGCAACGTGTATCTGCACGGCGGGGGCGACGCGCATTTGGCGGCCAAGGATTTGGATGACGCAGCGGCTGCGCTTGCAGCGCAGGGCGTCAAGCGCATCGCCGGTTCCCTCGTAACCGATGCTTCGCGATACGACGCGCAGCGCTACGGTTTCGGCTGGTCGTGGGACGATCTGCCGTACTATTACGCTCCCGTGGTAAGCGCGCTCGAACTCGAGGACGGCGTGGTTCACATGACGTTTTCGCCGGGACCCGCGGTGGGATCGCTCGCCGTGCTGCGCGTGTGGCCGCAATCGAGCACGTACACCGTCGACAACCAACTCACCACCGGCCCCGCCGGCTCGAAGGACACGTCGGATCTCGCGCGCGTTTGGAACGAACCCTCAACGCTGCTCGTCACCGGCTCCTATCCGCTCGACGCAAAAGAGTCCGGCGACGTGCGTCCGAGCGTGCCGGATCCCGAAAGCTACGCCGGCGACGTCTTCGCGCGCGCGCTCGCGGCGCACGGCATCACGCTGAGCGGCGGCGTCCACGACGGCAAGATGCCTGCAAGCGCCGTTCGCTTGTGGTCGCATGCATCCGAAAGCATGCCGAAGCTGCTTGCCGACTTTTGGTATCCCAGCGACAACCTCATGGGCGAACTCTTCCTCAAAGAACTCGGCGTCGCGCAAGCGGGTGAACCCGGAACGGACGATCGCGGAATTGCGCTCGAGCAGCAGTATTTGCGTTCCATCGGCGTCGATCCGAATACCGTGACGATCGCGGACGGATCGGGCCTCTCGCAGTACGATCGCATCACGCCGCGCGATCTGCTGGCGATTCTGCAGGCCGACTGGAACGGCCCCAACCGTGACGTCGTTCTCGACGCCCTGCCGGTGAGCGGCGTTCGCGGTACCCTCGACCACTCGTACGTGGGCACGCCGGCTGAGCGGCAAGTGTTCGCGAAAACGGGCAGCATCAGCCACGTCCGCACCATTTCCGGTTTCGTGCGCACCCGGACCCACGGTCCGGTGACGTTCTCCTTTCTCGTCAACCAATGGATGGGCGAGCAGCACACGGGCGGCGCCGCCGCGCTTGCGAAGGTCCGGGCCGCGCTATTCGCGCACCTTGCATCGCAGTAGATGCTCGGGGCACACTTCGAACGCGAAATTCGCGAACAACCGGACGTTTGGCGCTCCATCGCGGAATCCAAGAAAGCGGAAATGCTTGCCGGCGCCATCAGGGATCGCGACGTCGTGCTGCTGGGAAGCGGAAGTTCGCTCTTCATGGCGCAACTCGGCGCGCTTGCGCTCCGGCGCCGAGGGATTCGCGCGCACGCGCTTGCGGCCACCGAAGCGCCGCTCGACAACGTCGCGTATCGCAACGCGGTGGTCATCGCATGTTCGCAAAGCGGCCGTTCGACGGACTTGCTCGAGGCCGTCGACATCCTTGCGCCCAAAGAACTGATAGCGCTCACGAACACGTCGGATTCGCCGCTCGGCGAACGCGCAAACCTCATCATCGATTTGGGTGCGGGTCCGGAAATCGCGGTTCCCGCGAGCAAGAGCGTCACCGCCAGCGCCGCAATTCTGCTATGGGCGGCGGGTTTGATGTCGGGGTCGCATTCGCGCAGCGCGCACACGCTGATCGAAACGGCGGAAGACGTGCGCAGCTGGCTTGACGGCCACGACGTCGAGGACGTGCAAGACGCCGCGCAGCGTATCGCGCGCCGGCGCAGCGTGATCATCGTTGCCGCCGGATACGGGGTGCCGATCGCCAACGAATGCGCGCTCAAATTAAAGGAAGCCAGCTACATTCACGCCGAGGGATTTTCGGCCGGCGAGTTCCGGCACGGCAGCGCCGCGATGCTCGACCCCTCGTGCGCGATCATCGGCATCGTCGACGACGTCGCGCGCAACGTCGTGAATCGTCCGCTCGTGGAGGCGGTTCAAGCGGAAAGCTTGCGCTACACCATAGGCGGCCGCATCGGCGACATTCCGCTGCTCGGGCCGGTCGTGGGCGAAGCGTTCAATACGCTGGCGTGGCTGGTCGCCGCGCAAATGCTGGCGTTGTACGTGGGCCGCGCGCGCTACGTCGAAAGCGACGCGCCGCGCGGCTTGGCCAAGACGATGGTCTAAAAGACGCAGCACCCGACCGGCCTAGCGTGGGGCCCGAAGCGGCAGGAATGCGCCCATCGCAGTTCACAATACCTGGGAAGCGAACGAGCGCGGGGCCGCGCCGGTCGCTTTTCTTTTATCTGGACGCCCCGCAGCGGGATGCTTGTGGGCAACGCGGCAGGCGTCCGTGGAGTGAGCAAGTGCATATGAGACTTCTAGTACGCACATGGCTGCCGGGAATGCTCACCGCGTTGACGCTCTGCGCGGCTGTTCTGATTCCAAGCACGGCATATGCCGGCACCACCGGCAATATCACGGGCACGGTTACCGATGCCTTCGGGAAACCCGTTGCAGACGTTGCGGTCACGGCCGCGTCGGCGTCTCAAACCGCGCACGGCACGACCGACGCGAACGGATTTTTCTCGATCGTCAACCTCATCCCGGACACGTACACGGTATCGTTTTCGAAGCAGGGATACGCCCAGGCTTCGATCCCGGGCGTCATCGTTCTGCAAGATCAGACGCAGCGCGTCACGGAGCAGCTGCAAGCGGAGCTCAAGACCATCGCGACCGTACATGCGGCCGGCTCTTCCAACCTGGTCAAACCAAACGAAGGCAGCGACGTCTATACGATCTCCGGCCAGCAGCTGACGGCTGCTACCAATCCCATCAACGCATTGCAGACGATCTATGAATGGTTCGCCGTTACGCCGGGCGTGACCGCGAACGGTTTCCCGGCGCAGCCGCGCATCCGCGGCGGTCAAGTGACGGACCTCGGGTATGAGTTCGAAGGCATTCCGATCCAAGACCGGATCGTCGGATTCTTCACGACGAACCTTTCGAATACCGGGCTGTCCAACGTCGAAATCTACACCGGCGGCCTCGCGGGCGCGGGCGCGATAAACGGCACCGGCTATTTCAATTCGGTACTGAAAACCGGCACGTACCCCGGTTTCACGACGCTGGGCATTCAAGCCAGCACGCCCGAAGCCAACCAGTACCTCAGCTTCGAGCGCGGATGGGCGACGCCCGATCATCGTTTCTCGTACTACGTCGGATTTACGGGCGTGAATTCTCAAAACCAATACGACTACGGCGAGCACAGCTATCCCGGCGTCGTTTTCGGCTTCGACGACGGCCCCGGCCCCGTCAGAGAGCGCAATTGGGTTGGGAATTTTCATTACCGTCCCGATTCCAAGAACGACATCCAATTGGTCGCGACGAACGACCTCGGCGAATTCGATTTCAACTACTTGCTGACTCGCTCCGGCAACGAGCCCCTATCGCTCGCGGTGCAGCCTTGCCCCGGCGCAGTGCCCAACTCGGGCAACCCTACTGCGGCGCAAGGCGGAACGGCGCCCAACGGTCAACCCTGCCCGCTCGGCATCTACTGGAGCGCGCTCGGAAACGGCCAAGGCAATCTCTGGCACCACTACGGCGGTCTGGGCAAGATCCAGTGGAACCACAACTTCAACGACCACTCGTTCTTGAATTTCCGGGTCGCCGAAAACTTCAATCAGTACATCTTCGATCAGCCCGTCGCCGACCCGAATATTCCGAATCTCGAAAACCCGGGCGGACCGTTCAGCTGGGGCGGGGCCTCGTGTCCGCTCTATCCGTACGTGGCGGGCACGCCGGTGGCGTATTCGGCGACCATCGGCGACATGTGCATGTGGGGCGACGGCATTCAAGTGTTCTACGGCGATCGCCGCTCGAACATTTGGCAGCTCGCCGGCGACTACACCAATACCATCAGCGATCGCATCACGCTGAAGGCGGGCGTCAGCACGGAGCACGACAACAACGTGTTCGATTACGAGAACACGCACGTCTTCACGATCATGCCTGACGGCTCGCTGCACTATCCGGGCATCTACGAGGAAGCGAACTACCCGACGAACCAGCAGGTCGCCTACATCAACCCCGATATTCACATCGGCAAGCTGATGCTCAGCCCCGGCCTCACCTACGCTCAACGCCATTACGGCTTCCCCGCGGATCAAGGCTATGCGACCGGCAAGGGCATCTGTCCGAACGGCGTAACGTGCAACGTCTACGCCGGCGGATACACGGCGCGCGCGCTCGATCCGACGTTCAACGGCACGTACGCCTTCAGCGCGAACGACGACGTGAAGTTTTCGTACGGCGACACGACGAGTTTCATCAGCTCGGCGTACATCTACACGACGTCCCTCGCCAACGGCACCGGCTTTGACGGGCTGATAACGCTGCGCAATCCCTTCCTTCCCGGTACGTCGTTCGCGCCGCAGCAAAATCATGCGGGCGAACTGCTTTGGGAACATAACTTCGGCAACAACACGACGATGCGCGTGGGGCCGTACTTCAACAAAACGTCCAACTACTACGAAAGCTACAGGCCGTTCTTAGGATTTTTCATCAATACGTGCAACCCCCTAAGCATCGGCAGCTGCACGCCCTGCACCGCGGGATCGGCGAACTGCGTGCCGATTTTCGCGAAGATCACGACGCTCAGCAACACCGGACGACACCAAACCTTCGGACTGGAGTTTGGTTTCAACCACGTGAACAACCTACCGAGGGGGCTCTCGTACTGGGTCGGCGCGACCTACGACAACTATTGGACGACGGAGCGAAGTTTGTCGGCTGCGTACATCAATACGCCCCTTCCGTACAACATCATCCAGCAGGGCATCATGATCCGCGCGGCGTCAAACCCGCTGTGGAGCGGCACGGTACTTGCCGACTACCACTCAAACGGCTTCCACCTCGATCCGCTGATCTATTATCAAGGCGATACGTTTTTCAACACCGGTCAGACGAACACGGGGTACCCGAATTTCACGACGTGTAAAGACAGCAACGGACTGCAGTACATCTGCCAGAACCAAATGATCGCGCACGGCTGGTGGCGTGCCAAACTCACCGCGTACAAGGAGTTCGGACCGAAAGGCAACGTCATCGTCGGGTTTACTGCGGACAATTTGTTCGACAACAACACGGACACGGCGCCGTGCATATCCGATGGGACCGGCTGTCCGCCTTTCAACGGCCCTCAATCCGGCATCATCGATACGCCGGGATCGTGGATCTACCAAAACTACTCCCAAAGCCCGCGCACGTTCTACTTCTTCATCGGCACGAAGATGTAGCGGCGGTTCGACGCAGAGAAACAAAGGAGCGATGCGAAAGCATCGCTCCATCTTTTCGTAGAAGAGTTTGAGATGAAGTTTGCCGCCTTGTGTCTGGTCGCGCTGCTTGCGCAAGCAGTCCCGTCGCCGTCCCCGAGCTCGACGCCGATGCCCATGCCTACGCCAACCCCGACGGGACCGGTGTACTGGGGACGCCCCGCCGTTCGTATGACGCTCGAATCGCGAAGGCTCGGCTTCGACGCCGACGGAAACGCGCGCTGGCTGCTGATCGCGCGCTACTGGGACGCGCAAGGCAAACGCACGCGCGTCATGGCGGGCGGGAACGTCGATTGGACCTCCCGCGACGGGTTCGTGCAATGGCAGACGCGGCTGCGATACGGGCAGCCCTCCGCGATTTTATACGCATCGCACGGCGGCGTGCTGACGATGACGGCGCATTCGACGATACCCGCGTTTGCGCCGATCACGCTGCGCACCGATACGCGCAGGTGGAGCGGGCGACGCGTCGTCGCCCAAGCGCTCGGACCGTATGCGGTGCAGATCGGCTGGTTTCCGCAAGAGCGCAAACTTGCGCGCGTCGTTCGGGTCGAAGCGTCCGGCCGCGGAAAGACGCTCGCGATCGTCGCGGGGCCGAGTTCCTCGTATCGCGACACGAACGTGCGCCCCGCCCGCGCGTACCGGTACATCGTGTACCGCGCCGGGTACAAGCCCGTCGCGCTAGGTCCGGTCATGACGCCGCCCGCGCCGCCCGTCACAAGCGTTGAAAATGCCGCGGGCAAGGCGATGTGGCTCTACTTCACGAGCAATCCGCTCGACGCGCTGTACTACAAGAAGCTCGATCCGCATGCAATCGTCGAGCAAGCGGTCAAGGCCGGGTTGCACTACATCGAATTGCGCACGGCCTACGGCGCGTATTGGGAGATCACGCCGGAAGCGAAACCGACGATCGACGCAATCATCGACGGCCTTGCCGCGCACGGGATCGGCACCGTCGGCTGGACGGTGCCGCGAGACACGCTTTTCGACGACCTGAGCGCGACGGTGCGAACGGCGTACTACCGTACCGCGCGCGGAACGCCGCTTACCGGCGTCGCCATAGACGTCGAGCGCGGCGATGAATTTCTCGGCGACGATCCGCAAGGTCTGAGCGCGCTTTGGAAATACGCGCAAGCGGTGCGGCAGGCGCTGGGTCCCGACTACTTGGTTGCCGCGAACGTCGAAGATCCTTACCTCGAACACTTGGACGACAAGGAGTATCCGTATCCGCAAATCGCGCGCTACGTTTCCGTGCTGCAGCCGATGGCGTACTGGCGCATGATGCGCCGAAACCCGACGACGCCCGCGCAAGTGCGCGTGCTGTTGAAAGGCTCTTTCGATCGCCTGCGCGCGCTGTCCGAACGGAACGTCCCGATTAGCATCGGGGGTCAAACGTCCGCCGAGGGTCGCAACGGCTTTCCGCCGGCGCAAGAGATTACCGCGTCGCTGGAGGCCGGCAAGCAGCTCGGCGCGATCGGTGAGATTTTCTTTGCCTGGGACGGGACGCAGCCGTACCAATGGGAAGCGATCGCACAGTATCCTTGGTAGATGCTGCAATTCGTCCTTCGGCGACTGCTGCTCGCGATCCCGACGCTGATCGGGGTGACGATCGTCACCTTCGTTTTGCTGCACCTCGCGCCCGGTGGGCCCGCGCTCGCGCTGGCGGGCGAAAAAGCGACTCCGCAGCAAGTCGCGATCATCACGCACGAATTGGGGCTGGACCGCCCGTGGCCGCAGCAGTACGCGATTTGGCTTAGCGCGCTGCTGCACGGCGATCTGGGTTTTTCGTACATCCGGCAGCAGCCGGTACTCGCGCTCATCGCCGAACGTCTTCCCCAAACATTGCTGCTCATGGGAACGGCGATTGCGGCGTCGATCGCCGTGGCCGTGCCGCTGGGCGTGTATCAGGCGTACCGGCGCAATTCCCTATTCGATCGAACGGCAAGCGCGGCGGTGTTCGTTGCCTGGTCGATGCCGACGTTTTGGTTCGGCACGCTGCTGATTGCGGTTTTCGCCGTCACGCTTCGATGGTTGCCCGTCGGCGGTTTGCAAACCATCGACACGACGGCGTTCGACTGGCCCTCGCGCTTCGCGCACTTGACGCTGCCCGCAGCCACGCTCGCGATTGTGTCGATGGCCGGATGGAGCCGGTACGTTCGCGGCAGCATGGTGGAGCAGCTGCGCGAAGATTATGCGCGCACCGCCGTTGCAAAAGGCTTGCCGCAGCACCGCGTGCTCTTTCGCCACACGCTGCGCAACGCGATCATTCCGTTCATCACGCTGCTCGGCGGAACGGTGCCCGCGCTCTTCGGCGGCGCCGTCATCACCGAACAGATTTTCGCGTATCCGGGCATGGGGCAGCTGTTTTGGCAGTCGGCAACCGATCGCGATTACGCAACCTTGCTCGGCATGACCGTGATCACCGCCGTGCTCGTCGTGCTCGGCAACCTCATGGCGGACGTGTTGTACGGCGTTTTCGATCCGCGCGTCCGCTATGACTGAAGCGGCGGAGGAGCCGCGCAGTCGCCGCTTGCGCATCACGTTCGTGGCGGCGCTGGGGATGCTCTGGATCGCGGCCGCGGCAATCGCCTGCGCAGCGGGGCCTTCCGTGCTGCACGTCAACGCTTATGCGACCGACGTAGCGCACGCATACGATGCGCCGTCACGAGTGCACGCGTTGGGGACGGACGGGCTCGGGCGAGACGAGCTCGCGCGGCTGCTGCAAGGCGGGCGCATCACGCTCAGCGTCGGCATCGTCGCCGCGCTCGTGTCGATGTTCATCGGCACGGTGTATGGAGCCGTCTCGGGATATTACGGCGCGTGGCTCGACACGCTGCTGATGCGCGTCGTCGACGTGCTGCTGAGCATTCCGACGCTGTTTCTTTTGCTTCTGCTGGCGGCGATGTTTCACGGCAGTTTGCTCGCGCTCATGCTCGTCATCGGCGCAACCTCATGGCTCGGCCCGGCGCGCCTGGTGCGCGGTGAGGTGTTGACGCTAAAGGAGCGGCTCTTCGTCGAAGCCGCGCGTTCCATCGGCGCGGCAAATTCGCGCATCATTTTCCGGCACGTCGTACCGAATGCCGCCGGCACGATCGTCACGACGACGACGTTCATGATCGCAAGCGCGATGCTGGCGGAAACCGCGCTTTCCTATTTGGGAATCGGCGTGCGCGCACCGACGCCCTCATGGGGGAACTTGCTCTCGAGCGCGCAGAGCGACATCTTTGCCGGCGCGTGGTGGCTCATCGGGCCGCCCGGCCTTGCCATACTGCTCAGCGTCTGCGCCTTCAATTTCGTCGGCGACTGGTTACGCGAATCGACGTGATATCCGCGACACATGCGCTCTTCCGGTATGCCTGCGTCGCGCTGATGCTCGTGCTCGCGGGATGCGGCGCGCGCGCGGCCGAGACGCGCAATCCGAACATGATCGTCATCGGCTGGATCGCGGCGCCGCCGGGCTTCAATCCCTACGTGACGATCAGTTCGGCAGCAGTCATGATCGAGGACGAAATCTACGCGCCGCTCATCGATCTCGGTCCGGATCTGCGGCCGCGCTGGGATACGAGCCTTGCGTACAAAGTCGACGTTACGGACGGCGCAAGGCGCTACGTCTTGCATCTGCGCCGCGGCGTGCGCTGGAGCGACGGCGCGCCGCTGGACGCAAAAGACGTGGCGTTCACGATTTTGCTCGAGCGCAACCCACTGCTGCTGCAAAGCAAAGGCGGCGACTTCACGTTGATGCAATCCGTGCGCGCGACGGACCCGTACACCGTCGAGGTACGATTGAAACGCCCGTCGCCGCCGTTCTTGGAAAACGCGCTTTCAATCGAAGACACGCTCGTGCTGCCGCGGCACGTGTTGGGACGCTATCCGCCTTTGTCTGCAGCGGAGGCAAGTTTCCTCAACGCCGACGCCGCTTTTTCTCAACATCCCGTGACTTCCGGGCCGTGGCGCATCTTGCGCAACGTCTCGGAAAGCTATCTCATTCTGGAGCGCAGTCCGTCGTATTGGGGACGCAAGCCGATTCTGAACCAGGTTGCATTTCGGGTGTACCCGCAACAGGATTCGCTCTATGCTGCGGTGGACGCCGGAGAAATCGACGTGACGGACATTCCGCCGAACCTGTGGCGCGTGCACGATCGTTTGCGCGGCAATCACCGGTTCGTCAACTGGCCTTGGAACGTGACGTTTTTGCTGCTGCCGAATTACCACGACGCCGGCATCCCGTGGATTCACGACGTCCGGGTGAAGCAAGCCCTCATGTACGCGATCGATCGACGCTTCATCACGCAGGGCATCATGAGCGGTCAGGCCGACGTGCTCAACGGGCCCATTCCGACGTTTTCGCCGTTCTACGACCACTCGCTGCGCACGTACGAATACGATCCGGCGAAAGCGCGTGCCATGCTCGACGCGGCCGGGTGGCGCATGCACGGCGGCGTGCGTGTAAAAGACGGCATGCCGATGCGCGTGACGCTGAAGACGGGCGGCGCCACGGATGCCGTCGCGGCGAACATCGCCGAACTCATTCAGGCCAATCTCAAAGCCGTAGGCATCGACTGCACGCCCGAAAACGAAGAGATCCAAACGTTCTTCGTCGACCTGCATCACAGTCGCTTTCAGCTGGCTTTGCGCGGTCTCATCCTGCCGCCGTACCCGGATGATTACAAATACTATTACTCGACGCAAACGGCAGCGAACGGAGGCTACAACGCCGGCTTTTACAGCAACGCGCAGATCGACAAAGCCATCGATCAGGCACGGACAGCGCCTTCGCCGGCAGCTTCTCGAGCGGCGCTCCGCCGGTACCAGCAGCTCGCTGCCCGGAATCTGCCCGTGCTGTACCTGTATTCGAACCGCCTCGGAGCCGTGGTTCCGGCGGACCTGCGAGGCTACGAGTTGGACCCGCTGGCGCCGGCCGCGTTGCCGATGGGGCTGGAGTTTTGGCGCAGGAACTGAATCCACGGCGGCGCGGCGAACGTTTGTAGGAAAGATGAGCAAGATCGAAACGGCCACATTCGCGGCGGGGTGCTTCTGGGGCGTCGAAGCCGCGTTTCGCGACGTTCCCGGCGTGCTGGACGCCGTCAGCGGCTACACCGGCGGTCACACCGAGCATCCTACGTATCGCGAGGTCTGCAGCGACACCACGGGCCATGCGGAAGCCGTGCAAGTCACGTACGATGCCGATCGCGTGTCGTACGATGAATTGCTGCACCGCTTTTGGGAGATGCACGATCCGACCACGCCGAACCGCCAAGGACCGGACGTCGGCTCACAATACCGCTCGGCAATTTTCGTTCATACGCCGGAGCAGCGCGAACGCGCCGAAGCGTCGCTGCACGAAGCGCAGCGCAACCATTCGCACCCGATCGTCACGCGGATTGAAGACGCAACGACGTTCTATCCCGCTGAAGAGTATCATCAGCGGTACTTCGAAAAACATGGTGCAGCATGTCACGTGACAAAGCATTGACCCGCGGCGCGTGGCTGCGCGGCGCGGCGCTCTTCGGCGCGGCCGCGGTGGCCGCGTCCCATGCTCGCGCGCAAGACGCGCGTTACGCGGTGGCGCACAGCGACGCCGAATGGCATAGATTGCTCGGACCGGAACGCTACGCGATCCTTCGCGAAAACGGCACGGAACCGCCGAACAGCAGTCCGCTGCTCAACGAACGCCGCGCCGGAACATACCGCTGCGCGGGCTGCGCTCTCGCGCTCTTTTCCTCCACTGCGAAATACGACAGCGGCGACGGCTGGCCGAGCTTTACGCGTCCGTTGCCGAATGCAATCCGCACACGCGCGGATTACGAACTCGTCGAGCCGCGCACCGAAGTGCACTGCCGCCAATGCGGCGGCCATTTGGGACACGTCTTCGGCGACGGGCCGCCTCCGGCGCACCTTCGCTATTGCATCGACGGCTTGGCGCTCGTGTTCGTTGCGAGCGGAAAGGCATAAACGGCGTCTGCCTTTCGACCGCGCTCGTCTTCACCACGGCAGCGCGGTTTTGGTACGTCGGCCAAATGCCGGGCGCGAGAACGATTGCAAACAACATGACGAGGTAGTCCGTCAGGCCGAGCCACACGAACCTCGTCATTCCGAGCTCGTCGAAGGACGTGGTTCGACAGGCTCACCACGCCGAGCTTTAAGCTACCATGAGTGTGGCGACTCGCTATGACGAGCTTTTTGCAGTTGAGGGCTAGGCTGAATTGTACGGCATGAAAAAATTAATACGGATCATCGACTTTCGGGAAATGCGAAAAAGCCTTTAAATACAAGCGTTTCTGGGAAAAATCTGAGCGGATCGATCGAAGATCTGTATTCTTCAGAAAGGCACTCCGGAAACATGAAAACCCCATCAGCCTGGACGCAACCGCCACTCGAGCAGTGGACGCGAGGCGGTCCGGTAAGAACCGTAATCGAAAGCGCTCAAATCGAGCAGCTCGAAACGACGAGCGAAGCGAGAATCGGCGATACGGTCGCGATGGGACTCTTCGGCTTTTGCGTAGGCACTACCGTAATCGCGTGGGTCCTGTCGGGTTGGGCTGCTATGCCTGGTTCGTTCGTCGCGGCGGTTCCGTCGTTGCTCGTGTTCGCGGGCATCGCAGAATTCATCGCGGGTCTCTACGCGTTTTCACGCACGAACTCGTGGGCGGGAACCACCCTGTGCGCATATGGTGCGAACAACGTCATTCTTGCAACGTACATTTGGATGCAAGCGGGCGGTCTTATTCCCGGCACGCACGCCAACATGCTGCTGCTTGCCGTCGATCTCTTCTGCATGGGCTACATTTCGCTGGCGTTGACGATCGGCGCGCTGCGGATCAACTCGGTGTACATGCTCACCACGCTGATGCTGGTCATCGGCTACACCTTGGCCGGCATTCAATTCCTCGGCTCCGCTCGCGAGCTCGGCATTCTCGCCGGATATTTCCTGTTGGCGGCTTCGTTCTTCGCGTTTTATGCCGCCACGGCGCACCTCGTGAACAGCTCGTGGAGACGCGAAGTGCTGCCGATGTTCTCACTTCAGCGGTCCTAAAACAACCGGGCCGGGAAGCAGGAGCGCAGTGCTTCTACTGCGCTCCTGTCCGCTTTTTGCGGCCGGCTCCGCGTTACAGGATTCCGGCGTTGCTGTAAATTCCGTTTATGATCTCGTAGCACTCGCACGCGCACTGCTCTAGACCGGACACATCCAGAAACTCCAGAGAACCGCGTTCGTAGTTGATGAGCCTGCGCTTTTGCAGCGTTTGCGCAACTTCCGTGACGGACGCGCGCCGCGTGCCGAGCATGAGGGAGAGAAACTCGTGGGTCATCGGCAGCGTATCGGCATGCACGCGGTTGCGCACCATGAGAAGCCACCGGCACAGCCGTTGCTCGGGCGAGTGGAGGCGATTGCAACCGGCGATCTGCGAGAGCGAGCCGAGCGTCGCGGCGGCGTAGCTCTCCAATCGGCGCAGCAGCGGATGATCGCGCTGCAGGTGCTTGCTGAAATCGTCCAATCGGATTCGCATCGCCGTCGTTTCCAGTTGCGCGATCGTACGCGTTGCCATGTGCCGTACGCCGAAGATTCCGGGAAGACCGACCACGCCTTCGGATCCGACGATGGCGACTTCAACCGAACCGCCTTCGAGACTCTCGATAACCTGCGATTGCACGCCCCCTTCGGGAAACCATAAATACTCCAAGCGATCGTCGGGACGCAGGAGTTCCTGGCGGTGCTTCAGCTCGATGCGTTCAAAGTACGGCTCCCATTTCGACCAATCCGAGACGTCCAACGAAGCCAGCAGCGCGTTTGAGAGCCCGCTCGGGTTCATCGAAGGCCTTCGGCAAATTGTTCCAACACGCCGCGATCGAGCTCCCGGATATGTCCGCGTTCACGTCGCAGCGCGCCGACCGATTCAAGATACGCAATGGCGCGCGCGGCCGATTCTTTCACGCAAGCTGCAGCGGCCGCGATATCGCGTTGCGTCATTTCGGAAATCTCGGGGTGTGCAGCTTGCAGCCCTCCCTCGTTCGCGGCAAAGCGCAGCAGCACCGACGCCACGCGCGCGGTGAGCGGCCAATTGTGCGACCGCAGCAAACGCTGCGCGATGAGATACGTACCGCCGGCAACGTCCGCCGCGAGTCTGCGCAGCAGTTTCGGATCCGCGGCCATCGCGTCTTCGACCGCGTCGGCCGGAAAAAGCGCGTAGACGGCGCTCTTGGAAAGGACCAGCACGTCGCCGGGCGGCGGTCGCTGCGCCAACAAGGCGACCTCGCCGAAAAGCGCGTTTGCGCGGGCTTCGTAAAGTTGCATCCGCCGCACGCCGCGTATCGGTCCGGCCGCATCGATCGTCACGGCAAGCGCGCCCGAGCAAACCATACCGACGTATGGAAAGCGGGTGCCCGCCTGCGCTACGCGGGTTCCACGCAGCGCAACGTTTAGCGAGGCGCACGCAGCCAGGCGATGCAGCAGGTGCTCGTCGCACGGGGAAAACAGCGCATTGCGGCCCAGACGCCCGACCAGATCGAATTGGTTCACGGCGTCGGCTGCTAGAACCGTGGGTTTGTGCTTATCGTTCTCCGGCACGTCCTCCGCCTTCACGGGTAGCGGACGATGACGAGCAAGATGATAGCGGTCAAGACTTTTTGATGTACGTACGTTTCGTATTGACACGGCGCTCGCTCACGTTTCCCGAGCCTTAAGTGTAGTCATTATCAGTGCGGCGGGCAGCCCACCTGCACCGCCGGCCCTACGGCCGTTTGCCCGCTAAGCGGAGAGCCGCATAGAGCGTTACGGGGTGAAACGCGTCGTAGGCGATCAGCAGCAGGAGCGCGCCGATGGGGATCAGCAGCGCCCGCGCGCCCACGCGCATCTCGATAAATGCGCTGAGAATGCCGCCCGCCGCAAAGCAGATCCAGATTGCCGCGTAGCGGGCGAAGTCGCGAAATCGTTTGACCGCCCCGTCACGGCCTTGAAATTTGGCAACGATTGCGGACGCGAGGTTGTCGGCGGTCGTCGCAAGCATGCCCGTAATGAACGTAGTGCGAACGGCACGGTGACCCACGCGGCGCAGCAAGGCGTTTTGGATCCCCATGGCGGCGGCGGGGCAAATGACCATCCATTGCCGCACCGGGTGCGCGAGCAGCAAGAACGCGGCCAGGAATACGACTTCCATGCCGGACACAAACGCGAAGATGCGAACGACGCGCCGCCGCAGCAAAATGCCGGCTGCCAGCAGCCCCAGCAATACACCCGCAAAGAACGACACAATGGGTTCGAAGTGGCGCCATGCCGCCGCCCAATTGCCGGACGCCAAACCGATCGTCAGGGTGACGGTATTGCCGCTCATATGCGAGGTGAATACGTGCGCGAGCAGCAGGTAACCGATGCCGTCGACGCTTCCCGCGATTGCCGACAGCGCGAGAGCGATCCACCAGTATTGGCGGCGCAAGTCTCGCTGCGGCTGCTCGGAGGCGTCCATCGCTAAAGACGTTACCCCACAATGTCGGCGCGCGCATCGATCCGGATACGAACAACACGCTTGGGCCGAGCTCGCCGAGGTGCGAACGCAGCCGTGACGAGCCTGCTGCTCGCCATAGCGGGATTCGTGTGCGTTATAGATTGCGTGTAGCGATCAGCTCTTTGGCATCGTCGCGGTTGCCGTCGCAGCTGATGCGCCGCGGCGCGTCCAGGACGCGTATCGAAAATCCGAGTTTGCGATACAAGCGCAACACGCGCGGCGTCGCCTGATTCGAAGCGACGACCGGCCCGCGGTGCGTCGCCAGCCAGTGCGCCAGCCGCAGTTGGTCCTCCCAGGCGAAGCCTCCGGCGGAATACGAGGTGAACTCGACGTCGTACGGCGGATCGGCGTAGAGAAAATCCGCCGGCTCAATGCGGAGCGTTTCGAAATCGCCGTGGGTGAATTCGTACCCGGAAAGCACGCGGCGGTACGATTCGAACTCTTCGCGATACGGCGGCTGCTTGTAGCGGCCGAACGGCACGTTGAAAAAGCCGCGGGCGTTGAACCGGCACAGCCCGTTGTACCCGGTTCGATTGAGATAATAGAACAGCGCGGAAGCTTCGGCGCACTCACCGGCACCGTTGCGAATCAGGTCGTTGAAGCGCGCGCGATTGCGCGCGTAGACCGCGCGATCGTTTGCAAACGGAATGCCGGTAGCGCGCAGATCCAATCCACGCTGCAGCCATCGGTAAAACGCGATCAGGTGCGGATTGGCATCGTTCAGCAACGCCGTACGCGGCAACAGCCCAAGCGTCACGGCCAATCCGCCCGCAAACGGCTCGACCAGTCTCCGGTGGTGGTTGCCGTTCCAGTACGGCAGCAAGTGCCGCACGAGCCAACGCTTACCGCCCGCCCATTTCAGCGGCGGCGGCAGGCTACGTTCGCAGGTGGCTTCATGCTGCGTGACCGGCATCGTTTGAAAAAGCATTGTGCGAGCACGCGCTGTATGCCTGTCACGATTTGTGGTGGAGCCGACGGCCGGACTTGAACCGGCGACCTATAGTTTACGAAACTATTGCTCTACCAACTGAGCTACGTCGGCGTTGGAGACGCGCTTAGGTTCGCGGCGGCGGGTCCCGGACCTGCCGCAAACCGAATGGGACGCCATGCCCCGCTCGCTCGCTGCCGCTTTGACATTCGTGGTCGCGGTACTCGCCGCGCTCGCGGTCATCCGCTGGAACGTGTGGAGTTACGGGAGCGACACCGGAACGTTCGCGCAGATTGCGTTGCACGCGTTCGCGGGATTCACCGACGGCCCGGAGCGCGGAACGCATTTTCATTTCCACTGGTCGCCGATACTCGCCTTGCTGTGGCCGGTCGTCGTCTTGACCCGCACGCCGCTGTCGATTCAATTCGTGCAAATCGTGCTCGTCGCGATCGCCGCGGTGCCGCTCGCTGCGATCGTTCGCACGTATGCCGGCCCGCAGTGGGCCGTCCGAGCCGGAATACTGGCGCTGATGTATCCGCCGATGCTCTCTGCCGCATTCGACGAGTTCCACGAGCTGGCGCTATACCCGGCCGCAGCGTTGAGTCT
>Ga0070739_10001300_pt1 | contig 38545 bp, 36 predicted proteins | sample Coa_R1_7_FD_66445 | JGI IMG/M metagenome (GOLD analysis project Ga0070739, IMG submission 66445) | Surface soil microbial communities from Centralia Pennsylvania, which are recovering from an underground coalmine fire - Coalmine... | ecosystem: Environmental > Terrestrial > Soil > Unclassified ...
GAGGCGATCGACCGGCTGCACACGACCGCCGAGTCGCACAACCGCGTCATGGTGGTGGAGGTGATGGGCCGCCACACCGGCTGGATCGCCGTGATGAGCGGCATCGCCGGCGGCGCGGACGTGATCCTCATCCCGGAACGGCCGGTCGACATCGAGGAGGTCGGCAGCGAGATCCGGCGCCGGCACGCACGCGGAAAGAACTTCTCGATCGTCGTCGTCAGCGAGGGCTGCGACCTGCCCGGGGCGGAGGACAAGGGCGAGGTGGATCAGTTCGGTCATCGTCTGCTGGCGAAGCGCGGCGTCGGCGAGCGGCTGGGCGAGGAGATCGAGCGGGCGACCGGCTTCGAGACCCGCGTCACGGTGCTCGGGCACATCCAGCGCGGCGGCTCCCCGACGGCGCGCGACCGCGTGCTCGCGACGCGCTTCGGGCTGAAGGCCGCCGACCTCGTCGCGGAGGGCAAGTTCGGGCGCATGGCGGCGCTCAAGGGCGACGACGTCGTCGACGTCTCGCTCGAGGAGGCGACTGCGGAGCTGAAGACCGTGCCCGACGACTGGTACGAGGTCGGGCGCGCCTTCTTCGGCTAGTCCTCGAAACTGTTTCGTGGACATGTCCACGAAACAGTTTCCAACCCTCAGAGCTCGGCGAGCGGGAAGGCGCGGTGCCGCCGCGGCGGGACGAGGAAGTTCTGGCGGTGCGTCGTCGAGAGCACCGAGTTGAAGCCCTGGTTTCGGTCGCGGGGCGGGAACGGGATCTTGCCGCCCGGCAGCACGCCGTCCATCGCGAGCCGGTTTCGGCGGAAGTCGTCGCCGGTCGGGTTGAAGACGACGAAGTGGACGCCGGCCGCCGCGACCGGCTGCACCTCGCCGGGCCGCGCCGACCAGAGGAACGGGTTGTCGAGCGTGTTGAAGTCGGCGCGGATCGGGATCGCGGCGCCCTTCGGGTAGACGGTGCCGTCGGGCCCGACGACGTCCTTGTCGAGCCGCGACGTCGTCTGGATCGACGCGCTGTGACCGATGCGCCCGGCGACCCGGTAGTCGTGCCGGACCTTGGCGACGTCCGACACGTCGCGCGGCCCCTGCGGCACCGTCTGCGTCCCCTGCCGCACGCTCAGGTTCGGGCGGAACGCCGTCGCCACGCGCTCGTCGAAGTCGAAGTTGAGGTACCAGGCCTCGAGGTCCTCGCGGATGTGCGAGAGGTGCATGTGCGTGCCGTGCACGAAGTAGTCGTGGCCGCCGAAGTCGACGTAGCCGAGCGTCTCGAGGTTCGCGATCCGCCCCGGGCCGATACCGGCCTTCTGCGTCGACGTGAAGCCGAGAAAGAGCTCCGACGTGTCGGGCACGAGGTCGGCGCCTGGCACGCCCGCGGCCTCGGCCATCCTCTTCGGCAGCGAGCGGCCGCCCTCGAAGCCGCCGCCGGCGAAGCCGACGCGCTCGGACGTGAGGCGAAAGAGCTTCGTGTCGAGGATCCGCTTCCTCGCGTCGTCGGTGTGCGCGCGCACGTCGGAGCGGAGCAGGATCGCCACCTCGTTCTGCTCCAGCACCGTGTCCTCGGGGTCGCTCGGGAAGCGTGGCGAGTCGAACAGCACCGGCTTCAGCGCGCGGCGGTCGAAGGGCAGCATCCGTTTGGCCTGCTCCGGCACGAGCCGCCGGAAGTACGGCAGCCCCCACGCGACCGTCACGCCCAGGCCGGCGGGCGTGGGCGCGTAGTCGTTCTCGAGGCCGGCGAGCGTGCGCTCGAGCTGGCGCTGCGCGTCGGGCAGGTCCGCGCGGTCGACGGCGACCTCGGCGGTGAGGATGCGGTCGTGGAGCGGCGGCACGAGCACCTCGACGCCGTTCGAGTCGACGACCTGCACGCCGTCGAGCAGGTGCTGCTCGGGACGGAGCGCGCCTCTCCGGGGACGCGCGGGGCCGCTGCCGGTGAGCTCGTCGACGAGGGCGTACGCGCCGCCCGCGCCGAGGACGCCGGCCGTGGCGCCGGCGAGGAGCTGGCGTCGTGTCAGCCTCATCAGCCCTTCGGCTCGATCAGCACGAGGCGGCGTAGCTCATGCCGGAGATACGCAACGACCTTGTCGGTGGAGTCCACCGGCGGGGCGACGTGCTCGGACAGCGTGTAGAGGCCGCCGTGCGCGCGCCAGACGAGCGCGACGTGCCAGGTGTCGGCGTCCTGGTTGACGGTGTAGATCGTCGCCGTGATGCCGCGCTCGGTGACGGTGCCGTGCGGGTCGGCGAAGCACGGGACGTTGCGGCTCTCGGCGCCGCCCGTGCGGCAGGTCGGGATCGTGTGCCGTCCGGGGTAGCCGCGCAGGTTCACGTGCAGCTCGCCGCTCGTCCCGCCGAGGTCGACGTCCTGCCAGACGAAGCTCTCGAGGTAGCTCCGGTCGGGCGAGACCGCGTTGATGTTGTTCCACTGCCCCCCGACCTGTCCGATCAGCGGATCGGGCAGCCAGCCGGGGCAGTAGACGGGGGCATGGATGCGATTCGCGAGCCGCTGCCAGCCCACCGGGTGCGCGCACGAGGGGCGCTCGGGAGCCCCGGCCTTCGGCGCTTCGGCGGCCGCAGCCGGCTTCGTCTCCCCGCACCCGGACGCGATCAGCGCACATGCGCCGAGCAGCGCCGCGATCGCCGCAAGCCCTCTGACCATGCCGGCTCATCGTAGCCCCGGCCGCTCGAGGCAGCGGTCACGCGTCGCGAAAGTCCGGAAACTGTTTCGGCCGTTCCGGCCGAAACAGTTTCGATCGAGAGCTTCGGTCCGAAGGTCCTAGACGTCGACGGGCGCGTGCCCGACGAGGTCGGCGACGCGGCCGGCGAGCACGAGCACCGCATCCACGCCGGCCCGCTCGAGCGTGAGCACGTCATCGCGGGTGGAGGCGTCGCAGCGCGCGATCGCGAGCTTGCCTGCCGGCACGTCCGCCAGCAGCTCCAGGACGGCGTCGAGCGGGTCGAGCTCGTCGTCGACGCGGCCGACGAGCAGGAAGATCCCAGGGTCAAGCCGCTCGAGCGCCTCCTCGAGCTCGTCGGCGTCCCGCACCTCGACGACCGTCTCGAGCCGCAGGTCGGCCTCGACGTCCGACGGCCGCAGCGCGAGCGCATCCGCGTCGGCCGGCGCACCGTGGCCGAGCCACAGGAGCGGAAGCGAGGTCGCGTCGCGAATCCCGTCGAGCGGCCGCTGCAGCGCCACGCCCTTCGCCCCGTGCTGCTCCGCCGCCCGCGCCGCCTCGACGGTATCGATCTGGGCGATGATCGCGATGCCGTCGCCCTCGGCGATCCGCTGGCTGAGAAGTCGCGGTCCCGACACTCCGTCGCCTACCCGCCCGCCAGACCGCGGAGCGGACGGGGCTCGAGCCGTTCGTGCACCGCCCAGTCGTCCCGCGGCGGCGCGAACAGCTCGAACAGCACCGCGCCGTCCTTGCCCGCCGTGACCGAGTGCGGTACGTGCGCGGGGATCACCCACCCCTCTCCCGGTCGGAGGTCGCGGCGCTCTTCGCCGATGCGGAAGCTGAGCGAGCCGCCGGCGAGGATGCCGATCTGCTCGTTGACGTGCGCGTGCTCGGGCACCTCGACGCCGGGCTCCAGCTCGATCTGCGCGAGCGTCGCCTCGCGTCCGTGCAGCGACCGCGCGATCAGGCCCGGCCAGATCTGCTGCGGCGCGGCGCCGTTCAGGTCGATGAATGCGCTCACGTGCCCACCGGGTGCCAGACGGTCTTCAGCTCGAGGAACGCCGAGATCTCGTACAGCGAATGGCTCGTCGCTGCACCCGAGACGACCCGCTTCACGTTCTCGGCGGCCGCGCGCTCGAGCTCCGGACGCAAGCCGTCGGCGCCCGTGACGTCGATCGCGTTGACGTCCATGTGCGAGGCGAGCCACGGCGCGAGCTCGGCGCGGTAGCCGGTGAGGAGATTGACGACGCCGGGGGGAACGTCGCTGGTCGCGAGTGCCTCGGCAAGCTCGATCGCGGCGAGCGGCCGCGTCTCGGAGGCAATCGCGACGACGGCGTTGCCGCCGGTCAGCGCCGGCGCGAGCCGCGAGACGAGGCCCTCAAGCGGCGGCTCGTCGGGCGCGATCGACGCCACGACGCCGGTCGGCTCCGGCACGGTGAAGTTGAAGTACGGCCCTGCGACCGGATTCGACGAGCCGAGCACCTGCGCCAGCTTGTCCGCGAAGCCGGCGTACCAGACCCAACGGTCGACCGCGCGGTGCACCTCGTCACGGCCGGAGCAGAGCGCGGCGAACTCCGGCACGCGCGCCTCCATCATCTCCGCGATCCGGTACAGCACCTGGCCGCGGTTGTACGCCGTCGCGGCCGCCCACTTCGGCTGCGCAGCACGCGCTGCGGTCACGGCGTCGCGCACGTCCTTGCGGGACGCACGCGCGACGTTCTGACCCTCCGCCTCGTACGTGCGGCCCGACTCGCTGCGCGGGAACGCGCCGCCGACGAACAGCTTGTACGTCTTCTTGACGGGCAGGCGGCCGCTCACGGCGTCAGGATAGATCGCGATGGCGCGAACATGGTTCGAGAGCTACCTCGACCGGCGCGAGCGGCGGCGGCCCGACCCGGTCGTGCGCGAGCACCGGCGCGAGCTGCTCGCCGGCCTGTCCGGGCGCGTGCTCGAGGTGGGATGCGGGGACGGCCGCAACTTCGAGCACTACCCGTCGAGCGTGAGCGAGGTCGTCGCGATCGAGCCGGACGCCGCGGCTCGGGCGGCGGCAGAGCTGCGCGCCCGGTCCGCGCGGACGCCGGTCGAGGTGCTCGACGCAGCGGCCGAGGCCGTCCCGGCGGCCGACGCGTCGTTCGACGCCGTCGTCGTCTGCTGGGTGCTCTGCACCGTGCCAAACCCGGCCGCGACGCTCGCCGAGATCCGCCGGACGCTGAGGCCGGAGGGCGAGCTGCGCGTCTACGAGCACGTCCGCTCGCCGCACCCGTTCTTCTCGGCGTTCCAACGGCTCGCAGATACGCTCGGCGCGCCGCGCCCCTACGGCTGCGAATCGACGCGCGACACCGGCGCCGCGCTCGAACGCGCCGGCTTCGACACGAGTTCGCTGCGGCGCCTCTTCCACAGCTCGTCGCTGCTGACGCTGCCGACAGCGCCGCACATCTTCGGTACGGCTACTCCTCGAAGCTGAGGTACGGCTCGAGGCCGTGCCGGCCGCCCTCGCGGCCGAAGCCCGACTCCTTGTAGCCGCCGAAGGGGCTGGCGGGATCGAAGCGGTTGTAGGTGTTCGCCCAGACGACGCCCGCGCGGAGCCGCTCGGCCATCCAGAGGATGCGCGAGCCCTTCTCCGTCCAGACGCCGGCGGAGAGCCCGTACGGCGTGTTGTTCGCCTTCTCGACCGCCTCGTCCGGGGTGCGGAAGGTGAGCACGGACAGGACGGGCCCGAAGATCTCCTCCTGCGCGATCCGGTAGCTCTGGGCGACGTTCGTGAAGACGGTCGGCGCGAACCAGTATCCCCTCTCGGGCAGGCGGCACGGCGGTTGGTAGATCTCGGCGCCCTCGTCGCGTCCGGCGGCGACGAGCTCCTCGATCTTCTCCAGCTGCAGCTTCGAGTTGATCGCGCCGACGTCGGTGTTCTTGTCGAGCGGATCCCCGACGCGCAGCGTCGCCATCCGCCGCTTCAGCTTGTCGACCAGCGGCTCGGCGATCGACTCCTGCACGAACAGGCGCGAGCCCGCGCAGCAGACGTGGCCCTGGTTGAAGTAGATGCCGTTGACGATCCCCTCCACCGCCTGGTCGAGCGCGGCGTCGTCGAAGACGATGTTCGCGGCCTTGCCGCCGAGCTCGAGCGTCAGCTTCTTGCCGGTGCCGGCGAGACGGCGCTGGATCGCCTTGCCAACCTCCGTCGAGCCGGTGAACGCGATCTTGTCGACGTCGGCGTCGACGAGCGCGGCGCCGGTCGCGCCGTCGCCGGTGACGATGTTGACCACGCCCGGCGGCAGCTCCGCCTGGCGCAGCACGTCGCAGAAGAGCAGCGCCGTCAGCGGCGTCGTCTCGGCCGGCTTCAGCACGACGGTGTTGCCGCCTGCGAGCGCCGGCGCGATCTTCCACGCCAGCATCAGCAGCGGGAAGTTCCACGGGATGATCTGCCCCGCGACGCCGAGCGGCCGTGCCGTGCGGTTCGGGAAGGCGTACTCGAGCTTGTCCGCCCAGCCCGCGTAGTAGAAGAAGTGCGCCGCGGCGAGCGGCAGGTCGACGTCACGCGACTCCTTGATCGGCTTGCCGCCGTTGAGCGACTCGAGCACGGCGAACTCGCGCGAGCGTTCCTGCAGGATGCGCGCGATGCGGAACATGTACTTCGCCCGCTCGCTGCCCGGCAGCGCAGCCCACGGCTCGAACGCCTCCCGCGCGGCCGCGGTCGCGGCCACGACGTCCTCGGCGCCCGCCTGCGCGACCTCCGCCAGCGGCTCCTCGTCGCGCGGCGAGATCGTGGTGAAGCTCTCGCCCGAGCGTGCGGCGACCCACTCGCCGCCGACGAAGAGCCCGTAGCGCTCGCGCAGGCTGACGATCTCGCGCGACTCGGGCGCGGAGGCGTACGTCCAGTCGGCCGGCACCGGTGCCGGCGGGCTCGACCGCTTCGCGACGTGGCTCATCCTCGGTTTCCTGGGGCGGCGCTCGCAAGTGAGGCAAGCGAGCGAGGCGCCGGCAGTACAGCCCAGTACGACGGCGTCGAGCGAGCGCCGCATCGCGCCGCGAGCGTCGTCAGCGTGCCGCGGAGCCCGGCTCCGCCGGGCAGGAGCGGCACACGACCGGGGAAGCGAGGATCAGTCATTCGTGAAGTAGTCCTTGGACTGATAGGCGCCGGTCTTCTCCTTGCGCAGCTGCATCAGCACGTCGTTGACGAGGCTCGAGGCGCCGATCCGGTACATGTCGGGCGTCAGCCAGTCCGGCCCGAGCGTCTCGTGCACCTGCACGAGGTACTGGATCGCGTTCTTCGAGGTGCGGATGCCGCCGGCGGGCTTCATGCCGACGCGGCGGCCGGTCTCCTCGTACACGTCGCGGATCGCCTCGAGCATCACCAGGTGCACCGGCAGCGTCGCCGCGCCGGGCAGCTTGCCCGTCGACGTCTTGATGAAGTCGGCGCCGGCCGCCATCGCGAGCAGCGACGCGCGGCGGACGTTGTCGTACGTGCCGAGCTCCGCGACCTCGAGGATCACCTTCAGGTGCGCCTCGCCGCACGCCTCCTTGACGCGGACGATCTCGTCGTAGACCGCGGCGTACCGGCCGGAGAGGAACGCGCCGCGGTCGATCACCATGTCGACCTCGTCGGCCCCCATCGCGACCGCGTCCTCGACGTCTCTGAGCTTCACGTCGAGCGGGCTCTGTCCGCTCGGGAACGCCGTCGCCACCGAGGCGACCTTGACGCCGCTGCCGCGCAGCCGCTCGACGGCGGTCGGCACGAGGTTCGGATAGACGCAGACGGCCGCGACGGAGGGAACCGACGGATCGGTCGGATCGGGGCGAACCGCCTTCGAGCAGAGCGCCGCGACCTTGCCCGGCGTGTCCTGGCCCTCGAGCGTCGTCAGGTCGCAGCAGCGAATCGCGAGCTCGAGCGCCCACACCTTCGCCTCGCGCTTGATCGAGCGCTTGCCGAGCTCTGCCGCACGGGCTTCGACCGCCACCTGGTCGATCGAGCCGATCCGCGGCAGCCGCTGCTCGAGCGGGAGCTCGAAGCCGAGCGGCAATGCGGGCGCCTGCGCCATGCGGCCAGTGTAGTGCCGGTCGAACGGCCGGGCCGCCGGCGCCGGCCGCGGCCCCTGTCGGCCATGATCCTGCCCGTGGACGAGATCCGCGCCGAGTCCTGGAGCCACCTGCACGAGCTGCTGTTCGCCGGGTCGTGGCACGAGCGGCTGCGACGACACCGATCCGATTTCGCGTACCGCGGCGAGGCGTCGACGACGGCCAAGCTCGTCACGAGCCTGCAGCGGCTCGGCGGCGACTTCGGCGACGTCGAACGGCACCTGCTGCGCAACTTCCGCAAGTACGCGCCCCGGTCGGCCGTGCCCGAGGATTCGATCTGGCACTGGCTCGCGCTCGCCAAGCACCACGGCCTTGCGACCCGCCTGCTCGACTGGACGTTCTCGCCGTACGTCGCGCTCCACTTCGCCACCGCGCATCCCGAGGACTACGAGGAAGACGGCCTGATCTGGATGGTGAACTTCGTCCAGGCGAACAGGCTGCTCCCCGAGCCGCTGCGCGAGGCGCTCGAGCGCGAGGGCATGAATGCCGTCTCCGCCGAGTTCCTGCACGAGCTGACACCCACCCTCGCCGACTTCGACCGCATCGACGACGACGTGGTCGTCTTCTTCGAGCCGCCCGCGCTCGACCAGCGGATCGTCAACCAGTACGCCCTCTTCTCGCTGATGCCGAGCCCGCACGCGCGGATGGACGAGTGGCTCGAGCAGCGGCCGGAGCTCGCGCGGCGCGTGATCGTGCCCGCCGCGCTGAAATGGGAGGTGCGCGACAAGCTCGACCAGGCGAACGTCACCGAGCGGGTGCTCTTCCCGGGGATGGACGGCCTCGCGACCTGGCTGAAGCGGTACTTCTCGCCGCGCGTCTGACTGTTCGTTGACGGTGTCTGACACCGTGAAGTGTCAGACACCGTCACACGAGTGTCACAGGCCGAGCCGCTCGAGCATCGTCGCGTTGCGCCGCCACCTCGGCGCCGCTTTCACCTGCAGCTGCAGGTAGACCGGATGGCCGACGAGCTGCTCGACGAACGGTCGCGCACTGCGCCCGATCTCGCGGACCATCGAGCCGCCCTTGCCGATCAGGATCTGCTTCTGGCTCTCGGTCTCGGTGTAGAGGCGGACGTGGACGCGCTTCTCCTCCACCTCGACGACCTCGGCGGTGAGCGCGTGCGGCACCTCCTCGCGCGTCAGCCGCAGCGCCTGCTCGCGCACCAGCTCCGCGATGCGCGCGTCGAGCGGCATGTCGGTGGTCGTCTCAGGCGCGAAGTAGAGCGGCCCCTCGGGCAGCAGCGACACGAGGTCGTCGCGCAGCTCGTCGATCCCGTCGCCGGTCTTCGCGCTCACCGGATGCAGCGCGTGGAAGTCGCCGAGCGTGCTCGCCTGCTTCATCTGCGACGCCACGTGCCCCGGCTTGAGGCGGTCGACCTTGTTGACCACGATCACGACCGGCAGGCCGAGCGCGAAGACGTGCCGCGCCACGTAGCGATCGCCGGTCCCGATCCGGTCGCGTGCGCTGACGACCAGCAGCACCGCGTCGAGCGCGTCGGCCATCGTCTCCGCCACCCGCTCCTGCATCCGCTCGGTCAGCGTGTCGACCGGCTTCTGCCAGCCGGGCAGGTCGACGAGCACGAGCTGTGCAGCGTCGGTGGTGTGGACGCCGCGAATGCGATGCCGTGTCGTGTGCGGCTTGTCCGAGACGATCGCGACCTTCGCGCCGGTGAGCGCGTTGACGAGCGTCGACTTCCCCACGTTCGGCCGTCCGGCGACGGCGACGAAGCCGGACTTCAACCGGGCAGGTCCCAGGTGTCCGGCAGCAGGTCGTCGGCCGCGTACGTGACGATCGTGCCGTCGTCGCGCCGGAAGCTCACTTCCGGGATCCGCCACTCGTGCAGCCACTGCCGGCAACCGCCGCACGGCGACGCGGTGATCCCGATAGCGGCGATGTCGCCCGGCCGGTAGCCGGCCGTGGCCGCGGCGACGATCGCCGACTTCTCCGCGCAGACGCCGAGCGGATACGCCGCGTTCTCGACGTTCACGCCGTGGATCTCCGCGCCGTCCGTCGTCCGGACGACCGCGCCGACGAGGTAGCGCGAGTACGGCGCGTACGCCTTCGCAGCGATCGCCTCGGCCCGCTCGACGAGCTCTTCACTCATGCGAACACCTGGAAGACAGCCAGGGTGGCGAGCGCGCCGAGCAGCGCTCCGTAGGTCACCTCGAGGGTCGAGTGGATCCCGGACTCGACGCGCGTCTGCGCGACGAGCAGCGCCATGATCAGCGCGATCGTCGAGATCAGGAAGCGGTGGTGGTCGCCGGCCGCGTACGTCGCCGCCATCCAGCCGGCGAACGCGAGCGCCGCGTGCCCGGACGGCAGCCCTCCGCGAAGCGGCGTGCCGCGGCCGGTGTAGGCCTTCGTCGCGATCACGACGAACACCGTCAGGAGCAGCGCAGCGAGCGTCAGCTCCGCCGGCTCCTGACGCAGCCTGTCGAGCAGGTCGGCCGAGCGATTCGCGACCTTGTTGGCGAAGACGAGGTAGCCGACTGCGACAGCGTTGACGGCGGCGATCAGCACTGCGCCCGCGGCGATGTCCTTCGCCAGCTTCGCCATCGGGTCGAACGAGGTCGTCGCGATGTCGATCGCCGCCTCCACGGCCGTGTTGATCATCTCCGCGATCAGCACGAAGGCGATCGAGATGAGCAGCGCGATCAGCTCCAGCTTGGTCACGTTGACGACGATCGCGACGACGATCACCACGAACGCGATCGCGAAATGGAGCCGCATGTTCCGCTGGGTGCGGAGCACGTGGATGATCCCCTCGAACGCGTAGTTGAAGGAGTCGATGAGGTTGGGTGCGCGGCGGGCGCTCATCGCAACAGCTCATCCTCGCGCGCGAACATGTCGGCGCCGTGGTCGTAGCCGAGCAGGTGCAGCAACCCGTGCGTCAAGGGCGCGCGCCAGCGCTCGCCGACGACCTGCGGGCAGAGGACGACGTCGCCGAGCGCCCGAGGCATGCCCGGCGGCAGATCGTCGCGCCCGTCGATGGGAAACGAGAGCACGTCGGTCTCCTCGTCGACCCCGAGATGCTCGAGCTTGAGCGCACGGATCTCGTCGGGGCCGACGAAGGCGAGCCCGAGCTCCCCGTCGCCGATGCCCTCGGCGGCCAGCACCGCCCGGGCGACCTGGACGGCGCCTGTCGCGTCCACCTCGAGGCCACTGCGGTTCTCGACGTCCACCGCGATCATCGGTTTCGCTCTTCGGTGTGCTCCTTGTACGCCTCGACGATGCGCTGCACGAGCTTGTGCCGGACGACGTCGCGGTGGCCGAAGCGGACGAAGGCGATGTCGTCGATGCCGATCAGCACGTCCTGCACGTGCAGCAGGCCGGAGCGCTGGTCGCGCGGAAGGTCGATCTGCGTCACGTCGCCGGTCACGACCACCTTCGAGCCGAACCCGAGCCGCGTGAGGAACATCTGCATCTGCTCCGGCGAGGTGTTCTGCGCCTCGTCCAGGATGATGAAGCTGTCGTTCAAGGTCCGGCCACGCATGAATGCCAGCGGCGCGACCTCGATCGTGCCGCGCTCCATGAGGTTGTTCGCCTTTTCGGGCTCGAGCATGTCGTAGAGCGCGTCGAAGAGCGGCCGGAGGTACGGGTCGACCTTCGCGAGCATGTCGCCGGGCAGGAAGCCGAGCCGCTCCCCCGCCTCGACCGCGGGCCGCGTGAGGATGATGCGAGCGACCTCGCGCTCGTGCAGCGCCGCGACGGCGAGCGCCATCGCGAGGTAGGTCTTGCCGGTCCCGGCCGGGCCGATCCCGAACGTGACGGTCGAGCGGCGGATCGCGTCGACGTACTGCTTCTGCGTGACCGTCTTCGGCGCGATCTTCTTGCCGCGGTGCCGCCACACGACCGCGTCGAAGACGTCGCGCACGTCCTGACCCGCCTCGAGCGTCCCGAGCACGGCGTCGACGGTGTGGGCGCCGATCTGGTGGCCGCCCTCGACGAGGTCGACGAGCTCGTCGACCACTGCCCGCGCCTCGGCGACGCGCTGCTCGTCTCCTTCGAGCGTGAGCTGGTTGCCGCGCAGCCTGATCGTGCAGCGAAGCCGCTCGCGGAGCGCGTCGAGCACCCCGTCCGAGATCCCGGCCAGCTCGGCCGCGACGGCGTTCGAGACGTCGAGGGTTTCCTGCATCACGTCCAGTGTAGGTTGCCCCTCGTGGGAATCGACGTCGCCCGCGGGCAGGAGCGGGGGCACAAGTGGGGGACGCTGCTGACGGTCTGCGTGGCGACCTTCATGCTCCTGCTCGACATCACGATCGTGAACGTCGCCCTGCCGCCGATCGAGCGGGCGCTGCGCGCCTCGTTCTCCGATCTGCAGTGGGTGATCGACGCCTACGCGCTCACGCTCGCCACCTGCGTCCTCACCGCGGGGGCGCTCGCCGACCTCTTCGGCCGGAAGAAGCTGTTCATCGGCGGGATCGTCGTCTTCACCGCCGCGTCCGGCGCCTGCGGCGCCTCCTTCGACCCGCTGTTCCTGATCCTCGCCCGCGCCGCCCAGGGCATCGGCGGCGCGACGATGTTCGCGACGTCGCTCGCGCTGATCTCGCAGGAGTTCCACGGACGCGAGCGCGGGACCGCGTTCGGCATCTGGGGAGCGACGGTGGGCGCGGCCGTCGCCGTCGGCCCGCTCGCGGGCGGGATGCTGACGTCCTGGCTCTCCTGGCGCTGGATCTTCCTCGTCAACATCCCGATCGGCGTCGCGGCCGTCGCGCTGGCGAGCGTGCGCCTGCGCGAGTCGAGCGACCCCGACCACGGCCGGCTCGACCCGCTCGGGCTCGTGACGCTGACCGGCGGCCTCTTCTGCCTCATCCTGGCGCTGATCGAGGGGAACCGGCACGGGTGGTCGAGCGCGCTGATCCTCGGGCTGTTCGGCGCCGCCGCCCTCCTGCTCGCGCTCTTCCTCGCGTCGCAGGCGGTCGAGCGGACGACGATGATCGACCTCTCCCTGTTCCGCCGACCCGCGTTCGTCGGCGCGCAGACGACGGCGTTCGCCATCTCGTCGTCGCTGTTCGCGATGTTCCTCTACCTGACGCTCTACCTGCAGAACGTGCTCGGCTACTCGCCGCTGCAGACCGGCCTGCGCTTCCTGCCGTTGAGCGTGGTTTCGTTCTTCGCCGCGCCGCTCGCGGGGCGCCTGTCGGCGCGGCTGCCGGTCCGCCTGCTGCTCGGCTCCGGTCTCGCGCTGTGCGCGCTGGCGATGTGGCTGATGAGCCGCATCACCGTCCACTCGAGCTGGACGGGGCTGCTCGCCGGCTTCGTCGTCGGCGGCGTCGGGATCGGCTTCGTCAACGCCCCGCTCGCGTCCACCGCCGTGTCGACCGTGCAGCGCGAACGCGCGGGGATGGCCTCCGGCCTCAACAACACCTTCCGTCAGGTCGGGATCGCGACGGGAATCGCCGCGCTCGGCGCGATCTTCCAGGACCGCATCGGAACCAAGGTGGAGGCCGGTCTGCGCGGCGTGCCGAATGCGCACCGCGTCGCGCAGCAGATGACGAGCGGCCAGACGCAGAAGGCGCTCTCGGGTGTTCCGCCCCATCTTCGCGCGCACGTCGCCGCGGTGGCGAAGGCGTCGTTCGTCTCGGGGCTCAGCGAGATCCTGGTCGTCGGCACGGTCGTCGCCGCCTGCGGGGCGCTGCTCGCGCTCGTGCTGGTGCGGCGGCGCGACTTCGTCCCGAGCGGTCCGGCCGCCGAAGCCGGCTAGCTGGACGAGCCGGCGGCCGCCGACGCCGCCGGTCGAGCGCTCGGGCCGCTCACGCCAGCTTCTCGCGCACGAGCTGGCTCACCGCGGAGCCGTCCGCCCGCCCTGCGACCTGCGGCATCACGTCCGCCATCACGCGGCCCATGTCGCGGATGTTCGTCGCGCCGTTCTCGGCGATCGCGTCGTCGACGATCTGCTCCAGCTCGTCGTCGGAGAGCGGCGACGGCATGAACTCCTCGAGCACGGCGAGCTCGGCCTCCTCCTTGCGCGCCTGCTCCTCGCGCCCGCCGCTGCGGAACGCCTCCGCCGCCTCGTGCCGCCGCTTGCGTTCCCGCTGCAGCACCTGCAGCTCCTCTTCGTCCGACAGCGGCCGCTGCAGGTCCTTCTCGGCCGAGCGCAGGCTCGCGAGGATCAGCCGCAGCGCGTCGCGGCGCTCGTTCTCCCGCGCCAGCATGGACGTGCGGAGCTCGTCCTCGAGCCGCACGACGAGGCTCACGTCTCGGCCTCCGCGAACTGCCTGCCGCCGAGGATGTGCCAGTGGAGGTGGAAGATCGTCTGGCCTCCGCCCGGTCCCACGTTGATCATCACGCGGTAGTCGCCGAGGCCGGCTTTGCGCGCCGTGTCGGCGACGAACTCGAGCATCCGCTTCGACTCGTCGGCCGTGAACTCGCCGACGTCGCGGAAGGTGTCGACGTGTCGCTCTGGGATGACGAGCAGATGCACCGGCGCGAGCGGCTTGATGTCCTCGACCGCGACGAAGCCGTCGGCGCGGTTCACCCAGTCGCCCTCGCGCACGAGTCCGCAGAAGAGGCAGTCGTCATGCTGCGACGGCAAGGATCCCCTCCTCGGTCACGTCTGCGCCTCGCACGCGTACGAGCTCGCCCACCGGCGCGTCGACGAGCCACGGCGAGTAGTCGTCGCCGTAGCCACGGCCGGGCCGGTCGACCAGCACCGCGTCCTCGGCGCCGAGCTTCGAGCGCCAACGGCGCAGGCACAGCTCGTGCGACAGCGCCCTCAGGCGCGCGCTCCGCTCCTTCTTCACGGCTGCCGGGACAGGGTCGTCGCCGGCCGTCGGCGTCCCCGGACGCGGCGAGTACGGGAAGACATGCACTTTCGTCAGCCCGGCTCGCTCGACCGTGCGGAGCGTGCGCTGGAAGGCGGCGTCGTCCTCGGCAGGGAAGCCGACGATCACGTCGCTCGTCAGGTTGAAGTCCGAGGCGAGCGGCTCGAGCCGTCGCAGGTAGGTCGCGGTCGCGTAGCGGCGGCGCATCGCGCGCAGGACGCCGTCGTCGCCGGACTGGAGCGGCACGTGCAGGTGCCGCGACGCACACGGAGTCTCCCGCAGCGCCGCGACGAGGTCGGCGCTCACGTGGTTGATCTCGATCGAGCTCAGCCGCAGCCGCTCGAGCCCCGGTGTCTCGCCGGCCGCGCGTACCAGTCGCGGCAGGTCGAGCCCTGCGGACCGGTCGCGGAAGCAGCCGAGGTTGATCCCGGTCAGCACCACCTCGCGGTGGCCCTGCTCGACGCGCCGCCTGATCTCGCGCAGCACCGCCGCAGCCGAGCGGCTGCGCGACGCTCCCCGCACCAGCGGGATCACGCAGAAGCCGCACGAGAACGAGCAGCCGTCCTGGATCTTGACGAACGCCCGCACCCGTTCGACGCGAGCGTCGACACGGACGCAGCCGATCGCGCCGACGTCGCCGGCGACCGCATCCGCCGTCTCCTCGCTCGGCTGCGCGACGACCGTGACGTTCGCGGGTAGCGCCGCGAAGGCGTCACCGCCGAGGTTCGCGCCGCAGCCGGTGAGATAGACGCGGCCGTGCGTCCGTGCGGCGCGCGCCGCGGCCTTGCGGCTCTTCGCGACGGCCTCGTTCGTGACGCAGCACGTGCTGATCACCGCGACGTCGGCCGGCGAGCCGCCCGTTCGCTCCTCGTGCCCGTCGCGCAGCAGCCGCTCGCGCACCTCGTTGACGTCGACGTGCGACACCTTACAGCCCAAGAACTCGACGGTGAAGGTCGCCACGCGCGGGATCGTACTGGGGCCGCGCGGCGCAGGCCGTCGGTCAGGCGCGGCGGTGCAGGTCGGCAGCCCAGCCGTCGCGCAGCACGCGCTCGACGCGCGTGTATCCGCGCAGCGCCAGGTCGTGGCGCTCGAGATAGCCGGAGGTGACGACCTCGTCCGCGTCGATGCGCGGCGGGAGCTCGAGCGCCGCCTCTCGGGAGATGTTCGCCACGACGACTCGGGCCGCGGGCAACGGCTCGTCGGGCGCCGCGAGCCGCACGTCCACACGGACGCCGTTCGCGCTCGCGTTCGCGCGCGTCGCGTCGATCGCCGCCGGCTCGACGTCGACGGCGATCACGGGTTCGAAGCCGAGCAGCGCAGCCGCGATCGAGAGCACACCCGAGCCGCAGCCGACGTCGAGCAGCGGACGAGGATGGAGCCGCTGCAGCAGCTCGAGGCACAGCCGCGTGGTCGGATGCGCGCCGGTGCCGAATGCGCGTCCCGGGTCGACGACGACCGCGAGCAGGCCCGGATCGGGCCGTTCCCAGGGCGGTCCCACCCAGAGCCCGCCGACCCGGATCGGCTGATGGAAGCTGCGCCAGCGCTCCTCCCAGCCGTCCGCGACGTCGGTCGCGCGCGCCCCGCCGAAGACGTGCCACAGCCGCTCTTCGCCCTGCGCGTCCGTGTACGCGGCGAGCTCCACCCCCTGCGGACGCTCGGCCTCCTCGAAGCCCTCGGGGAACAGCTCGAGCATGGCGGCGCGCGCCTCCTCGGCCTGCTCGGCCGAGACCTCGACCGCGACTCGCCGCAGCGCGCTCAGCGGAACGCGCTCTTCAGCTTCTCGAAGAAGCTCTCGTCGGCCTGGTAGGTCTGGTCGTCGGACTGGCGTTCGAACTCCTCGAGCAGCCTGCGCTGCTCGTCGCTCAGTCGGCGCGGGACGAGGACGTTGACGAGGACGCGGTGGTCGCCGCGACCGAAGCCCTGCAGCACCGGCATGCCGCGGCCGCGCAGCACGCGCACCTCCCCGGGCTGGACGCCGGGCGGCAGCTCGAGCTCGACCGGCCCTTCGAGCGTCTCGACCGTGACCTTCAGGCCCAGTGCGGCCTGCGCGATCGTTAGGTCGACCTGCGAGAAGATGTCGTTGCCCTCGCGCACGAAGCGCGGATCGGGCCTGACGTGGACGAGCACGTAGACGTCTCCGGAGCGGCCGCCGAGCTGACCCGCGTGTCCCTCGCCGGAGAGCCGGATCCGCTGGCCGTCGTGGATCCCCGCCGGGACGTCGACGTTCAGCTCGCGGCGCTCGACGACGCGCCCCGCGCCCTCGCACTCGCGGCAGGGGTGCTCGACGAGCACTCCGCGACCGCCGCACTGCGGGCACGCCTGGGAGCGGACGAACTCGCCGAACAGGCTGCGCGACACCTGCTGCAACCGGCCGCTGCCGCCGCAGCGGGAGCACGTGAGCGGCGTGGTCCCGGGCTCGATTCCGTCGCCGCCGCAGGTCCGGCAGGGCACCGTGACCTGGAACGGAACCGAGACGCTCGTTCCGCGCGCCGCGTCGACGAGGTCGATCGCCACCTCGGCGCCGACGTCGGCGCCGCGCGCGCGGCGGCCGCGGCCGGCGCCGCCGAACACGTCGTCGCCGAAGAACATGGAGAAGAGATCGCCCAGGCCGCCGATGTCGAACTGCGTGGGCGTGAAGCCGCCCGAGCGGAGGCCGTCATGCCCGTACCGGTCGTAGAGCGTGCGGGTCTCGGAGCTGGAGAGCACCTCGTAGGCCTCGGTGACCTCCCGGAACCGCTCCTCGGCGTCCGGCGCGCCGGAGACGTCGGGGTGCAGCTCGCGCGCAAGCCGCCGGAACGCCTTCTTGATCGCGGCGTCGTCCGCGTCGCGCGGCACGCCGAGCACCTCGTAGTAGTCGCGCCGCGTGGTCGCCATCAGTCCTCGAACGCCTCGCTGACGAAGCGCGACAGCTCGTGCGCGGCGGCGCGCACCGAGCGGAGCGCCTTCTCGTAGTCCATCCGCAGCGGACCCACGAGGCTGACAGCACCGAGCGTCTGGTGCGCGAGCCCGTACGTCGCGCCGACGAGCGCGAAGTCGCGCAGGCTCGGCTGCTCGAGCTCCTCGCCGACGCGCGCGAACGACCGCCGCGGGTCGAGCTGCTGCGCGAGCACGTCGAGCAACGCAACCCGCTTCTCGAGCGCCTCCATCAGGCTGCGGTACGCCCCGATCTCCTCGTCGCGGAGCTCGTCCAGCAGCCCGGCGGTGCCGCCGACGTAGAGCTGCCGCTCCTCGGCCACGGGCTGGTCGAAGACCGCCCGGACCGTGTGCAGGAACAGGCGCTCCCGCGCCCCGAGTGCGGGATCCTCGAAGACGCGGCGGATCGCGCGCGAGCCCGGCCGGACGCCGCCCAGCTGGTCGTTGAGGTAGTCGGCGGCCCAGGTGACAAGCCCGGGGTCGACCGGCTCGTCGAACGAGAAGGCGAGCTTCGTCACGGCGCCCGTCGAGAGGATGACGACGACCATCACCACGTCCGGCTGCAGGAGCAGGACCTCGACGTGCCGCACCGTGGCCGCCTCGAGGCGCGGCGCGGACACGAGCGCCAGCAGCCGCGTGACCTGCGACAGCATCTCCGACGTCGCCCGGAGCGCCTCGTCCACCTCGGTGCGCGCGGCGCCGAACGTGAGCGGGAACGTCGTCGGCCGCGCCTCGGGCCGGCTGAGCAGCTCGTCGACGTACACGCGGTAGCCGCGCTCGGTCGGCACCCGGCCGGCCGACGTGTGCGGGTGCGTCAGCAGGCCCGTCCGCTCGAGCTCCGCCAGCTCGCCGCGGACGGTCGACGAGGACACCGACAGGGCGGCCCGCTGCACGAGCGTCTTCGAGCCCACGGGCTGCCCGGTGGAGACGTACTCCTCGACGACGTGCTGGAGCAGCTCGCGCTGCCGTTCGGAGAGCGTGATCGACACACCTCCATGGTACGGCGCGGACCGCCGGTCGAAACGGCGTCAGGCCAACAGCCGGGCGGTGACGCCGCCTCCGAGCAGGCGCCCGCGCGGCGTGAGCGTCAGCATGCCGGGAGTGGGCTGCGTCGTGAGACCGAGCCGCCCGAGGCGCGCCAACTCGTGCTCGTCGAGCGCGTGCCGCAGGCCCGCGAGCTGCAGCGGCTCGTCCAGGCGGAGACCGAGCATGAGCCGCTCCGTTGCCCGCGTGTCCGCGGACAGGTGCTCGTGCTCACGCGGCGGCCGCTTCCCGCGCCCCAGGGCGTCGAGGTAGCCCGCGAGCGACGGCGTGTTCCGCCAGCGTTCCGCTCCCACCGTGCTGACCGCGCCGACGCCGAGGCCGAGGTAGTCGTGCCCGAGCCAGTAGCCGAGGTTGTGGCGGGCACGGAGGTCTCGGCCGCTGGCTCGATCGGGCGGGCGGCAGAAGCTCGCGGTCTCGTACCAGCGGTAGCCGGCCGTCGTCAGCGTCTCGACGACCTGCTCGCAGTAGCCCTCCATTGCCTCGCACTGGCGGGCGAGCTCATCCCCGAAGGTATGTGCGAAGCGCGTCCCGGGCTTGGCCTCGAGCTCGTAGCACGAGAGGTGCTCCGGCTCGAGAGCGAGGGCCTCCTCCAGGTCGCGCTGCAGGGCGGCGGGCTCCTGGCCCGGGATGCCGTACAGGAGATCGAGGGAGATGTTGTCGAAGTTGGCATCACGAAAAGTTTGCACGGCACGGCGGACGTCCTCGGGCCCTGCACGGCGTTCGAGCACGTCCAGAAGGGCGATGTTGAACGTTTGTGCGCCAATCGACACTCTGTTGACACCGTTTCGTGACAGAAGCGCCGCCAGCTCGGGCGTCACGGTCTCCGGATTCGCTTCGACCGTCAGCTCGGCGGCAGCGGGCAGCGCCGCCAGGAGGCGCTCGAGCGGACCTCCGTCCGTGAAGGTCGGCGTCCCGCCTCCGAGGTAGACCGTCTCCAGGCGCGGGGCGAGCAGGTCGCGCTCGAGCTCGAGCTCCCGCAGCAAGCCGTCGGCGTAGCGGCCGTGCTCGCCGCGGCGGCCGACGGCGGTGACGAAGTCGCAGTAGCCGCACCGCGAGGAGCAGAACGGCAGGTGCACGTAGAGATGGGTGACGCCGGCGCCGATCACGCTGGTGGGTCGCAGGCACGCCGCGGGCGAGCGACGAGCTCACCGCCGCAGTTCGGGCAGACGCCGTTCATCCCGTCGGCGCAGGACGGGCAGAAGGTGCACTCGTACGAGCAGATGCGCGCGTCGGCATCGGGCCGCAGAGCGGCTCCGCAGCGTTCGCACCGGGATCGCAGCTCGAGGGCCGTCGCTATCGCCTCGACGACGAGCTCTCGTTCAGGTTCAGCACCGCCAGGAACGCCTCCTGGGGCACCTCGACCGCGCCGACCTGCTTCATCCGCTTCTTGCCCGCCTTCTGCTTCTCGAGCAGCTTGCGCTTGCGGGTGATGTCCCCGCCGTAGCACTTCGCGAGCACGTCCTTGCGGCGTGCCTTCACCGTTTCGCGCGCGATCACGCGGGAGCCGATCGCGGCCTGGATCGCGACGTCGAACATCTGGCGCGGGATCTCCTCGCGGAGCCGCTCGACGAGCGCCTTGCCCCGCTCGTAGGCGAAGTCGCGGTGGACGATCAGCGAGAGCGCGTCGACCGGCTCGCCTCCGACGAGGACGTCGACGCGGACGAGGCTCCCTTGCCGGAAGCCGGAGACGTCGTAGTCGAAGCTCGCGTAGCCGCGCGTGCGCGACTTCAGCTGGTCGTAGTAGTCGAGCACGATCTCGCCGAGCGGCAGCTCGTACGTCAGGTGCACACGCTCCTCCGACAGATACTCGAGGTGGTCGAAGCGTCCGCGGCGATCGTTGCAAAGCTCCATCACGGTGCCCACGTATTCCTTCGGAACGATGATCGACGCCTTGATGTAGGGCTCCTGAACCTCCTCGAACGCGTCGGGAAGGTCGGCGGGCGTGTGTACCTCGTGCCACTCCGGATCGTTCAGCTGCCGGACGCGGTACGCGACGTTCGGCGCCGTGACCAGCAGATCGAGGTCGAACTCCCGCTCGAGCCGCTCGCGGACGATCTCCATGTGCAGGAGGCCGAGAAAGCCGCAGCGGAAGCCGAAGCCGAGCGCCTGCGACGTCTCGGGCTCGTAGAAGAGGGCTGCATCGTTCAGCTTGAGGCGGTCGAGCGCGTCGCGAAGCTCCGGGTAGTCGTCGGAGTCGGTCGGGAAGAGCCCGGCGAAGACCATCGGCTTCACGTCCTTGTAGCCGGGTAGCGGCTCGACGGCGCCTCGCACCACGCTCGTCAGGGTGTCGCCGACCCGCAGCTCGCTCACGTCCTTCAGCCCGGTGATCACGTAGCCGACCTCGCCCGCGCGCAGCTCGTGCACCGGCTGCATCGCCGGCGCCATGAAGCCGATCTCCTGCGCCTCGAAGCGCGTGCCGAGCGCCATCGCCTGCAGCTGCTCGCGCGGGCGCAGCACGCCGTCGACGACGCGGACGAAGGCGACGACGCCGCGGTACTGGTCGTACGACGAGTCGAAGATGAGCGCGCGCGGCGACGCGGCCGGGTCGCCTGCAGGCGCCGGGATCCGCTCGACGATCGCGTCGAGCACCTCGTCCACCGCTCGCCCCGTCTTCGCCGAGATCCGCACGACGCGCCCCGGCGACTCGCCGATCAGGTCCGCGACCTGCCCAGCCGTCCCCTCGGCGTCCGCCTGCGGCAGGTCGATCTTGTTGACGACCGGCACGATCTCGAGGTCGTTCTCGATCGCGAGGTAGGCGTTCGCGAGCGTCTGCGCCTCGATCCCCTGCGCGGCGTCGACGACGAGCAACGCGCCTTCACATGCCTGGAGCGAGCGGGACACCTCGTACGTGAAGTCGACGTGGCCGGGCGTGTCGATGAGGTTCAGCTCGTGTCCCTTCCACTCGACCCGCACGGCCTGCGCCTTGATGGTGATCCCGCGCTCTCGCTCCAGCTCCATCGTGTCGAGCACCTGCTCGCGCATCTCGCGGGCGGAGACGGCGTTGGTGAGCTCGAGGATGCGGTCGGCGAGCGTCGACTTCCCGTGGTCGATGTGCGCGATGATCGAGAAGTTGCGGATGCGGTCTTGATCCATACGAGGTCCGTCGTCAGGCGCCGCGCGGGCGGGCGCGCAGCGAGAGTACCGCCTGCATCTCGCGCACCCGGAGCACCCGGCAGACGAGCGCGTACGCGGCAAGTGACGCGAGCAACCCCGCGCCCAGCGAGATCACCTGGGCGACGAACGACCTGCCGAGCGACGAGTCGAGCGGCTCCCAGACGACGTAGGCGACGAGCGCGACGACGGCCGAGGCAGCGACGATCCGGGTGACGCTCGACGCGATTCGCGCGCCGTCGATCCGGCCGATGCGACGCCGCAGCAGCATGAGGAGCGCGGCCGTTCCGCCGACGTTGACGACCGCCGTCGAAAGCGGGATGCCCCAGGTGCCGAAGCGGTAGAACGCCAGGTCGAGCAGCGCGTTCAGGAACAGGTTCGCGAGCGCGACAGCGGTCGGCACCCAGTTCTCCTGCAGGCTGAAGAAGGCGCGGTTGAGCATCAGCATCGCGCCGTTGAAGACGAGCCCCGCACTGAACGCCGCGAGCGCGCCCGCCACGACCGGTGTCTGCGCCGGGTGGAAGGCACCGCGCTGGTAGATGATCCGCACGATCGGCTCGGCCAGCACGGCGCTGACGACAGCAGTCGGCGCGAGCAGGAACGCGATCTGCCGCAAGCCGTTGGACACCGCCTCGCCGAAGCCCACGAGGTCTCCGCGAGAGGCGAGCCGCGACAGCGTCGGAAAGAGAACCGTCGCGATCGCGACCGAGAACATCCCCTGCGGGAGCATGTAGACGAGGAACGCCTTCTGGATCGCGTTCGGCGCGAGGTTCGGGTTGATCAGCCGCGAGGCGAAGAACGTGTCGATGACGGCGTTGACGTTGATCAGCCCGAGACCGAGCGTGACCGGCACCATCAGCTTGAAGACGCGGCGCACAGCGGGGTCGCGCCAGTCGAGCACGATCCGCAGCCGCTCCTCCCCCCGCTCGAGCCCTCGCAGCCACGGCATCGGCAGGAAGACCTGCACGAAGGTCGCGATGAGGATCGACACCGCGTACACGTAGAGCTTCGCGCTCGGAGTCCCGGCCTGAGGCACGCCCAGCGCGAGCCCGGCGATGATCGCGAGGTTCCAGAACACCGGCGAGATCGCCGGCACGGTGAAGTGGTCGTAACTGTTCAGGATCCCGACGACGACGCCGGAGACGCCGAGCAGGGCGACGATCGGGAACAGCACCCGCGAGAGTCCGACGGCCAGCGACCGGTCGTGGCCCGGGTTGCCGAACAGGTCGATCACCCACGGCGCGATGACCACGAAGAGCGCCGTCAGGGCGGTGAGGCCGAGCAGCATCAGCCAGAACAGGCTGGAGGCGACGCGCCAGGCGCGGCGGCGATCGCCCTTCTCGAGCAGGTCGCTGAACACGGGCACGAACGCGGACGAGAGCGCGGCGTCCGCGACGAGCGCGCGAATGAGGTTCGGCACCTGGAACGCGACGGTGAAAGCGTTGATCCGGCCGGCGGCACCGAAGTAGTACGCGGCGACCATCTCGCGGACCAGCCCGAGCACGCGCGAGAGGCCCGTTGCGAGGCCGAAGATCGCGCTGGACATCGCGAGCCGACGGCGCTGCGATTCGTCCGGCGCGCGCGCCGGGACGCGCGCAGGGCGCAGGATCATCGTCGGCTGATCGGGATCGACCAGCGCGGGCGCGGTCTGCTCTGCCGCGCCGTAGCCGGGCGGGAACTCGTCGAAGTCCCAGGTCGGCCTGCCGCGGGCGCGTCTGCGCTCGTTCCGCTCGCGCAGGCGCGCCATCCGCTCGCGCGCCCGTTCGGTTTCGTCCACGGCGTGAGGATAGGCGGCGCTCCCGCCGACGCCGCGACGGCCGCTGGTACCATCAGCGCGCCCGCGAACCGCGGGCATTTCTCCGCTCGAACATGCCGAACATCAAGCAGCAGAAGAAGCGAGTGCGGATCGCCGCCGACGAGCGGCTCGAGAACCTCCGCTACCGCTCGACGATCAAGACGCTGACCAAGCGGCTCGCGTCGGCGGTCGCCGACGGCGAATCCGAGACCGCCGCGGAAGAGCATCGCAGCCTCGTGAGGCTGATCGACCGCGCCGTCACGCGCGGCGCCCTGCACCGCAACGCGGGCGCGCGGAAGAAGTCGCAGGCGGCGCGGCTGCTCGCCGGCTCCGACTCCTCGTCGAACTGACGGTCGCCTACGCGGACGTGGCGACGCCGGGATCGGCGGGCTGCGTGATGTCGAGCAGCGCCCGCTCGAGCTCGAGCTCGTTCGCGAGGCGGGAGCCACCCTTGACCGCATGGTCGAGGTCGGCCAGGCGAACGGTGACGGAGCCGAGCTCCTTGGGCGAGTAGTTCCGCGCCTGCGCGAACAGCTTCTGCACGTAGAACGGATGCAGCTTGAGCTGCGACGCGGCCTCCTTCGAGGTCACGCCTTCCGCCTCCAGGCGCTGACACGCCCGGATCCGCGTGACATGGCTCGTCAGCGAGCCGACGATACGCGGGATCGTCCGCGCGGGCGGGTCGCCGCTGCGCTCCAGCATCCGTTCCGCCGCACGGAGAACGGCGGCCGGATCACGCGCTCCCCAGGCGTCGGTGAGCACGAACGCCGGCGCGCCCGCGCGCGGGGCGACCAGCAGCTCGACCTCCCGCTCCGTCACCCGGTCGCCGCCCGCCCACGTTGAGAGCTTCTCCACCTCGCTCGCCAGCTCGTAGAGATCGTCGCCGACGAGCTCGACGAGCAAGCGGCACGCGTCCGTGTCCACCGCGCTCGAGCGCAGCTTGAACTGCTCCGCCACCCACCCCGGCAGGCCTCGCTGCGGAACGTCCCAGACGAGGACGTCTCCCTTCCCGCTCACCGCCTTGGCGACCGGCGCGTCCTTCTTCAGCTCGCCGCCGACCAGGGCGAGCGTCGTTCCGGGCGCCGGCGCTTTCAGGTAGTCGGCGACGGCCTTGGCGTCGGCCGCCTTCCAGACCTCCACACCCTCGACGACCACCAGTCGATTGCCGCCGCCGAACAGGCCGAGCGCGTTGCACGCCGCGACCGCGTCCTCGCCGCTCGTCTCAGCAGCGGCGTGGAGCTCGACGGCGTCGGGGTCGAAGCGCTTCCGCAATCGGTCGACGGCTCGGTCGACCTTCGGGCGATCGCCGCCGGCGATCAGGTAGGCCGGCTTGAGGTCGTCCGCCATCTGCGCCAAGCATAGGCGGCCGATGCGAGCATCACCGCGGCCGCGCAAGCGGCGGTGCGGCCGCTCACCTGGGCGAAGGGTGCAGCGGCGACGACTCTCGCGCAGAGCGCGACGTAGGAGGCGAGCCAGCCGTTGATCCAGGCGAGGAAGGCGGCGACAGGCGGGGAGACCGGGTCGATCGCGGCCGCGGCGAACGCGAGCCCGAGCAGCGGGCCGACGGCCGGCTCGGCGAGCCCGTTCGCGACCACACCCAGCAGCGGCACGCGGCCGAACTGCAGCCACAGCAGCGGCGCGGTGACGACCGAGCACGAGATCGAGACGGCGACGACTCCGCGGAGCGCCGCCGGCCCGGGATAGCCTTCGAGCACGCGGAGCAGCGGTCCGGCGAAGACGAAGATCGCCGCGACCGCCGCGAACGAGAGCTGGAAGCCGGCGTCGAAGAACGTGTACGGATTCCACGCGAGCAGGACGACCGCAGCCAGCAGCAGCACGTGCCAGGAGTCGCGCTCGCGGCCCGCCAGCCAGGCGATCGACACCGCTCCTCCGGCCACCGCGGCCCGGATCACCGAGGCCTGCGGCCCCACGGCGAGCACGTAGCCGCCGATTCCGGCGAGCGCCGCCGCGTGGCCCGCGGCGCGCGGCAGGCCGAGCAGCCAGGCAAGCTCGAGCAGTCCGGCGGCGAGCAGGACCACGTTCTGGCCGGAGACGGCCAGCAGGTGATACAGGCCCGAGCGCTGGAAGCTCGTCTTCAGGGCCGGCGTCAGCTGTGCGTCGTCGCCGAGCAGGATTCCCTCCAGGACCGCGCGCCGCTCTCCGGCCACGCCCGGCCCGGATGCCCTCGCGAGCCACCGGCGCAGACGATCGGCGACTCCCCCGAGCCCGCCCCGGCGGCCGACGAGTGTCCACTCGTCCACACGCAGGACGACGTGAATGCCCTGCCGGCGCAGCCAGGTGCGCTCGTCGAAGCCGTTCGACGGCCCGCGCGGTGCGCGCACGACGGCGAGCACGCTGAGCAGCGCACCCTGGGGCGGCGAACGGCCGAGTGGGAGCTGGAGCTGGGCTCGCTCGCCGCCGACATCGGCCCCGTCGAACATGCGCACGCGCGCGGGCACGCGCTGCGCGAACATGCCGCGCCGTGCCTCGGCCGTCACCTCGACGAGGGCGCGACCCGCTGTACCGATTCGCCCGGTCAAGGGACTGCGGTCGAGAGCGTCGAGGCGGACGCTTCCCCACCACCAGCCCGCGAGTACGAGCGAGGCGGCGACGGCGCCGAGTCGGCGCGGACCCGCGACACACAGCGCCGCGCCTGCGGCGAGGACAAGGGCGAGCAACGAGACGAAAGACGCTCCTGCGGGCATCCGCACGCCGTCGGCGAACGCGAGGCCGGCGCAGGCCGAAAGCGCGGCGACGTGGGCAGGCAGCAGTCGGCTCACGCGCGGGCGTCCGAGGTTGACACAGGACGGCTCACGGCACCACCAGGCCCTCCAGGTCGTGCAGCCGCGAGGGACCGATGCCGGGGATGGCGTCGAGCTCGTCGACAGACGTGAACGGGCCGTGTTGCTGGCGGTACTCGACGATCTTCTGCGCGGTCACCGGGCCGACGCCCGGCAGCGTGTCGAGCTGCTCCGCGGTCGCGGTGCTGAGCGAGATTGGCGCGCTCGGGGTCGAGCTGTCCGCGGCTCCGGCGGCGCCCGGCGCGGCGCCCACCCCGCCCGGCGACCCCCGGGCTACGACCACCACCTGCTCGCCGTCCGCGAGCGGCGCGGCGAGGTTGGTCGCGGCGGGATCGGCACGGCGGGTGAGGCCGCCGGCGCGCCGGACGGCGTCCTGGACGCGGTCTCCCTGGACGAGCCGGTACACGCCCGGGCGGTGGACCGCGCCGACCACGTCGACGACGATCGGCCTCGCCGTGCTCGCCGGGGCGGTCGCCGCTCGCGCAGCAATCGCAGCGCCTGCACCGCCTGCGGCCGCCCCGGCGCCGCCCGCGGCCGCCCCGGCGCCGCCCGCCGCTCCCGCAGCGCCGCCGCTACCGACGAGAGGCGCGACGCGCAGCGGCGGCCCAGCCGAGCCGTGATGGGCGTGCCGCCAGACCACCGCGAGCAGGAGGACGGCGGCGACGGCGGCCGCGATCAGGCGGCGCCGGCCGGGCGGGAGCGCGAGGGAGCCCATGCGGAGACGGTGCCGGAGAAACCGTCACCTGTCTGTGCCGGAGCTGTGCCGAATGCGTTCCGATCGATCCACAGCCGGACAAACAGCCCAGCCGCGGGCGCCGCCGCACGAAGAAGGCGCTACACGACCAGGTTGACGAGCTTGTCCGGCACGACGAAGGCGCGTGGCTCGCTGCCGTCGATGTGCGCCTGGACCTTCTCCGACGCCTTCGCCCGCGCGATCAACTCCTCCTCGGGCAGGCCCGCCGGCACCTCGATCCGGTCGCGCACCTTGCCGTTCACCTGCAGCACGAGCACGACCGTCTCGCGCGCGAGCAGCGCCGGGTCGTGCGACGGCCACGCCGCCTTCCACAGACGGGAATGTCCAAGCGCCTCCCACAGCTCCTCGCAGACGTGCGGCGTGTAGGGCTGCAGGAGCGACACCGCGGTCTCGGCGGCGAATCGCGCAGCCGGATCGTCCGGCATCCTTGCCAGCTCGTTCACCAGCTCCATCACCGCCGCGATCGGCGTGTTGAAGACGAAGCGACGGTCGATGTCGTCGGTGACGCGCGCGATCGTCTCGTGCGCCTTCACCGCGAGCGGCGTCGCGACGTCCGCAGGCGAGGCGGGACGGGCGGCCGCGTCGTGGACGATCCGCCAGAAACGGCGGATGAAGCGGACGGTCGCCTCGATCCCGTCGGGGCTCCAGTCGATGTCCTGGTCGGCGGGCCCCTGGAAGAGGATGTAGACGCGGATCGGGTCGGCGCCGAACTGGTCGAGCAGCTCGTCGGGCGACACGCCGCCCTGCGACTTCGACATCCGCTTGCCCGCCAGCTTCACCCACCCCTGGTGGAAGAGGCGCGCGAACGGCTCGCGGAAGCCGAGCATGCCCATGTCGTTGAGCGCCTTGACGAAGAAGCGCGAGTAGAGCAGATGCCCCTTCGCGTGGTCGATGCCGCCGATGTACTGGTCGATCGGCATCCAGTAGTCGACGAGCCGGCGCTCGAACGGCGCACGGTCGTCGTGCGGGTCGCAGTAGCGCAGGAAGTACCACGACGAGTCGACGAACGTGTCCATCGTCTCGGCCTCGCGCGTGCCCGGGCCGCCGCAGCGCGGGCAGGGAACGTGCAGCCACTCCTCGTTCGAGGCGAGCGGCGGCTGCCCCTTCGGGCGGTAGTCGGACACCTCGGGCAGCAGCACTGGCAGCTCGTCGTCCGGCACCGGCACGATCCCGCAGCTCTCGCAGTAGACGACCGGGATCGGGGCGCCCCAGTACCGCTGCCGCGAGAAGCTCCAGTCGCGCAGGCGGTAGCTGATCGCCGGCTTGCCTCTCCCCCCCTCGTCGAGCCAGGCGACGATCGCGCCCTTCGCCTGCTCGTAGGGCAGGCCGTCGAACTGCGCCGACGCGATCATCCGGCCGTCCTCGTCGATCACGCGCACGACCGGCAGCGAGAACGCCTCGGCGAAGTCGAGGTCGCGCTCGTCGTGCGCGGGCACGCCCATGATCGCGCCGGTGCCGTACTCCATCAGCACGTAGTCGGCGACCCACACCGGGATCGGCTCGCCCGTGGCCGGGTTGACGACGTGCCGCCCCGTGAACACACCCGTCTTCTCGCGCGTCGCGCGCTCCTCGGTCGATCGTGCCGCCGCGACGCGCGCGTACGCGCGCACCTCCTCCTCGCGCTCGGTTCCCGCGACGAGCATGTCGACGAGCGGCGACTCGGGGGCGACGACGAAGAAGGTCGCACCGAACACCGTGTCGGGGCGCGTCGTGAAGACGGGGATGTCGCGATCGAGCTCCTCGACGCGGAACAGCAGCTCCGCGCCCTCCGAGCGTCCGATGTGCTGCGTCTGGATCTTCTTCGTGCGCTCCGGCCAGTCGATCGTCTCGAGATCGGCGAGCAGCTGATCGGCGTAGTCCGTGATCTTGAAGAACCACTGCTCCATGTTCCGCGCCTCGACCTCGGCGCCGCAGCGCCAGCAGCGGCCGTCGACGACGTGCTCGTTCGAGAGCACCGTCTGGTCGTTCGGACACCAGTTGACCGGCGCCGCCTTCCGGTAGGCGAGCCCGCGCTCGAAGAAGCGCAGGAACAGCCACTGTGTCCAGCGGTAGTACGTCGGCTCGTGCGCCGACACCTCGCGCTCCCAGTCGATCGCCCAGCCCATGCGGCGCATCTGCCGCTCGATCGAGGCGATGTTGCGCTCGGTTATCTCGCGCGGATGGCCGCCCTCGCGGATGGCGGCGTTCTCGGCGGGCAGCCCGAAGGAGTCGAAGCCCATCGGCCGCAGCACCCGGTAGCCGCTGCGCCGGCGGATGTGCGTGACGACGTCCCCGAGCGTGTAGTTGAGGACGTGCCCCATGTGCAGGTGCCCCGAGGGATACGGAAGCATCTCGAGCATGTAGAAGCGCCGCTCGTCCTCCGGCTCGCCCGGGGCCGGGTTCTCGGCCGAGAACGCGCGCTCCTCTGCCCAGCGGCGCTGCCACTTCTCTTCGATCGCGTGTGCGTCGTACGGTTCCATCAGGCTCTCCGAGAAAGGTAACGATCGACCCACCGTGCAGCCAGCGACCGAGACTCCCCTCACCGAGCTCCTCCCGGACGGCGCCGCGGTGTCCAGCGGCGAGCTCGTCTTGGGCGGGGTGCCGGCGCGCGAGCTCGCGCGTGAGTTCGGGACGCCGCTCGTCGTCTACGACGAGCAGACGCTGCGCGCCCAGGCGCGGGCGTACCTCGAGGCGGCGCCGGGCGCGCTCGTCGTCTACGGGACGAAGGCGTTCCCGTCGGTCGCGCTGCTGCGGCTCTTCGCGGAGGAGGGGCTCGGCGCGGATGTCTCGACGGTCGGCGAGCTGACCTTCGCGCTGCGGGCCGGCATCGACGGCGCACGGCTCGTCGTGCACGGCAACAACAAGGAGGACGGGCTGCTGCGTGCCGCGGCGGAGGCCGGGGCGCTCGTAGTGCTCGATGCGCTCGACGAGATCGAGCGTACGCACGCGGCGGGCGTCGGCCGCACGCTCGTCCGCGTCACGCCCGGGATCGAGGCCGACACGCACGAGGCGATCAAGACCGCGCATCACGGCTCCAAGTTCGGCCTGCCGCCCGACGACGCCCTCGAGGCATTGCGGTTGTTGCCCGCGTGCGAGGGGCTGCACGTGCACGTCGGCTCGCAGCTCATGCACTTCGGCGCGACGCTGATGACCGTCGACTGGCTCGCAGCATTCGCCGTGCGGGCGCGGGCCGAGCTCGGCTGGACCCCGAGCCTGGTCGATCTCGGCGGCGGGCTCGGCGTGCGCCACGTGCCCGAGGAGCCCAGCTTCACGGTTCGCGACTTCGTCGGCGGGCTGACGGCCGAGCTGCAGCGCGCCTGGCAGCTCCAGGACTTGCCGCAGCCGCGGCTCGCCTTCGAGCCGGGCCGCTCGCTGGTCTCGCGCGCGGGCGTCACGCTCTACACCGTCGGCGGCGTGAAGCGCGCGAGCGCAGCCACGACCTACGTCACCGTCGACGGCGGCATGTCCGACAACCCGCGGCCGGCGATGTACAACGCGCGCTACACCGCGCTGCTCGCGAACCGCGCCGACGAGCCAGCCGCCGGCGCGTACGCGGTCGCCGGCAAGCACTGCGAGTCGGGCGACGTGCTGATCGAGCGCGTCGAGCTGCCCGAGCCGCGCCGCGGCGACCTGCTCGCGGTCCCGGTGACGGGCGCCTACACGCTCGCGATGAGCTCGACCTACAACGCCGTCCCGCGACCGGCTGCGGTGATCGTCCGCGACGGGAGCGCACGTCTGATCCGCCGCCGCGAGACGGTGGAGGACCTGCTGGCGTTGGAGGCTTGAAACTGTTTCGCGGACATGTCCGCGAAACAGTTTCGCGTCAAGCCACTGGTCGCAGCAGCTCGCGGCGGCGCGGCAGACGCGCTTCGTTGACGTGCGGGTTGAGGGGCTCCGCGAGCGGCGCCGCGCCGAACGCGGCGCGAACGCGCTCGGGCGGAGCCTCGCCGTAGAGCGTCGTCCGCTGCCTCGGCACGCGGCCGGCGGCGCGGATCAGCTCCTCCAGCCGCTCCGGCGGCAGCTCCTGCCCCCAGCCGGCGCCCGCCGCGCGCGAGATCGACTCGTTCATCAGCGTGCCGCCGAGGTCGTTGGCGCCCGCGCGCAGCGCCTCGACCACACCCTGCGGGCCCGCCTTCACCCACGAGACCTGCACGTTCTCCACCCAGGGGTCGAGCGCGATCCGCCCGACGGCGTGCATGAGCAGCACCTCGCCGAACGTGGGCCCGCGCCGCGCGCGCCCCTTCAGGTAGAGCGGCGCTTCCATGTGCACGAACGGCAGCGGCACGAACTCCGTCAGGCCGCCGGTGCGCCGCTGCAGCTCACGGACCGCGACGAGATGGCGTGCCCAGCTGCGCGGCCCTTCGACGTGACCGAACATGATCGTGGCGTTCGAGCGCAGGCCGACCGCGTGTGCGGTCTCGTGCACGTGGAGCCACTGCTCGGTCGTGATCTTGTCGGGGCAGATCACCGCGCGCACCTCGTCGTCGAGGATCTCCGCCGCCGTTCCCGGCAGCGACGCGAGCCCTTCGCCGCGCAGCCTGCGCAGGTACGCGTCGAGCGGCACGCCGAGCGTCGCCGCGCCCTGCCACACCTCGAGCGCGCTGAACGCGTGCACGTGCAGGTCCGGCACCGCGTCCTTGATCGCGCGCACGACCGAGACGTAGTAGTCGCCGTCGAAGCCGGGATGGATGCCGCCCTGGAGGCAGATCTCCGTCGCGCCGCGCTCCCACGCCTCCACCGCGCGCCGCACGATCTCCGCGTGCGGGACGAGGTACGGCTCGCCGCGCAGGTTCGCCGCCAGCTTGCCCTTCGAGAACGCGCAGAAGCCGCAGCGGAAGTAGCAGACGTTCGTGTACTGGATGTTGCGCGTGACGACGTACGTGACGACGTCGCCGTTACGCTCGCGCCGCAGCGCATCGGCGCGCGCGAACACGCGCTGACGCTCCTCGCCGCGGGCGCGGAAGAGCCGCACGAGCTCGTCCTCTCCTAGCTCGTCGCGTGTGTCGACCGGCAGCGCGTCGCGCCGCACCACGAACGGCACCGAACCGGTCTCGCCCGGCGACCACTCGTCCTCGCGAGCGAGGCCGAGCGAGTCGGCGAGCCGCAGCGCGCGCGGCAGCACTCGCGGGTCGACCCACTCGCCGTCGAGGAAGCGCGGGTAGACGGTCAGGCGCGGCGCGAGCGCGAGCCCGCGCGAGCGGCACGCGTCACGCAGCAGCTCGACCTCCGGCCAGGGCGCCTCCGGGTTGACGTGGTCGATCGTCACCGGCGAGACGCCGCCGAAGTCGTCGATGCCGGCGTCGAGCAGCCGGCCGAAGTCGTCCGTGAGGTTCGGCGGCGCCTGCACCGACACCTCGGGCGGCAGCAGGAGCCGCGCGCAGGCAACCATCCACAGCAGCTCCTCGAGCGACGGCTCGGGCGCGTCCGCCATCCGCGTGCCCGGCTTCGCGCGGAAGTTCTGGACGATCACCTCCTGCACGTGGCCGTGGCGAGCGTGCAGCTCCGCAATCGCACGCAGAGCGTCGAGCCGCTCGGCGCGCGTCTCGCCGATGCCGATCAGGATCCCGGTCGTGAACGGCACGCGCGCCTCGCCGGCGAGCCGCAGCGTCTCGAGCCGCCGTGCCGGCAGCTTGTCGGGCGAGCCGAAGTGGGGCCCACCCCGCTCCGACAGCCGCTGCGAGGTCGTCTCGAGCATCAGGCCCATCGACGCGGCGACCGGGCGAAGCAGGGCCAGGTCGTCGGCGTCGAGCACGCCGGGATTGAGATGCGGCAGCAGCCCCGTCTCCTCCAGCACCGCACGCGCGGCGCGCGCCACGTACTCGATCGTCGTCGCACAGCCGAGCTCCGCCAGCTCCTCCCGCGCTGCGCGATAGCGAAGCTCCGGCTTGTCGCCGAGCGTGAACAGCGCCTCGCGGCAGCCGGCGCGCGCGCCCGCGCGCGCGACCTCGAGCACCTCGTCGAGCGTCATGTACGCGCGCTCGCCGCGCCGCGGCGGCCGCGCGAACGTGCAGTAGTGGCAGACGTCGCGGCAGAGCTTCGTCAGCGGGACGAACACCTTCGGGCTGTAGGTGACGAGCCCGTCGCGCGTCGCCTCGCGCACCGCCCGCGCCTCCGCCGTCAGCTCCGCAAGCGGACGCTCGAGCAGCTCCACCGCCGAAATCTACCTTCGCCTACATACGCGACCGCAGCGCGAGCACGTCGTCCACGAACGGCTTCGTCACCTTGAAGATCCCGCTCGTACGCACCGCGCGCTCGCCCTGGTACCACGCGGCGAGCGCGAGCTTCTCGTCGCCGCCGAACACCTGCAGGAGATGGCGCAGGAGGAGGACGCCGGCCTCGACGTCGCCGTCCACGCCGCTTGCGAGCGGCCTGCCGAGCAGCACCGTGGACACGTACTGCCGCGTCGACGGCAGCAGCTGCAGCACCCCGCGTGCGCCGGCGGACGAGACCAGCCGTGTCTGGTAGCCGGACTCCATCCAGGCGAGCGCGCGGACGAGATGGTCGTCGACGCCGAGCTTCGCCGACCACGCGTCGAGCAGGTCGCGGACCTGCTGGGGCGTCGCGTCGGGCACCGACGGCGTCGCCACGTGCGGGACGCGCAGGCGCGCGCCCATCAGGAGCACGCGCGCGGGGTCGAGGTGGTTCGCCCGCGCCAGCGCCGCGACGGTCGTGCCGAAATGGGCGGCGATCGAGGTGAGCGAGTCGCCGGGCTGCACGACGTAGACGAGGCTGGCGACGGCGGGCGCCTCCGGACGCACCGGCACGCGCGCGCGGTCGGCGATCGACGCAAGCGTGCGCGGACCGGCCACGCCGTCGCTGGCGAGGTGGGCGGAGCTCTGGTAATGACGCAGCGCGGCCGCGGTGGATGCGTCCAGGTAGCCGTCGAGCGCGCCGTGGTACATGCCCGCGCGCGCGAGCACGAACTGGAGCACTGAGACGTCCCAGCCGAAGTCGCCGCGCACGAGGTTCCGTGAGCCGAACAGCGGCCGCCCCAGCGGGCCGAGCTTCGCGCGCGTGCGCGCGTTGGCAGGGCCGGCCGGGAGCCCCATCTTCCGCTGGAAGGCGTGCAGGCCGGCCGCCGTGAGTCGGCCGGAGATCCCGTCGATCGGCCCGGAGTAGAGCCCCCAGGCACGCAGCGCCACCTGCAGACCGGCGATCTGCGGGTTCACGCTCCCCCCGGCCGCGCTGGCGCTGGGCGCGAGCACGGCGGCGGCGACGGCGGCTGCGACGAGCATCCGGCGCACGAGGGTGAACCGTTCGCCGCCGGCGGCGCGATACCTCCCGGTCTTCTACGGATCGAGCAGCCGGGCGCGGAGCCGGTCGAGCCGCTCCTCCGAGACGCCGCAGGCCCGCAGGTAGGCGGCCGCGCTGCCGTAGCGGCGCTCGAGCTCCTCGAGGACGCGCTGCATGGCCGACGCGGGAGACGGCAGGAGCAGCTCGCGGCGCCGCCGCTCGGCCGGATCGGGCGCCGCGTCGACCCAGGCCGGGTTGCCGGGCGCGAGGTTCGCCTCGGTCAGCGCGTAGTCGGCGGCGACCGCCTCGACGGGCACGCCCGCCAGCCGGAGCGCGAGCGCCGCGACGAGGCCGGTCCGGTCCTTGCCGCCGAGGCAGTGGAAGGCGACCGCTCCGCCCGGCGCGTCCGCGATCGCCTCGAAGACGCGCCCGAACTGCTCCCGGTAGCGCTCGAGGAACTCGAGGTACGACCAGACGAGGTACTCCTCGGCGGTCGCGGAGCGGTCCATCGCCGCGTTGAACTCGTCCTGCCATTCGGCCGTCCGGCTCGGCCCGAGCAGCGACACGTGCACCACCTCGACGTCGACGTCGCGCGGCGGGTCCTCGGCGAGCTCCTCGGGGAAGCGCAGGTCGACGACGCGCCGCACGCCCGCGTCCGCGAGCGCGCGCCAGCCGTCGTCCGTCAGCCGCCGCAGGTTGTCGGCGCGGACGAGCCGCCGCGGTTGCGTGACGCGGCCGCCCTCCGTCGGCAGCCCGCCGAGGTCGCGGACGTTGACGCACCCGTCCCACGTGAGGGCGGTCACTCCTCCGCCCCCAGGTACGCCTCGATCACGGCCGGGTTCCGCTGCACCTCCGCGGGCGTGCCGTCGGCGATCGAGCGGCCGAAGTCGAGCACGTGGACGCGGTCCGCGACTCCCATCACGAGCCCCATGTGATGCTCGACGAGGAGGATCGTGAGCTCGAAGTCGTCGCGCAGCTTGCGGACGAAGCGGCCGAGCTCCGACACCTCCTCGTGGTTCAGGCCGCCGGCGGGCTCGTCGAGCAGCAGCAGCGTCGGCCGCGCGACGAGGGCCCGCGCCAGCTCGACCCGCTTCAGGGTGCCGAACGGCAGCCCCGCCACGGGCCGTCCGGCGACGGCGGCGAGGCCGACGTACTCGAGCGTCTCCTCCGCCCGGGCACGGCCTGCGCGTCCTCCGAACGGGCGCGTCCGCGTATGCGCGCCGACGAGGACGTTGTCGACGACGGTCATCGAGCCGAACAGCTCGACGTTCTGGAACGTGCGGGCGATGCCGCGGCGGACGATGCGATGCGGCGGCGTGCGCAGCAGGCTGCGGCCGTCGAACTCGAGCTCGCCCGCGTCCGGCCGGTAGAGCCGGGTGATCAGGTTGAAGAGCGTCGTCTTCCCGGCGCCGTTCGGGCCGATCAGCCCGACGATCTGGCCCTGCTCGACGTCGAGCGAGACGTCGTCGATCGCCACGATCCCCCCGAACCTCCGGGTGACGTTGCGCACGGCGAGCAGCGGCACGGGCTCGACTGTAGTCGAGAGGCCGCAACGAACCCGGGCCGCCGGTCGTTCTACCGGTGACCACTCGAAAGCGAGGCATCGACCATGACTGGATGGAACAGAGCCGTCTCGACGCTGCTCGGAGCGGGCGTGGCGGGCTTCCTGCTCTGGATCGCCGCGCAGATCGGCCGGGGCACGACCGGCGGGTACTGGGCCGCCTACGGCATCGTCGCGGGCGCCGGGCTCGTGTTCGCCCTCTCCCGGCTGCGTGGAAGCGGCGGGCATCCGCCGGGGATGTTCCTGCTCGCCTTCCTGCCCGTCCTGATCTGCGCCGGCTGGGTGCTGCTCTCCCTGCAGCCGAATTCGAACTGGATCCGCGACCATCTGCTCGTCTGGTCGGGGCACGTGGGGATCCGCGACGTGGTGCGCGACGTCGGCACCTGGCTCGGCGTGCTCGCGTTCGGGATCGGCTACGTCTTCGGCGCGATCTTCGAGCCGGGACTCGTGCGCCGGCGGCGCGTCGTTCCCGCAGGCGGAGCCGTCGCAGGCGGGGCCGTCGCAGGCGGGGCCGCAGCACCTGCGGCCGCGCCGGCAGCTGCGCCGGTGTATCGCCGGCCGGCCGTCGACGAGCCGACGACGGCGGAGCGCAGCGAGCTCGCCCGCGAGCGCGAGCGGGCACTCGAGCGCGACGCTGCTACGGCGCCGCGAGCGCCGTCGGCTCCGTAACGGGCGCGCGGCACGCGAACCGTTCGCAGACGTAGACCGCGGGACGTCTCTCGACGAGGTGGCGTCCCGCGAGCAGCGGTATGTCCTCGGCAGGGCCGAAGGCGACCGCGTCGGTCGGAGCGGCGGACGCGAGCGCCGCCTGCGCGACCGGCGCGTCGGGAGGACCGACGATTGCAAGCTCGCGACGGGGCGCCAGGTGCTGGTCGAGCGCGACGAGCGCCCACCCGAATGCGGTCGGCACGCGCGCGAGCGCCTCGCCCGAGAGCGCGAGCGCCGAGAGCGCGCGCCGCTCGAGCTCGTCGTCGCCCCAGATGCGGCCGAGCAGCAGGAGCACGTGCGCGAGCAGCGAGTTGCCGCTCGGCACCGGATGGTCCTCCAGCTCCTTCTTGCGGGCGACGAGCTGCTCGCCGTCGTGCGGGGACTGGAAGAAGCCGCCGCCCTCGTCTTCGGCGTACAGCGCAACGGCGAGCGTGGCCACGCGGTGGCTCTCGCGCAGCCACGCCGGGTCGCCCGAGGCGACGTGCAGCTCGAGCAGGCCGTGCGCGACCGCGGCGTAGTCCTCGAGGAAGGCTGTTCCCTTCGCGGTGCCGTGGCGCCACGTGCGGTGGAGGCGGCCCTCGGGTGTGGACAGCGGCCCGAGGAGGAACCGGGCGAGCCGTGTGGCGGTGTCGATCCTGCCGCCCTGCGCGAACGCGGCGAGGGCGAGGCCGTTCCAGGAGGCGATCGCCTTGTCGTCGAGTGCCGGCTTCGGCCTCTGCTCGCGCAGCGCGAGCAGGCGCGCGCGCAGGTCGTCGTCGAGGGTGCCGCGGAGGACGAAGCGGCCGTCCTCGAACGGCTGTAGCAGCTCGTCGGGCGCGCCCTCCCCCGGCGCCCAGGTGTAGGTGAGCCCTTCGACGCCGTCGGTGTCGGCGTCCTGCGCCGATGCGAAGCCGCCGCCGTCGAGCGCCAGCTCGCGCTCGAGGTAGTCGAGCGTGAGGTCGGCGATCCTGCCGTAGCGCTCGTCGTCGAACCGCCGTGCGGCGCGGAGGTACACCGAGGCGAGCAGCGCGTTGTCGTAGAGCATCTTCTCGAAATGCGGGACGAGCCAGCGCTCGTCGACCGAGTAGCGGTGGAAGCCGCCGCCCACGAGGTCGTGCATGCCGCCGAGGGCCATGCCGTCGAGCGTGCGCCGCGTCATGTGCTCCTCACCGCGGCGAAGCAGGAACTCGAGGACGGACGCAGGCGGGAACTTCGGCGCCCGTCCCCAGCCGCCCCAGGTCCCGTCGAAGCCGCCGCTCAGGTTCCGCTCGGCGACCGCGAGGAGCTCGGGCGTGAGCGTGCTCGCCTCGGCCCGAGCCGCTCGCTCGACGCCGGCCCGCAGGTGCTCGGTGAGGTTGCGCGCCGAGGCGACGGCGTCCGCGCGGCGGTCGCGCCACGCCTCGGCCACGGCGAGGAGCACCTGACGGAACGCGGGTAGCCCGTGTCGCGGCTCCGGCGGGAAGTAGGTGCCGCCGAAGAAGGGCTCGCCGGCCGGGGTGAGGAAGACGGTCATCGGCCAGCCGCCGTGGCCGGTGAGCGCGACGACCGCATCCATGTAGACGCCGTCGAGATCGGGTCGCTCCTCGCGATCGACCTTCACGCAGACGAAGTGCTCGTTCATCAGCGCGGCCGTGGCCGGATCCTCGAACGACTCGCGCTCCATCACGTGGCACCAGTGGCAGGCGGCATATCCCACCGATAAGAGAATCGGCCTGTCCTCGGCCCGCGCCCGCTCGAGCGCCTCCTGATCCCACGGATACCACTCGACCGGGTTGTCCGCGTGCTGCAGCAGGTACGGCGAAATCTCGCCTGCCAGGCGATTCATGCTTCCAGCCTAGGGCCTGGGGCCTGGTACGTACCTGGCACCGGGAGCTCGCGGAAGACGAACCGGGGGCCAGGTACGTACCGGGGACGTACCAGGCCCCGGTTATGCCACCGGGGGCCAACGCGCGGCGCGGTAGACGTAGCCGTCGAGGCGCCGGGCGAGAACCGACTCGAGCCACCGCGACACGCCGACGAGCGCATCGACGTCGACGGCGGTCGCGACGCCGTCGCGCTCGAGCTGCCAGACGAGGTCCTCGCTCGCGACGTTCCCGGTGGCCTGCGGCGAGAAGGGACAGCCGCCGAGACCCCCGACCGACGCGTCGAGCACGGCCGCGCCGGCCTCGAGCGC
>Ga0070739_10001303_pt1 | contig 38457 bp, 32 predicted proteins | sample Coa_R1_7_FD_66445 | JGI IMG/M metagenome (GOLD analysis project Ga0070739, IMG submission 66445) | Surface soil microbial communities from Centralia Pennsylvania, which are recovering from an underground coalmine fire - Coalmine... | ecosystem: Environmental > Terrestrial > Soil > Unclassified ...
GGGCGAGGTTTGATTTGCTGCGGGCGCGGGTGCTGCCGATGCACAAGGCAGCCTGAGAAAAGGCCGCAGTGTTGCCCTTCGAGAAGGCTACTCCTCATTCACCAAATCGTCGGGAGTTCCGTTATACTGTACCAGTCTGACTTGGCGTCTGTGTACCAGTGGGAATCGCCCGATCTGTACCACCCAGGATCGCCCGCTGTAGACCATGCTGCTGTCGGCAACCCCACAGGTTTGCTTTGGTTTTGGGTCGCTGCCCCTGACCTTCCTCCTGCTCCGTCCTACCGGGCAGGAGGACATCATGGAGCGACTTTGTATGCAACTCATCCAAGACATCATCTACCGACTGTGCCAAGGCCAATCCGAGCGCGCCGTCGCACGCGATCTGGGACACTCCCGCGTGACGGTGCGCCACTACCGCGAACTGGCGCGGGAGAAAGGCTATCTGGACCGCCAGACGCCCCTGCCGGACGCAGCCCAATTGCTGGCGGAGTTTGGCCCCCCTCTGCCGCCACCGGTTCAAATCTCCACGGTCGAACCCTACCGGACCCTGGTCGCAGAATGGTTGGCTCAAGGGGTCGAGATGCGCGCCATGCACCGCCATGTGGTGGAACGCCACGGCTACACCGGCAGTTACGGCTCGGTGTGCCGCTTTGTCAAGCATCTGCGTCCGCCCACAAAGCAGGCAGTCGTGCGTATCGAGACACCGCCCGGTCAGCAGGCGCAGGTAGCTTTCGGCGCCGTAGGCAAACTGCGCGATCCGCAAACCGGTCAGGAGCGCCAGGCGTACTGTTTTGTGCTCACCCTCAGTTACTCGCGCCACCAATATCTGGAGTTGGTCTTCGACCAGAGCATCGCCACCTGGATTGGCTGCCATCGTCGCGCCTTCGAGAGCTTGGGGGGCGTGCCGCGTGAGATCGTGGTGGATAATCTCAAAGCCGCCGTTCTCAAAGCGGCTCTGGAAGATGCCATCCTCTGCGCTCCTTACCGCCAGATGGCTCAGCACTATGGCTTTCTCATTCATCCCTGTCGGGTTCGCACGCCCCAGCACATGATCTACCCCCGACAATTTAGGCCAATGGATGTGTTAGACTCCTCAGAAACGGAGGAGCCAATCCATGAAACAAGGCCAGTTCTCGCCGGAGCAGATCCTCGCTATCCTGCATGAGGCCCAGGTCGGCGACAAGAGCATCACCGAAGTCTGCTGCCAACACAACCTGACGCAGGCTACCTTCTACCGCTGGCGCAAGAAGTACGGGGGCATGAGTGTTCCCGAAGCCCAGCGGCTCAAGGAACTCGAAAAAGAGAACGCCCGCCTCAAACGCCTGCTCGCCGAGCGCGATCTGGCCATTGACGCGCTCCAAGAATATCTGGCAAAAAAGCAACCACACGCCCACAGCAACAGGAGGCGTGAGCCTTTCTCCGACACAAAGGACTGTCCGAGCGTTTTGCCTGTCGTCTGTTGCAGGTCAACCGCTCAACCTTTCAGTATCAACCGCGTCCCGACAAAAACGCGCCCCTGCGCCAACAGTTGCAGGATTTCGCGCAGAAGAAGCGGCGGCGCGGAGCCGTCAAAGCCCACAACTGGTTGCCTCGAAAAGGCATCCGGGTCAGCAAAAACCGGTACACCGGCTCTGGAAGCAGGAGCGGCTTCAGGTCCGCAGACGCACGGGCAAGAAGCGTAAGCCGCCGGGCAAACCGGATATGTCGCTCCTGGCAGCCACACATCCGGGTCATGTCTGGTCGCTCGATTTTCTCTTTGACGCTGCTGTTGGCGGAACAAAATTCAAAATCCTGACCCTAGGCGACGACTTCACGCGCGAATGTCTGGCTATCGAGGTGGCGACTTCCCGGCCCTCGCCGTCGCCATTCGGGTCGCCGTTGATCTGATTGATGTTGTTGTCCCGGTTATAGGAATGCACCGTCCAGGGATTGCCGTAACCGTGATTATAGAGGCTCCAGCCCTGAAACAGCATCACACTCACATAGATTCCGCGGTGCCCGGAGGCGGTTACGCGCTCCCGCAGCCGCTTGAAGTAGGCGTCGTCGAACTTCCGCAGGTCGAATTTCGGTTTGCCGTCCTGTGCCGTCCCTGGTCCGGTGCGCCGATAGGCGAGCGGCTCGTAGAAGCTCCGGTTCACCCCGCCTTCCCACGCCCAGAGCCGCACGAAGTTATGGTTCCAGGACTGAAGCTCCTCAGGTACGTCTCGAAGTCAAAGGTTCCAGGCTGGCTCTCACTCCGCCCGTCCGAGTCGCCAATCGTGCCGCTGTCCTGGAGGTTGTTCCAGGTGTGGGAGCCGGTCAGGTAAACCGCCTTGCCCCTGGTGTCGGCGAAGTAGCGGGGGTTTGCTGCGCAGACGCGGAGCGGGCCGTGGGTGCGCTCGGTCTAGGGCGATGCGGCAGAAGAGGGAAGCACCGAGGCGCACGCGCGCCGCAGATACTCCTCGAATTGCCAGTCGCCGCTACTGCCTGTCTGCCGCGTGATGACCAGGTCTAGGCTGGGTACAAATGCGATCAGCTGTCCGCCGGAACCGGGCTTTTCACGGGCGTCCGCAGGGATTCCTTCGCCGTTGCGACCGCTCTCGGGCCAATGCCTGGCGGGCAGCTCCCAACCGTGAGAGAAGACCTGGGGATTGAGCTTCCAGCGCATCTCGGGCATCGTTACCGTGTGCGTGGGAGCGGCGGTTTGGTCGACGAACCACCTGGGGATGACCTGCCGCTCTTTCCAGCGACCGTTACGGAGCATGCAATAGGCAATTCGCGCAAGGTCCCGCGCCGGCATGCCCATGCCATGCGGGGTAAGGTGTTCGAGTCCCGGACCTCCGTCACGGTGGTCGAACCACCAGTGCTCGATGCCCAGAGGCTTGAACAACGCTTCGATGGCGAACTGATCATAGGGCTTTCCCGTCACGTCCTGGCAGACCAGCGCCGCATGGTCGAACGCCAGGGTGGAGTAGCCGCAGCCTGTTCCCGGATCAAACGCCAGCCGCGCCGTCCGCGGGTCCCCGCTGTGGCCCAGCACATACTCCCAGGACCCTTCGTTGGGCGCGCCTGTGGCTTCGGGGCAGATTCCCGAAGTATGGTTCAGCAGTTGTTTCACCGTGATCCGGGCCTTCCTCGGGTCGCTCAACGGCTTGGCCCAGGGGATGAACTCGAAAGCCGGATCGTCAAAGCGCATCCGCTTCGGCGTGAGACCATGCTGGCTTCGCTCGGAAGCGATGGCCAGAACGGTCGCGCAGACCGCCTTCGAAACCGAAGCCACACGACGCGCATCCGTCCTGGCGCTGTTGCCACGTTCCACCTCCAGCACAATGTATCCATGCCGAATCACGACAGCGGCGAAATCCCGGTCGTCGCTCTGCAGCAGCCACTGTCGGAGCGCGTTGAGTTTCGCGGGGTCCATACCGGCAAGGCGTCGAATCTGGTCAGGCTGATCGAGCTTGCGCCAGCCGCCCCGGGATTCCGGCGGTGGGAAGTACGCATCCATGTTTTCCTTCCCTTCTCGCGGCGAAGAGGTCAGCCGCTGGAGCGCCGCGTAGACCACCGGGTCGTCTTCGGCGCCACCGAAAGCAAAGGGGTATCGCTGGTTCACCTTCTCTTCCATCAATCCCCATGAAACGTTGTTGGCAACACAGAGTTCCGCCGCGCGGGCGCCTTCTTCACCCACCTTATCGTCCTCGTTGCAGACGATCGGCTTCCGATAACGTTTGAGCGCCTCGATCCGTCGGGGCATCTCTTCCCGCTGCACCCCGTTAAAGTGCACAAGCAGGAGATCGCTTGCTCGCGCAACGGCATCCGGCACCGTGCCGTCGCCCAGGCCGCTGGTGGAGACCAACAGGCCCGGTGCGACACGCTTCGCCAAACGAATCAGATCGGCCTGTCCTTCTGCGGACGCCAGAAGGTGGTGGTTGAAGCCTGCATGGCCGAATTCATTGGCGATCTCAAGCACCACATTGGTGAAGCCGTTGCGACGAATCCATTGCGCGACGTTCCGGACGCCTGCGCGAACGGCCTCCTCGTCCCGGAGCCGCTCATCCTGCCTCTGATAGTAGCAGCCGAGAATGACCACAGCGCCGCACCGATCACAGGCCTCAATGACCCGCCGCACGCGCACCATGTATTCGTCCCGCAGCGAGCCGTCAGGCTCAAAAGCCGAGTTCACCGCTCCCTCGTACCCGGGCATTCCTCCCTGGAGATTCAGCGTGAATGCGCGCAGGCCGTATGCCACGTAGTCGGGCAGGCAGGCAAGGAACCGGCTGGTGTTGGCATCGGCGTCGAACTCCGGTTTGTGCGTGTCCTCGAAGACGGCATTGACCATGCGGGCGTTCATCAAGAGCCCTTCTGCGGCGGTACCGGGGTAGGTCAGTTTGCCGTTGATCCGCCACTTGCCGCCAGCAACCGTCACGCGCGTCGCTGGATCGCCGGGGCGGATGCGCTCGCTGCGCGGCGGGTACGGCGCGCACGCTCCCATCGCGGCGCTGGTGATCAGCAGAAACAGAGCCGACGCGGGCCAGTGTGTCATCTTCGCACCTCCTTCCTGGCAACGGAACGTACTCTCATCCTCGTCCTCGCATCTTTCCCGCTGCGGGGCTCGAATTGGCCCCAGCGCGGCCCGGCATCGCCCGCTCGCGTGTCTGGAGAGGTGGCCGAGAGCGCAACCGCTGTGAGTCCTACTGATCCGCGCATTGATTACTCATAGTGGAACAGATTGCATTCCTCTCAGAGCACTGGCCGGAATAGTAATATCCAATCCGGTGAATTTCTTCCCATATGCGCTGCACCTTGAGGTAGCCATACGATAAGTATTCCATCGGACTTGATATATAATAACCTGCGCTCGGATCAGTAGCAGGATAGCTTGCATCGCTTTGCGCTATCTCACCTTTCCGTTCCAGCCGAACGGATCCGACGACAGCGATGATCTGTCGGCGGGCCGTATGAGCGTTTCCCTGAGCGTCTTTGCGCGTCGCCTGGATCGTGTAGATGCCGGGAACGAGTCCCCGTGTTGTGAAGTCGCCCTGCACAGGCCCGCCCTGCCTCGTGTACGCAAGCTCGGCCACGGCCCGTATCCCTGCAAGGAGGACTGCCTTGACCTGCCCGCCAGGTTGGGCGGCACGGACCGTCCAGTGGATACTCTCACCGACGTAATACTCGTCGAGAGGCGTGGCGATGGCCAGCGGAGGCTCCTCGATAGCCTGAAGGGAGACGTCGTCAATATAGAACAGCGCCTTTCGGGTCTGCTCCGGATCGCTCGGTATCGGGCAACTGATGTGGATGTCCAGGCCCTCGAAGTCGTCACGCAGGCGACCCTCGGTCACAAAATGGTTCCAGGCGGCCGGATCCTCGATCCCTCCGGAATAGGAGAGTCCGCCCAGGAATTCGGCTTTCCCGAACTGCCGCAGAGTCATTCCCGGCACGGCCGCGCCACCGCCGTCCTCTCCGACTTCACCTCTAACCGCTTCGTCCGACCCAGTCAAACGGACCCGAAGCGGTTGCTCGAGTGGGACTGGATTGCCTTCTCTGTCCTCCCCCCAGGGTTCACTCCCATCGAGTTGTCCCCGCTTTGCCCGCTGGGCACCAACTCGGCGGTCGCCACCGTCAGCCAGAACAGATCGGTCGTGACGGCGCGCAATCTCGAAGTTGTGTCCGATGCCACCAACGTCCTGGCCCTCGAGTGTGCGGTGCGCCGACGCGCCCTCCTCGCAGCGGCTTCGCGCTCCCCGGAGGCTGTCCACCTGGCGGCCAGCCATCGGGTGCTCCGCCCCCAGATCTACGGGGATCCGCGTCTCCAGGCGCATTTCCGCCTCTTCAGCCTCTGTAGTGCCGGGCGGAATGTGGGCGCCAACCGCTTTGAGGAAGAAGCCCTGGCGGAACACGTTGGCTTCTACCTGCGGGCGCTCACTGCCTTCCTGGGCGGGGGAGCGGCCTTCCGGGTTTTCCGTGACCGACCTTGCCTCGGCCCCGCCCCGAGACAGATGGCTGTCCGTCGCTCTGGCCCCGCTGCGGGAGGAGTTTCGCGCCGTGGAGTTCGGATTCGACCAGGAGCGCTCCGCAGGGCGGGGCTACTATGACGGCGTCTGCTTCCATATCCACGAGACGTCTTCAGGCCGTCCCATTGAGCTCGTGGACGGCGGGGCCGTAGACTGGACGCAGAAGCTGCTCCACAGCGTCAAGGAGCGCCTCTTCATTAGCGGTATCGGCAGCGAGAGGGTTTGCGCCCTAGACCACCTTCCATAGAGTAAGGGGCCTTTTCATCGGTCGGACGGAGTAAACTGGGCCACGAATCCGCCATCTACGGCTACCCGCACCCGCAGCGTCTCGTCCGAGGAGGCCGCGAACGTCTCCACCGTCAGCCGGTTCGGGTCGGCTTCCGCCTCCGGCGCATCCTTCCAGACCTTCGCCGCGTACCGCCCCGGCCCCAGGAACGACAGCGGCAGTTCCACGACTCGCGCCCGCTTGGCTGCCATGCCGCCTACATACCACGTCCGACCCCGGCGCCGCGTCGTGACCAGAACCTCCCCCACCTCGCCCACCAGAGCCCGCGTCTCATCCCACCAGGTCGGAACTACTTTGAGGAAGTCAAAGCCCGGCTGCCCTTCGTAGGCGGTCGGATAGTCGGCAATCATCGGCTGGGGGTTGTCGAAGCAGACATACATCGCCAGATGATGCCCGCGCGTCCCCAGCACGTTGGGCGCGATGTTGTGGGGCGTAAACTGCGCTCGCGTCACCGCCCGGAACCCGCCCAGATGATAGTCCATCGGCCCTGCCAGCAGGCGCGTGAACGCCAGCAGCAGATTGTGCTCTGGCGTGCAGCGGTCGCTCCACTTGAGGTATTCGAGGTTCAGCGCGCCCTCGTGGTTCATCAGGTTGGGGTAGGTGCGCTGCATCCCGGTCGGCTTCCAGACGCCGTGAAAGTGGATCAGCAGATGATGCCGCGCCGCCGCCTGCAATATCTCCTCCGCGAGCTCCACCATCTCCTGATCGTCATGATCGAAGAAGTCCACCATCATGCCGCGCCAGCCTAGTCTCTCGAAGGCCGTAAATGTCTCCTCGACTCGCCCGCGCAGCGCCGCCTGATGCACCCACGTCCACAGCCGGACGCCCCTCGCCTCCGCATAGCGGCGAATGCCTTCCAGATCCAGATCGGCGCGGACTTGGGTGACGTCGGTGTCCGGGCCTGGCTCGATGCCCTGCTTCGACTGCCGGTACCAGGGCGTCACCGTTTCATCAGCGATGACGGAGTGGTAGAGAATGCCGTTGCGGGCGCAAAAATCTATGTACTTCTGCGCCATCGGCAGCGAGAGGATGGGCGGGCCTGGCCTGGAATCGTAGAGATTGCCGTTCCACCAGGACCAGGTCATCTTGCCGGGCTGGATCCAGGACGTGTCTTTGAGGACGGACGGCGCGTTGAGGCAGTAGATAACATTCGATTCCAGCAAGGCTCCGGCCCGGTCGCCGACCATCACGACGCGCCAGGGCGTCACCATCGGCAGGTCGCGGACGACTTTCGTCCCGTCCGGGCGCGGGGTGAGGCGGCAGATCAGTTCCGTTTTCTGCCCCCTCTGGGAAGGGCGCATCAGCGACATTCCGGCATAGCGGCGCAGCGCCGCCTCTGTAATGGCCATGTGGGTGCCATCGTCGAAGGCGAAGGTCGCGGGCATGTCCAGCAGCGTATCGGCCTTCACGTCGCGCAGGGGCGTCGTGGTGACGTTGTGCTCGTGCGAAGTGTGGTAGTTTTCCAGGTATTGTACGTAGGCGCGTGGATTGCCGGCAAGCCCGAACGACGTTCCCTCTTCGACCACGGTCAGCCGCTCCATTCCCTTCTGTTTCGGAACGACATAGCGAAATGCGAGGGCATCGTCGTAGCAGCGAAATAGCACATCCACGCGGCGTCTGCGGGGCGTTTCGAGGGAGAAGCGGACCTCCCGGTAGCGGTCTCGCGCGACCGCAGCCTTGCCGAAGAGGATACGAATGCGCTTATCCGCGCTCCGGTGGCGCTCGCTTCGCACCCGCACGCCCGCCAGCAGGTCGCCCTCGTCGGCGACGCTGAGGCTAAGGCGGCAGTCGGTCAGGAGCGGCTTGCCCTGAAACGTCGCCGACCACAGCGGCGTTTGCGCGGAGCCGGGCGGCGGCATCTGTATCTGTACGGAGAGGCGACCGTCGGGAGAGGTCAGGGTGCGGGGGATGTCGGCATGGGCAGCCCGCCCGCCGAGGACCGCTAGCCCGCCGAGGGCACAACTGATGATGGCGGCCCCGGAACACCGGGAAGAGGGAAAGCGATAGGGCATGAGTGGGGTTTCCGTGACAACACGTAAGCGTGACGCCGGTTTGGACGAGCGGAAGGTGAAAAGCCTGTCATCCCTACTATGTTATCCCGTCTTCTGCCGATTTCCTCCTTGCTCTAAATCCCGAATGTTTAGAGCAATCAAATTGACATCATCCCAATTATAACCGTTTTCTGCTTTCCAGACGAGGTTTACAGCTGCTTTGCCCGATTCTGCTTACTCCAGGACGCCTATGCCTGCCTGCGAAAAAGGCTTTCTTGATGAGAGTAGGGTAAAATAGAACCATGACTACTGGAATCTGTCCCGTCACCATTGACGACCCCATCAACGCTGCTATCCTGGCCGTCTCCGAGGATCAAATCCAGGGTTTTTTGGAAGACCCCTTCGGCGCTATCGCCGCCCAGGCCGGCCTGCCCGTCCCGGTGGTTATTGAGCGCATTGCGGGCATGTTGCGCGCCGGCACTATTCGCCGCGTCCGCCAGACCCTGATGGCTACCAACCTGGCTCCGGGCGCCCTGGTGGCCTGGCAGGTACCGGAGGAGCGCCTGCAAGACGCCTTCGATTACCTGTTCCAGCAAGACCCCTTCTCCGGCCACGTCGTCATTCGCACCGCCGATCCGGCCACCTCCGGCTCTCGCTACCGTCTCTGGACGACGCTCAAAGTCCCGCAGGGCTACTCGCTTAGCAAGCACGCCGACTTCCTGGCAGGCCAAATCGGCGCGCAGCGCTATCGGCTGATGCCGGCCCGATGCGTCTTTACCCTGGGGGTGGGCCATATCCGCCGGCGGGGCATGGAGATCGGCAGCAAGTCCGAGGAACTGGCCGACGTGCTGAAGACCGAGGTGGTGCGCCTGAGTCCGCTGGAATGGCAGGTGCTGGTGGCGCTCAAACGCGAGTTTGCGCCGGAGGAGCTTCGCCGCGACCTGTGGCGGGCGCGGGCGGAAGAGGCGGGCGTGGACCTGGCGACCTTCCTGAAGGTCGGGCGCTCTCTGAACGAGCGCAGGATCATCGGGCGCTTCTCTACGTTCCTGGAGCACGTTAAGCCGACGGCGGGCAACAAGCGGGTCACGCGCTACAACGCCCTGTTTCATTGGGCTGTGCCTGCGGGGCGCGAGATCGAGGCGGGGCGGCAGGTGGGCCGCTTCCACATCATGACCCACGCCTACTGGCGCGAGGGCGGCCCGGAGTTCCATAACGTCAATGTCATGGGCGTCGTCCACGGACTGGATAAGTCCGTCGTACTGGCCCACAAGGCCGCCATTGATGCGCATCTGGCTTCGGTAGGCATTCCCGTTAGCTACACTAACGTTTTCTGGGGAGGCCGCAGCGAGATCAAGCCCTCCGAGATCGCTCCCAGCGCCTACCGGCAGTTTTGCCAGGAGGTCGGGCTCGACCCGGACGCCATGCGGGAGTAGCGCCCACCTGCTCCGCGCTGCTTGAGGGCAGGCAAAGGAGAATCCACTTGCCCTCACCCCCGGCCCCTCTCCCGCAACGCCGGGAGAGGGGAGAGGCCCCCACCCCTTGATCCCCTCCCCCAAGAACAGGGGAGGGGAGAGGAAACGCTGGCTTCTCCTCTCCCTGCAAAGGTATCGCTAGGTGGAGGCACGAACCGTTGAGCGCCGACCCTGGCAGTGGGTTGGGGGTGGGGCGAGAAAGGAGAATCCATGCGAACGGAGAGAGTGGGACTCATTGCGGTGTGCGTGGGTCTGGCGCTGGCGGCGTTGGGAGGCGCGGCGCAGGCGCAGGAAAGCCGCTCGGAGGGGCTGCTGGCGGCGGCGGATAAGGTGGACATCACGCCGACGCACTCCGTCTATATGGCCGGTTATGCTGGCAATCGGCGCAGCGTGGGCGCCCACGATCCGCTGATGGCACGCTGCCTGGTGATGCAGCAGGGGCCAACGCGCATCGCCTTCGTCTCCTGCGACCTGCTGGGCGTGCCGCGCTACCAGATCGAGCAGATCCGCGCCAAGGTCCGCTCCGTCGCCCCGGAGCACCTCTATATCGCCGCCACGCATACCCACTCCGGCCCGGATACGCTCGGCCAGTGGGGGCCGGACCTCCAGACAAGCGGCGTGGATCAGGAGTGGATGGCCGGCTTCCGCGCGAAGGTCGCCCGGCTGGTAGACGCCACGGCGGCCAGGCTCCAGCCTGCGGTCCTGAAGTTTGCCAGCACGAAACAGGTGCCGCGCATCTCCAAAAATATCCGCGTGCCCCAGATACTCGATACCGAACTGGGCGTGATGCAGGTGCTGGCCCGCGATACACAGAAGCCCATCGCTACCCTCGTCAACTACGCCTGCCACCCGGAGATCCTCAACACGCACCATCTGACCGCCGATTTTCCCCACTGGCTCTATGAGACGGTAGAGGGCAAGGCGGGCGGCGTCTGCCTGTATCTCAACGGCGCGCAGGGCGGGATGGTCACCGCCGATTTTGACGAGACGACCGCGCCCAAAGGCGAGAACTGGCAGGCGGCAGAGGCCATCGGCACGAGCCTGGGCCAGCGCGCACAGGAGCTTCTAGGGCAGGCCGAGATCGTGCGCGAGGCGCCTATTCAGACGCAGCAGCGCGTCTTTACCGTCCCCCTGGAAAACGCGCAGTTCAAGGCGCTCATCGCCCTCAAGGTCTTTCCCAACCTGCTCAAAGATGGCCAGATCGAAACGGAGGTCAACCGCATCACTATCGGTCCGGCGGAGTTTCTGACCCTGCCCGGTGAAGTCCTGCCCAATATCGGCCTCTACCTCAAGCGGCTAATGTCCGGGCAACCCAAATTTCTCCTGGGCCTCACCTGCGACGAGCTTGGCTACATCCTGACGCCGGAAGATTACGGCCTCGACCTCTATCGCTACGAGACCAGCGTATCGGTCGGCTCAGAGATGGGCGCACGGATGGAGCAAAACCTGCGCGCCCTGCTCTTGACAGACGGACGGAAACGTGCTAGAGTCGGCAAGCACTAATTACAGGAGGATCTGGCTGTGTTGGCCCTAAATGTGTGCTTTTTGCCGAGTTTTGCACCGGTCGGGCGTAAGCGCTGCGGGCGCTGGAAGGGCGTAATGCGGGCGGTCTGCACGGCGGGCCTCGCGGCGAGCCTGCTGGGCTTGCTGCCCAGCGTGGACGCGGCGGCGCAGGACAGCGAAGCGGCCAAAGGCGCCGTTCCCGCCGCGCCCCAGAGCCAGGCACCGTCCCCCGCGCAGCCGACGCTCAACTTCCGCGAGCGTCCCAAGTATCCGACCGACCCGCAGCGACTGCGGCGCACCGTCCAGATAGACGGCGTGCTTAGCGATGGCGAGTGGGACCCATTCTATACCGTGACTGAAGGGCCCATCAAGGGAACCGTCTATTGTAATTGGGATGACAACTATCTCTATCTGGCGGCGCGCACGGATCAGCCCGCCTCCGTGCTGTTCGACCTGGACATGGGCGGCGACGGCTGGCTGCGCAGCGCCGATAACCTGGAAGTGGTGATCGGCAGCATCGGGGAGGGCAGCGCGCCGACGGTGGCAGCGCGCCTGCTGGATGCCGCCAACAGCAAGGATACCCCGGTCTGGAACGACAAAGCGGTGGATGTCAAGGCGCTGCCGGTGGCGGGCAAACTCACCAACGGCACACAGGTCGTGGAGCTTGCCATCCCGAAGGATACCGCCAGCCTAGTCCTGCGGCCTGGAGCAACCATCGGGGTGCGCGCCGAGTTCCTGCCACCCGGCCCGGCGACCGCCTACATTCCCACGCAGGCGTTTGAGCCGCATTTGCTGCTGGATGCGACGCTAGCCGAATCGCGGGTGCAACCGGTGGCCGGCATCAACCCGCGCCTGACTCTCTCCGATTATAAGTGCATCGCGGGCCAGAAGCTGTTTGCGACGCTGGAACTGCTCAACCAGAGAGATGTGCCGGTGCCTATCCGCAGCGTGCTCTGGACGGGACAGGGCAACTCCGTCAACGTGGTCAACACGGTGCGCGAAGTGACCGTGCCGCCCATTGCGCCGTCGAAGCGGCTCAAACTCAAGTACAGCACCGTTCTGCCGCCTACCCTGGCGCCCGGCTCCTACACGCTGATGGTCACGGCGGATCTGGAGGAGGGCAAGCAGGTGCAGTCGGCGGCGACCTTCACCATCGTCGAGCCGGTGCAGGCGCAGATGTCCGCCGAGCCGGAGCCGGTGGCTGTGGTCGGCTCGACGAAGCTGCGGGTCAACGTGGATGTCTTCAGCGCCGTTCCTCGCTACCTGGGCGGCAGCGTGGAATTGCTGAGCGTGCCCGCCGGATGGGAGCTTAAAGGCAGCAAGAAACGCGAGCTGTTTATTGACCACGAGGACGGGCAGGAGATAATCCGTTACGATTTCCGGCTGCCCTCCACCACGCCTGCCGGGGACTACCCACTGGAGGCGGCGGTTAACTGGCAGGGGCGCGTCTGGAAGCTAAAGCATGTCGTCCATGTGGTCCGTCCTGAGGAGACTTCCCCCGCAAAGACGGAAGCGAAGAAGTGATTACGGTCGGGTGGAGTGGGGCCAGAACGAGGATGCAAGTTTCGTGAATGCAATTGAGACCTTTGGATTGGGCAAAGCCTATCGGGGCCTGCCCGCCGTGCGCGACCTAAATCTGCTCGTGCCGCAGGGCTCGGTGTTCGGGTTCCTCGGCCCCAATGGCGCCGGCAAGACGACCACGATCATGATGCTGCTGGGCAACATTCGTCCGACCACCGGCAACGCGCAACTGCTGGGTAAGCCTATCGGCGATGTGGCGATCCGGCGGCGGGTAGGGTTCCTGCCGGAGAAGTTCCAGTTCCACGACTTCCTGACTGCCGTCGAGTTCCTGAACCTGCACGGCAAGCTCTCCGGCATGGATGGCGCCTGGAGGGCGCGGCGCGTGCCGGAGGTGCTGGAGCGCGTGGGGCTGGCCGATCGCGCCCGGTCCAAACTGCGCGAGTTCTCCAAGGGAATGCAGCAGCGCATCGGGCTGGCGCAGGCTATCCTCCACGACCCTGACCTCGTCATTCTTGACGAGCCAACCTCGGCGCTCGATCCCCTTGGCCGCCGCGATGTGCGCGACATCATCAATGAGTTGCGCACGGAGGGCAAGACGGTGCTGGTCAACTCGCACCTGCTCTCCGAGATCGAGATGACCTGCGATCAGGTTGCGATCATCAAGCGAGGACAGGTGGCAGCGCAGGGGACGATAGAGGAGCTGTTGGCCTTTTCGTCTACCGTCGAAGTGGAAGTGCGCGACATGAACGACGCGGCGATGGCGGCGGTGCGGCAGGTAACCCCCCGGCTCAAATTCGAGCGGGTGCCGATCACGCGGTTCACCGCCTGGGTGCACAGCGAGGACGATATTCCCGAACTGGCGCGGGCCCTCGTCCAGAACGGCGCCCGGCTCGTTGCTCTCATTCCCAAGCGCGAGACGTTAGAAGAGCTGTTTGTCCGCGTGATCGAAGGAAAATAACACAACCTCTAGCGATAGACCCGCTACAGCCGCAATGCCCCACAGCAGGCCACCGTTGTGGGGCATCAGCTTGCGTCCTTGTTGTTCCGCCAGCACCGTCTGTTCCGGCGCCAGCCCTTGCTCCGTGCGCAGTTGCTGCAGAATGCGTCCGCTTTGCCCCGTCCTTTCCAGTAAATTGGTATAGTTTGCATATCATTTAACGTTTTTCATTCTTGACAGCAATTACTTTATTATATATTATAACACTCACGGACAAGCGGCTGCGGCGGTGTCGCCTGGCATCCGATCTGATCGCAGGTTATCTAATTTAGAGGGTCTGGCTCAAAGCAATAACAGCGGTTAGAGAAAGGAAGGCAGGACATGAGCATTATCGGAACCGTGGATAGCCTGTGGCGCTATCCGGTCAAAAGTATGCGGGGCGAGACGTTGGACGAAGCCTTCATCGGGTTTTCCGGAGTCTATGGCGACCGCCTCTTCGCCTTCCGGAGTTCGGCCCAACCCAAAGGCTTTCCCTATCTGACGGCACGGGAGCAGCAAGCGATGTTACGGTATCGCCCTCGATTCCGTGATCCCGATAAGGCGGCACGTCCCCCGATCTCAACGAAGCAGAGAGCATCACACCCGGTCTTAATCCCCTGTACGCCGATCCGGCGGACCTGATGGTGGATGTCCAGACACCCTCCGGAGAGATTCTGGCTATAGACGACCCCACGCTCATGGGTATGCTGGGCGATGCGTCTACCCTCACGCTGGTACGCTCGGAGCGGGCGCTGACGGATTGCCGTCCCGTGTCGCTGTTTTCGGTACAGACCGCACAGCAGCTTGGGGAGGAGCTTGGAACCACAGTGGATCTGCGCCGCTTCCGGGCCAATGTCTATGTGGACTTGACTTCCGCAGGCGGCTTCGGCGAGGATACGCTTGTGGGCCGCTCTCTGCGTCTCGGATCAAAGGTGATGATCTCGGTTCTGGAGCGCGATCCGCGCTGCAAGATGATTACCCTGGATCCTGATACCGGAGCCTCGACCCCCGCGTTCCTGCGCAAGGTGGCCAAAGCCCATAATGGCATGGCTGGCGTCTATGGGGCCGTCCTGGTGGAGGGCATAGTGCGGAAGGGCGATGCCGTGGAACTATTAGACTAGCCCACGGTGTGCAACCATTCAAAAGCCGAAAGGAGAACGAAAATGCAAGCGAACGAACAGCCCTCGCTCTATGACCGATTGGGCGGCGTCTATAACATCGCAACGGTCGTGGATGACCTGATTGATCGGCTAATGAACGATCCGCGTTTGAATGCTAATCCCCGCGTGAATGAGGCTCACCATCGCGTCTCGCCCGCCGGGTTCAAGTATCTGGCGACAGAACTGGTCTGCTCAGCAACTGGCGGCCCGCAGACCTACTCGGGCCGCTCAATGGGAGACTTGCATCGGCATCTAGGGATCACCGAGGAAGAGTGGGCCGCCTTTATGGACGATCTCGAGCAGACGCTGAAGAAGTTCGACGTGCCGCAGCCTGAGCAAGAGGAATTGAAGGCCATCGTCGAGAGTACAAAAGAAGCGATTGTCATCCAACCGTGCTTAACCTAGTTGCCGGGTTCCTCCCAAAACAGTCTCACTTATGTGTGTCACCTACCAAAGTGTGACACACATAAGTGAAGCGAGACGGGGAATCGAACAGAGCGAGAACCAAAGGTCATAGCGCCTCGGAGACGATTCGGCGGGCCTCCTCCAGGATCTGGTCGAGGTGGGCCTGGCCTTTGAAGCTCTCGGCGTAGATCTTGTAGACGTCCTCGGTGCCGGAGGGGCGGGCCGCAAACCAGCCGTTCTCCGCGACCACTTTCAAGCCGCCGATGTCGGCGTCGTTGCCCGGCGCTCTGGTCAGCCTGGCGAGGATGGGCTCACCGGCTAAGGTTGAGGCGCGGACGGAATCGGGGGAGAGCTTCTTCAGCCGCTCCTTCTGCTCAGGAGTGGCCGGCTGGTCTACACGCACGTAGAGCGGATCACCCAACTGCGCGGTCAGGTCGCGATAGTGCTGGCCCGGGTCTTTGCCGGTGCGGGCCGTGATCTCGGCGGCGAGCAAGTCCATAATGATGCCGTCCTTGTCCGTCGTCCAGACCGTGCCGTTGGTACGCAGGAACGAGGCTCCGGCGCTCTCCTCCCCGCCAAACCCATACGCGCCGCTCAGCAGTCCCTCCACAAACCACTTGAACCCCACCGGCACCTCTACGACCTGCCTGCCGATAAGCCCTCCCACGCGGTCTATCATGCTGCTGCTGACGATGGTCTTACCGATGGCGCTATCGGCGGACCAGTCCTTGCGGTGGCGGAACAGATACCAGATGGCGACGGCCAGGTAGTGGTTGGGGGGCAGCAAGCCGACGCTCGGAGTGACGATGCCGTGGCGGTCGGCGTCGGGATCGTTGCCGAAGGCGATGCCATAGCGGTCCTTGAGGCGGACCAGGTTGGCCATCGCGTAGGGGGAGGAGCAGTCCATACGGATCTTACCGTCGTGGTCTACGGGCATGAGGCGAAACGTCGGGTCCACCGCCTTGTTGGTGACCGAGAGGTTCAGGCCGTAGGTATGGGCAATCGGCTCCCAATAGGCCGCGCTGGAGCCGCCGAGCGGGTCGGCGCCCAGCGTCAGCCCGGAAGCGCGGATTACCGCCATATCGAGGACGCTGCCGAGATCGTTGACATAGGGCCGGAGGAAGTCGTGTTGGTGGGTCGTTGGGGCGCGCAGGGCCACCTCATACGGAATGCGCCGGGCCGCGCGGTTCCTCTCCAGGAGCAGCGCGTTGGCCCGGTCCTGAATCCAGCCGGTCGTGCCGGTATCCGCCGGGCCGCCGTTGGGCGGGTTATATTTAAATCCGCCATCCGAGGGCGGGTTGTGCGAGGGCGTGATGACGATGCCATCGGCCAGGCCGCTCTCCCGGCCCTGATTATAGGTCAGAATGGCGTGGGAGATGACCGGCGTGGGCGTAAACCCGCCGTCGCGGGCGATAAAGACCTCGACTCCGTGGGCGGCGAGCACCTCCAGCGCCGTCCGCTGGGCCGGTTCCGAGAGGGCGTGGGTGTCCATGCCCATATAGAGCGGACCGGTGATGCCCTGTTGGCGGCGGTACTCGACGATGGCCTGTGTGATGGCCAGAATGTGGTCTTCGTTGAAGGTGCCTCTGGAGGGCGTACCGCGATGGCCGGAGGTGCCAAAGCTGACGCGCTGGCCCGGATCGGAGGGGTCGGGATGTACGTCATAGTACTGCGCCACGAGTTCCGGCACATCAATCAGAATAGCGTCGGGGGCCGGTTTGCCCGCCAAGGGATGAACTGCCATGCGTCTCTTCGTCCTTTTCAGTGGTTCTCTCCGCCTGGCAGCCCACCCGTAAACGAGTGGGCTGCGGACGGCAAGCCCCCTAAAGGGGGCTACGAGGGGCGGGTTAGCTTCCTGCAAAGGAGCCTTGTCAGGCAGAGCACTGAGGCATCTTTGCCTCTGGTAGGAACCGATCCACCTGGCGCAGCCCCATTTAGGGAGCTTGCCGCCCACGGCCCAGTCCTTTAGGGCCGGGCGGAGCCGGTTCCTTGCCCGCCTGGGAGCACGGGGGGCGGCGTGTAGGGCGGCAGCGTGCCCAGGAGTGCCTGCTTGACCCACATGCCGAAGTACGGCGTCGGCGTGTAGTTCCAATCCGAAATCAGGCAAGGACCGGCGGCAGGATGCAGGTCCCAGGCCGTCCAGTTCCAGCCGTGATCCTGGAGAACTTGCAAGACGTACCGGACCCACTGCTCACTCCTATCGCTGAAGCCGTTGCGGCTCGGCTGGCTGCCAAATTCGCTGACGATCACGGGCAGCGTCTTCGTCGCCGCTTCCATCTTTGCCGCCCACTGCTCCACCGTATCGCCCTTGAACGGATAGGTATGGTTGGCATAGAGGACACCGTGTCCTTTGGGATCGGAAAGCTGCTTGCCCGCCAGAATGCCGGAAAAATCGTAGGCCCAATCCAGCCCGCCGGCAACGACGACATTTCGCGCGCCCGTGCCGCGCACGGCGTTGAGCAGCGCCTGCATCCCGACGGCGTCATAGGTCTTCTCGTCACCCGTTCTGCGGTTCTTTTCCGTGACCTTGCCGCCCTCACGCCAGATGTCCCAGGTCACGTCGTGCGGTTCGTTGTAGAGGTCAAAGAGAACGGCAGGATGATTTTTATAAGTCCTGGCACAGTCCTTCCAGAAGGTCAGACTGTTCTGGTCGGGCATCTTATGCTGGCCGATCTGCTTGCCCCACTCGCCCTCATCCGACCAGTGCAGGTCCAGCAGGATATAGCAGGCCTGCGCGGCGCAAGTGTCCACGATCTGCCGGACGAGAGCGCGATAGGCTTTGCCTTCGTCCGTCTGTTCGGACGCCTTCCCAAACCAGCGATCCTGCGCCAGCGGCAGGCGAATGATATTGACATGCCAATCCCGAATGGCGGTTTGTACCGTGTCGAGAATATGCCCCTCGCCGTCGCTCGTCCATTCGAGGCTGGCCACGTTGACGCCGCGCAGATGGACAGGCTTGTTCTGGCTGTCCAGCAGTTGCGTGCCGACCACCTTCAGCGGCGATAGTCGGGCCGATGGCTTCCCTGCCGCCAGAGCGCTCGTTCCTGCTGCTGTCCATGCTACGGCGCATAGCAGCAGGCCCCAAACTCCATACCGAGCCGCGCGTGGTAACGTCCTCAACATTAATCTGATTTCTCCTTCAGCTAAGGTGCGAGATACATTCACTCACAGCGCACGTACTCCGGATGAATATCCGCTAGGGCCGGGAATGTCTCGCGGTAGGCCAGAAGCGCAGGCAAGTCCAGCTCGGCCTGGATGCAGCCCTCCGCTTCGCCCGCGTCCGCCAGAATATTGCCGCGCGGATCCACAATCAGGCTGCGGCCCGAATAGCAAAGCTTAGGATCGTCGCCGCAGCGATTGACGCCCACGACATACGCCTGGTTCTCGATGGCTCGCGCCTGCAATAGCGTCAGCCAGTGGTGCTCCCTGGGCTGGGGCCAGTTGGCAATGACCACGAAAAGCTGCGCGCCACGCCGCGCCGCACTGCGGAACACCTCCGGAAAGCGCAGGTCGTAGCAGATGAAGGGCGCGACCGTGAACTCCTGGCACGCGAATACAACAGGCTTATCGCCGGAAGCGTAGTGCTTCGACTCGCCGCCATAGGTGAATGGGTGCATCTTGCAGTAGCGGACGACCTCGCGGCCCTCCGGGTCAAAGACAACCGCCTCGTTGCGCCCGCGTCCGTCCGACCCCATAGTCGTCACGCCGCCGAGCATAAAGACGTCGAATTCCCGCGCAGTGCGCGCTAGAAACCGCTCCGTTTCACGGGCAGCGCCTTCAGCGATAGCGGCAACATTCAGGCTAAAGCCGGTCGAGAACATCTCCGGCAGCGCCACGAGCGAGCCTTTGGCGATGGAAGCACGCTCCAGCAGCGCGCGCACTTTCGCATGGTTGGCCGCTTTGTCTTCCCAGGCAATATCCAGTTGGCAGCAGACGATATGCATGGACGTTTACTCCTTCAACAGCGTGCGCAGTCCCTCGACGAGCCTGCCGATCCCCTCCATGGCGCGGTCTTTCGGCAGGGTGCCGTAGGAAACGCGCAGGTAGCAGCCGGCCTCCATGCCGAAGGTTGTGCCGGGCAGGGCGGCGACGCGGTGCTCGGCGATGAGCCGTTCCACCAGGCGCATCGGGTCTAAGCAGGCGTGAATCTTGAGCAGGAAATAGAACGCGCCTTTCGCCTCCGGCACGGTACAGAGCGGCTGGAGCGACCGCAGCGCCTCCAGGGCGACCTGGCGTACCTCGGCAATGTCCCGCAGATGCTTGCGGCAGTAGTCGGCGCCGGCCTCCAGCGCGCCCACCGCCGCGTACTGCGAAATCACCGGCGGGCAGATGAGCATGGTATCCTGGATCTTCTTCACAGGCACCAGCAGCTGTTCCGGCAGCACCATATACCCGATCCGCCAGCTTGCAAAGCCATACGCCTTCGAGAGCGAGTAGAGGGAGATGGTATAGCTTTCGCTGCCGGGGAGACTGCCGGGAGAAAAATGGCGCGCGCCGTCATAGGTGAAGTACTCGTAGGCTTCGTCGCTGATGTGATAGAGGCGATACCGACGGCAAAGCGCATTGATGGCGCGCAACGCCTCCTCCGCGTAGACCGCGCCCGTCGGATTGTTGGGCGAGATGGTCAGGATGGCCCGCGTCCGTTCCGTAATCGCAGCCTCGATAGCCTCCAGGCGCGGCTGATAGTTCTCGTCCGTTGCGACGGTGACAGGGCGGCAGCCCGCCATCGCCACCGCCATATCGTGGTTGAAATAGTAGGGCGTCAGCAAGATAATCTCATCGCTGGGGTCGGTGACGGCGAGGATGGCGTTCAGGAAGGCCATGTTTGCGCCCGCCGTAACGACGAGGCTGCGGCCTGCCTGTAGGTCTATGCCGTTTTCGGCGCGCAGTTTGGCGGCGATAGCCTCCAGCAGCGGCGGAATGCCCTGTACCGGACGGTACTTGTGATTATCGGGGTCGCTCAGAAAGCGCGCAATCGCCTCCACTGCTTGCGGCGGCGGGGGATAGTGGACGACGCCCTGCCCAAGCGAGATCGTGCCCGGATGGCGGCTGATCATCTCGCCGACAATCGGAATGACCGGCGACTGCACGGCCTGCATACGAAACGGTTCCTGCATAGTTTTACAATTCATCTATATAAGGTTAACGTAGGCCTGCTGCGACCGTTGGCAGCTCTTACTCCCATTGAAACTAGGCCAGCCGCTCGTTGGCGTCCGACATATTTTTGCTGCTACCGTTGGCAGCTCGGTAGACACCCCCAATTGTGTGGATACATCTCAAAAGCGTGCGCTCCATGAGAAGCGTCAACACGGTTGGGAGGGATTACCGGCAGCTCTTACTCCCATTGAAACCCCGGCCCCTCTGGTATCGCCGCGCAGCCGTCCCTCAGCTTGAGCGGCGAGTTGGGCGCAATCAGCCCGGTCTCCAGGTAGAGCGCGTTGGGCAGGCAGGCCATGATGTTAAGCTGCACCGGGCCGCCGCCGTGCGAGGCATAGGGCCGTCGAAAGGCGTCTGCCAGCAGGCCGATTTGCAGCAGAGCGGTCGGCCCACCGGCACGGCGCAGGTCAGGCTGCACGATGTCTACCGCGTCGCGGCGCAGGAAGCGCGCGAAGTCGGCGCGAGTATAGAGGTTCTCGCCGGTGGCAATCGGGATATCCAGGGCTTCGGCAAGACGGGCATACCCGTCCACGTCGTCGGCAGAAATCGGCTCCTCCCACCAATAGCAGCCCAAATCCTGAAAGGCGCGGCCCCGCCGCAGGGCCTCTTTGGTCGTCAGCGACTGGTTGGCGTCTACCATTAGCCGCACGTCCGCGCCGATGGCCTTGCGGACAACCTGAATACGGCGCACATCCTCTTCCAGGGTCGGGTAGCCGACCTTGATCTTGACGGCGCGGAAGCCCTGCTCGACGGCCTGGGCGCAGATGCGCTGCACCTCGTCGTCGTTATAGTTCAGCCAGCCCACCATCGCGTAGGCAGGGATCGCTTTGCGCGCCGCGCCCCACAACTGCCAGCAGGGAACGCCGCGCATTCGCCCCAGGCAATCCCAGAGCGCCACATCCACCGCCGCGATGCCGAACATCGCCAGGCCGAAGGAGCCGTGATACTCCGTTTCCCGCAGCATCGCTTCGTGCGTCTGACGGACAAGGGCCGGGTCGGTTCCCAGGACGACCGGTTTGAGGATATGTTCGATGAGCGCGGCCAGCGCCTCCGGTGCGCCCGCCACCCGCCCAAAGCCGACCTCCCCGACGCCGGAGATATTCTCCTCGGTGCGCACGACGACCTGCGCCGATCCGGCTCCCGGCAGGCTTTGCAGGGCATCGCGGATCGGGGTCGGGTTTGGGGCGCTGCGCCGCACGGTGACTTCTAACGCGGTGATTTGCATGGTATCCTCATGGGTTCCAGGGCGTGCAGGGCAGGTACTATGGGCCGCAGTAGCCTTTCGCGGCCAGCATGTCGGCGATGGCCGTTCCAGTGGCGGCGGACGGCGCGACTTCAATCGGCACGACGATCAGGCCCTCGCTGGACTCGCCGTAGGGGCCTTCGGCCAGGACGACTCCGCCTGGCCCTATCGCCAGCGAGCAGCCAATGCACTTGCGCCCTTGCCACGGCCCTGCGCTCAGCCAGCCCACGTTGCTTACCCCCACGACCGTCATATTATACAACGTGGCCAGCGTGGTATAGGCGGAGCGCCACAGCGCGCCGTAGGGTTCCTTTGCGTTGTCGTGATCGGCGTCTACCGCCCAGGCCGAGGGCGAGAGCAGTAGCTGCGCGCCCATGCGCGCCAGCGAATGGCCGAGCGCCAGGGAACTCGGAAAATTATCGGCGCAGATGGGAATGCCGATGGTTCCCAACGGCGTATGCGCTACGGAGAGCGAGTCGCCAATGGAATAGAGATCGTGGGCAATCTCCAGTTCGTTGATCTTGCGGTGCTTGAGCAGGATCGCGCCATCGGGAGAGGTCAGGACCGCCGCATTATAGATGCGATCTCCGGCGCGCTCCGTCAGGCCCGCCACCACGTAGATACGCGCTTGCCGTGCCGCCTGAGCCAGAATGTCGCTGTGCCTGCCGGGAATAGGCTGTGCCAATTCGCGCGCGGCGGGATGCGTCCAGCCGAGGTCCAGGCACTCCGGCAGCACGACAATCTGGCAGCCCTGCTCGCCTGCCGCCGCGATCATGTGCATGGCCCGTTGCAAGTTTGCCTCTACCGCGCCGCCCTCGACCCGCATCTGGCCTATCGCCAGCATAAACCTGTTGCCGCTCACGTTCGCCTCCTCGCCCATTGATTCTGCAAAGAGGGCCTAAATCCTTGCTGCTGTCTGGCTTTTCTGTGCTTGTTTGTCCCTTGCGAAGGAGATGATGGTGGAGGAGAGGAAAATAGGCTTGCCCTGGTGAGGAACAGCGGCGTGGAGTGTGACCAACTCCAGGTGTACGAGCAGGCAAGGGAGACGAGGGCAAAAGGAGAACCGCAGGTGAAAATCTCGATTGCTTCGTTCAGCTTTCATGGGCTTCGGCAGGAGGGCAAAATAGACGCCTTCGGCTACCTGGAAAGCGTCAAGTACCGCTACCGGCTTAACGCGGCGGACTTCTGGAACTATATCATCGGCAGCGACGATGAGGGCGTCATCCGCAAGGTCCGGCAGGCGCTAGATGAGAGAGAGATGACCGTCGCCAATTATCACGTGGACGGCGTGCATGTGTGGGAGGCGGACCCGGAGGCACGGGAGCGCAACTATCGGGGCGCGCTGCATCACCTGCGTCTGGCCGCCATTTTGGGGGCAGAGACGGTGCGCTTCGATACCGGCGGTCCGGTCAGCCTGGGAACGGGGAATGCGTTTGATCCGGCCAATGCCAGGGTTCCCATGACGGAAGAGCAATTCGATACGCTGGTGAAGCGCTATCAGGAGTACGCGCGCTTTGCAGGCGATCACGGCTTCCGCGTCGGGCCGGAGAACCACTGGGGCTTCTCGCTGATTGCCGACAACATGGAGCGTTTGGCAAAAGCGGTAGATCATCCCGCCTATGGCGTGCTGCTGCATATCGGCCACTGGGAAGACGGCGATGAGGAGGGCGGGGACCGCCGCATGGCTCCCTGGGCGATGCATACGCACGTAGACGCCCGCATCACGCAGACCTGCCTGGCCGAGCGCATTAAGATACTCCGCAATGCGGGGTATCAGGGCTATTGGGGCGTAGAGCATCATTCCGGCAAAAACGAGTACCGTGAGGTCGCCTATCAACTGGCAGCGGTGGAGCGTGCTCTGACCAGCACAGACACTACGCCGTGAGCGTAGATCGCACTTATTGCAACAATAAGAGAACTGCTGTCATATCCGCCTGGTTTCTTGATTCTTCCTGACTGTACCTCAAACCTGCCGGAACCGGTGAGTAAAGAATCGAGCCAATGCAGCCGGAAAGTTTATGGAGCTTGCCTTATCAAGAGGCCGAACAGAAGTGCCAAAAGAAGGAGTTACCATGCGTAAGATTACAGACGAAGAGATTCAGTTCTTTGATGAGAATGGCTATGTTATCTGCCGCAACGTCCTGCACGCCGACGAGCTGGCCAACTTCCGCGCGGAGTCGGCGCGCCTGATCGAGGAGATAGTCTCCGGCGGCCCGGCGGATAAGAAGTGCCTGCGCGGCCCGGAGGGCATTCCCTACTATCTGACCTATCTCCACTCCAACCCCAACACCTTCTCGCTGCGGCTGCTGGCGCATCCCTTCATCGGCGACCTGCTGACTCGCATGGTCGGCCCGGACTTTATTCCCTGCTATGAGTCGCTGGTCTTCAAGCTGCCGGGGCACGGCTCTTCGGTGCCCTGGCATCGGGACGGCAATGCCCTCACCGGCAGAGAGCGGATCTTTAACATTGACATCTACCCGGACTACTCAACAGTGGAGAATAGCTGCGTCTGGGTCGTGCCGGGCAGCCACCTGTGGGATGTGGAAAAGGCCAACGCCTGGGTCGAGCAGGGACGCAAGGACTTCTACTCCCTGCCCGGAGCCGTGCCGGCAGAGATGGAACCGGGGGACGTGCTGTTGCATCATGTGAAGGTGCTGCACGGCAGCACGGTCAATACGAGCAACGACCTGCGCCGGGTGGTCTATTTCGACAACCGCGCCGCCAGTTGGAACGAGAAGTACGGCTGGTTCGACCGCAGCGTGATCGAGAAGCGGTGCCGCCTGTATCAGTACGCGCTGCATGAGCGCAAGGTCAACCCCTATCCGAGCGACGATGAGACCTTTGACTACGCCGTGCCGGAGGGACTGCCCACCTGGCATCCCGGCGAGCCTGTTGACCTGTACGCGCGCCGCGAAGGCCCCGGTGGCGATTAACGGACGCACCCGTTAAACCTCAGAGTGTGTACGCTAACTTCTGGCAGCCCCACCCGTAAACGAGTGGGCTGCGGACGGCAAGCCCGCTCAAGCGGGCTACGCGAGGTGGGTTAGTCCCCTATAGGAGCTATAAGAAGGAAGGTTAGCCCCCTTCAGGGGGCTTGCCGCCCACAGCCCGGTCCTTTAGGGCCGGGCACAGCCGGGTTTCCATGGACACTCTCACACAGCAGAGGGCGTCTGCGCGCAGGCGGCGACGAACGCCTCCGTCGTGGTGGACCAGGCGTACTTCGTCTCGATCTCGCGCACGGTCATTGCCGTGGCCTGAAGCGTATCCACCGTATCGTGGAACTCGATGCCCGTCGTGGCGTCGCGGACGAGGATGATGTTATAGCCGCGCTCGTTCATCCTGATGATGCCGTAGTCACGCCCGATCACGCACCAGTTGGTCGCAAAACCGGCGTAGAACAGGTGCAGGATTTTGCGCTCGGCCAGCAGCGCGTGCATCTGCGCGCCGGTATGGATGACCGGCTCGCCGGGCAGCGGTCTGGCAGGCGGAGCGATATCGAGCTCGGTAACGTAGCGTTCGAGCGCCGCGTGCAGGCGCGGCTCGTCGTCGCGGCCAAAGGCGGCGTACTCTCCGGCGCGGTAGATGCTGCGAAAGCCGGCAGGGGGCCACTCCGAAGAGGCGGCAGGCGCGGAAGGGGCCGGCGGCGGAGCCGGGCTGTAGCGCTCTGCCACCTGCGGGCACGGCCCGTGAATGACGGCCATGCCGACGCGGCGGGCCGCTTCCAGCAGGGGAACAATGCGCGTTCGCGTGACCTCGGCGGCCCGCTGGAGCCAGTTGTCTATGTAGTGGGTGTTCCAGACATCCACCAGCACCAGGGCCGCCTGCGCCACGGGCACGGGCAGCGCGCGCTCGACGTAATGGAAATTACACTCGTCGCAGGGAACTTCCGGGTCGGTATAGACGCGATAGTAACGGCAGGGAAGGGAGAGCACGGGCGATTCGGGCTGGCCTGGCTGCATAGCAAGCTCCTTTTCCAAACCAATTCGGAACAGGCAGAGTCGCATATCGGAAGGGCGGCGTTGGCGCATTATAGCGCGGCGTCGGCTGGTTGTCAATGCGGCTCGTCTGGGCTTTACCTGCTGCGTAGGAGACGACAATGACCGGGCTGATGCACCTGCTGCTGAGCCTCTGCGTTCTTGGCTGGCTGGCGCTTTCCGCCGCGCAGGGCGCGGAAGGCGACTGGCCGATGTGGCGGCATGATACCTCCCTGACGGCCTACCAGCCGCTGCCGGGCGCGATGCGTCAGCCCCCGCGCGTGCTGGCGCGCTATTTCGTTGGCAGCGGACAGGGCGCGCACCGCTTTGCCGATCTGCGGGGCAGCGGGCGGGATACTGAAATTCTCGTGACGGCGCGGGCGCGGCTGATGGCCTATAGCGAACAGGGCAAGCTTCTCTGGCAGAGCGCGCCGCCGGGCTATGTCATCAGCGACGTGGCCTGGGTCGAAGACCTCGACGGCGATGGGCGCAAGGAGGTCGTCGCTCTGGCGGGGCACCTGGGCGGCACGCGGCAGGCGTACCTCATCCTGGACGGGCAGACGGGCCGGCTGCGGGCCGCCATAGACATCAACACCGGCGACTTTGGCTGGCGCGGCTGCTGTGGCGCGTATCTGCCAGACGCGCGGGGCAAGCAGATTTTTGTTGTCACCTCCATGCGGCAGGCGCAGGGCGGGCCGCCCGCCTCGAACGGAGAGTTCGCCCTGTGGAGTTTCGACGGGCACAGGGCGATCCGGCGCTGGGCCTGGACGCCCAAAGAGTACGCCGTCGAGTATCCTGCCGTGATGCTCGGCGACCTCAACGGGGAGGGACATACGCACGCCGTCGTGGATAGCTGGTGCCACGTCTGGAACCTGGACCTGGCCACCGGCGCCCTCGCCTCGCACACAACCTGGGACCCGCAGGGCGCCAACAAACGCCACTACGGTTGGAATGAGTTGGTGGACGTGGATGGCGACGGCAAGCTGGACTTCGTCAATATCTCCCTGACCAAGCACGTGGACGTGCTGCGCAACGTCGGCGGCAAGCTGGAGCTGGCCTGGACGCGCGGCTGGCCCGACCCGGTTACCACGGAGGCGCGCTCCATCCGCATGCCTTCCGACCCGGTGAGCGACCTGGACGGCGATGGGAAGAAAGAGCTTGTCGCCGCCTTGTTCGACGGCACGACCGATAAGCGCTGGCACCTGTTTATCTGGGATGGCGTAACGGGAGCGCAAAAGGCCGAAGCGCCCGACCTTGTGCCGATAGCGTCCGTGCCCATTCGGGGAGAACACGGCGGGCGCGCGCTGCTGTGCGTCCGCAGCGCCGGCCTCCAGTTCGATCCGCCGGCAAGTTACGAGGTCTGGCGGCTGCAAGGTGGGCAGCTTACGCGCCTCTGGGCCTCATCAACCGCCGCCTTCCTCCTGGAGTCGCTTCCTGCCGATGCGCGCCGGGATTTTGCCTTTAACGCCGTCGGCGTGCGGCGCGCGGTCATGGCCGGGCCGGATGGCGGGCGGGCCGCGTTCTTCACGACCGAAAAAGGGGGCCAGGCGGCGCAGGGATGGGCTATCCAGGCCGACGGCGCGGTTGTCACCAGCACGGAGACGCCGCCCGCGCCGCCCGTGCCTCGCGCCCTGCCCGACCTCCCTCCCTTGCAGGGCGTGATGGCGCCTTATCTGCTGGCGGCGGATATAGATGGCGACGGGCGGAACGAAGTCCTGCTCTACGACAACGCCACCGTCACTGTGCTACGGTTGGAGGGGGACGCGCTGCGCCTCGTCGAGACGTTTCCCTCCTCCGAGATTCCCATCGTCTGCGATCTGCTCGGCGACGGCAAGCCCTATGTGCTGACGGCAGGACGCGGCGCGGACGGCAATCTCTGGGTGCAGGCGCGCGGCCCGGACAGAAAGACGCTATGGCAGTACGTGTTTCCGCAGAGCGCGGCCTGCGGGCAGTATAGCGAGCGCCCGCACTATTTTACCGTCGGCCACTTCACAGGCGGCAAGCACCTGGATGTGTTCACCTACAGCACCAAGCCTGCCGCACGCGCCTATGTGCTGGATGGGCGTACCGGCAAGCCCGTCTGGGAGCGCGAAGAGGTTCCCGGCATCGAGCGGCATTTCCAGGCGTTCGGCGGGCGCGCGGTCGCGTGGGACTTCAACGGCGACGGCACGGACGACATCGTCTTCTGCAACCCCGATTTCTACTGCATCGCCGACGGGAAAACCGGCAATCTGCTGGTCGGGCCGGTCAATATCGCGCAGGTGCTGAAGTGGTGGGCGGCTTACGCCTCGCCGACGGTGCTGCAACGGGCGGGCGAAGCGCCTTTCGTCTATCTGGGCGGGGCCTATAGCTGCCGCGCCGGCCTCTCGCTGGACGGCACGCGCGGCCTGTGGCTGGAATATCTGCCGACCGAGCGCTGGCCGCTGCGCGGCGGGAATGCCGGCTTCAGTGAGGGGCTGCTGCCGCCTTCCAGAGTTATTTCCCACGGCTCGAAGGAAGAGCGCGGCTGGCGCGGCGCGCAGGTGGAGGCGGACGGCACGCTGGTCTGCTTTGACGCGGCGACCGGCAGGCATCTCTGGCAGATGGGGCTATCCACTGCGCCCAGCGGCATTGTCTCCGGCGATGTGGACGGCGAGGGCGCGCCGGAACTGCTCTTTGGCGGGCAGGATGGCAATCTACTGGCCGTCCGGGATGCGGGGGACCGGGGCAAAGTCGTCTGGCGCAAGACCTTCGCCGCGCCGGTCGGCACGCCCATTCTCGCTGACGTCAACGGCGACGGCAAGAGCGAGGTCGTGGTGAGCGTGGGCGACGGTTACGTCTACGTGCTGGGGCGCTGAAGGGAACGCGTTTTCCTTATCGGGCGGCTGAAGCCGCAGCAACAAGAGCACTAAACCCGCCTGCGCGGGTTCTGCCCTCACCCCAGCCCCTCTCCCGCAGCGTGGGAGAGGGGAGGATTTGAGTCGGCGGAGGTCGACTTGGTATCTTTGTTGCTGCGAATTTATTCGCCCGCTACCGAGAACGGAAGGAGCCTGAGAGAGAAGAAAGGAGAAGGTTATGTCGGAGATATTTGCAGCCACCGGCGACTCTATCGCCCGTATCGCCCTGGATGGCGATAAAGGCGTCGTCACAGCGAGTTTGAGGGGCAGCGGAGCGCAGTGCCTGACCCTGGACCCGCGCCATCCCGGCACCCTCTATGCGGGCACGCGCGGCCAGGGCGTCTGGAAGAGCGGCGACGGTGGGCAGACCTGGCAGGATGCGCGTTTGCCGGAGAAGGACGTCTTCTCGCTGGCGGTCAGCCCGGCGGATGGCGCCGTCTATGCGGGCACCGAGCCGAGCCGGCTGTTTCGCAGCGAGGACGGCGGGCAGTCCTGGGAGGAGCTGGAGGCGCTGCTGGAGTTGCCCTCCCGGCCCACCTGGAGCTTTCCGCCGCGTCCGTGGACGTCACACGTGCGCTGGATCGCGCCCAATCCGCACGAGGCGGGGGTGCTGCTGGTCGGGATCGAGTTGGGTGGCCTGATGCTAAGCCGGGATGGAGGAAAGACCTGGGCCGATCACCGACCGGGCGCGCAGCGTGACGTGCATGCCCTCGCCTGGCACCCGCGCGCATCGGGACGCGCTTACGAGGCGGGCGGAGGCGGAGCGGCCTACAGCGTGAATTGGGGAGAGACCTGGCAGCCGGCCGATAGCGGCCGCGACCGCAACTATACCTGGGGCCTGGCGGTGGACCCGGATGACCCCGATTGCTGGTATGTCTCCGCCAGTCCCGGCCCGCGCCAGGCCCACTACTCTGGCGATGCCCAGGCGTACATCTACCGCTGGCGCGGGCAAGGACCCTGGCAGGCATTGGATGGCGGCCTGCCCCAGCCGCTCGACAGCATGCCCTACGCGCTGGCCCATATCGGCGGGCGCCTGTTCGCGGGCCTGAGCGATGGGCGCGTTTATCTCAGCGACGATGCCGGGGAGAGCTGGCGCTCCCTGCGACTGCAAGGCGATCCGCTCCCCAGCGTGCTGGCGCTGGCCGGCCTGGAGTAGCGCCTATTAGCCGTGATCCAGGCGGCCCACATTGGAGCCCTTGCGGCGATTGCCGCCGGGCACCGTATTATCCGTCGGCGGGTTGGGCTCGCTGTGGGGAACGCCCGCCTGGGAGGGATGCCCGCTCGGATGCGGAATATGCTTGGGCCGGCCTTTGGACTGGTTGGCCTGCGGATCTTCAAAATCCATATCTTCGCTGCGGCGACCCCGATCCGGGAAGTGGTCTTTCTTCTCGTCCACGTCCTGATTATGGCCGCCGCCTTTGGCCCTGGCGACTCTAGGATTGCCCTTGGGGAACTTTGCCATATTCCCAACCCCTTTCTGCCCGTGTGCCGGGTCTGGTCTTGCACGTTGATTTCCGGCATTAGGACTCCGGGGCCAGAGGAAAGGTTCCTCCGATGAGCGGCGACGCGGTGGCGCCGGATGGGGATAAACTCACCATTCCAGCAAGTGCCGTAACTCTGGCGGCAGGCCCTCCCGCAGCGAATCCGGAAAGTGATCGCGGTACTGAATGGCCCGCAGTCCATTCCAGAGCCGCTGTGCGGAAGCGTCAAAGAAGGAGGCAAAGTAGACGTAGCGCGGCTGCTGCGTCGCGTTGCCGGATGCGGAATGGATCGCCATGGGATTGAAGATGATCAGGTCACCCTCACTGACGCAGACCTCGATGCCCTCGTCGAGATTGACGCCCGCATAGCGCACAGGATCTTTCTTAAACTGATCCAGCTCGGCCTCGGTCTGTAGAGCGGCGGTGGCGGCATAGGTCAATTTGTGTGAGCCGGGCACGATCATGAACGCCGCTCCGCCCGGAATAACGGTGTTGCAGGCGTGCACCATGTGGTAGTAGGCGCACCGGGGCGTGGACTCATACTCGTCGGGGAAGAAGGCCCAATCCACGTGCCAGCCGACCGGGCCGTAGGGCGGGGGCTTGGGGTCAGAGCGGATGAGCACCTGTTCGAGCAGGCGCAGGTCGGAGAGGCTGCCCACTCTGAGCAGGGTCATCGCCAGTTCCAGCAATTTGGGGTTGCTGACGAGCCGGGGCATGATCTCGCCGGGAATCGGGTGGCGCAGGTCGTGGATGCGCCTGAGGCCCGGCTGATCGGCGGGGGCGATAGGCGGAGCGAGGCTGTCAATATGGGCGCGGATGGCCGCGGTTGTGTCCAAATCGAGAAAGCCAGGCACGACCACGTAGCCCTGCGCATCCAACTGAGCCAGAAGGGAGGAAAGATCCATGCGGGCGCTCCTGTTCGGCGTTCGAAGGCTGGTCCCCTTGGGGGAGAGGAGAAGCCTTGTTCTACCCTCATCCCCGGCCCTTCTCCCTGCAAGGGAGAAGGGAGAAGAGAAGCCGGGTCCCCCCCTTCCCTGCCGCGTTAGCGACGAAGTAGGGTCGCAAGGCGGAGGGCTGTGGCAAGGCGGAGGCAGGGGCCCTAACCCTGCCGACCCTTGCAGTCCATTGCAGGCCCGACCCTGGCAGTGGGGCCAGGGGGTTTAGGTAAGTCCACGAAGGCGGACTTAGTGCCTTGGTTGCTGCGGCTTTAGCCGCCCGAAAAGAAAATGGAAGGCCCCTGCTACTTGACCTGCGCCTGCAGGAACTCGTCCCAGTTGGTGCTCCGCGCTAGCGCCAGGTTATTGTAGGCGCTCAGATAGAGAGGCTGCCCCGCTATGTCGAAGCCGGGAATGTAGATGGCGAGGCCGTGCGAGCCAGTTTGATCGATGTTGCCGTGCGACGAGGTGATAACGGCTCCGCTGCTACCATTGATTAACGCCGTCTCCATATTGGCCGCCGCCTGCTTGATGTCGATGGGTGAGGCAGTCGAGGTGCGCAGGATCTCGGCGTAATCGAAGAGGTCCTTGTTCTCCGGGTAAGCGTAGTTCTGTGCCCGTTCGCGGGCGTTGCTCAGCAGGTCGGCCTGGTCGTGGATGTGCAGGCGCAGGGTGTTGGCGAAGTTGTTAAGCGCCGTGGCGACATTATCCATCTTCGTCAGGTCCACAACAGACTGGGTAATGTTGGAGTTGTTGGGATAGGCGGCCACGAAGTCACGCACGATCTCCTCGCCCACCTGGCAGGGATTCAGCACGCCGCTGCTGGACTTCAGCGCGCCGAGCCAGGCATCGTAGGGATAGCCTTCGCCGGGCGGGCTCTCCTCCGAGCCGATCATGACGTGAGCCGAGTTCCGCACCTGGTAGGCCACCTCGACCATCTGCTCCAGCGAGGCATCGAAGATGAGCGTATCCACGGGCACGCCCGCGAGCGCCTGCGGGATCTGCTCGGTCTCGATTTCGGTGTTGAACTCGTCATCTTGCGAGACGGCACGGAAGCGCAGCTTCAGACGATTGCCAGCAGAGCGGGTCGGCTCCCAGCCGGAGCCGTGATCCCAAATGACGACGGCCAGATGGTCGGCGGGGAAGTTCTGATAGCCCCATTGCACGAAATTCTGCAACACATGCCAGTCGCCCATATCGGAGGTGCCGTTGACGTTGGTGGCCGGGTCGGGCAGACGGTCCTGATCCAGCGTGGTGAAGTCGCCGCGATGGACCAGGTAGCGGCGCGTGCCGACAAAGGTCGGGTTGCCGCAATCGGCGCAGTTGGCCTGCTTCCACTGCACCACGATGTTAAGATTGGCGTCCGAGCCGACGCTGAGGATCTGGGCCATATTGGTCAGGCTATCGGGCTGGAGGTTGTTGGCGGCGTTCATATAGATCAGCACCGTCCAGCGTGCCCGTCCGGTCTGATGCGGGTTCATCTGGCAGACGCTGCGCCCGGTTCCCGTTCCGCCCCCGCCTCCGGGATTCCCTCCGCTGTTGCCACCACCCCCGCCCCCACCGCCACACCCGGAAAGGGACGCTCCTAAAACGCCGACCGCTCCGGCCAGGACGGAGAGGCGGCGCAATGCTTTTCTAAAGGACATACTCCTAAAACTCCTTGCCGTTGGATGCTAACCGAGTATAGCACACAGGGGAGACGCCGCACAATCGTCGGGCGCTCTGCATGGACAGGCCAGGGGGAAGCGCGTCTGCAGGGGGGAAATTCCGGCTAGAAAAGAGCCGGCGCCCTTGAATTTGCCGGGGGGGATTTGTTATAATGAGCCGACAGGCGGGCGGGATACAGAAATCCTGTGGCCGTCTGTTAATCCTATTGTATCGCATTTGGCAGCGGTTTTGTTCCCGCTGTCTAAAGAAAGATAGGGAAGCGCCGTGAGTTCATTGCCACGCCGACGGCAAGCCAACGCACAACGGGAACGGCTCCACCCCGAGCCGGGCGTCTCCGCACAGGCGGGGCGCGGATCGTCGGCTCGCCGCCATCGGCAAGACCTGCGGGCGGATGCGTCCCAGAAAGGCCGCGAGGCGTCGCCGTTCCAGCGCGCCTATCGCGGCGCGACCTTATTGGCAGCCATCGTACTGCTGCTGCGCGGCGCCTGGCACAGTCCGCATTCTGCCGCGACCGCGTGCGCGGCGGGAATTGTCGTTGCGCTGGTGCTGCTGGCTCGGCTGATTCCCGTCGCCTGGACGCGGGAGCGCCCGCTGACCTTCACGGCTCCGGTGATTTTCGCCGCCGCGCTCTGGATGGGAGCGGAGACGGCGGCGCTGGGCGCGCTGCTGGCCGCCTTCCTGCACGCCCGTTTTGGACAGACCGGCGGCCACTCGCGCGGCTATCTGCGCTTCCAGGGCGCGCAGTTGGCGCTGTCCGCCTTCGTCGGCGGCGCAGCCTGGATGGTGGCGGCACGGCATCTGGGCCTGCCGATAGAAGGCGCCGGAGGCGCCTCCCTGCGGACGATGAGCAGCCTGACGGCGCTGAGCCATCTGGTCGCAGCGGCCTTCAGCGCCCTGGCCTTCGCCGCCACCAACGGCCTGTTCACTGCAGGGGCGCACCTGGGCGGGCTGCAAGCGCAGTGGCGCACTCCGCGCAGTCGAGTGCGTCTGGCTGGACTGATGCTCGTCTACGGGCTTGGCCTGCTGCCGGTCGTGCTGCTGGCTCCGCTCGGCAAGGCGCTGGGCCTGATCGTCGCCCTGCCGTTTACGGCCCTGCTGCTTCTCTGCGCCCAGGTGGCCCGGCTGACCCTGGAGGTCGCCAGCCTGCGCGGCCAGTTGGAGACCGCTGAGGCGATGGGCCGTGCCAGCATCGCCGATCCCTCCACCGATATTGACCCCGCCATCCTTCTCCAGCGCTTCCTTGCTCTGGCCCGCGCGCTGGTCACCGCCGACCGCGCCCTCGTCTGGACGCTCGACCCGGAAACGGGGGAGCTGACGCCTGCGGCGGCCCTGCCCAACATGGGCGCTTTCGCCGGGCAGAAGGCGATGTTTGGCGAGGGGCTTATCGGCCAGGCGGCGGCGCGCATTCGTCCCCGCATCATCGCCGACGCCGCCCGCGACCCGTATCGGGGCCCCCGCGAGGCCGCCTCCGGCGCCTGGCTGCTCTATCCTATTGTCGTCCACGAGCGGGTGCTGGGCGTGGCGCAGTGGATACGGCCCGCCCGCAGCCCTTTCACGCGCGACGATGTGGCCCGGCTGGCCTCCCTGGTGCCGCAGGCGGCGGTCGCCCTGGAGAATGTGCGCATCCGCGAGAAGATGCACAGCCTGGCCGCCACCGACGGCCTGACCGGCCTCTGGAACCATCGCAAGACGCACGAGTTGCTGGCCCGCGAGATGCGCCGCGCCTCTCGCTATCACCGCGCACTCTCCGTGCTGATGCTGGACGTGGACGGCTTCAAGACCTTCAACGATACCTACGGCCACCCGCAGGGCGACCAGTTGCTGCGCTGTATCGCCTCCATCCTGCAAGCCAATGTGCGCTCCGTAGACCATGTGGGCCGCTATGGCGGCGAGGAGTTTATGGTCATCCTGCCGGAGACGTACAAGGACAACGCCTGCCGCCTGGCCGAGCGTATCCGCAGTGCGGTGGAAGAGCAGGCGTTCGTCGTCGTCGCGGGGCAGGTTATCCGCCGCACCATCAGCGTAGGAGTGGCCTCCTACCCAGAAGACGCGCTCAACCCCTCGGAACTGGTGCAGCGCGCCGACGAAGCCCTCTACCGGGCCAAGCGCGCCGGCAAGAACTGCGTCCTCTGGGCCTAATTCCAAGTCGCGATGTGGAGACCTGTTATGAAACTGGCATGTCAAGAGGCATTGGCCGTCGGAACGACGCTGGAGGAGAAGCTGGACAATCTGGCGGCGGCGGGCTACGAAGGTATCGAGTTCTACGGCTCCGACCTCGCCGACCGGTTAGAGGAGATCAAGCGGGCGACGGCCAGCCACACGGTCAAGCCTGCGAGCATCTGCGCCGGGTATAGAGGCTGCCCGTTGGATACTGACCGGAAAGAGCGCGAAATCGCCTCCGCCGACATTCACCGTCTGCTGAACATCGCGGGCGATCTGGGCATGGCCGGCCTGATCGTGGTGCCCATCTTCGGCGGGCCGCGCATCCCCGACCTCTCGCCGCTCGCCTCCGCCGTCCAGTTGGAGAAAGACCTGCTCGCCAGGCTCTGCGAGGAGTGGGGCCAGACGGCGCAGCAGGCCGGAACCAACGTGCTGCTGGAGCCGCTCAACCGCTACGAGACGCATCTGCTCAAAGCGCTGCGCGATGCCACCGAAATCTGTGCGCGTGTCGGCAACCCCAACGTCAAGATCATGGCGGACTTCTTCCACATGAGCATCGAGGAGGCCGATATTCCCGCCTCGATCCGGCAGGCCGGGCCGTACATCGCCCACGTCCACCTTGCCGACAGCAACCGCCAGCTTCCGGGTTACGGCCATACGGATTTCACGTCCGGCTTTGCCGCGCTCAAGGAGATCGGCTTTAACGGCTACATGGCCTTGGAATGCGGCAACCCGGAGCTTGATAAGCAAGCCGGCCTGAAGAAAGCGGCGGAGTTCCTGCGCGCCCAGTTGTAGCCTCCACGCCCCGAGAAAGCGCCCGGCACTAAAGGGGTGGGCGGCCAGCAGAGTCCCTATTCTCGCTTAGCTTCCTATGCGGTGCGACTGTTGGCAAGCGCCAGCGCGCCGCGAAACGCTCCGGTCCGCCTGCCAGGAGTACGCGATGGGCCTGGACGTCGAACGCATAGAGATACTGCTCCTGGTCGCCGCCGTCGTCGCCATGCTGGTGCGCCGGCTTCGCCTGCCCTATACCGTGGGATTGGTGCTGGCCGGGATCGCGCTGGCGTTCTCGCCGCTGGGGCATCAGGTGCGCCTGACCCAAGAACTGATCTTTGGCGCCTTCCTGCCGCCGCTCATTTTCGAGGCCGCCTTCAATATCTCCTGGCCGGAGCTGCGCCGCGATCTGGGCGTAGTGCTCACACTCGTTACGCTGGGCGTTCTCCTCGCGGCAGCCCTAACGGCGGCGGGCCTGCACTTCCTTGTCGGGTGGGGATGGAGCGCCGCCTGGCTCTTCGGCGCCCTGATCGCCGCCACCGATCCGGTCGCGGTCATCGCCACCTTCCGGGAGGTCGGAATTCAAGGCCGGCTGCGGCTGCTGCTGGAGGCGGAAAGCCTGTTCAACGACGGCACCGCCGCCGTCGCCTTTGGCGTCCTCCTGGCGCTGGCCCAGGGCGGCGGGATGAGCGCCGGAGAGGTCGCGGGGAAGTTTGCCGTTACGGTGTTGGGTGGCCTTCTCTGCGGCGCGGCGGTCGGCGGCAGCGTGCTGCTGCTGGCGGGCCGCACCGACGACCACCTGCTCGAAACGACCTTCACCACCATCGCTGCCTACGGTGCGTTCCTGCTGGCGGAGCATTTTCATCTGTCCGGCATCCTGGCCACTCTAACTACCGGGCTTATCCTGGGCAACTGGGGCTCGCTGGGCACGCTGACGGATAAAGGGCACGAGACCATCGACTCGTTTTGGGAGTACGCCGCCTTCCTCGCCAACTCCCTGATTTTTCTGCTGATCGGCATGGGGCTCACCTCCGAGAGCTTCACGCCCGGCAAGATCCCTTCTCTCCTGGCCGCCATTGTCCTGGTCACCGTCTCCCGCGCGCTCGTCGTCTACCTCTGCTGCGCGCTCTTTGGCCGCTCCGCCTGGCGCGTGCCGCTGCGCTACCAGCATGTTTTGTTCTGGGGCGGCCTGCGCGGCGCCGTGGCCCTGGCGCTTGCGCTCGGCTTGCCGCCGCAAACGCCGCAGCGTGCGACGATCCTGACCGCGGCGTTCACCGTCGTCGCCTTCTCCGTCATCGTGCAGGGACTGACAATAAAGCCCCTGCTGCGGCGGCTTGGCGAGCTCCCGCCACAGCAAAGGCCTTGAAAAGAATAGGGGCTCTTAGCCCGTGATCACCTCAGGCTGCGCGGCGTCATGCGGGGTCTTGCCCGTCTCGATCAGGGTCTTCATGCGCGCCAGATCCTGATCCATCCTGGCCTTAGGATCGAAGCCGAGCAGGTCGGCAACGGTATGGCCCAGCGCCCCCGCCGGCGGATTGTAAGAGAACAGGATGTGGACGCGTGTGCTGCCGTCGGGATTGGTATCGAACTTAATCAGGCCGGCATGCTCCACCGGCGCGCCCGGCAGCGTCTTCCAGCCCAGCTCCTTATTGAGCTCGATTCGGGTGACCTCCGCGTCCCACTCAATCGGCACGCCGGCGGGCCCGGCGACGACCCAGTGCGAGCGCCCGCCGCCCAGATCGCGCACCTCGCGCACGCTGGACATAAAGTGCGGGAAGTTATCGTAGTTGGTCCAGAAGGCAAAGACCAGATCCCGGGGCGCATTGATGTTGAGCGTCTTCTGGATATCCACCGCCCGGTGCCCGGAATTCACGCCGACGATACGCTTCACTTCCTTATTGGTAAGCCCGCGCGCCAGCAGCGCCAGGCCGGTAAGCCCCAGAAGCGGCCCGAAGACTCCGCCGCGCCGGATTCCCGAGAGCGCCAGCGTGCCGCCCGCAACGCAGGCTACCAGCCGGGCGGAAGGCGACCAGTTGGCCTGCAGGAACTCCGGTTGGATTCCCGGACGCCGGGAAACTCCCTGTAAGCCAGGAATATCGCCCGCCGTCTCGTGCCGCTCCAGCCGATCCTCGACGCCCCGCACGCCGCGCAGCGAAGCCACGACCGCGATCAACGGATCGGCCTCCCGAGACAGAATCGGGCCCCTTAGCGTGACGATGCCCTGGTCGCAGGTCACCAGGATCGAACTGGGATGGGTCACGATCCGCCCCATCTTGGCCCGAACGCGCTCGACAATGACGGCATCCGAAGCCTGATCGCGGCGGAAGAGGTGGAGCGCCTCCGCCACATAGCCGTTTATCCGGTTGGTCAAATCCTGCACGGTCGCATCCAGAGCGTCGTCGGTCTTGTTGAGCATATGCACCGCTTTATCGCGGATCAACGCGCGACGCCGCCTGCCCCGGTCCGGGTCCCATAGATACATCAGCCCCGCGCCGAAGCCGACGCCGCTCAAAAGCGATAATCCTTTGTTCATGAGTTGCTCCTCCCCTCTCTATGCGTCCGGCTCAAACTTGCCGCTCTCCTGCATCGCTCATCCCTCATATGGCCCATTCCGCTCTGCGCGTGCCGAGGCGGCTTCCCGGAGAGACGATGCTCCTCCGCTTCTCCCAACGCTCGGCGGGCGGAAGCTTAATTAAGCTTCCGCCCGTTGATGTTTACAGTATGTGCTCGCACCCGAGCCTTGCCATCTATTTGTTCTCTTGCTCGGCCTGCTTGCCTTCCTCGATCAGCTCTTTGACACGCTGCCCGCCCTTATGGCCCAGCTCACTGTAGCCTTCGGGGCCCAGCTCTTCCTTGCGGGCCTCGCCGCCCTTGCGGCCTAGCTCCACATA
>Ga0070739_10001307_pt1 | contig 38444 bp, 37 predicted proteins | sample Coa_R1_7_FD_66445 | JGI IMG/M metagenome (GOLD analysis project Ga0070739, IMG submission 66445) | Surface soil microbial communities from Centralia Pennsylvania, which are recovering from an underground coalmine fire - Coalmine... | ecosystem: Environmental > Terrestrial > Soil > Unclassified ...
GAAAAATCGAGGGATGCGGCCGTCACGTATGCCAGCGCGCGCATCGCCTCGTTCTGCGATTTCATCAACATCAGCATGCGGCGCACGTCCGGATGCTCGATGATGCGCTTGGGCTCGGGCGAACGGGACGCGACGTCGCGGAACTGCACGCGTTCCTTGGCGTACTGCAGCGCGCTTTGATAGGCGCGATCCGCGATCGCAAGGCCCTGCACGCCGACGCTGAAGCGCGCGGCGTTCATCATGATGAACATGTACTTGAGGCCTTCGTTCGGTTGGCCGACGAGATACCCGATGGCGCCGCCTTTCTCGCCGTAGTTGAGCGTGCACGTCGGATTGCCGTTGATGCCCATCTTGTGTTCGATGCCGGCGCATTCAACGTCGTTGCGCTCGCCGAGCGAACCGTCCGCGTTCACAAGAAACTTCGGAACGATGAACATCGAGATGCCTTTGGTGCCTTCGGGCGCGTCGGGCAGACGCGCAAGCACGAGATGGATGATGTTCTCGGCCATATCGTGCTCGCCGAACGTAATGAAGATCTTTTGCCCGGTGATGCGGTAGCGATCGCCTTCGGGGACCGCTTTCGTGCGCACTTGCGCGAGATCGGAACCGGCTTGCGGCTCGGTCAGACACATCGTGCCCGTCCACGTGCCTTCGACCAGTTTGGGAATGTAGAGTTTCTTCTGCTCTTCAGAGCCGACCAGTTCGATCGCCTCGATCGCGCCTTGATTGAGCAGCGGGCCGTTTGCGAACCCGATATTAGCGGCGTTCCACATTTCGAGCGTCGGGCCGAGCATGAGCTGCGGCAGCGCTTGTCCGCCGTATTCGGTAGGAACCGGCAATCCGATCCATCCCGCTTTCGCAAACTGCGCGTACGCCTCTTTAAATCCCGTGGGCGTCGTGACGTTGCCGTCTTTCCAGGTGCAGCCTTCCTTGTCGCCCGTTTGATTGATTGGGTCGAGCACTTCGCTCGCAAACGTCGCGGCTTCTTCGAGAATCGGTTCGGCGACGTCGAGCACTTCTTCGCAACCCGGGAGTTTCGCGACGTCTTCCAGCCCGGCGAGTTCGCGAAGGACGAATTGCATGTCGCGCAGCGGCGCTTGATAGCTACTCATCGGTTTATTTCCTTCAACTAGCGATGGAATTGCGATCGCTCTCGTACAGCTCGCGGCGAAGCCGCTGCACCGATTCCGAAAGCATTTGCAGGTAGGGCAACATATTGGCTTTGATGCGCGAGAGGCGCTCGCGTCCTGCCGGCGTGATGCGGTAAAGGCGCCGCGCGCGTTTGGTGGGGTGGTCCCACTCGCCCGTGACGAAGCCGCGCTCCTCCAGCCGGCGCAGAAGCGGATACACGGTGTTGGTATTGACCGCGAGAAGGCCGCCGCAAAGCACCTCGATCCGCTGCATGATCGCAAGGCCGTGGCCGGGGCGCTCTTCGAGCAGATGCAGGATGAGCACGGGCAAAATCGTTTTGCTCTTAACCGGTCCGCGCAGCACCTCTTCGGCCGCGCGCGCCGCCATCCGGCTTCCCGGCCCGGAGTTAGTCAAAATGGGCATTGATAGTTTTAATATAGCACAAGGCGTATAAGGTTCAAGGGCCTAGCGGGGTACTCTAGGCCCATGGAAGTGGCGTATTACACGTGCCTGAACCGAGACTGTTACAAGTACCGCGGGATTTTTATGGAAGGCGACGCCGAGCACGCGAACTGCGAACGGGCCGAGCTCTTTCCGCAGGAGCGGACCGGCATGCCGGTGTGGATGTGGTTTGCGATTCCGGCGGTGCTCGCAATGGCAGCCGGCGCGGCGATGATGACCTTCATGCGACGCCGGGGGCAGCAGACGAATTTGCCGCCGATGGGCGAGCGCCGGACCGAAACTTGGAGCGGCACGGAACGCACCGAAGGCGAGCGCAAAACGCACCCCGTGCCGCCGCCGATCGCGCGCGACACCGATGATTAATCGGTATGTGAAAGTGGTTTTCAGTCCCTAGAATTCGGTACCTGTGCTACAATGGCGCCAGGCACCGTGAAATCGAACACCAGTACGCCGGCTCAACCTCGCCTGGCGAAGAACTACCGGCTGGTCAACGAGATCCTGCGCGAGCAGGGTCCCGGTACGCATTTATCGGTTGCGGACGTTCATCGCCTCGCCCAGCAGCGTCAACCGGGTTTTGGATTTACAACCGTGTATCGGGCGCTCGGACGGCTTCGCGCGCTCGGTCTGGTTTCCGAAATTTTGCTGCCCGGCGCGGACTACGCGTATTACGAAACCGCAGCCTCGCCGCACGCCCATTTCCGCTGCGACGTCTGCGGAAAAGTTGAAGACATCGAGTACGTGCTCTCCCGGCGCGTCGTGGAAGATTTAGCGCGCAAGCAGAACGCCGACGTGACGGACGTGTCGCTTACGCTGCACGGCCGCTGCGCTAGCTGTAAAGATCGCGACGCGTAGGCGGCAGCGCGACCGCGCCGTCCTTGCTAGGCTTGGCGAGCAGCGACTGAAATAGGCCCATCCGCGCGGTGCGAAAACCCTGCGCGCTTCCGGCCATGTACAGCCGCCACGCGCGATAGGATTGTTCGCCGGCAGCTTTCACCGCGGCATCGCGATTCTTCTCGATATTCGCAACCCACGCGCGGAGCGTGCGCATGTAATGCTCGCGCAGATTCTCCACGTCGCGCACCTCAAAGCCTGTGCGTTCGGCGATTTGAAGCGCATCGGAAACGTTCACGAGTTCGCCATCCGGAAAAATAAAGCGATTCATAAAGCGGCTCGCTTTGCCGTCGCGCGGACCGCGCTCTTCGCTTGCGATGCCGTGATTCAGAAATAATCCGCCGCTTTTCAGCAACCGGTGCGCGGTACCGAAGTACTCGGGCAACTTCTCGCGTCCGACATGTTCGAACATCCCGATGCTGACGATTTTATCGAACGTCGTGTCCGGCAACTGCCGGTAGTCCCAGCGCTCCACGCGCGCACGCTCTTCCACGCCTGCCGCTCGAATGCGCCGCCGCGCTTCTTCCGCTTGCCGTTCGCTCAGCGTAACGCCGAGCACGTATGCACCGAACTCTTCGGCGGCACGGACGACGAGCGCACCCCATCCGCAGCCGATGTCGAGCAGACGTTCACCGGGCTGCAAACGCAGCTTTTTCAGCGAATAATCGATCTTTGCGCGCTGCGCTTGTTGCAGATCGCTGTCGTCGCGCTCGAAATACGCGCACGAGTAGACCAATTCGGGGTCGAGAAACGTGCGATAAAACGCGACGGGCTGATCGTAATGAAAACCGATGGCCGAACGATCGCGCGCGAGGGAATGCCGTTTTCCGGAGAGACGCGCTTCGCGTAGATGCGGCAGCGGGGCATTCGGTAAACGGCGCAGCAGCATCGTGAGCCGCATGAGCGCCGCGCCGGAAGGCGGCTGCGTTACGTGCCGCATTTCGTCGACCGCGGCTTCCACATCGCCTTCGACGTCCAGCAGACCCGCCGCGAATGCGCGGCCGGCATTCAAATCGATCGGCGGTTTGAATGCGGTACGGAGCGCTCCAGCGTGGTTGATCTGCAGCGTAAACAAGCACTGCCCAGCCGCCGGAATGAGCGTTCCGTCCCAAAGGCGGATGGCAAACCCGCGCGCGTAACGCTCGCCAAAAACGGCGCGAAGCACGGCCGCGGCAATGCGCGCGTACGGGTCATCCGATGCAAACTGCTCGACGTTTTCGATAATTCGGCTCCTTTCGGGCGTAATGCAAATACGCGCTGATAAAGCGTCCGCCATTCTGCCCGGCCGAAGGTACCGAAAGACCTTCGGGTCCCGGTTCCTACGGCTGTTTTTCATTAATCCAGAAGAACGGTATACTCCGCCGCACAGAGGGGTTTGTGACGTGCGGCCTATTACTTCAACGCGCCTACTACAAATTGCAACAATCATGCTCGCGCTGGCGGCCAGCGCATGCGGAGGAGGCGGCGGCGGCAACGTCACGCCACCCGGCGGAGGCGGCGGAGGCGGCGGAACGCCGACACCCTCTCCAACCGGCAGCGCGACCGCGAGCCCAACGCCCGGGCATACGGCGTCGCCGACGCCGGGGCATACGAACACGCCTGCGCCGACACCGACGCATACGAATCAGCCGACACCGACGCCGCAGCCTACGCCAACGCCGACGAATCCTCCGCGGGGCGTAACGTTCTTGCCGGATACGACCGGCCGGTTCGGACTGATACAAGTACTCGACCAATACGGCCGCAATGGATTAGCACTAACTCCGCAACAAATCCAAATTGAATCGCCGCATTACGACAGCGTCTGGGGCTCGTTCCAGCCCGCTACGTGGCGCGCATCGAATGCCGGCATCTTCCTTACTCGCTACTATATGCCGTGGGAAGACAATACGCTGATCTCCGGAAATACGCTGAGTTTCTTCCAACAGAATCATCCGGATTGGATTCTGTACGGATGCGATCAGAACGGCAATCCGACGCATGACTATGCGTTCACCGGCACCGGGTTCAACGACACTCCGCTCGATATTCACAATCAGGCGGTGGTATCGTATCAATTACAAACGATCGTAACGTTTTTACGTAACAACCACTATAACGCAATCGCGATCGACAATATCACGTTCAGCAATTACCTGGTTTCGCCCAATACCACGCTGGGCCAGGGACATTCCAACCCCGGTTGGTACGGGTGCGGCATTTGGAACACGAACGGAACGTTTACGTATCGTTATGGCGGTCCGGGAGTTGCCGACCTCAACCAGCCCGATCCGAATTTCATCGCCGACCTCAACAACTGGGTAGCGCAAGCGAAGAGAGTGCTCGGCCAAAACGGCATGAAAGTTGTCGTGAATCACTTCCCGACGTCGTATCCGCCGAGTGCCGCGGAGCAAACGCTGCTCGGCAATATCGACGGAATGCTTGACGAAGGCGGCTACGTGCATTACGGCTCGGATTTGACCGGTGGGGCATTCGCAAGAACGTTCAACTGGGTGCAACTCTTGCAAAGCCGCAACATCGCAGCGCTTATTACGGACTACTATTGCTTGGGAGCGGCCCCGCCATGCTCGAACGATCCCAGCACGCTTACGCAATCCCAAGCCGACTGGTCGTTGGCATCGTACGCAATCGGCAATAACGGCGGAGAAGACGTGTTCATATCCCCGCATAGCGGCGCGGTCTTCAGCTTCCGAAACGAATACGCGAGCCGCTATGGCACGCCGTGCGGGGCCACCGTTGTGAATGGCAGTCTGTATACACGTCGATTTAGCGGCGGCTTTGCAGTCGTGAACGCCGGTGGCGGCTCGGCGATGGTGCAGTTGCCCAATCACGCCTACAGCGATATTGAAGGGCGGCCGATTTCGAATCCGCTTACCGTGAACGCTGAGGACGGATTCATGCTGCTGACAAACGCTAACGGCTGCTCGTAATCCAACAGCGCTTAACGTTACAGGCCCGGCTGAACCGCCGGGCTTCTTCTTTGTTAGCGCGCTTACGCCACAGGCGGCCCGAGCGGTGAAGGCGGCGTCGAAGGCCGCTCGTGCAGCAGCGTGACGGAGGCATACGCGCCGATCCACGAACCCGCCGCGGCAAAGATCACGTACGTCCAGTCTCGCGTGTAGTTGATTACGGCAAACGACGAAATCAGATACCACAGGCTGCTCCACGTCGCCGCGGAGAATCGCCGGCGGCGCGCGACGGCGGCCGTGAACATCACGTAAACGGCGTCCGTTACGGCGGTGCTTACAAGCACGCCCAAAGCCAAAAGCGGGACGATATGTTTGAAATGCTCGAACATAGCGGCGTATTGTAACCGGAGAGCCCGTTTACCTCGGCGAAAAGTGCAGCATGGCAACTGCACCGATCGGCAATAGCGAGATGGAGGGCGACGGCTATTACAATGCCCACTCACGCCCGCAGGGATCCGCCGGAGAACTCGGCATTCCGCTCCTGAAACGCGCTGCTCAGCAAGTGCCGCTGTCCGGCGACATCGTTCGCATTGCAGATTTCGGGGCGGCGCAAGGAAAGAATTCGATGGCGCCGATGAGTGCAGCGATTGCCGAGATTCGAAAACGCTGCGCGTTGACGCCGATTACGATAACGCACACCGACATTTCCTCGAACGACTTCACCGCGCTTTTCGAATTGCTCGCGGAGTCGCCCGCGAGTTACCTCAATGGAGCGCAGGACGTGTACGCGTACGCATCGGGGACCTCGTTTTACCGGCGGATCTTCCCGTCGAACACGCAGGCGATCGGCTGGAATTCCATTGCGATCCACTGGCTCAGCAGCGCTCCGAGTGCAATCCCCAACCACATATGGTCGCCATACGCGCAAGGAACGGTTCGGGCAGCCTTTCGCGCGCGCGCCGCTCAAGACTGGACGGCATTCTTGAATGCGCGCGCTGCAGAGTACGTGCAAGGCGGTCAACTCGTCATCGTGGCGAGCGGCGCCGACGAACACGGCTTTAGCGGTGCGGAAGGCCTACTGAACATGGCCAACGAGGAACTGCTGGCTATGGTGCGCCGCCGTGGCATTACGGGCGACGAGTACGATCGCATGGCGATTCCAACGTATTATCGAACGCGCAAAGAGTTCGAGACGCCATTCACCGCCGAGTCTCCTTTCGAGCTGCTCGAGTCGACGCCGACGGTTCTGCAAGATCCGTTCTGGCCGTCGTACGAGCAAAGCGGCGACGCGCAAGCCTTTGCATCGGCTTACACGTCATTCTTTCGCGCGTTCAGCGAGCCGTGCTTATTCGGCGAAACGGACACGCCCGCCGCGGACGAATTTTACGCCGGCGTGGAGAAACGGATTGCGGCCGATCCGGATGCCGCGGTATGTCATTGGCAACTGCTGCTGATGCGCATCAAGCGCCGCTGAAACACCTGGTTTATTCGTAGCGCAGCGCCCTCGAGGGGTCAATCGCCAGCGATCGCGTAGCGGGAAAGAGCGCTCCCGCGGCGCAGCAGATGAGAAGCAGCGCGCATACCGACGTGAACGTCGCCGGATCGAGCGCCGACGTCTGGAAAAGAATCGCCGAAAGCAATTTCGCCGCCGAGGCCGCCAGTGCAACTCCAATCACTACGCCAATCAGCGTTTGACGGAGCGTGGTCCATAAAACCCCGGCGATGATGTCGGCGTCCCGTGCACCGATCGCCTTGCGAATGCCCAACTCGCGCGTTCGCTGCGCCATTGAAAACGCGGTCACGGAATACACGCCTGCGAGTGCGAGAATAACGGCGACTGCCGCCAGGAGCGCAAAGAGTGCGGCCGCAGCCGCCGATCGTTCCGCATCGCCGGCAATAATCTGCGCATACGACGTCACGATAGGAGCCGGAAACAGCGGATCGATGCCGGTGAACACGCGCGAAATCGCTGCCGTCAAGCCTTCACTGCGCCGATCGGTGCGAACGAAGATGATGTTTTGCGCCTCGAACTGTGTCTGCGGTACGTAAAGTTCCTCGTCGGGCGGCGCGCTCAGACTGTTGCGCGTGTCGGAAACGACGCCGACGATAACCCTTGGCGGAACGTTGTCCGTATCGGATAAGCCGGGCGTTATTTTTGCGCCCATGGCGCCGCCCGGACTGCCGAAAAAGCGCCGCGCGAAGGATGCGCTGACGATCGCTACCGGCTGAGAATCGGCTCGATCGCGGTCATTGAACTCGCGCCCGCGCAACAACGGGATATGAAGCGCCTTGAAAAAGCCCGGCGCGATCGAATTGCCGTCGATATTGTCGTGGAACGACGGCACCGACGGAATCGAAGTGCCGACGTTGAACTCGCCCTTGAATGGGACGACGGCAGAGACGGCGACGTCGGTAACGCCCGGTATCGTACGAATGCCTCGTACGATGTGGTCTACGACGTGCATGCGAGCGGTTTTGTCGCTGTACCGCGCTGCCGGCAAACCGGGCACGCGCATAATGTAGGCGTTCGCGGCATCAAATCCGACGTTGACGTTTGTGAGCGCTGCATAACTGCGCACGATCAGACCGGCTGAAGCGACCACTGCAAGCGCAAGCGCAATCTCCGCAACGATAAGGGATGACCGAACGCGCGCACCGGCACTGTTGTCTCCGCTGCGGCCCGCATCTTTCAATGCCGCACACAGATCGCGCCTATTGAAAAACGCAGGCAGTAAGCCCGCGACGATTGCGACGAGCACGAGTAGACCGGCAGTATACACGAGCACCGCGGCATCGATATGGACGTTTTCCCAGCGCGGAAGTATTACGGACCCGAAGGCGCTGAAAGCGCGCAGCTCTTGTGCGGCGAGGAGCACGCCGATGGCTCCTGCGATTAGTGCAATGATCGCGCTCTCAACGCAGAGCTGCCCGGCGATGCGTCGTCTTGATGCACCCAGGGCAGCGCGTACCACGAACTCGCGTTCGCGGCTTGCCGCCCGAACCAGCGAGAGATTCGCGACGTTCGCGCACGCGATGATGAGCAACATAAAAACCGCGCCGTACAACAGCCACAACATCGTGGTCACCGGACCCGCTATGACGCTCGATGCCGGCTGCACGAGGGAACGGCTATAGCCGCCGAAGTTCATGGGATGCGCCTTGCCCACGCGTTGCATAACGCGGTTTACATCCGCGTTTGCCGCTTGGACAGTTACACCCGACCGCATCAGACCCCAGGCGGTAAAGTTCGCCCACCCGCGCGTGCGTCCTAAGGCCGATCTTGGGTCGGCGCAGACCCAAAAATCGTGCTCGTCGAGTCCGATCGGCGAAATATCGCGAAATCCGGACGGCGCCACACCGATAATTCGAATCTTACTTGCGTCAACGTCGATCGCTTTGCCGACAACATCGGGATCGGAATGAAACCACTTCTTCCAAATGCGATCGCTCAATATGATGCGCTGCTCTCCGAGGTCGGACCAGGTGAAAAGCCGCCCCAGCTGCGCACGAGCGCCGAGCACGTGAAAATAGTCGGGATTGACGATGAGGCCTTGCAGCGTAACAGGAACGCTGACACCGGTGAGCGTGCTTCGCACGCTCCAGGAAATGCCGAGCGACTCCAGCGTGCGATTGCTTTTCTTTAAGTCCAGGGCGTTCAAATAGGAGAAGTCGCGATTGTTCAACGCTTCTTCGATGTACACGATGCGCGAAGAGTTTGGATAGGGAAGCGGTTGAAGCAAGACGCCCTCAACAACGCTCGCAACGGCGACGTTGACGCTGATGGCGATCGCGATCGTTGCAATGGTGACGAAAGCATAGAGCCGAGCTTTCGCAAGTCCTCTGAACGCTAAGACTATGTCGCGTGCAATACTTTCAAATCGCAACGCCAGGCCGGTTCGAACGACATCTGAACACGCGGAAAAGATCGTCGCGTTGCGTGCGTCGAGGTCGCGAAGCATTTCATCGGCGTATTCACGCCGAAATGCCGGTGGGCAGGCAAAAAGCGCTAACCGTACGATTGGGGACATCATACGCTCGCACCGCGCACAGGAAGCAGCTTGCAGCGTCGGGCCATGCGCACGAGCTGCTCGAGCCGGATTGCTTCCGCTTCCGCGATTCGCCGGCCCCAGGGCGTAAGGCGATAATACCGGCGGCGGCCGCCTTCGCCGTCGCTGGCCATCGTTTCAACGATCCACCCGTCGGTGACCATTTGCTTTAGATACCGGTAGAGAGCCCCGGGCATGAGCCGGATGTTGCCCTCGGTTGCGTCTTCAACTTCCCTGCTGATGTTGTAGCCGTGCTTCTCACCGTCGGCGAGCGAGAGCAAGATATGGAACGCGCTGGCTCCCAAAGGCAATACGGAAGACACATCTCGTGCGGACGCCATAAGCACCTCGCTGTCACGCGACCTCTTGCGTTATCTCAATTGAGTTATATCTCAAATGCGAGCATCGGTCAAGCAACCACGCCGCAACACCATGGCAATACCGGCGTGAGAGAGTCGCCGGATGGACGATTCGGTGCGCGATGCCGCCGCAGCTCTCATCGATGAAGGATCATGCAGTAAAACAGCGATAACGCGAACGCTTCGGAAATTCGGAAATGCGGCGCTGCGCTACGCGTTACAACGAGGAATACGCATCGTTCCGCTGATACGAGGCGAGCGCTATCAACAGCGATCCGGCGCGTTACGGCGCTTGGGCGTCGACGTCGATGCATGGCCGGCGCCGCCCGCGGGTTTATTCGTCGTCGAAGAGCGCACCGTTTATCTTCGTTCGCATAGTCCGATGACGGTCGCACACGAGTTCGGGCACGCTTTGGATTGTGCGCTCGGCGACGGCGTCTACCGTTCGAGCATCGATCCGCAGCTTCGAACGCTGTTTGCCGACGCCCAATCTTACATCACGCCGTACGCCGCGACCGGCCTCGACGAATATTTTGCCGAGGGCGTGCGCGCCTACGTTCAGATCAACGACCCGGCATCGTTCTGGCCGCGCGCGACGCGCGAACGCCTACGGCGCATTGATCCGGGAATGTACGGCTACGTCGAACAGCTCTTTCAGACCGCATTCATTGTGGCGCCTTCGAACGCCGCAGACTCCACAGACCATGCGCTGAGACAATGAGCGACAAAAGAGAAAGCACCGCAAGTGCAAGGAGCGTCCAAACGAAGAAAAACGCTCCGCTCAATTTGGCGATCTTGATGCCTGGGAGACCCCCGGTGCCGGTTAGGTGGGTCACGAAGATCGTCAGCCCGAGTAGCGATCCGAGGAGCATGATAATATGGCCGCTCCGACGTTCGGACAGCATCAGCGTTCCGTACAGCCAAAAAGCAAGAATGACAACGATAAGCACGCTTGATGCCAGACCTTTGTCCGATCCGTATACGATATCATCCACTAGGTGAAATGACGCGAAAAGGATCGAGAGCAGCGACATTACCGGCAATACGAGGTTTCGCTTCACGCGGCAAGGCGTTCTTAACCGCTCGGATTTCCCCTTGGGGCAGTTTTTCGATGCGGAATCGAAGCGGCGGCCTAAGATCACCCGTCCACTTCACTTAGATTCCTAGTTGACACAGCCGCACAGCCCTGGTATCGCGCGTACGTGGAGCCGGAGGGGACGCAAATGGTCGACAGTAATGATGCTGAAAGGCTCTGCAGGGTGTTGAAAAATGGAAAAAAGAAAACTCTACATTGCACTCTTTATCGTGACTGTGCTTGCAGTGCCGTTAGTACGTGACGTGAAAAGTGCGCTTAGCGGCAGGATATCCGCAGACATAACGGACCTTTTGAATGGGCTCCTTATTGGACTCGCGATAATGTTCTTTGCCGCAGCCGGCCGTTCGAACCGAACGATAAACGGCAGCTGAAACGGCGCTCCGTGGCGCCGGCCGTAGCCATCCGTTTCTTTACGACACTGAGAGCAACTCGCGTCTTGAGCCGGGAAGAATGATTCCCGTAAGTTGAAGCGGATCGTACGCACCGACTTGCGTCACTTCGCCGTCGTCGCCTTCGCGGCGCGATGCGCGCAGCGCATCGATGGCCTCAGGCAGCGCAAACTGTTCACCGACGAATCCGGTTACGAAGCGGCCGCCGCGAATTTCGCCGCGGGCTTCCATGCGGCGCAGCGCCAACAGCAGCTCGCGCCAGGGCGGCGCTAACGTTTCCCGCGCGATAACATCGCGAAACACAACGCCCCAACGCGCGAGCAGCCGGCGCGCGAATTTCTCCGGATCGATACGCTCGGCGGTCGACGCAAGCAGCGTCCAACGTCCACTTGAGGAACGCGGACGCGCTCGCAAGCCTTTCTCGCCTAATCGGCGTTTTGCATCGATCAGCGAACGCAGCGCATCGAAGCCGTCGGCAGTTACCAATCCCGCCGCCACCAGCTGCCAGAGCGCTTCTTCTACCTCTGCCGGCAAGCGTTTCGTCGCGCGAGCGATGTCGCTAAAGAACGGCGCGCCGCGGCGTTCGATCTCTGCAAGAACCTCCCGAGCCGCATGCGAGAGCCCCGCGCTGCCCAGGTCGTCACGCACGATCAGCTCTTCGGCATTTTCGCGCGTGAAGAGCGAGATCGGCGCAAGTTTCGTCGGACGGATGCGCCGCGCGTTTTCCGTTTCTTCGCCGGAAAGCGCCGGATGCGGCGAAAGGCGTCCCCACATCACCTCGCCGGAGTAACAGAGTTTGTCCAAATACTCCGCGCGATAGCTCGCAATACGCGACGGAAGGATCTGCGTCTCCCACGCGGCTGCGGGAATTTCATAGCCTTCGAGCTGTCGAATGATTTGCAAAGTGCCGTCGACGCCGTGCAATCGAGACGCCGGCGCAACGTGCTGCCAGCGGTGCAGAAAGCGGTGATATTGCGCGGCCGTTACGGGCTCGATTTCGCGGCGCAGCTGTCCGATGGTACGGCGGTGAATGCGCGCCAGCACGCGGCGATTGCACCATTCTTCCTGCTCGCCGGCACGGAATCGCCCGCGCAATAGTTGCCCTTCGGTTTCCAATCGAATCAGCGCAGTTTCGATGACCGCGCGATCGGCGCCAAGACGCTGCACCATTTCATCGATGGTCAGCGGACCGCTCGATTCCAGCCAACCGCGCAAGATCTCCGCAAATGCATCTTCTTGCCGCTCCGGCAGCTGCGTTTGTGGAACGGCATCGATGTGCGGTTCCAGCGTCGCGTTTGGGTATGCGATGCGCGCGAGTTCGACGCGTTCGGCGCTCACCCAGAAGGTGCGGTTGTTGGCGTGGAGGGTGGTGGCGCGGTTTTGATCTACAAGCTGAATAAACCACCCCTCGACACGCTCGCGGTCGTTCGATACCTCACGATGACTATGGTCAACCCCACGCTTACACGATATGGTCTCTGAAGGAACCACCACGAGCGTCAGTAGTGCGTCGTGGAGTTCGTCGGCATCGCGGATGACGGGCCACGATTCCTCCGCCACTTCGGCAATGACGGCGGCGTCGAGAATACCCGCGCCGTCGAGGTCGTCGCGAATCGTGCGCCGGAGTTGCACGGCCCGCGCTCGGCGCTCCTCAAGCGGCGCATCGTCGAGATACGCGTACGGATTGGCGTTGAGAATTTCGTGGCAAAACGGCGAAGGCTCGGGCGTATCCACCGCCGCCGTGCGAATCGTACCGTCTTCCACGCGTCGCAGCACGTCGAGCAAACCGTTGAGATCCATGGCTTCGTGCAAACAGTTATCGATAGTCTCGCGCACCAACACGTGATCGGGAATACGAATCGGACCGGTCAAATTCTCAGCGCAAGCCGCTTGGTCCGGAAAACACGACGCGAGCAGATCGTCCGCTCGCATGCGCTGCAACTGCGGTGCAACTTTGCGGCCCCCGCGCATGCGCAAAATCGCAAGCGCGCGCGTCGCATTCCATCGCCAGCGCGCCGCGAACATCGGCGCGGCAAGCAGTGCTTGCGTGAGCGTGTGTTCCACGCTCGCGCTCTTCACGTATTCGAACACGATTTCGAGCGGAAACGCGTGCTGGTCGGTGAGCGAAAGGACGATGCCGTTGTCGGTCGCGGCTGCCTGCAATTCGATGTTGAACGAGCGGCAAAATTTCTTGCGAAGCGCCAGACCCCATGCGCGGTTGACGCGCGCGCCGAACGGCGTGTGGAGAATCAGCTGCATGCCGCCGCCTTCGTCGAAGAAGCGTTCTGCGACAATCGTGCGGTCCGTCGGAACGACGCCGAGCACTTTCTTGCCGGCCCGCACGTACGCGACGACTTGTTCCGCACCTGCGCGATCGAGCGCGCATTCGCGCTGCAAGAACTCTTGCGCGGAGGCATCGTCCCGTTCGTCGATCGCCGCGCGCAGCGCCGCAACTTCGTGCGAGAGTTCGATCGTGCGCCCGGGACCTTCGCCGTTCCAGAACGGCACGGTCGGCGCAGCACCGTGCGCATCTTCGACGCGTACGGTTCCGGGTTCGACGCGGCGAATGCGCCACGAATTGGTGCCGAGCAAAAACACGTCGCCCGCGAGGCTTTCGACCGCGAAATCTTCGTCGAGCGTGCCTACGACATGCCCTTCCGGCTCCGCAACGACGTTGTAGTTCGCGGTTTCAGGAATCGCGCCGCCTGAGGTGATGGCAGCCATACGCGCGCCGCGCCGCGCTCGCACGCGTCCGTTCACCCGATCGTAATGCAGAAATGCGCCGCTGCGTCCGCGCGAATGGGCGACTCCGTCGGCCAACATCGTGAGTACGTCGTCAAAATCTTTGCGCGCCAAGTCGCGATAGGGATATGCGGTACGCATAAGCGCGTATAACTCGTCGACGCCGTACTCATCGGTCGCCGTTGCGGCAACGATCTGCTGCGCGAGAATGTCGAGCGGCGCCGCCGGGATATGCAGCGCGTCCATCGTTCCGCCGCGAATCGAACGCACGAGCGCGGCGCACTCGATCAGCTCGTCGCGCGTCGTTGCGAATAGGCGGCCTTGCGGTCTTGCGCCGACCCAGTGGCCGGAGCGCCCAATGCGCTGCAGCGTAACGGCGATCGATCGCGGCGAACCCAGCTGTACGACGAGATCGATGGTTCCGATGTCGATTCCGAGTTCCAGTGACGCGGTCGCGACAACCGCGCGCAGCTCGCCATTCTTCAAACGGTTTTCCGCTTCGAAACGTTTTTCTTTTGAAAGGCTGCCGTGATGCGGCAGCACGACGCCTTCGCCTAAGCGTTCGGTGAGAGCGAAAGCCACGCGTTCGCTCATGCGTCGCGTGCCGACGAAGACCAGCGTGGTGCGATTGGCGCGGATATAATCCGCGACGCGATCGTAAATCTCGCCCCACATTTCGGTGCTCGCAACGGGACCGAGTTCGTCGCGCGGCACTTCGACGGCGATCTCCATTTCGCGCCGGCTGCCGACGTCGACGATCTGCGCGTTCGGACTCAAAAATTCCGCGACGCTTTCGAGCGGACGCACCGTTGCAGATAACCCGATGCGCTGCGGTTTACGCCCCGTGTTCGTCTGTACCAGCGCATCGAGACGCGCGAGCGTCAGCGCCAAATGCGAACCGCGCTTGTCACCCGCCATCGCGTGAATCTCGTCGACGATGACCGTCGACACATTTCTAAACAGCGCGCGCGATCGTTCCGCGGTCAAAAGAATGAAGAGCGACTCGGGCGTGGTGACCAGTACGTGCGGCGGTTTGCGCAGCATGCGCGCGCGCTCAACCGTTGTCGTGTCGCCGGTGCGAACCGCCGTGCGAATCGGCGCGAACGCAAGGTCGCGCTGCTTCGCAAGCGTGAGTATCTCGCCGAGCGGGATCTCCAAGTTTTTGCGGATATCGTTGGTCAGCGCTTTCAGCGGCGAGACGTATACGACGAGCGTTTCGTCCGGCAGACCGTCCGCAGCCGCGCGCTGCAGCAGTTCATCCAGGCAGATCGAAAAGGCGGCGAGCGTCTTACCGGAGCCGGTGGGCGCCGATATGAGCACGTCGCGGCCGGCGCGGATGAGGGGCCAGCCTTGAATCTGCGGCTGCGTCGGCGTCCAGGTGCGCGCCTGGAACCACTCTCGAAGCAGCGGGTGGAAATCGTCGAGCACGGTCGCTGTATTCAACAACCGTGCCCGATGGACGTTTGCAACACTAGACGCTTGCTTGGGTTATTTGGTCGACGCGACTTGGCTCTCCGTAACGGCGGAGCCGTGATTGCCCCAGGAGCTGCGGATGTACGTGATAACGTGCGCGATGTCCGCATTGCTCAGCGTGCCTTTCCACGCCGGCATCTGGCCGTTGTACGTCGTGCCGTTTACGCTGATCTTGCCGCTCAGACCATTCTTGACGATGTGAATGACCTTGTCGGCCGGTCCGTTCACGACCGCGTTACCCGCAAGCGGCGGAAATACGCCAGGCTGGCCTTTGCCGGTCGCTTGATGGCAGCTCGAGCAGTTCGTGCTGTACACCGTTGCGCCGTTGCCGACTCCGCCGCCGCCCGCCTTGGCCATGGTGTTGCCGGCCATTGCGCTGGTGGCTGCTGCGCTCGGTGCGGCGCTCGCGGCTGCCGCGCTCGATGCGGGCGATGCGCCCGGAGAGGAAGCCGTTGTGGTCGTGGTGGTCGTGGTGGAAGAGCTGCTGCTCTTACCGCCGGAACAGGCCGCCACTGCAACCACCATCACCGCGGCAGTCAGCAGGACGGGTAGGGTTCTTTGCATGTCTGATTCCTTTCACGAAAAAACCGCTATGTTCAGTGTAGTACTATTCTCGGTTGCAAACCCCCCTTGCCCTCGACGTGCTCGGGCCCCCTTCGACAAGCTCAGGATGACAAAGATGATTGAAGCGGGCGTGCGCTCATCGCCCATGCGAGGGCAACGAGCAGAAAGTTTGCAACGAGCGAACTTCCACCGTACGAAATAAACGGCAGCGTGATTCCCGTGAGCGGAAATAATCCGATAACGCCGCCCACGATAATGAACACTTGAAAGCCGAGCGTTGCGCTTAAGCCGATCGCGAGCAATCGCGTGTAGAGATCGGGCTGCACAATTGCAACGCTTAAGATGCGCCGCACGAGCAGCAAAAACAGCGCGAGTACGATGACCGCGCCGATGAGTCCGAACTCTTCGCTCAGCGCCGCGTAAATATAATCCGTGCCCGCATCGGGAATGTATCCCGGATGTCCTAAACGATAGCCGGTCCCCAACACGCCGCCCGCTGCAAGCGAATAATACCCTTGCGCAGCTTGATAACCGGAACCGAGCGGATCGGCAAAAGGATTGCGCCATATCGCAATGCGCGTTGCAACGTACGCGTAATGATGCGCAGCCCACGCGGCAACGCCGCCGAAAATCACCAGGCTGCCGACGAGCAAATCCAGGCGGCGCGTCCCCGCGTACAGCAGCACGCAAAAGGTCGCCAGTAGAAGTGCCGCCATGCCGATATCGCGCTGCAGAATGAGGATCGCCATCGAAAGGCCCCAGCCCAAAAACAGCGGCCCCAAATATTTTAAATTGGCGCGAATCGACCATGGACGCGCGCGGGCGATGACGTCCGACGTTTCAGCCAAATACGCAGCGAGAAAAAACACGATGAAGAGCTTGATGAGTTCGATGGGTTCATACTGCACGGGTCCCAGGCGAATCCACAGTTTCGCGCCGTTCACTTCTTGACCAAACACAATGAGCAGCACGAACAGCACGAACGAGAGCAGAACCCACACGTACTTGAGCTGCGCCATGCGGCGAAACAGCGTCATTGCAGGCGCGAGAACCGTAGCAAGCCCGAGTGAAACCAAAAGCCAGTACTGCTGCTTGTGCGCGAGCTGCGGCGAGATGCGCGCAACGAGCAACAAACCAAAGGACGCCAGAACGATCGCAATCGCCGGCAGCATATCATCGCGCTGCATGTCCATGGGTTGAAGCAGCACCCAAGCGATACAGAGCGCCGCAAGCACGGCGAGGAGCCACGGCGGACCGATCGTTTTGGGCGGCGCAAAGGATAACGCGAACGCCGCGAAGGCCAAAGCCATCGCGGTCGGCAAAAGCCGCGAGAGCGCGGTTGTTACTTTATGCAAAGGAGCGCGTAGAACACGATAGTCGCAAGTACTCCCGTTAAAACGGTTGACCATGTGTGCGACTTGGGCTCTTCGGGCCCCTCCGAGTCCGCGGCCGGCGTGTAGCGCACGACCAGCAGCTGATCGCCGCCTCCCGCATGTATACCGTGCATCAGCGATTCGGCCAGGCGTCTGCGATCGTCGCTCTCACGCAAACGCCGTCCCGCCAGCACGAGGGCGTCGCCTTCGTTGAGCGAGAAACTGCAAACTGCCACTTCGACCGTCGGCGCAGAAACGAGCGCGCGGGTGAGCACCGGCATGCGATCGCCTTCGAACGAGTCGTTTTTCGTGAGCGAAACAACGTAACCGTCCCGTGCCAAATAGGCCGCGGTCGAGCCCACATGCGCGAGATACGCGCGCTCTTTGACGAGCAGCACACCTGTTACCGAACACGCCGCGGTAACGTAATCGTCATGCGATGCCGTGCGCGCATGCATATCTTCGTTCACGCGTGCGAACGCACCGAGAAGGCTCGATGAAATCCCTTTGCCGCGTTGTTCGGCGCGGCGCAAACGATCGCCGCGCGATCGCCGTTCAAACTCATTGCGCAGCCGCGCAAGCACCGCGCGCGCGACCGGTTGTCCTTCAACCGTGCCGAAACCATTTGCAACCGCAAACAAATACGTTTCCGGTGCAAGTTCCTGCGTTAGACAACTGGCACGATCGCCGGTGATTGCTACGTCCATGTCTATGCCATTTCTATGACCGTGATCCGGGTGGTTCCCACATCAATATCATCCCCAGGTCTTACCTCAATGCCCTCATTCTTAAGACGATTCCCGTTGAGAAACGTGCCGTTGGCACTCCCAAGGTCGCTGAGATAGACCACGCCGCGCGTAAGGTCGAGTTGCGCATGGCGGCGGCTTACTTCGGGATCCAGCAAACCCACCTGCGCGGCGCTGGAGCGCCCAATGACCGCCGCCGGCAGGCCATCGCCCAGCGTCACCGCGACGTCGCGAGCTGCGCCCACTACGCCCGGGCTGTCATGCACCTTCAACTGCAACCGCACCGTGCGCGGATGCCGTCGCACCGCCGGCACGCCCGCGCGCCAGCCGCGTACAATCGCACCGAAAACTGCGAGCGCGATCAGAATCTCCAAAGATCCTACGCGCAGATGCGCGGCCAGGTTCACGGCTCGACGCGCATCTCCGTTTTGCCGAATGCGACGACGTCGCCTTGGCGCAGCGCGCGCAGTTGCACGCGTTCGCCGTTGACAAACGTGCCGTTGCTTGAACCGGCGTCCCGGACGATGAGTTTGCCCTCCTGCACGTCGAGCAGCGCATGGTTTCGCGACACGCTCGGGTCGACCAAGAAGATATCCGATTCGCTGTTACGCCCGACGCGCGTGGCGCCGGTGATCCGGTAGATTTGGCCGAGCGGCATGCCTTTTACCAGACGGAGCGTGAACTCGTCGATACTGCGATGCTCACGGCCGTTTTGCACCTCGATCTCGATCGCGCCGGCCACAACGTCGAGGTCCTCGTGCAGCGAAACCTGCACTGCGCCTGCTTGGAAGCGGATGCCGACACGTTGCGCGACGTCGGCGAGCAGCGCGCGCCACTCTTTCTCCAAATAGTCTTTGTGCGGCGCAAGACGCGCATAGTCGGTGGGATTGATATAGACCGCGTAGCGCGCGGGAGCGACGATCGTGCTTTCGATGCTCTGCGTTCGCGCTTCCATCGTCGCCACCAGTTTGCGCGCGATTTGCGCGGGTTCGAGGTCGCTGGGAAACATGTTTGCGAACGCGCGCTCGATAAACGCAGCGCACGCCTCTTCGATGCGAACGAACCAGCTCACCGTCGTTCCAAGCGCGCGACGAAGAACCCGTCGCGGCCGCTCAGCCCCGGCGGTATCAGCACGTCGCCTGTTTCCGTTTCGAACTCCGCAAAGCGCGCCGGGATAAGCCCGCGTTGCACGTTATGCGTACGCGCGAACCAGTCGATCACTTCGGTTGTTTCACGCGGATCCGTCGAGCACACCGCATAGACGATCGCGCCTCCTTCGTAGACATGCGGCGCCAGCGCTTCAAGTAATGCGCGCTGCGTACGAGCGAGTCGTTCGCCATCGTCCGGACGCTTCCGCCAGCGCGCTTCGGGGTGGCGCCCCACTACGCCGATGCCCGAACACGGCGCATCGATGAGGATGCGATCGAATTGTTGCTGCAAGATCGGCGCGGTGGCGTCGCCGACGATCGTAGCGACGTTCAGTCCGGCATCTTGCGCGCGGCGCTCGAGCGCCGCGGCTTTTCGTTTGTCGCGTTCGATGCATATCAACGTGCCCTCTCCGCCTAGACGCGCGGCGCTTTGCAGCGCTTTGCTTCCCCGTCCGCTGCACGCATCCGCAAGCGTTTCACCCGGCTGCGGATTGAGCACGTCGACTACCGCTGCGGACGACTCACTCTGCACCCACCAGGCACCGCCGGCATCGCGTTCGGCACGCCGTGCCAGCGCGCCATCCGCAATTAAGACGGCGTCCTCGGCGAGCGCGGACGAGGTCGCCTGCAGGCCGTGCTCTTCAAACCACGCGATCACGTTTTCACGCGTAGTTTTCGTACGATTGACGGCCACTGCAACTTGCGCCGGAGCATTACACGCCTCGAGAATCGCTTCTAAGCGTTCGCTGCCGAAGGCCGCGCGCCACTGACGCACCAGCCAAGTCGGATACGAGAACGCGGCGCCGAGATAATCGTCATCGTCTTCAAAATCGGCGCGCTGCGGCGGGGCCGGATTGTCGCGCAGAAATCCGCGCAGCACGGCATTGACCAATCCCGCTGTGCCGCGGTGCCCGTACCGTTTGGCAAGGCCGACCCATTGACTTACCGTTGCATGCGGCTGCGCCGCGGTAAAGCAAATCTCGTAAATTGCAATGCGAAGAATTTCGGCGATGACCGCGGGCAGCGCTTTATCGCGCGCGCCGACGTACGGTTTCAGATACCAATCCAGCGTACGGCGCATCTTGATCGTTCCGAACGCAAGATGCGTTGCAAAGGCACGGTCGCGCGGTTCGAGATCGGATTTTTCTAAACGGTAATCCAGCGATTCTTGAGCGCCGCGCTCCTGCTGATGCGAGCCGGACGCCGGAAAGACGTCGCGTACAACCTGGAGCGCAATCTCACGTGCCGTCATCGCGTTCCCGCCGAAAGACTCTGTGCGAATGCGGCGCCGCTTTGCGGGGCGCGATTGGGCGCGACCACTTCGTACACGTCGACGATGCCGTCGCCGGCGCGCACGCTCACCGCATCGCCAACGTGTCCGACGATTTCGCCGGGTGCAAGCGCGGCAATGGTCGGCGCTCCAAGGCGCGCGCGCAGGATTTTGACCGGCACGCCGGCGATCGTTGCCCGCGCAGCAGGCACGGGCGCAAAAGCGCGCACGGCGTTTACGATTTTGCCGGCAGGCCACCACCAGTTGATCGCGAGATCGTCTTTCGAGACCGGGCGCGTAACGGACGGATCGCCGCGCTGCGGCGAATGCGTGATGAAGCCGCTGCGCGCCAGGTCGAGCGCGTGCGAGAGCGCCTGCGCGCCGAAATGCGCGAGGCGTTCGTGCAGCTCGCCGTACCGTTCGTCCGTCGCGATTGGCGTGCGTTCTTGCAGCACGATGTCACCGGTGTCCATCCCCGCATCCATCAGCATGATGGTGACGCCGGTTTCATCGTCCCCATTGCGCAGCGCCGTTTGAATCGGCGTGGCGCCGCGATATTTCGGCAGCAGACTCGGATGAACGTTCAGTGCGCCGAGTTTAGGCAGATCGAGCACCTCTTGCGGCAAGATACGGCCGTACGATGCCAGCACGAAAAGATCGTACGCTTCGTTCGCGTGCTCGCGCGCAAATGCACGCAGCGATGCAGGCTCGTACACGTGAATGCCGAGATCCTGGGCGGCGCTTTTTACGGGAGTAGGGCGTAATTTGTGACCGCGCCCCGCCGGACGATCGGGCTGCGTGACGACGCCCTCAAGCTGCGTGCGCTGCGCAACCGTTTGCAAGCTGGGAACCGCGAAGCCGCTGGTTCCAAAGAACAGCGTTCTAATGAGAACCTACGACGCCGCGGATTCGGCGATCTCTTCCTCTTCTTTAGTCTGCGGAATGCGAACGTTCTTCGCTTTGTCGATGTAGAGCACGCCGTTGAGGTGATCGATTTCGTGCTGGAGCGCTTGGGCGAAAAGACCTTTGCCTTCGAGCCGGATCTTTTCGCCGTGCCGATCGAGTCCGCTGACCGCCACATGGTTGAAGCGCGTAATCTCGCCGACATAGCCCGGAACCGAAAGACAGCCTTCGGTCATCTCGACTTCTTCCTCGGTCAGCTCGAATTTCGGATTGATGACGACGTACTTGCCGCCTTCGGGATGTTCTTCATCGTGCCCGACGTCCATGACGAAAAAGCGCTTGGACACGTTCACTTGCGGCGCGGCAAGTCCGACGCCGGGCGCGGCGTACATCGTTTCAAACATGTCGTCGATAAGCTGCTGAAACAGCGGATCCGCGATCTCTTTGGGATCCACTTTTTTTGCGACTTTCCGTAACGTCGGATGTCCTTCTTCGATGATCTTCCGGATATAGGGCATGGCGGTACTATTTTACCGCAGGGCGTCAAAGGGGCGCCTCGACCGACGGAAAAGCCCGCTTGCCTGTCGAAAAAGTCGCACATGGACCGCCCCCGCAGCGAGCGCAAGTGGCACGTTAAGAAAATCCGGCTTCGCGACCCAGACGGCGAGGTCGACTGGCTGACGGCACAAGATATGACTCCGGACGCGCGGATGCGCCAAGTTGATTGGCTCTACGTCGATGCAGCGAGGTGGAATGGACGCGATCTCTCACAACAAAGACTATGCCGATCTGTTGCGAGAGTTGAACGCCGAAGGCGCTGACTATCTCGTTGTCGGCGCGCATGCCGTCGGGTTTCATGGCTACATCAGATCTTCGGGCGACTTCGACGTGTGGGTGCGTCCGACCATTGAAAACGCCCAGAAAGTGTACTGCGCTTTAGCGCGCTTCGGCGCTCCCATGGACATGGTAAGCATCGAAGATTTTACAAGCGACGATCTTATTTTTCAAATTGGAATGGAGCCGTTCCGCATTGACGTAATAACGTCGGTAAGCGGCCTGAATTTCGATGAAGCATGGTCGCGGCGTGAGCCCACAACCTATATGGGCGAACCTAACTACGTGCCGGGTTTGGGCGATTTACTCGCGAACAAAAAAGCTTCGGGGCGACCTAAAGATCTTATCGACGTTCAGGAGCTGTGCAGAATCAATCCTGCGGCACGCGATATTCCGTAAGTAGTTCGTTTTCACGCTCGGGAGTGAGCCCCGCGGTGAGCGCGCCGAAGTGCTTGCCGGCGGAACGCGCCCAGGCGAGCGTGTCGCGCACCGTTTCGGATAGCGAGCGTGGGTGCAGACCGGCGACCAATGCCCGTGATGAGTCCGCCGACATTATGCCGCGGTGAGGATCTCCATCTGGTATCCAGAGCGGCAGGTCGGACCACGGATTGACGCGTTTCTCTTCCAAGAACTTCGCGTCAGCCCAAATGACGCTTGCGTTCGAACGCGCGGCTCGGCGGCATGTTTCGAGCAAATCGCCGAAATGCAGCGAGCCGGCCTGAGTTACGCAGTTGTACGTTCCGCTGTCCGCGCGCTCTATCGTATGCACGGCAAACTTTGCGAGATCGCGCGCGTCGATGTACTGCAGCGGTTCGTTCGGTGAAACGGGCGCGAGCACGTTGCCGCCGGCGTATACGCGAACGGGCCAATACGTAAAGCGATCGGTCGGATCGTAGGGACCTGCCACTAAGCCCGGGCGCAGAATTGTGGCGCGATGCCGGTACGTGCTGCGGACGGCATTTTCGCATAGCGCTTTCAGCGCTCCGTAATACTCTACGTTGAATTCGCTGCTGTCGGCGCCGGGCGGTAAAACGTGCAGCGGCGCGTCTTCATCGGGGCCGGACGTGCGCGATTCGTCGTATACCGAGATTGTGGAAATGAAGAGATATCGATCGGTGAGGTTCGCAAAATAGCGGGCGGAGCGCTGGACGATGTCCGGCGTATATCCGCTGGTGTCGATGACCGCATCCCATCGGCGATCACCGCTTCGCGCGAGGTCGCTTTTACGATCGCCGTGGATCGTTTCGACCTCATTGTCATTGTGCGGTATCGAACGACCCCGACCTTGTGGAGGGGCGGTCAGTCCGCGATTGAAATGCGTTACCCGATGGCCTGCGGCACGCAATGCGCCGGTGATGTGGCGGCCGACGAACCGGGTGCCGCCGATGATTAGGATGTTCAACGGGGGCCCCTCCACAAGGTCGGGGTCGTTCGATACCTCACGATGACACTCGGACACCTCACGATGACACTCGGACACCTCACGATGACACTCGGACACCTCACGATGACGCTCGGACACCTCACCATGACACTCGGACACCTCACCATGACACTCGGACACCTCACGATGACACTCGGACCCTCACGATGACACTCGGACCCTCACGACACTGGGATACCTCATGATGAGACTACAAAATATAGCCGCTGAGGTCGGCGTTCGTTACTATGTCCTGTAGTTTTTCGCGCACGTAGTTTGCGTCCACCACAACGGTACCGCCTTGCTCGGGCGCGTCGTAGCTCACGTCGTCGAGCAGCCGCTCCAGCACCGTATGCAGCCGGCGCGCGCCGATGTTTTCACTCTGCTCGTTCACTTGCATGGCGAATCGCGCGATTTGATCGATGCCGTCCTCGCGGAAATCGAGCGTCACGCCTTCGGTCGCGAGCAGCGCTTTGTACTGTTCGGTGAGGGCGTTCTTCGGCTGCGTCAGAATCGTTTTAAAATCGTCTGCCGTCAGCGAGTCGAGCTCTACGCGAATCGGAAAGCGCCCCTGCAGTTCCGGAATCAGATCCGACGGTTTGCTGATGTGAAACGCACCCGCCGCAATAAACAGAATGTGGTCCGTCTTGAGCGGGCCCTGCTTCGTGTTGACCGTGCTCCCCTCTACGATCGGCAAAATGTCGCGCTGCACGCCTTCGCGGGACACGTCGGGACCGCGCGATCCTTCGCGGCCGGCTACTTTGTCGATTTCGTCGATGAAGATAATGCCGTGCTCGCCTGCGCGGCGCAGCGCTTCGCGCTTGACGGCATCCATGTCGATGAGTTTATTTGCTTCCTCTTGTTCGAAGACGCGGCGCGCTTCTTGCACGGTCACGCGTTTGCGCACACGCTTCTTCGGAAAGAGGCCTCCGAGCATTTCGCCTAAGTCGTTGCCGCCCATGCCCTGATCGAAGCCGCCGCCGATGACGCCGATGGGCATGCTCGGCGCTTCTTCGACTTCAATCTCGACAAGCCGCACGTCGTAAAATCCGCGTTCGACGTCCGCTCGCGCTTGCTCGCGCACTCGCGCAGCGTCGGTGTTTGCCGGGGGCGGTTGCGGCGGCGGGGGCGGCTGTGTTTGCTGGGGTTGCTGTCCGAAGTTGCTGCCGAAAATCGAGCCGAGGGTCGCGGCAAACGGATTGCTTTGTCCGGGCGGCGCGGGCGGACGAGTTTCAGGATGGAGCAGGTCGATGACGCGCTCGACCGCCATGCGCGCCGCGACTTCTTTCACTTCTTCCCGACGCTCGTCCGTCACCATACGCACGGCATGTTCGGCAAGATCGCGAACCATCGATTCGACGTCGCGCCCAACGTAACCGACTTCCGTGTATTTCGTCGCTTCGACTTTGATGAATGGTGCGCCGGCAAGCTCCGCCAAACGCCGCGCGATTTCGGTTTTGCCAACGCCGGTGGGCCCGATCATCAGAATATTTTTCGGAATGATCTCGCGCCGCAGGTCGTCGCGAACGCGTTCGCGCCGGTAACGATTGCGCATCGCGATTGCGACGGCGCGCTTTGCCTTGGCCTGACCGACGATGTATTTGTCGAGTTCCGCCGCGATCGTCCGCGGAGTGAGTTCCAATGTGCTCTGCATGTTACAAGGTTTCTACGACGACGCTTTGGTTGGTGTAGATGCAAATTTCGCTCGCGATCTCGAGCGCTTTGCGCGCAATGTCGTCGGCGCTCATTGGCGTGTTGCGTACCAGCGCAGCTGCCGCTGCCTGCGCATAAGGGCCGCCGCTGCCGATTGCCGCGATGCCTTCGTCGGGTTCGATCACGTCGCCGTTGCCGCTCAAGACGAGCAGGTGGTCGTTATTGCCGACGATGAGCAGCGCCTCCAGCCGGCGCAGCGCGCGGTCTTGGCGCCAATCTTTTGCCAGCTCGACCGCGGCCCGCGTGATGTCTTTGTACTCGTTGAATTTGCCTTCAAACTTTTCGAGCAGCGTAATGCCGTCCGCCGCCGACCCGGCAAATCCGGCAATCACCTTGCCGTTCGCGATGCGGCGGACTTTGCGCGCGCCGTGCTTCATGATCGTTTTGTCGAATGTCACCTGGCCGTCGCCCGCTACCGCGAGTTTTCCGTCCCGGCGTACCGCCAGGATCGTCGTTGAACGAATCTTCATATCAGAGGCCTCATACCCGCGGCGCCTTGCCGGGGTTGCAAGCGAAGGCTGGGAGATCGCTGTGCAACGGCACGCGCGCGACCGGCGTTATGAATGTAGAACCATGAACACGAAAATTTACGGCGGTTTGGCCCTCGTGTTTGCGCTGGCGCTTGGGACGGCACCTGCGGTCTCCCAGGCCGCGAGCGCGTACGACAGCAGCCAAACCCTTCACGCAAACTACAACACGAGCATCGAATCGCTCTTCGGCTTCGATTATCCGTGGACCGGAACGCTGCAGCTTACGTACAACTCCGACGGCATCATCAACGGCTACTATCGTCCGGCCGGGGACATGCAGTTCATCCCCGTAACCGGCGGACGCGACGGCCGGGAGATTTGGCTCGATATCGGAAACAGCGCACGCCTCCATGTGACCGGAACGCTGGAGAACGGCGCGATTGTCGGATCCGCGTTCGATTCACGCGACAACCATCAATATAAATTTAGCGCAACGCCGGGCTAAAAACGGCGCAGCAAAAAAAGAAGGGAGCGGAAACCGCTCCCTTTCTGTCCTCCACAGGTAAACTAACGCCGTGCCGTCGTCGGAAAGACTGCGGACGCCGTTAAGTCTGCTTGTCCGTTTGCTCCCGCGATCGTCGGCTTCTGTTGTTTATTGCCGGGCGGCGCGGCTTCGAATGCGGGATAGTCGAAACCCACGGCCGAGACGAACACGTCGTCTCCGGCTGTAAGCGACGGGGTGGCACTCGCACCGTTCTGACAGCCGCTGCCCGTGCACGGGCCGAGCGTTCCCGGCAACGTGAACGCTACGGTGCCAGTGCCGGTAAGCGGCCCGACCGTATAGTACAAGCCGGCCTCCACGTCCTCAATGAACACGAGCGTCTCCGTAACGCCCGCAGGCACCGTAACGTGGCCGGTTCCACCGCCTCCCGAACTGGTGAAGTCCGTAACGGTAATCGGCCCGAGGCCCCCGGTCGCGCTCAGCGTCGCCGTCGCGTTGTAGGTGATCGGAGACGCGTTTTGCGCGGCAACGTGCACGGCGAGGCTGTACTGGCCCGCCACCGGCGCCATTTCAAAGTCCGTGAACCCGGGCGAATATCCGGCGAATCCGCTGGGGAAGGTCCCGTCGTTGAAAAACGGCACCGCCGGCGGACCCATCAGGTAATCGACCGGATCGGATGAGAAGTACGGCAGCGGCTGTGTCGGATCTCCAGTTCCAAGCGCTTTTGCGACGATGGAGCTGCCATCGTAAATGGAACTCGAGAACCCGTTTCCTCCGGAGCCGTTCGGATTGCCCGGATAGTACCCGGTGATGTTCGTGCAGTTTTGATCGCAATTGAATGGACCAAACCCGTACGAAAATACGCCGGTGAACGTACCGAGGGTGGAGTTCACCAGCCCGGCGTTGTTGCGCGGCACCTGGGGCGAACCGCTGATATGCGCGGTACCCGCATCGACGTTACCGCTGCCATACGCACCGGGCGTTCCGGGCGCGACTGCAAATCCGGCGGGCCCGGTGAGCGTGGGCTGATCGGCCAACACCGCAGTCAATCCATTGGGCTGCCGCAGCGTTGCGACAACGTTGAGGCCTACGAACCCGCCGTCTTGCCCGATGCGAGCCGTTCCCACGGCAAGTTGCAGAGCGTTCTGCGAGAGAGGAGCTTGCGTGATGCTGGGTATTTGGGCGTTTCCGTTGGTTCCGCACCCTGCAATCTGCGTTGCAGCAAACGCGCAGCCAACGAGCACCCCCAATACTTCTAGTTGTTTTTTCACGCTAGATCCTCACTTTTGCATAGACGAAGAATGTACGGCCGATCGCGTTCGGTGTGTTCACCCAAACGTTACCGCCGTTCATGAACGAGCCGTACTGCGGCCATGCCGATGGATAGTTCGTGTAGTTTATTCCGCTGGTCGAGAAACCGGACAGCGGGCCGCTGATTCCCGTTGCGATTGGCTGGTACCGTGCGCTCAGCGCCGCTCCGGAGAAGATCTGGTTGAAGATATTGAAGACGTCGAATCCGTACGATAAACGCGACGTCGGGGGGCTATACTCGACCGACAGATTGACGAAACCGTTCGGCGGCGTGAGTTTACCGCCGGGCGATGACGTCTCCGCTTCACCGCGGTTTGCAACGATGTTCGGGTTGATGAACGAACCCGGATTCATCGGATCGATGTAGTAATACGGACCCGATGGCGCCGAGCCGGGCAGCACGTTCGTGTTCGGCAGATTGAGAGCGGTGTTGTTGACGAACGCTGCCGTCGTCGTTCCGACGCCGGTGGGATAGCCGATGTTATACGTGTACCGGGGATTGATCCGCCAGCCGGATCGCGTGCGATACGTTAACCCCAGCGTGCCCTGGAACGGCGAGAGGAAACCGACGCGATAAACGTTTCCGAGCGCAACCGACGCCGGCACGATGCTGGGGAAGAAATCCTCGTTCGTGCTGAGCGGGATGACGCTCGAGAACTCGTTGATGTACGTGGCGGTAAACTGCCCGCTCAGGCCGTATGCGACTTGCCGGGTGATGTTCAAGTCGATACCCGTTGCGTGCTCCTTGCCGTTATTCGACAAAATCGCCGGTCCGAACTGAATGACGCCGTTGATCGTGAGTGGCTGCCCCGATGCCGTGAGGAGCGGCGACGAAGCAGCAGCGATAGTATCGTGCTGATTGCGGTACCACGGCGAGATACTAACCGCCACGCCGTTCAGTAAACCCTTGGTGAATTGGTGCGACAGCGTGATCTGGTAGTTATCCGACGTCGTCGGACGAGCCGGTTGGAACGCGATGCCGTCAAAGTTCTGATTGATCCAGTACAACTGCTCGCCGAAGTTGCGGCACGGGACTTGCATCGACGCGCCGCTGACGGTAAACGGCATGCCGCAATTGGGCGTCGTGCCCAAAAGCGGGCCTAGCGGATTCCAAGGCGGCAAGTTCCCGTACGGACCGGTATAGCTTCCCTCGGGTGTTTCGCCGAAATCGAAATCCGCAATCGGAACGAACTGAACCGCGCGATTATAGGTCAGGCGGATCGCCGTGTCGTTGCCGAGTTTGTACGAAAGTCCAAAACGAGGCTGCCAGACTTTCGGTTTGACGGCATCGTCCGGGAAATTGAACGTCGCTTTGGCATTGCAAACGAAACCGTGCGCGGCATCGAATGTCGTCGGCGGCGTCCACGTCGTCGGGAGGTATTGCGTCGTGCAAGAATACGGATCGATGCCGGGCGCAGGCATTTGATAACCCGCCATATCGAGGCGCACGCCAAGCTGCACGTTGAGCTTGTCGTTAGGTTGCCATTTGTCGCTGATATACGCGGAGTAGTCGTTTCGCTGTATCGTTGCGACTTCGAAGAACTCCGGCATGTTCAGTTGGGTCGCGCTCGGGAACGCGGTATAGGCATAGCCGCACGCCACCGAAGGCGGAAGGCCGAACGCGGTTTGGAACGGACAGCCCTGCGGATCGTTCGGATTGATGAACGCATAAGGCAGTACGAATTGATCCAGACCTGTTCCGGTTAAAGCCGAGAACAGTGAAAACGCCTGATTTTGATATCCGAAGACGGGATGCAAGCGGCTGTAGTCTGCGCCGATTTGAACCAGGTGCTTGTCACTGAGCTGCTTTTGAAGGGACGCAGTTATACCGCTGGTTTGACCGCCTTGTTCGGACCAGCTTCCGCTCGTTGCCGAACCGCGCGAGGTCGGTCCATCGAACGTTACTACCGCGTTCGTGCGATAACCGGTGAGGTTGAAGAACGTCGACGAGTTGAAACTGTTCGTATATTCGACCTTGAATGCTTGATTCGGCTGCCAAAACGTGAACGGCGCACGATTGTTAGCCTGAGCGAGCGTTGCGGTAACCGATGGTTGGCCCGGCATCGGCGTCGAGATATTCGTAACTTGCGAGGGTGTAAAACCGAAGATTCCGGCCCACGTGCCGGTGTAAACCGGATCGCAGCTGTAGAAGCACAGGCCCTGTATGCCGCCGGCATCTTCGTAGAAGTTATGCTGCGCGATGTCGGCAAACAGCTGAATCGACTGGCTATTGTTCCGCCCGAAGCGGTAGACCAGGTTGTCCAGTATTTCGCGGTCGACTTCCGTGCCGGTTCCGTAGAACGCATTGATGTGCGCGTACGGGTACTGATCGTTTCCGTAACGGAAGGCGGTGTTCTGGTTCGCCATCGAGATGTAATTCGACCAATGACCGTCGGGCGTCGCCCAACTGTGATCGAAGTTCAAGGCGTGGCCGAACGCGGGCATGTTGGCGCCTAGCGACAAGTCCGCGTACGCCGGATAGGTGCCGCGCTTCGCGACCACGTTCAGCGTGCCGAAGCCGCCGCCCGTGCCTTGATTGACGTCACCCGAACCGGGCGTGAGCTGAACCAGGCTAACGCCGGCCACCGGAATGGCCAACGTGTTGTTGAATTGGTTCGTGAACGCGTCGGTATACGGTATGCCTTCGAATTCGAAGCCTTCCTCATATTCACGTCCACCGTGAATAACGGGATATCCGGAAGAATCTGCTTCTGCTCCGGGGAGCGACGTAATGAGGTTGGTTTCACTGAGGTTGAAGTCGCTGCCCTGGAAGTTTTGGATTGCCGGCGCAGTGACCGTTACCGTGTCTACCGTTTGGTTCGGCTGATACGCGCTCGAAGCGGCGTGCGTACGAACCGCGGCGATGGTTTTTAGGCTCTTGGTGAGCGACTCGTTAACCGTCGCGACTTGGTCGGCGAAAACCGAAACGCCCGGCACGCTTACCGGTTCGTAGCCATCCGCTTGGAACGAGAGGGTGTACGTATCGGCGTACACGCCGGTCATCGAGTAGAAGCCATGCGAATTGGTGGTAGCTCTGTACGAACCCGACCCCGAGGCGGCCATAACCCGCACGTTGGCGATCGGCGCATGGCTCGCGGCGTCCGTTATCGTGCCGCTTATAACACCATTGGTGCTGGCCAGCGCGGTGCCGGCCGAAGTGGCAACGAACGTCGCAAGAAAGAGAAGCGTAAAAACGGCACGCAATGTGCTGCGCCGTCGCGAAAAACCCATAGATATGTCCTCCACAGAACAGAAATGGGCCCATGTTCGCAACGCCGGTATCTACGCAGACCGCGTTCTTTCCGTGTTTCGGACGCCTCCACGCATCCACCAACGTGCTGGAGAGTCAATTACCCAAATCTTCTCAGCTACCTATCGGGCGACTCGCGATATCCGTGACCGCTACACAGCTACTGGATGGATGCCTTGTAAGAAGTTGCTCAGAGCCGATAGCGCCCGGTCGGCCATGGCTCGGCGGCGCGCTTTCTTATCCTTTATGATCGCGGGAAGCGGGGGGAACGGCGCCCAGGTGACGTTCGCGGGCTGGAAGTCCGGCGTTTCGGTATTCTGCAGGTGCGCGACGATCGCCCCGAATGCGGTTTCGCGCGGGAAATCGATCTCGGCAAGACCGAGGATTTGGCGGGCAGCATGCGTGCCGGTCATCGCACCGCACGCGGCGGCTTCGACGTAGCCTTCGGCGCCTGTAATCTGCCCGGCAAAGTAGAGCGCCTGCGTCGAACGCAGACGAAGATGCGAATCGATCAGCCGCGGGGAGTCGATGAAGGTGTTGCGGTGCATCACGCCCAGGCGCAGCCACTCCGCGGCCTCCAGACCAGGAAGTTTTCCGAAGGTTTCTTTCTGCGAGGGCCACGTCAGGCGCGTTTGAAAGCCAACGATATTGAAGGCCGTGCCTTCGGTATTTTCTTTGCGCAGCTGCACGACCGCGTACGGCGTTCTTCCCGTGCGCGGATCGCGCAAGCCGACGGGCTTGAGCGGTCCGAAGCGCAGCACGTCGTCGCCGCGATCGGCCATCTCTTCGATCGGCAAGCAGCCTTCGAAGTATTTCGTATCGGCTTCGAACGCTTTGGCTTCGAGGCGCGGCAGCGTGCGCAGGTCGGTGACCAGCTGAATGTACTGCTCTTTGGTGAGCGGGATGTTGAGGTAGTCATCGCCTTCGCCTTTTTCGTAGCGCGATTTACGGTACATCGGCGTTTCGTCGATGGAGTCGGCGGCGACGATGGGGGACGCGGCGTCGAAGTAGTGGAGGCGTTTGCGCCCCGCCACAAGGTCGGGGTCGTTCGATACCTCACGATGACAAGAAATGAGTCTATCAATTGCTCGCAGTAAATCGCTCCCGGGAAGCGGCCCGCAGGCAACGATGACCGGGCGGTCGAGGGGGATACCGTGTACCTCTTCGCGATGCAGCGTGATGCGCGGATGAGCTTGGATGCGGCTTTCGACCGCTTGCGCGAAGCGGTCGCGATCGACTGCGAGCGCTCCGCCGGCCGGTACGGCGGATTCGCGAGCGGATGCGACGATTATCGAGTCCATCCTCGCTAGCTCTTCCTTTAATAAGCCAACCGCGTTTTCGAGCGCCGCACCGCGCAGCGAATTGCTGCACACGAGTTCGGCGAGCCGGCCCGTCTTATGCGCAGGGCCGCTGCGGTACGGGCGCATTTCGTACAGGTCGACGTCGACGCCGAGTTGGGCCGCTTGCCATGCAGCTTCGCAGCCGGCGAGACCGCCGCCGATGACCGTTAAACGCTCATTCATCGCCCCTCGACAAGCTCGGCGTCGTTCGATACCTCACGATGACACCAGTTCGCGTTCTTCGGGAGCGGATCCGATGCTGCTGACGTCGTGCTCCTTGTTCGCGGCGCACTCCAGCACCGTTGCGCCGCCCCGGCGCGTTTTTGCAACGACGTACGAACCGCAAACCGGGCACGGTTCGGGGACGACGCGATCCCACGACACAAAATCGCATTTCGGATAATTCGCGCAGCCGTAGAAGATGCGGCCCTTCTTCGACTTGCGCTCCACGATCATGCCGCCGTCTTTGGGGCATTTCGCGCCCGTATCTTTAAGGATCGGCCGCGTCGTTTTGCACTCGGGATACCCGGTGCACGAGATGAAACGTCCGAAGCGTCCGGTTTTGATAACCATCGGGCGGCCGCAGTTCGGGCAAATCTCGTCGGTCGGTTCGTCTTTGATCTCCAGGCGCGGCAGCTTCTTCTCCGCCTGCTCGAGTTTTTGTTCGAACGGGCCGTAGAACTGGCCGAGCAATCGCACCCAATCTTCACCGCCCTCCGCGACCTTATCGAGATCGCCTTCCATCTGCGCGGTGAAGTTCAGATCGACGATGTCGGGAAAATGTTCGGCCAGCAAATCGTTGACTGCGATGCCGATGTCGGTCGGGTGAAAACGCCGCTCGAGCTGCGTTACGTAGCCGCGCGCTTGAATCGTTTCGACGATGGTACTGTAGGTTGACGGCCGCCCGATGCGGTTTTCTTCGAGCGCCTTGACCAGCGACGCTTCCGTGTAGCGCGGCGGCGGTTCGGTAAAGTGCTGCTTGGGATCGAGTTTGTGCAGATCCAGTTTTTGCCGCTCGTGCAGCTTCGGAAGACGGCCCTTCTTCTCTTCCGGTTCCTCGTCGCGGCCTTCCTCATAGATCTTCGTGAAGCCGGCGAATTTCACGACGCTGCCCGTCGCGCGGAACGTATAGCCCGCAGCTTCAATATCGACCGTCGTCTGGTCGAAAACTGCAGAGGCCATTTGCGAGGCAATGAAGCGGTTCCAAATCAGGGTGTACAGCCGCAGTTCGTCACGTTTAAGATGATTGGCTAATTTCTCCGGGGTGTGGTGGATCGACGTCGGCCTGATCGCTTCGTGCGCGTCCTGCGCGCCTTCGCGTACTTTGTGCGCGCGTCCGCCGTGATAGTCGGCGCCGTACGTCTGCGTGATGAACTCGCGCGCCGCTTCGCGCGCCTGATCGGAAATGCGCGTCGAGTCCGTACGCATATAGGTAATAAGGCCCACGGTGCCTTCGGATCCGCCGATATCGACGCCCTCGTATAGCGCTTGTGCGAGCTGCATGGCGCGGCGCACGCGCAGTTTGAGTTTGCGCGAGGCTTCCTGCTGTAACGTCGAGGTGGTGAACGGCGCCGGCGCGTTACGCTTGACTTCGCGAGTCTTGATCGATGCGACCGTATATGCCGCACCGTCCAGATCGCGCAGAATCCTGTCGGCCTGCTGCTGATTATCGACGGCGATCTTCTCGCCGGCGCGCATCAGCAGATCGGCGGGAAACGTGAGCGAGTCGCCATGCGCCGAGAGCAGCGCCGTAATCGACCAGTATTCGCGCGGTACGAACGCCTGAATCTCACGCTCGCGATCGACGATGAGGCGGACCGCGACGGATTGCACGCGGCCGGCGGAAAGGCCGCCGCGGACTTTCGCCCACAGCAGCGGCGAGATTTTATAGCCGACGAGCCGATCCAGAATGCGGCGCGCCTGCTGCGCGTTCACGCGATCGATATCGATTTTGTGCGGCTGCTTGAGGGCCGCAAGCGCCGCTTCTTTTGTAATCTCGTGGAGCTCGATGCGCTTGGGTTCGTCGAGTTTGAGCAATTCGGCCAAATGCCAGGCGATGGCTTCGCCTTCGCGATCGGGGTCGGTCGCGAGATAGACGTCGCTCGCCGATTTGACCGCCGATTTGAGATCTTTGATGATCTCGCCCTTCCCCTTGATCGTCAGGTATTTCGGAGCGAATCCATGCTCCACGTCGACGCCCAGCGTACTCTTCGGCAAATCGCGCACGTGGCCGACCGAGGCCTTGACGATATACCGCGCGGGCAGAAACTTCTTGATCGTGCGCGCCTTGGTGGGCGACTCGACGATGATTAGGGGCTTTTTCACGGGCCTTAGTATACCGCCGGGGTCAAGCCCCCGGCAAATTTATGGAACGCGCGCGCACGCGCGATACACGAAAAGTAAACCCGGAGTCAACTTCAAAATCGACTCAGATTTGCAATTATCACGAAAATTAATTATGATGCGCACAAAGCGCTTTATTGCGCTGTCCACCATCTCAAGTTCGTCCCCGGGGACGAAGGGAGGAAGAATGGATTCCGACATGATGCAAAACGGCGGAACGATGGGTGAAGAATCCACGGGACGCCGCGGCGGACGCCGTAAAGGCGGACGCAAAAAATCGTCCGGTAACGGTCGCAAAACCGCCGGCCGTAAAGCCGCAGGACGCAAAGGCGGACGTAAAAAAGCCGCAGGCGGACGTAAGAAATCGACGGGCGCTCGTAAAGGCGGACGTAAGAAATCAACGGGCGGACGCAAGGGCGGACGTAAGAAATCGACCGGCGGACGCAAAAAAGGCGGACGCAAAAAATCCACAGGCGGACGTAAGAAGTCGACCGGCGGACGCAAAAAGTCGACCGGCGGCCGTAAAAAAGGCGGTCGCAAGTCCACGCGCAAAGCTTCGGCGGGACGCAAAGGCGGACGTAAAGCCGGTGGCCGTCGTAAAGGCGGACGCAAAAAGAAAGCCTAGCATCGAACGGAAAAAGCGGCTCGTCATCTGACGGGCCGCTACTATTTTAGTGCGCTTTGTGACGATCGCATGGATCCCATTCCCACAGCGCATCGTCGTAGAGCTTCGTGGCGCCGCATCCGCACTCCCAACGCAGTACGTTCAGCGGTTTGCCCGGGTCGCTCGAATTCGGCCGCGCATTTTCTTCGGCAGGCTCTCCGAGCCGTTCGACCAGTTCGTCCTTCGAATAACGCATGCGCCTACCTTATGCCACGCCGCCGACATTTGTAACGTTTATTGAATCAACGTAAGGCCCACAGCGGCAAGCACGCCGCCGTAGACGATATGCGCGAGAGGGCTGAGCCATGAGGTCTTCAGCTCCGTCAACTCGCGTCCACCCGGCGTCAGTTGCGAGCCCCAATAGTTCAGTACCCACAACGTAAGCGCGTACCCAACGCCCGTCATCCAAAATTCGTGGGTGAGCTTGTCCACGACAATTGAAAACAGCGCGCCGAAGCCGGCCGAAAGCACGATGTGAATTGCAAGTCCGAACGCGATGACTCCAGGCCCGCCGTCCTTTGCTCGTGGTCCTAACACGACGCCGGCCAAGCGTTTCGGCAGCTGCCACGGACCTTGATGGGCGGCGATGCTGAGCGCGGCCATCGCGATCGCCATGGCCACGCCGGCGCAAAGGCCCGCGATAATTCCCTGCACCAGGTCGAGGCGCGCAGATTCAATGAGAACGCCGTGATCCCACATACCGGGCTTATTCCCAGGTGCATCGAAGAGATTCGCATCGTGCGCAGGCATATCGAGTGACCGTTCTCGCCGTTAGCGAACGTGAGGTGCGCGAACTGCTTGCGATGCGGGATTGCATCGAGGTCATGCAGCACACGTTCGCGTCGCTTTCGGCGTACGGTTCCGTGCAGCCGCCGCGCATCGTTGCATGGCAGCCCGATAAACGCGGCGCCATTGCGGCCATGCCGGCATGGCTGGGCAAGCCGGTAACGCTGGGAGCGAAGCTGATCAGCGTTTTTCCGCAGAACCGGCAGGCCGGCGTCGAGTCGCATCAAGGCTTCGTCGTGCTGTTTGATTCCGAGCACGGCGTGCCGCGCGCGATCGTTCACGCGGGCGCCGTAACGGAGATTCGTACCGCTGCCGTGAGTGCGGTTGCGACGCGTCTGCTCGCCAACGAAGACGCCTCGCATCTGGCGATACTGGGGTCCGGAGTGCAGGCGCACGCGCATCTGCATGCGATGCGTGAGGTGCGGCCGATTCGCCGCGTTCGCGTTTGGAGCCGCACGCCGGAACATGCACAAGCGTTTGCACGTGAAACGCACGATCAACATGGCTTGCACGTAACGGCCGCATCCACGGCGCGCGACGCAGTCGAAGATGCAGACATCATCTGCACCGTTACCGCCGCCACCTCACCGGTTCTGGAAGGCTCGTGGCTCAAAGCCGGCCAGCATATCAATGCCGTCGGTTCATCGGTCCCGCCGTTTCGCGAACTGGATACCGATGCGGTGGCGCGCGCGCGCGTCGTCGTCGACAGTTACGAGAGCGCGCGCAACGAGCCGGACGATCTTCGCATTCCGCTACGCGAGGGCGCGATTACGCAGGAGCATATCCTCGCGGACCTTGCCGAACTTACAAGCGGTGTGCGCGCAGTGCGCAACTCCACCGAGGACATTACGCTGTTTAAATCGGTTGGGATTGCGATCGAAGATCTCGCGGCGGCGCACGCGATTTACGAACGCGCGGTCCGAGAAGGAAGGGGCACGCAGATCGATTTCTAGCGTGCCCACTTATGTGGCCAACTTATGTGGGTATGAGTGGTCCGGCCGGCGGCAATCCGGCATTATCGCGGGGCAACGAGTAACCCAAGAGGAGGCCCCAGTGATAGTTGATTTCGACGCAGTGAAAACGCGCCAGCAGCAGGCATGGTCGGCAGGCGACTACGCAGTCGTCGGCACAACGCTGCAGATCGTCGGCGAAGAGCTTTGCGAAGCGCTGGACGTTCGTTCTACCGCCAAAGTGTTGGACGTTGCCGCAGGGAACGGCAACGCGTCGCTCGCGGCGGCGCGGCGCTGGTGCGACGTCGTCGCAACGGATTACGTGCCCGAGCTGCTCGAACGCGCCCGCATACGCGCGCAAGCTGATGAGTTGAACATCAGCTTTCGTACAGCGGACGCCGAGGCGTTGCCCTTTGCGGACGGCAGTTTCGACGTCGTTATGTCGACGTTCGGCGTAATGTTTACACCCGGGCAAGAACGCGCCGCATCCGAGCTGGTTCGCGTTTGCAAGGCCGGCGGAAAAATCGGCCTGGCAAATTGGACTCCGCGCGGCTTCATCGGGCAACTTTTCGCAACGATCGGTAAACACGTTCCGCCCGCTACCGGGGTAAGGTCGCCTGCGCTGTGGGGAACCCGCGACCGAATCGCCGATCTTTTTGGATCGGATGCATTGACGATTGACGCCGAGGAACGGAATTTCGTTTTCCGTTACCGTTCGCCCCAGCATTGGCTGAGCATCTTCAAAACGTATTACGGCCCAGTTTTGAAAACGTTCGGCGCCCTTTCGCCCGAAGGGCAAACGATTTTGGAACGCGATATCTTGGCGCTCGTCGAACGGTTCAATGCTGCGGATGACGGCACGATGGTCGTGCCGAGTGAGTACCTACAGGCGGTTATTACTCTTCTTCCGTCAACGCATAGAGGCCCGCACTGACCGAGGCGAGTATTTCGCGAAGCCGGTTGAGGCGCGGATCGGTAATGCCGACAACGCCGTCGAGCATCGCTTCAATGCTGGCCTGTGCAATCGATAGCGCGTTTCCCAGTTCGTGCCGTGCCATCTGCATATCTCGCGCTCGCTGCTCGTTACGCATCTGCTGCTGCTTGAAGTATGACAGAAGCTGACCGGCAAGCGGATCGTCACACTCGTCGAGCGTTGCTTGCGCTTGCTCAAGGTCGCCTTTATGAGCAAACTCCAGCGCGCGCGAGAGTGCTTCGTGCACGGCTTGCACAGCTAGGCCGACGCTTCGAGTTTGTAGCCGACGCCATACACCGTAACGAGATACGTCGGGTTGGCGGGATCCGGTTCGATTTTGTGGCGCAGATGGTTGATGTGCCGGTCCAGCGTACGTTCGAAGA